>Ga0179593_1783294_pt1 | contig 12929 bp, 15 predicted proteins | sample CZODoug2_1_08_16_FD_185931 | JGI IMG/M metagenome (GOLD analysis project Ga0179593, IMG submission 185931) | Vadose zone soil fungal communities from Angelo Coast Range Reserve, California, USA - CZODoug2_1_08_16fungal (PacBio error correction) | ecosystem: Environmental > Terrestrial > Soil >...
ATATATAAAAAGAAAATCGAAGGAAAAACGTGATCGTGATTGAGAGAAGGGTCGTAAGGTGGGGGGCAGCCTCCAAGAAAGCCGCCTCCTCGCCCAGTGTTTCAGGGGGGGGGGGTTGAGCGGCTAGAAAAGGGGAAAAATCTGTCACGTCAAGGAACGAGAAAAGAAGAGAAATCGATCTAATCGGCAAGACGGAATGAAACAACTAAGCTCGCATACGAGATGCATCAGCTTACGTCCTTATTCTCCCTCACCAGGGGAGAGGAAACGAGAGACTCTAATCTCATTGCTTCAGAAAATGGGAAAAAAAAACGTAGCCTCTTCAGATGCGGGAGAACGGGAAGGAAAAGGGAGCAACGTCCCGGCTCAACACAGAACGGGGGAGTTTCATAGGCGTCGCCTTCCAAAAAAAAAAAAACCCCCCCGTGGGGAAGGAAAAAAAAAAAAAAAAAAAAAAAGAGCCTGTGGAAGGGAAAGAAATAGGCTTATAAGTGTCGGGGCAACGAGAATTCTACGCTTCAAAAAGAAAAAAAAGCTTCGTGGCCACGGGGAAGGATCCCTTATTCCGCCAGGGGGAAAAGAAGGTCTGGTCATGAGTAATAAGGGAAGAGGTGAGGCAGGAGAGAGGGGGTTTTCTCCGCAGGGCGTCTACCAGCTATCTGCGCTGAGAGAAAAAAGAGGTGTCTTTCTGTGAGGAAGGCAGGACCTGGATGACGATCTTTTTGCACAAAGGGGTTTCGGCTTCGGGGGGAAAGTAGTTAAAGGGGGGGGCGTGCTGGTTCGGGGGGGAAAAACAACCTCTTACGAGCAAGAGCGTTCCATTATATTCAAAGGGAAAGGGACCCTCCTATAGAAAGAGAAAAAGAAAAAAAAGGATACCTATGGCTTTCGAGGAAAAGCATGGTAAGCTGCCGAAAAGAAGGACCACTTGGCACTATTTCAGTTGGAAAAAGCGTTGTTCATGATCGATTCGCGGAGAAGAAGGAACCTCAGAGGATCGGAAAAAAAAAGTCGTGTAGTGGAGAAAGAAGTTGTCGTAAAAGGCTTTGTCCGCTAGTGCTATATGAAAAAGAAAACTTTCTAGGAGAGGAACAAAAAAAGATGCGGGGGGAGCAGGTCGACCTAGAGGCTTGCCTCCTTCCGGGGGAACCTTTTTCGTCTTGATTCACCACCTTTGGAGTCGAGGCTGCCTGGAAAAAAGAGCGCTTCGACTTCAGCAACAGCCAGATACCAGGATTTGGGGGCAAAAAAGAAAAAAAAAAAGGGTTTTGTGTGTCGTGGCTCAAGGGATCTTATCGGTTCAAAAAACGCTATCAACAACCAAGAGTACACTGTTCAGGATTGTCACTCCTCATAGATGCAGGGGTCGGAAAGAATGCGTCAAATGGGGAGATTTTTCGGGCGGCAGGGGTCGAGAAGAGCTTTGGGGGGTTCCTGGGGAGGAAATACTGCCTTCTTCTAGGTTTTTTGCAAAAAAAAAAAAAAAGTGTCAAATAAAAAACGGGGGGGGGGGGGGAAAAAAAAAAATTACTTAAGAATCTACGTTCTTCTAGACCGTCGTTGTGCTACCACTCGCTCAATCTGAACCCAAAAAAAAAGGGGAGAAGAAAAAGAAAAAGACTTTGCACAAAAAAAAACAACAGGGTTAGTGGGAAGCAGGGAAGCGTACTTCTTTTTTCATTTATATCGAGGAAAACTGGTTCCGTAGCTCGCATGAAAAAGAGAAAAGAGGGGGAAGTAGCTGCTGGCAGGGGGGGGGGAGAAAAAGAGAAGGAGACGTCTGGGGGGAAGGGAAGAGGAAGAACTTGACCACAGAGGGGTCTTCCTTACCGTTTAAAAAAAGGCATCTTGTAAGGGAAAGTTCTCTGCAGAAGAGGGAGGGAAAAAAAAATAAGCCACACCTCGGGGTGCGAGGCCCAAAAAAGAAAAAAACTTCTTCTCGGAAGAGGAAAGAAAAAAAAGATCTCTTCCGATCATTTTGCAGGGAAAAAAAAACGGCTCTAACAGCCTAAAGAGGGAGGGTCTTGCTGAGGCGAAGAAAGAGGGCGAGTGGAGATACTAAAGGAGGGACTGGTCTTATTTTCTTTGGAAAGCGATTTTTCGGATATGCGGCTGCTGAGCCAAAAGGAAAAAGAAAAGAACCATCAACCGTCCGAAAGGGAAAAAAAAGAGAGAAATGCGACACGGTGGCAACCAGGAAACAGGAGAGAGGAAAGGCTGAAGCGCGTGCTGTGGAGTGAAGGGGAACTACTATTTTCTTTGTCCGTCAAAAGATCGATTTTCGTTTTTTACTAGAAAGGCGTCCATGCTGGAAGGAGGGAAGAAAAAAAGACGATAATCCGGCGGGAGAGCAGGGAAGAAAACGTTCTGGGGGAGGGAAGTTTTTGCTCGACATCTCTGTCGAAGGAAAGGGGACCTCCGACGTCTAGCAGGAGAGAAGTTCGGCGGGACATAGGGGGGGGAAGGGGGCAGTAAGCGTCTCAAGAGGAGGGGGCAGTACAGTTCTACATCTACTGGAAAAAAGCGCTACTTTAACGCCTCAAAAGAGAGAACTGCATCACGGTGTGCAGGGGAAAGATAAAAAGAGGTCTGCCCACAGAAGGGGGGGCCAGTTCGGGGATAAAATAAAAACGCCTCTCTTAATATATTCCGGCCTGTCCTGGTCCGCAATAAACGACTTCTTTTCTTCAATCGTCGGCAAGAGCGATAAAAGAGCGGCCCAAAGTAAGATGGGGGGGCGAGGGGCCGGGGGGGAGATTTATTCTTTTTTTCGTCGTTGGGAGAGATCTTTTCTCTTCAGAGGTTTCCTTTCGAAAAAAGAGAAAAAAAAAAGTCGATGAAAGAAAACGGAAGCTCCTACATCTAAGCCTTTCTCTAAAAAAAAAATGCACTTACCGCTAGGAAAAGGGGCACCACCAGGAAGGTACATGGGGGGGAGAATACTGTCTGAGAAAAGATTCTCTCACTTTCTTCTTGCCGTTCACCACGCCGAAAACTTCTCGGCACGAAGAAAAAAAAGACGTGCCAGTAGGCTCGCCCGCGCTCGTCGATCCGGAATTTTATGGCAACTCCTCACCGGCAGTCTTGAAAAAGCTCTGGCAGAGGAAGAAGCTCTGGGATGGTTCTCTCCTCAGAAAAATGGCTCGCATCTGCCGATTCAAGGAATCTCGAAGCGAAACTGGCAAATTTCGTTTGATTCGCACGCTCGCACGCGGAGGGAATCTCCAAGGGGATGAAAAGGTCGCGTAGGAGAAAGAGGGGGAGAATAAAGTCATGGAAAGCGCTTCTTCTCTTCTGAGGCCGCTCTGGCTCGCGGAAAAAAGAGGTCCCGCTAGGGGGGGGGAAAGGGAGGATGGGTGGCGGAGGTGGTTAAAATCCGCCTTTAATCTCCTTTCAAAGAGTGCAGGGGGGAAATTCTCTCTAGGTTTCGGGAAAATAAGAAACTGCCGCTCACCTAAGATTTATTAAATGGGGGGGGGGAAGGGGCTTCTGTGGAAAAACAAAAAAATCTTCTGCTAAAGGTGGGTGGAAAAACCGATCGATTTTTCTCACTTTTAATCACATCCTATGGAAGGGAAGAAGAGAGCCTTTTTCGACGAGATGAAAGGGGGGACGCCAAGACCTTTACGACAGACGACAGTTAACCGAAGCAGGGCAGCGGCGCTGTTTACTCACGGGCAGGAAAGAAGTGCCGCCGCTAGCGAGAGAAACTTCTGCGGCGAAAAAAATGAAAGACGGTCCATCGTGGCGGGGGGGAAGGGGGAGGTCCATCGCGGAAAGAGTCGCCCTCTTCTCAAGAATCTGGCGGCAGGGGGGAGGCGACTAATTACTCCTTGGCTTCGCAGGGGGGATCGGAGCCCGTAAAAAGGAGGAAGGGAGGGGGAAGAACGCAGATGATAAGGAAGTACTTTGATGAGATAAGAAGAAGGGGTAGGTGGGCGGAGGGAGTGGGATGAAAATTGCGTCTTCCCAGGAGTTTTGGCGTGATTCGTTCGCCTGGAGCTTGTTCCTCGTGAGCGGAAAAAACACTGGGCAGCGATGAAGAAAATGGGGCCACGCATTGTCAGGGGAGGAAAAAACTCCGCTTTCATCTCGCGCTTAATGAGGGGAAGGGGGGAGCGTCCTTTCTACTCATATAGCTCCATTTGCAAGTTTCAAAAAAAAACGGGGGGGGGAGGGGGAAAAGAGAAAAAAAAAAAAAAAAAAAAAAAACACTATGGGGGGTCTTTTTATCTAATTTATCCCCCTAGAGGAAAAAGCGAGTGAAGCATGTAGGGGGTAGGAGAAAGCGAAGAAAAGGCAGGGTTGTCAGGTGTCTGCAGTTATGGGGGGGGGTGAGACATCCTTATCCCAGGTTTCATTCAAGCTACTTTTTCTCCTCGAGAAACCACTTTTCCCCCAAAAAAGGCACGCTAAAAGGAAAATCTGCAGAAAACACTTGACTCCCGAAAATTCCCTCACCTTAGGGTTCCTTAATCTGCTTCGAAAAGGGATTCAATTAGGAGGAAAAAAAGAGTAAAAGAAAATTTTGTGGGGAGCTAAGCTAAGAAATGGTCCAGCGTAAAAGAAGTACGTCATTTCTTCCAAAGAGACGCAGCCTTCCCGCTCCAGGGGCGGTCATATGGGCGAGGAGGCATCCAGTGTGGGGGGCAAAACAACGCCAAAAAAACGAAAAAGCAAAAAAAAAAAAAAAAAAAAAAAAAAAAAAAAAAAAAAAAAAAAAAAAGAAAAAAAGGGGGGGGGTCCTGAAAGAATGGAAATTAGCAAGATTTGGGTAGACAACCGAGAAAGGAAAAAACGGAGTTCGACTTCTACGCTTCGGCCACTAGAAGAAAAAGGATTAGTGGGGCATCGAAGGCTGAAGGGAGGAAGGTTACACGAAGATGGTTCTTACAGGTCTCTCGGAGAAAAAAAAGCATTCCGTCGCAAGCAGGAGAACCTGCGGCCGTAAAAAAGAAGGATCGACGTGAAGCAAAGGGGGAAATCTGTTCGAGAGGTGCCCTCTTTATTCTCAGAACGTCTCTGTAATCAAGGAATAATTCTAACGTGAAGGGAGGGAGGTAGAAGAAACCACAGACCAGAGGCGTCTCGGTCCCATGATTATCAAGGGAAACTGACTCTGTTCCCCTAGGAAAAGACAGAAAGAAGAAAGAAAAAGAAACAAGAAGGGGAGGTTATCCAAAACTTTCTCTGCCCCTAGATTCCTATATTTCTTTAAAAGGGGAGGCTCCTTCTCCTTTTTTTCATGTTTCGTTTCGGCTGACAAGAGAGAACAAGGATATTTCGGCGAAAAAAGGTGGTCTGGCTCTGCTTGATCCGGAAAAAAAAAAAAGCTCGTCCCTTGCGTCTAGGAGGTGATTTCAAGTTCCCGTCAGACAGGGAGAGGGAGCTTAACCTTTGCTCTCGGGGGGGAAGGCTTCTCCATTCTAATCTCGAAGTGGGGGGTTGTGTGTGGTGCAGAAAGAGCGTGGCGGAGGTTTGATCACTTCGGAAGGGGGACTGTTGCGAGGCATGGCAGGCAGAAAGGAAGAAGAGGTCTCCCCAAAGTAGGAGGGGGGCGGGGGGGGTCATTCCGAGGGAAGGTCTTTCTTGTCTCTATGCTTGGAAGAGGGGGAACTGTCTATGCTATATACGAGACAATTAGTGCGCCGGAAGGCTAGGCGATCTAACGTTTCTGGACTACGAGGGAGATTTGTCTCGTGCAGGGGGGGGAAGATTTTTTCGCTTGGGGGAGGGAAGTCGGCCGAGGGGGGAAGAAAAAAGAAAGGATCTCGATCACTCCAGAAAGACGCGGACCTTCGACCAGAAACTTCTAACTCTTTATTCTCCATCAGCAAAAAAGAAGGGGGGACCGCGTCTGCGTGTGAAACGAGCTGAGGGGAGAAAGAGGACCGGGCAGGGGGGCACTGAGGTGCGGCGCATTAGGCTGCTTGCAGAGAATCTAGCGCTGCTGTTTATTTTTGAAGAGGGGGGGCCCCCAGGAAAAGGGGCAGGGTCCCTCGGAGAGAGGAGGCCAGGAAGGGGAAAAACCCCCTTCGCGTCTTGAAAGAAAGGGGTGTCCTGCATTCTGCTGGAGAAAAAAAGCCGCGAAAAAAGAAAGATAGGGGAGGAGTCCGAACCTGAGGAAGCAGTATATCTATCTTCTGTGAAGGAATGCGAAAAGGGAAAGTGTCAAGGTAAAGTGGCGACAAAGAGAGAGAAACACGCTTTCTTGGCACGGCTCGCGGCCGGAGGCGGCTTGGGCCAGCAGAAAAAGAGGGGAAAAGGAAAAGGGGGACGCAAAAAGGAGGAATAACAAGGTCTTATGGGGGAGGTCGGCGGTCATGCGTATCTAAAAGAAGAACTAGAAGCAACAACGGCGCCGCAGGAAAAGGAAGGAAAAAGGTTTCACGCGTCACGGGGGAAAAGAAAAAAGGGAAGGGGGAGGGGGGACGGTTCTGTGGACAAGACAGGAAGGGGACCGCGGAATTCGCGCGGCAGCGGACTCTTCTGGACTAGTGCGTTCCTCTTCTTCGCATGCAAGAAGGGGCTGCGCCGACACGTAAGGTGGGGAGGTGTTGGCAGTCAGAAAAAAACGACATAGGCTTTGCCCAGGGGACGGTCTTTAAGCTGTCGGCTCTGCAGGGAGGAAGAAGGACCAAGGCGCGGCCAAGTTCTTTTTAGGAACCTCTTAGAAGAAAAGAAGGGAGAAATATTCAGGCAGGTGATACAATTACTTCTCGAACTTCTTCTCGTTCGAAAAAAAAAAAAAACTTCCGTAAGAAAAAAACAAAGACGCGCCGTCGCTTGCCGAGAAAAAAAATAAAGCGAAAAAAAAGCGGAAAGTATATAAAGCGACGTCTTATTCTTTTGCATCTTCCCGGAGGCCCTAAATTTGTCGACGTGCTGGCAATGAGGAAAAAGAGGTCATTGGCTTGAACCGCGGCGAGGGAAGGGAGGAGAAAAAAGTGAGAGGGGGAAGCTGAGGCAGGGGGTCAAAGGCGCTCAGTGAGAGAGAATGCTCCTGCTTTTCCTGGAAACTCTTACCAATAAACCTCAACGAAGGCGGAGAGAAAAAGGAACATCTTCCCTTGGGCGGTGTGAACAGCAGGGAAAAGAAAAGGAAAGGAGGGGGGACTATTTTTGCGTCCCAAGAAAAAAAAAAAAACTTTAAGTGAGGGGGGCGATTTCAGGGACTCAGGTGAATATTTCGATCAAGATCTCCTCATCTACGGAGGGGCTACTTCTTTTTGTGGGATTCCTGGGGAGGCAGGAGGGGGCTAGATCGGCCGTCCACGTCCTCTTCTTCTATGTCACTTGAGGAAATGGTGATTGAACACTCAAATAGAGGGATCTGTCTGGATCTGCTCTTCTCGTCCTGCCTGGAAATTACTTTTCTTTTGGAAAAGGGGGGGCTCTAATTCTAGAAAAGAAAAAGGTCCTCGCGGGGTTGAAAGCGTAAAATCCAAGATCTGCCTGTTTTTGAAGGGAAAAAGAAAAAATCGAAAGAGGGGAGAGATTGGGCAGCGCGAAGAGGCTCTGCTCGTGTGGAAAGAGACAATAAGTTGGAAGGGACTCTATCTTCCTAAAGGTCTGCTTTCTGAGAGAAAAGGTTTCTATAAAAGGAGAGGAAAAGAAGCGGGGAAAGTAGTACGAGGAGCAAAAGCGTGCTTGCGGAAAAAAGCTTACCTTACTAGAATTCTCGAAGTCCATATTTTTCTTCTTAGGGAATAGGCTTCTACTTTGAAAGGGAGAAGGAATTAAAGGGATAGTCTGGGCCAAGAAGATGACTTTTTCTTGGAGGAGGGAGCGCCCGTTTTTTTATTTCGCAGGAGGAAAAAAGGCGGCTAGTGGTAGCCCGGACTCTCGTCTGCGGGGAAAAGCAGAGGAGGAGACAAAAACACATGAGAATGAGGGAGGCTAGTCTTTGCGTCTACTTCCGGGGGAAAAAAGCTGCTTTCGTGCTTGCCATCATGTCAGGGAAAAAAAAAATACGCTCGAGGCGAGCGAACAAAAAAGAGAAGATGGGCGGCGGGCGGTGAGGGGGATTGACGACGAAGTCCGCGGGGCGTAGAGGGAGACACTTACTCTTTTCAATTGTTTACTTGGAAAGAAGAGCGGGGGGGAGGAAAGTATTGTGATGAGATACGGAAGGGGAGTTGGCGGAAGGCGTTGAGGGAAGATCGGCCGAATTTGTTCTCGAGCTGAAAGGAGGTTTTTTGCTTGATCGGTGGGTTGGGGGTTTGGCTCAAGGGTATGCTGGCAAAGGAAAAAAAAAAAAATGGAAAAAGGGGCCGGGGCGAGTGGGGAGAGGAGAACTACCGTCTTCGCCAGGAAAGAGGCGATGCAGCTTGGTTCTCGCGATCCGTCGGCCCCAGAGAAAAGGAAAAGTAGAAATGAAAAAAATAGGACTCAGCAGTGATTCGGTATAAAGGGAGAAGAGGAAGGGGAGGGGAGGCGCTCCCGCAAAGAAAGACAGACCGGGGGTGGGAAGGTAGTGAAAGTTTTGGTTTTGTGAAGCACTAGCCAGGTTTTCTCAACTTGGGCGGGAAAAAAATGGGCTGCCGGGTACGGGAAAGAGAAAAAGGGAGGAGGAAGACACGAAAAGGAAAACAGGCAAAGACACCTCGACGAGGTAAGGTCCCTCACGTCTCCTCAGTGTGATCAAAGAAACGGGTTTTTTCGCGTTCGGCGGATACAGAAGGAAGAAGCCCAGGCGGGGAAAAGTGGGAGGAAAAAAAAAGGGCCAGCGGAAGATCTCTTGGGGAAGGAAGGGCAAGCGTCAGAGGAGGTGCCTATCTAGCAATCAACAAAAAGGCCTAGCATGCTGGAACTGCAGTGCGGAAAAAAGAAGAAAAAAAAAAAGGAAAAGGAGGAAAAACACGGGGCGCACTGTGGGAGAATACCCTGCTTATGAGGTTCTGTCATTATTTGGGGGAATGTCTTCGAGCAGAAATCCGGGCGGAGAGAGGAAACCGCTGCTTTCTCAATGGCGCCTATAACAAAGTCCGTTTGACCTGGAAATGAGGAGAATTAGCAGCAGAGAGTGGTGTGGAAAGGGAACCGCGGCACTTTCATAAGAGGAGAAGGGAAAAAAAGGGGTGACGGTGGGGAGGGGGTTCGTTTTCTCTCTCCCTACACAAAAACGTTATTTTTTCGGGGGGGGATCTAGAACGCGCGCCACAGAAAAAAAAAGGGATTCGCCCGCCGACTAAGATGGGCGGGAAAGAAAAGGGACAGAATCTTCAAGAGGCCGAAAAGGTCCACTATCATTTTTCTTTTTCTCGCGAGAGTACTTTCTTCTCCTTGGGGGGAAAATTCTCGAAAGCAGGCGCGGTGGCGGGAAGAAAAAAAAAGAAAAAAGAGGCGACAACGGATTCGTATTCGAATTCTAATTTATCCCAAAGTAAATCTGCCCCTTTCGAGGGGGGGGGCGCGAGAAACAAGGAGGAGGGAGGGCCGATGTTTTTTTTGTAAAAAGCGAATCTAATACCGAAAGGGTGGCGTTTGATCAGAGACAGGAGAGACGGGGGGGAGGAACGACTGAATGACATTCGCTCTCGAGGCTGCGGGTTCTCCCCAGGAAGGAAGGACTTTTTTGGCAACGGAACGTTGGCCTTCTGCTCGGTGTCTCGCCACGCTTCTCAAAAAAAGGGATGTTTGGCCAGCGAAGAAAAAGAAAGTAAAAAAAAGAGGTAAGGGCACGCAATCGTATCAAAAGAAAAATGTTCCTACCTCTTTTAAATCTCTTCAGTCGCTTTGGGGGGGGAGACCGCCCTGGCTAAAGGGGGGAGGAATAAAAGAAACGAAGTCCAGGAAAAGAGAAAGACCCTCTCTCTCAATCTTACCAAAAAGCATCATCCGGCAGGGGTTGCGGGCAGCGGGTGGAGAAGCGTGGGTTACTGGACATGGGAAAAACGTCGTTCTAAGGGGGAGTTGTCTTTCTCATAAGCAGGGCGGGGGTCTACGGCACGGGGGGGGGGTGGCCTCGACGGGGGGAGAAGGAGGATTGGGGACCCGGCCTATTCTCGGGGGAAAAAAAAAAGTTTCTCTGAAGGTTTTTGCAGAAGAAAAAGACGCGGCAGGGGGGTAGCTAAGGGAAGTTAGTTTTCCTCTGGCAAGGGGGGTGAGCCGATTGGGCTAAAGCCACCGCCCAAAAAAAGGCAGTGAGCGGAAAAAAAGAAAAAGCTAGGGAAGGAGGATCGAAGATGGGCGCCGATTGTGGGGGACGGGTCAGGTGCTCAAAAAAGGCGACGACGAGGGGCCGTGTTAGGGGAAAACGGGGGCGGTCGAGGTCCTTATCTGAAATGCGATAATTTCTTACTTCGGATGGAGGGGGGACCCAGCGGCGCATGGGAGGGGGAGAAGTCCGCGGGGGGCCACTCTTTCTGGGAACAACAACTCTAGACTCTTTAGAGGAATTACCAAAACGGAAAAAAAAAAAACAGAAACCTTGGTCCTATTCTAGTCTACTTTCTCAGATGAAAAAAACTCCCGGGGGGGGGAAAAGGGAGAGGTCTATTGGGGGGGTAAGTTTCACTACATCGTGGAAGGGATTTCTTCAACCATAAAAAATGAAACTTCTCCTCGCTTCCTGATTTATAGAAAGAAGAAAGATGAGTTCTGTCCGGCGAGGCCTAACAAGAAAAAATCAGGGTGCTTCGGTGCGTCTTGTTTGCGAGAAATGTCGGTCCCATAGCGGGCGGGAGGGAATCTTTGCTTGCGTCGGGAGAGAATAGAGGGAATGCGCGGGGAATGAGGGACGTGGGGGCGAAATTCTCTCAATCGCAGGAAAGGATATTACCCGCTCTAGGGTTAACACACCAAGGGAAAAGAAAACAAAAAATTTGGGTGTTTAAACTTGGGGATCCAAAAAAAAAAAGAAGAAAAGGAAAAAAAACCCGTGTGACAAAAAAAAAACAACAATCAAATCGGGGGGGGGGGGCCCCGTTGAAGGGTTTTTAAAGGGGCTCCTGGCCTACACGTTGCATAGGCGGCGGGTCGGATGCACACAGCATCCAAGAAAGAAAAGATACCGAGAGGAGGCCGTGTATGGTCGCAAAGAAGAGACAACGCCGCTCTTGGTCGCCTACGACGAGACAGACTCGCAGCCAGGCCTGAAGAGAAAAAATCCCTGGTGCGGCGTGCCGCGGGGTGGAGGAAAAGCGGGGTAGTCCGGAGGGGGAAGGCGGTCGGAGGGATAGGGAACTCCGGTGCAATTTCCGGGTGGCAGGGAAAAGAGAGCGGAACAAGAAAAACAAGGCAGTAGGGCCAAAGAAAGGCCTCCCCAATCTCGTCGCGCGGGGGGACGCTCGTTTCTCGCCTGATTAGAGACGTCTCTTGGCGGAAAAAGAAGGAGTCCGGGGGGGTACGAGTCTCTTTTCTACACGATGCGAAGAGTTCGGCCAGGCGGGGGAAGAAACTCCACCTCCTTCAGTGCACGAGAAAAGGGCGGTCGTTTTTCATCAAGCAGGGAAGCAGGCGTCGTCTGCTGGTCCGGTCGGGAAAAAAAACGCGCACCCTGTCTGTGGCGGAAAACCTCTTACTCTTGTAGGAAGCTTCTCCCGCCCTCGTCTAAGGGAATAAGATGCGGCCGGAGATAATCACGAAAGAGAGATAGCACTCTTAAAGGGGGAAGCCTCTGCCCCTTCCGACTCTCTTTTGAGAGACGTCTCCTTAAACTTTCCGATCGTCCCTTAAGCATAAAAGGAAAATCGTTTTGTCGCCTCTTCGCTGCTGTGGCGGAAGAAAAGGCGTGTCCGGGGGACCGAGGAAGGGGGGGGAAAAAAATAGTGCGCGGGGAGATAGCCGGAATTCAATTTGCTCACAAAAGATCCTATTTGTGTATCTGCGTAGCTACGCTACCTGACGGAAAGATGAAGCGAGGGAAAAAAAAGTGATGGATCTCAATGTGTCAAACACGCGAGAGGATTCAGGGACATTTCGAGGAAAATGCACTTCCTATGTCGCTCCAGATATCCATGTGTTCGCGAGGAGGGCTCCGTCGAGACTGGGAAGGAGAAAGGGAGAGGAAGGTCAGTCCGGAACTTTTTACTAAAGAGAGATGCCCAACCTTGCAGGGGGAGGGCTGCGAAATTTTCTACAGAGGCAGAGCAAGGAGGTAATCCTGCGGAGCACAGCTTTATGTTCGAGGTCCCTCTTCCTTCACTAAAATATAGACTGCCTCTTTTGGCGCGTGGAAAAAATCGGAAAAAGAAAGAAAGGATGGGGCCGGTCATGGGAGGGTCTACGCTGGGGAATTGTATCGGAAATAAAAACCATCGCCGGGAGAAAAAGGAAGGTTCGTCTCCGAATGCTCATCTTATAGACGTTGGAGGAGGTTATGCGTTTGGCGGAAGAAGGGGGGGAGGTAAATGCTTGGTCGCCGAGTGAAGGGAGGAATCTGAAAAAGGTGGGGTGGGGTCTGTAAAGGAGATTCCCTTTCTTGCAGGACTGCCGTGATTCCTTCAATCCCGCCACTCAGGGCTGGGGCCGGGGGTCGGACTCAGGCGGGAGGGGGAGAAAAGCCGTGCATCCGGCCTCAGAAAGTACGATCAAGTGGGAAGAGTAGGGGCCCTCTCACTTAATAAAAAGCTTCGTCTAAAGAGGGAGGGGGAGAAAAAGAGAGATTATGTTTGTCGGGGAGAAGAAGAGACGCGTATAGGCCCGGAGGGCTGTTCTGAGGAAAAGCAGGTTGCCAGGTGTTGGGGGGGGGGAGAAAAATGGGGGGGGGGAGAAGCATAGGGGAGGAACCGGGTAGATTAAATACCAACAGAAGAAAGGAGCTGCCTCCTATCAAAGGGCTCTACGGCCGAGCTCGTCAAGATCTGAAGTAATAGAAAAAGAAAGAGAGACAACGTCGGTCCAGTGTGGAAGCGGATTAGCCAAAAGAGAAGCGGCGACTTTTTTTCGCTTTTCTCGTTGCTGGAGGGAGCCATGCTACAAGTTCT
>Ga0179593_1259823_pt1 | contig 12928 bp, 13 predicted proteins | sample CZODoug2_1_08_16_FD_185931 | JGI IMG/M metagenome (GOLD analysis project Ga0179593, IMG submission 185931) | Vadose zone soil fungal communities from Angelo Coast Range Reserve, California, USA - CZODoug2_1_08_16fungal (PacBio error correction) | ecosystem: Environmental > Terrestrial > Soil >...
ATATGGAGAGGTCGTCCGGCTACTCTTATAAGATTGAGCCTGAACTGCTACACTTCTAATTCAATGTGGATGGGAATAAACTTCTCTCCAAGGCGAGCGGCAGCGAAGAAAAGAGGAGGGGGGGGGAAAGATCTGAAAACTGGAAAATAGTCCCAGAGAAAAGCTCAATGGCGAATTCTATGTAGACGGAAGGAGAGTTGCTGCGCGACGTTGATTAGTAAACAGGAACGCCAAACGCATGAAAAAGAAGCCTACTCAGCGATGCGTGCTCGCGCGCAGGAAACTAGACCACACTAAAACTCTATCGATGCTGGGGTGAGTGGCGAGGGAAGGGACATCGTCCTTGCAATCGGGATCGGATGGTCCGAGAACAGTGAGCAGGAAAAGAGGAGTCTTAAAACTTTCTCCGCTTTTGAGGAAAAAGAAAAGGGGGAAGGTTAAGAGAAGCAAGTGTAATCTCCTTACACAACACAAGAGAAAGGGGGAGCGTATGTCTCCGGAAATTTTAGTGGTCAATGCAATAAAGGAAGGGCTATTAAGATCGGCCGGTAAGAGGGGATTTTTGGACTCGAAAGGACATGTAACGTTGAGAGGCGAGAACCAACAAGGGAAATCATCAGAAGAAAAGTCAACAGACGAAATTCTGTAATCCTATTGGGAGGAGGGAAAGTTTAAAACGATTGCCAGTTCTGGGGGGAGTTAAGCAGAGAGGCCGACATTTGTTCTCGAAGGGGAAACGAGCTGGAAAATAGAACAGAGGGGGGGGGGGGGGGGGGACAGGACTCTGAGGGCCCATCCCTTTGTCGCAAAATAAAGAGGGAGATCATCTGAACTCAGCAACGGGGCTTTTCAGAAGGGATTACTGGGGAGGGAGCAGTACGGGACAGGCGAAAGGTAGGAGGTAGGTCGATGTTGAAGGGAAAAAAATTGTAATATCTATAAGGCTCGGTTAGCGTTATCGCTGGGTAAGGATCTCGTAGTTCTGATGTCAGACGAACTCGTGGCGAGGAAAAAGAAAAGGAACTAAGCTTCTGGATCGTGGAGGGACGGGAAAGTTGGACAGGTTAGGGTTGTAAGGGGAATCTAAAGAAGGGGACCTAAAATCAATTTCCGCGCTGATACTCTCTCAAGCGAGAAAAATAGTCTTGCGTTTTTTTAGCAATTCGCAGCATTTCGGGAAATGCCTTGGAAGGGGTGAGAATAAAAGAAAAAAAAAACCAAAAAAGAGTCACAAAAGGACGTCTTCTTCTTTATCGAGAGAAGGAGGGGGAAGGAGAGGAAAATCGATCGGCGTTGTTCGTGTTTAGAAGAAGAGGCCTGCGAAGAGACCGACGGCGGGCAATTGTGGACACTCTTGCGTCATTTCAGTTGTAAGGTTTCTTCGGGGAAAAAGAGAAAATTTTCCGAACCAATCTCGGCGGTCGCGCATTCGTCTGAAAAGGAAGAGGAAAGTTTCAAATCGGCCACAGATTAATGACAACGAAATTGCGAAAAAAGGGGAGAACGCTTCCTGCACGCATATTGGGGAGTCAGGGAGGGGATCAATCTGGTCTCGTCAAAACACAACTTATGAGTATTATTGCGCTGTAGAACGAGAGAAAAAAAGAGAGAAGTGCGTGAGGGTGCGTGACAAGTCTGGTAAAAACTCGTGGGGAGGATTAAATGAAAGTGAAGGATTGTTCTCGCTGTGGAGGAGGGGGGAGGCAAGAGAGAACTTCGTTGCAATGAGGAGGGAAAAAAATTGGGGAACTAAAATCCTAAGGAGGGAGACTCGGGCCGCGACGATAACAACATCAAACTAAATAGTGAGAGGTGCGCAGCGGCGGAAAAGGGAGGGGGGGATGAGCGGAATTTCAGGGGAGAAAAGGGGGAGGAAAAAAAAAAATGGAAAGTCATCAAAAAAAGGAGCATCGTTGAAGCTTCCATCAGAAAAGCCTTTGGAGAAATTGCCGGGGCGCACGTCCTTTAAATCAGAGGGAATTGTCCAAGGGAGACATTCTTTCGAATCCACCAGCTCAAAACGCGAAAGGGCGGGAAAGAAGGCGACTGAGACTGCTTACGCACAGGAAAAGGCGCTGAGTAAGCGCCAAGAGTCGGTTGTTATTCAATAGGAAAGAGAGAGAAGGAGAAGAAACGCTAAAAAGCGGAAATGCGATAGAATGAAGCTTGCCGCTAACAGAGAAAGAAAGATAGCCGAGCTAATTTGAGGTCGAGTCCGGGAAAAAAAGGAAGAGAGTCCAGTTAAAGAAAGGGGAGGGGCGACAGCGAGCTGCCAGCGGGGATTCGGCGGACAAAGGTTGAAAACAAAAGACTGGCAGGAGAGATGCTGACAGTAAGAAGGTTCGGAAAAGATGGGGATGGAGGGACTGCAGCGCTAGTGACATGTAAAGAGTGGATCCTATAAAGAACAATCGGTATTGATTCTCTGAGGGAGAAAAAAAGAATGGAGTATCCATGAGGTTCTTGGGTTGAAAGAAGGGAGGGCAAGGTTTGGCTCGTCGCGCTGCGGGACAGGGGAAAGAATCGGGCGAGAAAAGAGAAAAATCGACTTCTGGTACCGTGCCTCTCGGGGAGAGTTTCACGTGAAAACGGACAAACATGAAGACGCGCCAAAGTCGAGGGTGGGGGGAAAGGAAGTTCGCTAGGCTTCCCGGGTGGAAAAAGGGATGGCAGAAACACTACGACCCTGTAGGGGATTCTTCTAGCAACGCGGACTCACGGGGAAGGGCAGGAGACCTCCAATTGTGCTCTAAAGAAAAACTGTTTCTCCGGAGAGAAGGGGGAAGGAGAAACTTAGTTCAACACAAAAGGAAAATGAAGAGGAGGCACGGGGTGTCTCGGAATTCGGGGAAAAATTCAGGACTCTTGCTGGCCTGCGTGTTTGTCCTGAGCGAAGAATGGAAAGAATCTACTCTTTCGTCGGCGCGATGACAGTGGGAAAGGCGGAATCGCGAGATTACGTCGGGGGGGTCTCCTTATGCGCTAAGGCGCGTTGTAGGCAAGCTAACTGAGATAAGAGGAGATGTCCAAAACCCAAAAAAAAAAGGGCTCTCTAAGGAGGGAGTTGACAGCGTCAGTTGAGAGAAAAAAAAAAAAGGGGGGGGTCATGGTTTGGTGGTGGAGGGGCTTTGTCATGCAGGGGCGGCGCGGGCGGCGACAATAGAAATAAGAGAGAGAGTCAAACACCACTATGAGTAAAGGGGGGATATAAGGAGAAGTGGGTCAAAGGAAAGACCAAAGGGGATGCGTCTATATCGTGCCAAAAAAATATGGGACATAAAACGTGGTTGACTTATCATAAAATGGGCATAAAAAGCTCGAAAAAGGGGAAATGAAGACGGAAGACGAATAGTCGTAGGGGCAGGAGGGACTCAAAAAAAAAAAAAAATAAAAAAGCAAACTCCACTGCCTAAAACGTAGAAAAAAAACAAGAGATTCATGCGGAAGGGAAAAATCGTAACAGGCGCGCTCGACGATTTAATGGGGAAATCAAAAAGGCGCAACACTCAGGGCACAGAGTATCAAAAAAACGGGGGGTCGACAGACCGCATCCTTAGAACGAATAGCATGTTTTTTATTTTCTATTCGTAGAGGCTCATGAAAGTCAACCTTCAGTCGAAAAAGGGTCTTAGCTAACTACCTTATGAACTCGGGCAGAAAGAGGTTCGGTTGCTTGATCCCGTAATCCTTCCGGGGGGGGCGAATGGTGAGAATCAAGACCTTGAGGCTGCCGTATTTCGGGGGGGGAAGAAAAATACGTTAAGCTTCTGTCTCAGGGGGGGAGGGGACTTTTCAAAAGACTATCATGTTAAAGGAAAAGAGTTCATATATGTTGAAATCTGGGGGGGGTAGAATACGCTCAAAAAAATCACAATCTCTAAGGCATAGAGGAAGAGGGACGGGTCAAAACTGGAAGGGGAGAGAGCTGCATCTTATTGCAGGTCTGGGGGGGGAAGGGATCACCCTTTTAAAAAAAAAATGAGGTTCTGGCGAAAAGAAAAAGTCCGATACGCTGTTAAGCGCGGAGGGAAGACTTGCTTCAAACAAAAGATACCTTAGTCTAAAAGGGAAAACCCGTGTGGGCCGGAAGAAAATATAGCTTGCTCTCAAAAGGTCAGACAAGCACTGGCGTTTGTGAGGAAAGAAGAAGGAAGGTTTTAGTCTAGAAAAAAAAGGAGAAAAAACGAACGGTCTGTAAGAGGGCACGGATTTTGGGGTGGAGCAGTTCCCTTCAAGGACGGATCTCGGGGGATAGATGAATAGTTTGGACTGGGGACGGACTGCGAGACGAAAAAAGGACGACCAACCTTTTGAAGGGGAACCGAGGGAGAAGAGGGGCGTATCTCAGGGTATAGCTATATGAGTAGTTAGGATGAATTGCGCGTGCGCTTGTTGGATTAGTCGGATGCTCTCAGAAGTAAGGGGGGACAATAACGCTTCGTAAACAGGGGAGAAGAGCGAGTTTAAAAAGGAGGGAAGGTGTTAAACTGGGACGGTAATTGACTGTCGCCTTATGATACACGAAGCTGAATGTCGAAAAAAATTAAATAGGAGATAGTCCTCTTCTAATCCATAAAGTCGAAGAGAGGGGGGGAGTGGTAATACTTAGTCGGTGCCATGCGGGGGGTAAATCAAACAGGCGGCGGATTTTTCCACCAGGACTACATTGTACGGGGGGGGAAAGGGTTGTCTATTGACTAAGGGGGACTGTAAAGCCGGCAGAGACGGACGAGCGTGCAAGCAGCAAAACTGCTAAAAGGGGGAGTTCGCAAGTAATCCACATATTATTACTAATTGGGGGAGAAAGACACAGATACTCGCCTTGATTGGCTTTTCTGGGGGGTGATCCTCGAGGGTAAAACAACAAGCATACAAGAAGGGGGGGGGGATAAGATATTAGATTAGAGGAGATAAATACTAAAAGGCACATAGGTCGTTTACTGTGCTCATTAAAGTGACGACTATAGTGGCCGAGATTGCAGAATGTCTCGCGGATTGACGATGGGAGAGGAAAAAAGTTTTGTCATGCAATTTCACTGGACGGGAGATGGGTAATGAAAAACCTGGAAGGTCCAGAGAAGGGAAAAATTGCCTCAGGAAGAGAAGGTCTCTAATAGGAAAAGAAAACCCTCGATTTCTCTTGTCAAAACGGAAACTCGAAGGAAAGAGGGGAGAGTGTAGAATTTCGTTGAGTGGGGCTGAGAAAAGGTAAGAGGCCTCAAGATAGGGAAAAGGCTCGTCACACATTGGGGAATCGCGAGGAATCTTAACCATCAGCGGCGGAGATGAGCGGGAAAATGTGATGCCGATGCCACAAGGCTCCAAAGAGAAAAGACAAGGCGGACGGAAGAATGCGGAAGAGAGAAGTGGGAGACTATGCGAGCGACGGATGAGCAAAGGAAAGAGTTCTTTCTTGAAGTCGGAGAACGGCTAAAAAGTAATCCGCTAAAGCTTCCTGAAAGAGACGGGGGGGGATGCTTGTCTCTCACATAGAAAGAAGAAAAGATATCTCGCATTCCGCTAAGGGAGTAGAGCGGCGAAATCGAAGAGTAGGGCAGGGCAAGGAAAGGGGCTGGGCGGCAAGAGACAGAAAATTTGCTGTCACGGGTGGAACGGAGAAGGGGACGGATGAGGGGGGAAGAAGACTCGTACCTCAAGGTAGGGAAAATGGGTCAGACTAGCAACTCTAACTACAAGGGGGCAAAGAACGTGTGATGACCTTCTGCAACCCAGAAGGCGTGAGGAAGGAGATAGGACTGAACCTGGGTAGTCTTGCTATTCTTATTGACAGGGGGAAATATGTTCGCTGGGGTTGTAGGGACAGAACGCGTGACTATGTGGGGTGGGGGTGATGGGTTCGGTTGGGGGGTGGGGGAATAAGTTCCGAGATATCGAAGAAAAGAAAAGAGAAGACGGGCCTCTTCATTCCTGATTTCTTTTTCAGAGTAAAAAGAAGGGAAGAACGACAATCGAGGTTTTTTAAAAAATGGATCTTCATGCATACCGTACTGCACAAGAAGAACGATGGGCTTAGAAGAAAAGGAGGAGGACTGTAATACCTAAATTCGCGCCGCGAAAAGGTGAGAGCCAGATTTGTTACATTGAAAACTTCAGACCAATACAACTCAGCATGCATCTGATTAGGGGGGGGACAAAGTTGGGGGATGGAGGAGAATATTCTTTACTAAACGGAAGGGGGGACTGCGTGTGGTCGGTAATGAAGGAATACGATTCCTCACGTCCGCAGAAGAAAGGAAAAGAGATGCGCGACGAACTCGTTCAGTGAGGCTGAAGGACGAACTAAAGGCGCGGTGGAGAGTTAAGCACGCTCTCTTCTCAGAGAGGATTTTCCTTCTGTCGGCAATTGACGGGGTTTATGGGAAAAGGTCTGAGGAAAAAAAAACAGCGGTGCTGTAGGGGGGGGTGTGGTGGGAGGGTTCAAAGCCCACGCGTGCAGACACCACATGAAAAAGAAGAGAGAGTAAAAAAACTCGAGGGAAAGATTATATATCATAAGGAGGGGGGTACGAAGAAAGCTCGTAACGCAAGGGGCTTTGCACACCCAAACAAAAGACAAACCAAAGGTACATGCACGCGTGGTGGAGAGTAGAAGGGACATAAAAACTTCACAGAAAACCTCCTTCAATTGCGAAGAGGGAGGAAGCGAATATTTTTCCATCGGCTTATCTTCAACTGAAGGAGAAAGATGAGGGGGCGATGACGGAGGAGCGCCTGCTGTGGGGAACTATCTGCACGAATGGGAAATATTAGTTCTCATGGAAGCAAAAGCATGGAAAAGCGCGGTATGGTGCTCGCCGCCCTTCGACAAAAAGAGAAGGAAGTCATTTTATTTTACGGGCGGCAGGAGGAGAATGCTCAATGCCGCGGGATCAGAGAAAAAGGAAGGTATTCGATCCCTGTAATTCGATAGGAAGAGAAAGGTTGCTGGAGCACGAGAAAAAGAGGGTGTGATCTCGGAAAAACGTGATAGCGAGAGGGGAGTTTCATCCGGGTTCTCGTCTGTCACCATAGTTTTACTGTGAAAATAAAGGAATTAAAGCAATTCTTCAGGAGTATGGTGCAACTTCTAAGAGACTAGACGCGCGGCAGGAGAAAACAGCTGTGCATCGTAAGCTCATGGAAGCTTACAAATGAATAGAATCATTAAATGGCCTGCTTCTATTTTGGGGAAGAAAAAACAAAATGCCATGTCAGTTAGGCAGAAGCAGAATGGACGGGAGAAATGTGATCGAAAGGGAAGAGCTTAACTCCTCTGACAGGGACCAAAAGCCACAGAGGCGGGAGTGACCACAGGGGAAGGCAGGACGTCGCGCTAAGAAAAAGGGAGGGCACGGCTTGCGCTTTGTAAGGGAGGACTAGAACGAAAAAACGCGAAAAAGATGACAGGAGGGCCTAGGGGGAAAAAGGGAGGAAAAAAGGGCTCTCGCATTCTCTCGTGCAAGGGGGAAGAAGGGGGTATCGGCCTGAGAGAACGGCACAAGAAAACGGTTCTGGGGAATAAGAGAGCACGCTCCCTGATCGCCTATACATCTGCGTGCTGCAAAAGCAAAGGGCGCGGTGGCGCGGTGGGGGGAAGTCAGTTCCCCTTCTTTGTCTAGACAAGTCCGAGATGGATAAAAGCTTTACTTCAGAGATAGAAAAAAAAGTTCTGGGGGTGGCTCGTAATTCTGCAAGGTTAGGATGAAAAGATGCGAAGAAAGATGAACCGAAAAATCCAGCGACCTAGGCCTTATACCGGGGGGGAGAAAGAGGAGAGACGCACGTGGATCTTCGAATGCGGGCGTCAACAAGTGGGGAGGGCAGGGGGGCTCATCCTAGGAAATTTACAAAAATGGTGCGGGGTGAAAATGGGCAAGAAAAGGGGATGACTGGCCTCCAATCAAAGTCGAAAATCACGGGCCGCGTTCCATCAGAAGTCTTACTAGTGATAGGGACGTTCAGAGAAGCCACGATGTAGTCACGAGGTGCACTAAAGAAAAAAGCAAAAGATGTGACTGGGGCAAAGGAGTTGAAGGCGTCATAGAGAAAAAGACACAACACTTAGAAGTCTGTCCAAAAGCAAAAGATGTCGACGGGGGCAAATAGAGATCCATGGCGTTGATGTGTCGTAGGAAGAGTGAATCTCTGGCTTGATTTTCTAGGGTAAAGGCCCTTGTCGATGTCACTTCGAGATGGGGGGGGGGATATTCGGAATCTCCTATCAACGGTCAAAGAACGGAGGAAATGTCGCGAGAAGTGAAGCAAAATAGAGGGCGTAGATCTCCCCGAGACGAGATTACACGAAAGAAGAGTGAAGGAGGAGTCATTTGCTTCGCGTTACTTTCAGGGAAAAAAGCGGGAGATGGAGTCTGAACCGTCAATTATGAAGAATATAGGCGCTATAATGCGAGGACCTAAACAAAAAGCAAAGGGGGTAACTAATATTTCGGGAAAGACGTCCCGCGGAATTGGCACGCTGAAAAAGGGAGAGAAAGGAAGCTCATCACTTCCAGCTGCTATTCTCAGGAACGCTCCTATACAGTCACGAGAGAAACAGCGAAGACTCGTCGATTGGCGCGGAATGACTTCTAACCACAGGGAGAGTGACTGAGAGAGACGGAAGAGTAGATAACGCTAAAAGATAAAGAAAAGGGAGGGGGGAAGAAAAGGACTGCACTATCTCTTCCTTCTTCAAGGGGGAGGCGAGCGCAAACAGGAGGCAATACTTGGGACAAGGGGAAATGTGGCGGGACCAGCGAGGCGCCAGAGGGTCGGAAGAACACCGGGGAACGAGACGTCCGGATAGAGGTTGGGGGCATTCACAACGGCTAGCCGCGGGGGGGAAAAAAATTGGATCCTTCTTCGTGCTTACAGAACCTCAAAAAGCCGTTGTATCCATCGAGGAAGAAGAATACTTAGCAGGCGAAAGGAAAAGGGTACAGGGCGGCTGGTCGATGACGTCGGTGAGCGTCTACTTCATCAGATGTCGCAGAAAAAAAGAAAAGATGAAGCTGCTGAAAGAAACTTCCTTGAGCTGTGCAACGAAAACTCAACAGAATACGACTCCCGGAAGAGGGGGTTTGCCCTAAGTTCAAGGCTCCTCGGGGATAAAAGGAGAAAACGATAGGAGGATAAAGAAAGCCTTCTCATCAGCGGGGTAAGACAATTTCCGGTAGAGAGGAAAGAGGTGGAAGTTTCGGCTTGGCAAGGATCACTCTGGGCCGGGCAAAGCAAAAATCACAGAAAAGACTAGGAAGGAGTGGGAGGGGGAGGATGTCGCAGCCGGCTCGCTAAGATTGGAAAGGTGGTGCGTCATGAGCTCCTGCTTCCAATTAAAAAAAAAAAAAAAAAAAAAAAAAAAAAAACAACCACTTTCGCTGACGAAGAATTTCAGCCGGGGAGAGAGAAGACGATCTGAAGTTGAATAGAAGAGGGAGCATAATGAGCGTGTAGACGGCTTCCTTGCTAGGGGGTTCTCAGGAATGCCGAGAGGGAAGTGAAGGAAAGGGGAAAGTTTTGAAAAATTACAGCTCCAACAAGTGTGGTCTGGGTTGTGGGGGGAAAGGAGGGAGGAATCGTTCCCTTCTCTGGAAACAAGAGAAGGGATCTATACGTAAACAAACACAAGTATTAGAGTGATAAGAGGGGGTAGAGATGAGAGGTTCGGTCGGGGCCTGCGATTCGCAAATAAAAAAAAAAAGAAATGAAAATCAGAGGGGAGGAGGGGGACATATTATCTCTCACGACTATTGGGCGACGGCAGACGGGAAAAGGGGGAAGTAGATATTACGGGAGACTGGCATACGGGCTGAAAAGGGCGTAGATGCGAGCGAAGGGAGTACGTATCTCAGCAGGTCGGGAGGATGGAAGGGACTGACATGGACGGTCCAAAACGCGGTAAAAAGAATGGGGACTATCATGTCGTTCACTCAGAAAAGAAGAGAAGACTCTTTAGGGTGTAGAAGCTAAAATCTTTCACCTTGGAAAAAGGCGCGCTGCCTATAAACACTGACAGGAGGCGCGGGGAAAAAACAGGGAAGGAGAAGTTACTACCGCTGTCGGGGGAGTGAGAAGGGAGGCGCCCTATCTGTTTCGCTAGTTTTGATTCAGCTAAGGGGGAATGAAGGAAAAACTTTCGGGAACTACACTGCGAAGAGGGGGTCATAAAAAATTCAAAACCTGTTGAGTTTTTAGCTCTGGGAAACTGAACGAAATGGGACCTACAAGTAAGATTGGGTGTATTGGAACGTATTTCGTCTGAAGGGGGGGGTTGTGGGGGGGGGGGGGGGGGGGGGGGGGTTAGGACAGGAATCAGCAGCGCGCGAAATAAAAATCGAAAGCAGGGAGACTGACATTATGGGGGGCCCGCTTTCATACCGAGGGAGTACTTAGTGAGTTCACAAAGGGGACATGTGTGAGGTTAAAACCGGGGAAAAAAAAGCCGACTGGTAAGCGTGCTATGGACAGGCAGTGAAGAAAAGAAAAAAAAAAAAACCCCCCGCTACACCCTACAGACAGGATGAGTCAGGGAGAAACGGGGGGTCGGAGCAGAAACAAGCATCTAGCAACGCTGCGCATTCAGACCATTGAGGACGGGGGAAAAAGCGGGGTCTTCCGTCTTCTCTCTCGAAGAGACAAGGCAGAGATGTAAGAGGGGAGGAGGTGCAAAAATCACCATCGATCTCGAGTCAGCTTTTTTCAGGGGGAGAGGAGCGGTCCTCTCGAAGTAAAGAAAAGCTTGGGGCTGTCGTAAAGCGAGAAGAGACGGCGTAGAAGAGGAAATGTGTCTTACTGAAATGCAGACGGTGTCGGCGTGGTTTTTGTATTCTAGCGAAAGTAGCTGGCTAAGCCGAGATGGAGGACGGAATTTTCATATGCAATAGAAATAAAGGTTGCCGGGGGGAGAGAAGGCTCCCTTATGTACATAAGGTGGTCAAAAACTAGATCACAACTCCGCAGAAGAGACGAGAAACCTGCGGGCGCAAATTCGAAAATCGTTCAATTGCTGGGATCTAGCGCGGCGATGCGGGAAGAACGAGGAAGTTGTTTCAACAGATTCGGTTGGAGGGGACTATCTAACTTTTTGCTCGAAGAAAAGCAGAAAAACGCGGAAGTGCCCTGAAAGCCCGTTTCTGGAAGAGAAAAGGAACGGGGAATACGAGGAAGTGACAAACGAATTCAGAAAGAGCAAACCTATTTTTTGGCTTGGAGGGGGTGACGGCGCAGTGGCCGAGAAAAAACACCAAAGAGGGGAGAAAGAGATAGGATTCAAAGGAGAAGAACAAAAAGCCTAGGGGAGGTGAGGGGGGTTGTCAGAAGACGGATGGGAGAGGGTTGGAGGAAAAAAAAAAAAAGGAAATACATGCTTCGGGCGGAGATTTGGGGAGGGGGGGAAAAGTCCTAAGTAGGAGCAACCTTTCAAAGACAGAAAGGAAAAGAAGGTGATCCACCGAAGTGTTAGGAAGGAAAAAGAGGTACAGAGGATACCACGAACGGAGAAATTAAGGGCCTCAGCTCGGTAAAAGAAGGGGAGAGAGATCTGTCGGTAGATGCATTCATCAACCTTCAAGGGTAAGAAAAGGCAATAGTGCACTTACGTCATAAAGCTAGCCTTTTTCTAATCTGGGTTTGTAGAAGGGAAAGGGGTGGAGTATCTAACTGTGCTCTAAAAGGGCAGAGGACTGCGCTGGAGAGCTCTGACTAGCCAATCTAACGCGAGGTGCACCTAATCACATCTGCCTCTGGAGTGAGTCTTGTGCGAATTCTTCATCATCTTCTGTCTTCAGAAAAGAATGTCCTTGTTTCGACAAGGCCGTAACGAGAAAGACGAATCGTCGCTTGCGAAGAATCGGAAGGACCGGGATTTCAGGTCAAACACAGAGAAATAACATTCTATGCAAAAAGAGAGGGCGCTTCGGTCGTTCGGCCTGGTTTTCGAGTAAGGAGAAAATGGTCTGCTTTTGCCTTCTCAAGAAAGGGGGTGCAAGGGAGAAGGAGAGGCCAATTCTTGAGTAGGAGAACCGGGAGACTTCGTCTGTGAGTCAAGGGCATTGGGCGGTGTCAGTCAAGCGAGAGCAGTTTCCATTAACAATGGGAGGAATTCTTCTTCAGGATATGGAACGCTCGGATTTCAAAAGAGGGGTGGCTATCAAAATAATCGGACTAGAATTGAATAGAGGAAAAAGACTTGAAAGGCAGGCGGATTAGGAAAGGTATGTAGTCGGTGGGAGAGAGCGGGGCGTTCGGGAGGGGAAGAGATAGGAGGCAAAATCACACCAAGCTGACGCTTTAAGGCATCTAATCAACAGTAAATCAAAAGGGTAAGTCGCACAGGAGGAAGTGGGTTTTCCCGGGGCCGGCTAGCGAACAACGGAGGAAAGGAAACCCTATGGGCTGCTGGAAAGAAAGCAACCGGCGACGGGGCGGTAACCTACCGGTGGAGAGCCTCCGAAGCTGTTCGAAAGCGGGAGGGAAAGGCGGGTTATGAGTCAAAGTACGAACAAGATTACACCACTCATTCCTATAGGATGAGGGGTCTAGGTATGGCTGGGGATTATAAAAACCATCGGGCGCTTAAGGGATTGGGAAGAGGGGTTGTTGGGAGGACTCCTTTCAATAAAAGTCTCTGCGGAGGTAAAAGGAGGGAAAGCAATGACGGCTCAATCGAACTCGCAGGGGGTTTGGGGTGAGAGGGAAGGAAGGAAACGACTAGGGAGCGCGTGGAGGGTAAAAAGAAAACACTTGACTACGGCTGCGAAAGGGGGAAAGGGGGAAGGGGGAAGAATTTTATAACCGCTTTCTCCCACCCGAGGGAAAAAAAGAAAAAAAAAAAAAAAAAAAAAAAAAAAAGACGAAAAAATTATGGTTGCATGCGTTTGGGGGGGGGGAGATTCTCCAATTGGGCCTCGGGAGGGAAACACAGCTTCGC
>Ga0179593_1299111_pt1 | contig 12928 bp, 20 predicted proteins | sample CZODoug2_1_08_16_FD_185931 | JGI IMG/M metagenome (GOLD analysis project Ga0179593, IMG submission 185931) | Vadose zone soil fungal communities from Angelo Coast Range Reserve, California, USA - CZODoug2_1_08_16fungal (PacBio error correction) | ecosystem: Environmental > Terrestrial > Soil >...
GGGTTGGTGGGGGATAACCAAAGACAAAATTACCCGGGGGGGTTTCGGGTAACGTTTGGACAGGGCCAGGGATGTTGAGAACATGGAATGAAGGAAAGGGGACCGATTAAAGGGGAAAAAACCGAAAAGCCCTTGAAAAAATACTTACAGCAGGCCCTCTTGGGGGGTCAGGCCTCAAGGGGGGAGAGTGGCGTGGTTGACAATGGCGGTGCCGGGAACATAAAGCTGGTTTTCGATGCCTCAAGGGCTACAAGAATTGGGGTAATCGAGTGGAAGGTATGGGTTGGTTGGAAAAAAAAATGTGTCAATGGGAAACCGAAGCATTGGGCCAGGGGGGGTTGTGGCGAAGAGCCGGCAGTCCATGGCCCCGCCCACCAGGGATTGAGAAAAACCGTGAAGGAGAACACTCCCCCACAAACGGGTTAGCGGCAAAGCGAAAAGGCGGCAATGGGGAGATGGGGAACCTCCAAACCAAAAACCAAAACGCGGCTTAATGGGATTGTCCATGATCCCTTTTTCAAAGTTATCGGACAAAGAAATCCAAACAACCAAATCAAAAACACCCGCCTGCACCAAAAAAGAGTATGGAATTGTTGCAAGGGAGGGAAAACAAGTCACTGTGGGAGCAAACAAAACTAAAGTCGTCGAGAGGGGCTCATCAAGGAAAGTAGGGGTAGGGCTGGAGTGAACCAACACAACAACAGTCCTTCAAAGTCATGGCAACCTCAAAAAGAAACAAAAACTTTTGGAACAAGAGGGCGCGGAATATTGGGCAAAAAAACACGGCATGAAAAAAGGGAACTCAAGAACGGACAAACGTTGTTTTAAATTTCGGAAAACAGATCAACACGCCCACAAACGACCAATAAAGAATCGCAAGGTAAAAAGTAGAGACGGAACATTCCGAAATTGTGGGTAGGGGAAAAACCAAAGGAACCGAAGGTTTGTGGGGGAAACGGATCCAAGGGAAAAAAGAAAGAAAATCCGCAAGCGGAATGGTTTAGCGTGAGGTCTTTCAACGGCAAAAGACAACGAAAAACGAGAAGATCACGACAGCAAAAGGGAGGGTAACAAAAAAAAAGGTAGGAACAGAGCAGCTCCAGCATCAGGGGCCAGAAATCCGGAAGAAAATCCCAGTAGAACCGTCTCAAAAATCCGAAACCCAAGAACGAAGTACGGGAAAAACAAGGCAAGAACCGAAAGGGGGGGCCGATGTGAAGGGAAGGGGGGAAACGTAGCGCATCGGGAACCAAAGGGATGAGTAAAAAGGGTATAAATAGATGCCCAAAAACACGTGGTAGCTCCCGATAAAGACGCCCTGCAAGAAAGCAGGTATGGACGAAAGGAAAATCGATAAAACACAAACCACACGATTCAATGGCAGCGCTTCCGGGAGCGGTTTGGTTCCAAATGTTCTCCACGGGGGGGGGGGTAGTTCAGGGAAAAAAAAACCAAGTCGGTTCTTGGATGCTACATTAAATCGAAATCATGTTGTATACGGCACACTTGCGGGCGCATGACGGTCCGGAAAAAGCAAAAAAAAAAAACCAAAAAAGGCTCCAGGCGAACCCAACAGGTGCGGTCAAAATTGCCCCCTACCCTGGGTTGGACCCGGACGACTAGTGAGCTCGCGCGGACGAACAGCGGCACCCAAAAGGGGGGGCGGATTCCGCTTAACAACCAAGGAGGAACGCGGATATGAAGAAGAAGGTTAAAAGCAAAACCAGGCATCAGCAGGGCCAGGCGAAACAAAACCGTGTCATGCGAAACAGCCAAAAAACTTAGTCCAGAAGACCGCTTTGTTAGGGTCCCAGGACCCGGTCCCAAACAAACAGATTGGGGGTCAAAGAAGGAAGCAACAAAAAGGCAGTTTGCTGACCTCAAAAAGCAAGTGGAGAAGCAAAACTATTCGTCACCGAAGAGAAACAGAATCAGGAAAAAGGGGGGAAGGAGGAGGGGGGAGCCTGGTCAAACGCCTCAAAAGAATGGCAAAAGCGGGAGGGAGGGGTCATAAAACTTTTGGGTTTTTTTTGGGGAAGGAGGGTCCAGCTCGGCGGGGGATCCGGAAGATCACGGGGAAGCATTTGGTTGGTTCAAAAAGAAGGGGGCCGAGAGCACCCAATGGCCGCACGATTTTTGAAGAAAAAGGTACACAACAAACTGACCAGAAGAAACTAAAGCGAAGACCGGGAAATAGTAGAAAAGGAAACCGGGGAGTAAAGTTCAAAGCATTATAAAGTCAAATCAAAAAAAATCGCAAAAAACAACTTTTCAATACTCAACAAACCTGGTGATTCTGGAAAGCGTGACCAAGAGAATTAGACACAAGTGGGGTTGGAAGACCCGGAAATTAACTAACAGTATGTCAGGAAGGGGGGAGGGGAAGGCGGCAAAAAATTCCCGAGGGAAGAAAATAAAGGGTGTATGACATTGTCTAAATAAATCACGAGAGAAGAAAGAAAATAGTTGATGCATGCAAATATTGAAAAAGGTTGATTAAAAAAAATGGTTGAAAAAAAAAACCAGAAAAGATCCAGAAAAAACAACAAACCGGTGGAAGACTCAGAAGGACCAATGTAAAAAGAAACCCAAAATCCTCACATGAAATCAATAATAAAACTAAGCAACCCAGGGTTGGGTCAAAAAAAAAAGGACCTGTCTTTGAGCACGGGTACACGGGGGTGGGCGGCGCCCATCCTGCAGGGAAAAGGTAGACTGATGGGCGGGAAAAGGGCCCCCCTCACGGGCCCTCAAGGGGGGGAAAAACCGACGTATTAAAAAGAGGGTCGGGGGGCAGAAGTTTCAAACCGGGGAGCATTGAGAATGCGCCACTAAGTTCGCACAAGAGTAACTCCTACAAAAAAAAACGGAGGGAAGAAAGGAGGAAGAGGGGGGGGGGGGAACCGATGCGAAAAAGTGAACTGTGTGAAAACATCGGGCCAATAAAAACGGTCCTGCAAGGAAAAACACCTGGGAAAAGTCCCAGGGAAGAAAGGGCCGGGGAAAGCTAAAGAAAGGGACCTGGAAAAACTAAAAAGCAACTCCAGGGGGGGGGGGAATGGGCCTCACCTACTGGCGAAAAGCCCAAGGCCCCAGGGGGCTGATTTATGGAGAATGGGAAGGGCGGGGAGTTGAATAATAGACAGTCACAAACGTTCGCGGGTTGCAAATTACTCAAGCGAAAATGAGGGTGCCAGATGGCTCGATAGGCAATCAAAAGAAGGTACGAGGAGGTTGGGTCCGAAAAGGGGGTAGCGCCAATGAAAACCGGAAAAGGAGACTCTACAATAGAGTGTTGAGATTGCCCATGGGCCCAAAAGCCCAGTGGGGGGGGGGGGGGGGGGGAGAGTAACAAAACGGAAAAACGGGCCAAAGGGAGATCCTGGGTTTGAACGCGACGCGGAAATTGGGAAGGGCATGAAAAGGGTTCCGAGCGCCGTCTCAAACTATCAAAGAAGTGACGATCGAAAAAGTCGTGGTTGGGGGGCGCAAATATCGAGAAATTGGGAGAGGATCGAAAGCGGCAATTGACAGGGGGTGAAGACGGGGAAAAACACCGGAAAACGAAAAAGGAAATGCAAAAATGGAGGAAAAACCTCAAACGCCTTGCGGGCAGAAGTCCAGTACGATCATCCAGTAAAGAAGAAAATCTAAAACCGGGGCGGGAAAAAAAGTCGACGTAGTGCAACTTCAGGAGCACCCTGTGACCACAGCAACTGGGCAAGATTTTTGCAGGCAATCAGAATTGGAGTCGGGAAAAAATGTGAAGAAGATGGGGAAAGGAAAAGAGGAACAGGAGGAGTTCGAAAAAATAAGCACGAGGGTCCCGACAAGGAATGAAGTACTCACTATATCCGCGGCGAAGGGGGTTGGGAAAGGAAAGCAAGGGGCGAAGACCAGGCATCCATCGGCGGGGAGAAAGAAAGAAATTGAAAGTAGCGGATGAAAAAGGTGAAGGGGGCCAAAGACGCAAAACAGGGGACGTCAGAACTGAAAAGCCTGGTGAGAAAAGACGAAAACGTAAAGAGGGATCCAACAGTCCCGGTTTTCGAAGGAAGACCGATTATTTGTGAGAGGCACAAAACGCGACCATCGGGGGAGACAACCAACAGTGGGGGGCGGAAATATCACTAAGCTTTTTATGGGGGGGGGCACTCGAGGAAGGACATAAATCGGGACGTCCGGAGGAAGGGGGGGAGGCTCAGGGAATTCCGCACCAAAAGCGCATCGAATTGCAGAAGAGCACTTCGGGGAAAAAAAGGGAAAATAATCGGGGCGGGATGCAGGGGGTCCAGGACGTTTCGCAGGTTCCAGTGGATTACCACAGGGGAGCTGGACCCAGGGGAATCTGAAAAAAAAATTAGCGGACGAGACGGAGCATCGGAGAGAAGTAACTACAAAACCTCTGCCCCACAGGGGACCGCGTTGAAAGGGCCGGTAGTGCCAGGGGGGCAAGATCACCAGAAGGGAAAAAAAAATTCAAGCAAATCGCCCGTCGGATTTGCAAAACAAAAAAAAAGGCTAAATTGAAAAAACACAAGTTGCGATGAACTGACCGACCAAAAAGAAAAGGAGAAGGGGGCAGTCTACTGCACTCTTTGCGGCGAGGGATGGGTTGGGTGTAACTGGCGCGAAAGGAATGGGAGGAAAAACGTTGGTGGGGGTAACGTCCGGAAGCAAGGTTAGGGTGAGACGGAAAGATTCCAAAGAACGAAAGGAAGTGAAAAAAAACCGCACGGACCTTCCAAGTGGGATCACCTGGTGGAAAAAAATAGGGGGATGTGGGGAAAAAAATAACTCAACGCACCAGAAGTGCGGGAATGGAAGGCGAACAAAGTGGAGGAGGAAGGGGGGTCCCAAGCAAGGGGCAAATTCAAAACCTAAAAACAAATGTTGATCCAATATCTATTCGGTGGATGCCGGATGGGGTGGAAGAAGCGAATAAAAGAGCAAACCGCGCAAAGGGGAACACGATTTCCTCCAATGGTTGGGCTATGGGGTGGGGGTGGTTTCATAGCAATGAAGTCGGGTTAGACGCCGCCGACACGAGGGGGGGAATGGAGAAAAGATATTCAGGTGGGAGCTACGGGCGCTTGGGACCCTAACATGGGTGACTGGCCGAGGACGCCGCATCGGGAAAGCTCCGGAAATGGACTGCACAAGTTGGTTGTAAAAAATCGAAGTCACAACGATTACAAATATGATAGCAGGAAAACATAGCCACAGCAACGCTGAAAGAGTCTGGGTGGGTGTCCGGCCCATGAGCAAGAAAACAACCCAACTCTAAAAGACTAGACCGGGCGAAAGAAAAACCACTGGGGAACACGGCCCGGCCAAACAAAGGAAACAGACGCACCAAAAAAGAGAACGTCAACAACTGGCGTCCAGGTTTGTGGAGTACGAAGACCCACCAACGGTGAAACGAGAAGGGACATCCCTCCTAAGGACAGGACTGCGGGGGGGGATCCAAAACAAAGGAGAGAGAAACAAACAAAAAAAAAGGAGGAGGGGGAAAAGAGATGTTTGGGATAACCACAATACCCACCAGCCATCCGAATTGAGGGGAAATCGACAGGTTTTTTTCCCCCCCAACCCCCCAAAAACAAATTCCACGGAATGGTATTCTTATAACACAGCCTGGAAGAGGAAGGATTTACACGTTTGAGGGGGGGAGAAAAACCTGTCAGGACGACAGGAGGAAGAAGAAAAAAGAAAGGCGGGTTGAAACGACCGGGGGAGAGGTCGGAGTGGCGTGGTTTTTTTAAGATGGGCGCATTTCCGGGACAAACAGGGAGACAGCGAGCATTTTTGTGGGAACGAAAGGCATAAGATTATTTTGAAAATTCGAGGTCGAAGTGTACAAAAAACGGGGGGGGGACAGGTTGGTAAGTTCCGGACTCGTTGGCCAAAGGGAGCCGGGCATTACCGCGACAAAAACAGGGGGGGGGGGGGGACAGGGGGTGTGGGAAAAGGAGCTTACCACGAAAGGATTAAAATCATCAAAGCGGGATGGGGTGAAAAGAGGGACCGATAGAACACGCGGGCCCTAGCAGGGTTTGGGAACACCCCCCAAAAGGCAAACGCCTGGGAAAAGCTTGATTCCGGCGACCGCAGGTGAAGCCAGGGTTACTAGCTGCCGCCAACCGCAAACACGCAGGAAAAGAGGACTGATCACAAAAATGTGGTGTGCCAAAAGGATGGGTCCGAGGAAAAAAAGATCAAAGTCCCCTTTACGGAGAAAGCTCAAACATAAAGGAGTTAGTGAGGCGGGAGGGGTAATCAGATGGGACCAGGGAGGAAAAAACGGAAAGAAACGTCTTTGTCAATCGTCACGGGTAGGAGGGTGGGGAAAAGTTGGGTCAAAACGCGTGAATGAAAGCGAATAAATAAAAGGGAAAAAAAAAAAAAGTGAGGCCAAAGAAGTATCAAACCTATCCCAACAAAGAGATCGTCCGTAAAGAGGTGGGGGAGGGAAAACAGGACCAGAGATCTGTGGGGTTTTGTCCGGAAAGCACAAGCCGCGGAAACGAACTGTATCGCCAAATAACATTCAGGGGGGGGGGGGGAGACGGATTGAGGTTTGGGGGGAAAACGTGAGCTGGGGGGGGGGGGGAGGGAAAAAAGTTGCGCCATCCCTGGAAACACAACTAAAAAACGTCCTGCCCGCCAAAGGGACAAGGTATATTCCCGTACCAACGCTAGAGAGAGCAGTACGGAATCGGAAGCTTCAGAAGTAAACTGGCGACCTACAAGCACAGAAGTGAAGAAGAGAAACAACTTGCGAATGAAACGGACCACGGCAAAAAAAAACCGAATGGGATGTCACTCGGGTCGGGGGGGGCAGCACGGAAAATAGGAAAATTATCGATGGGGAACCGGTGAGGGTTAGGCGAGAAGGGAAAAAGGAGAGGGGCCCAGTTAAGCTGCCCTGCCGTCAAGCCTGAGGTAGGGCCAGCTGAGTGGAAAAGAAAACCACCGCCTCAAAAAGCGAGCAAAATTGTCGGAGGGGGAGACCAGCCCCAAAACGGGGGGGTGGGGTACAGGAGTGAGAAAGTTGGAGGCAATAATCAGGGGAACTTCAAACCTCTGACTACGCCTGGGCGCTGATTAAGGGTGGTCCGTCGGGGAAAACAAAGGCCCAGCTCAACCACGGGAAGGAAGACAGATTGTCGTTGCACCAAAAAATTTGGGTGAACCAAGAGGGGAACCGTGGAAAAAAGGGAGGGAAGGCTAGCACATTGCCCGCAATTTCCCCGGAAAACGCAGAGGGGTGTTGGTGGCACCAAAAATGGTTTGGGGACAGGACAAAAAAAAAAGGGGGGAGACCGTAGAATTGAAAGGGGGGGGAAAAAAACCGACCGTCAGAAAACCAAGTTCCTTCGGCAAAACCGTGTGTCGATGGGGGGGGAGAAAAAAGCAACGGAGGAAAGAAGGAAAAAAAAACGCTTGGGAGTTTCAAAAAAAGAGAATAAAACACAGAGGAAAAAAACAAGAGCCAAGGGGTGGGGGCCGCAAAAAAAAACAGGGGGAGGGGATTCAACTCGGGAAAAAAGAAGTTGGGCGCCGAATAAAAAAAAAAGACGGACATAAGGTGGGGGAAGCGTCAAGATGGACTGTGATGAAGGAGGGAAGAGACCAATTGGAGGACAAGGCAACACAATGCAAAACAAAGTTCATCACAAGACTATTCAGGGGGGTGTGGGGGGGGTATGGTTGGTGGGGGGTGTCCCTCCAATGGACCCGGGGGGAAAAATAACGCGATCAAGGACAATGACGTGGGGGTGTAAGCCGAAATCCAATTTAGGGCAATTGGCTCAGTCAAGAAAAAAACGAACGACTACTACCGGGGTTGAAAGTGGGCTTGGGGGGGGGGGGGGATTGTCCTATAACGTGCGAGGGGTCAAGGGTAAAAAAAAAGAAAAGAAGGGGCCAAACAAAAACCAAACTCCTGATAACCTCCTAGGCAGCGAAAAAACCTGATGATTTGGTGCAAGGGTGGCCCAGAGAAAGTAAAGCAGACAAAACGGTTGGGGTGGGGGGGGGATCCGGGTCACACACCAGGGGGGAAATCTTCACAATAGGTGTAAAGGAAAAAGGGGTGCCGAATGGAACCGAAAAAAGGGGAGAAAAGGAGAAAAAATAAACGAGTGAACTTGTAGGGGAGACCGAAAAAAATGAAGAAAGCCAGAAAAATTTGAGGGGCAGCAGAAGAAAGGGCAAAAAACCATTGGGTTGCCCATTTGGGGAAAAAAACCCTAGGAAGAACGCGAAAACGTGGGGAAGCTCCAGATTCTCAAGAAAGACGTTGGAATCCAATGATCAAGTAAAACAAGGAGCCCAATTTACGGGGGAGGAGGGGTGGTCTTGGCCCAGGGGCCAAAGTGGCACAGTTAAAAAGAACAAAAGGGGGCCGGTCGGGAGGGTTCTCCGAATGAGGAATTAAAGGCAATGAAAAGGACCTGGGAAGCAAGAAAATGGTTTTGCATCGTCATTACTGTTCTGTTGTCCAATGTTACATGAGGAGGAAGGGGGGGGTGAACCATATAAGGTCCTGCCAAAGGGTTTCGAATGGCGAAGATTGGTTTCGGGGCCAAAGAATCAAACAAAAACAAAAGGAGGGGAAAAGAAAATAAAGAAATCTGGACGCAGGAATTTTGGAAATCGGGTGGGAAAACACCATCGAAAACAAGAATCGAAAGGGAAAAAAGTAAGGGCGAATGCACCCAAAAGGTGCTTCCCCCGACGTCTAAAAGGAAAAAAAGGGAAAAGTAATCCGGCAAACTGACCCGGGAAAAACCCCGAACCAAGTGTAGGGGGGGGGGGGGAACATCAAAACAATAAAGCAACCAAAAATGCCACCAGTGGAAAAGGGCTTAGGTTTGCAATTGATCCTGAAAAGGCACAGACGGAATAAGAGACACAAACGGGTTGTTGTGTCGGCAGATCGACGGGGGGGGGGTAAAAATTGAAAGAAAGGCGACAAGATTGGAATGGGTACAAAAAAAAAGAAATTACGCTCTGGAAAAAAAGTCAGAAAAGGCACGGTAACAAGACAGGGTTGAAAAAATCCGGAGAGCGCCCGCAGGACCACAGAGAACAGGGACAATATGAGGTAGATTGCACCTGGGAAAATAATCACCCCAACCTGGAGGAGTCGAGGGGACAAAACTCTAAAAAAAACGTGGGGGACGAGTTTGAAAGGAAATTGACCCGGGGGGGAGATGCGGGGATTCTGTTGGTGAACTCGGAAAGCGGTCCGGGTTTATCCACCGAACGAAGATGGGGGAACGAGAAAAATCTTGTGGAAAAACGCAAGCGCGAAAAAAAAGAAAAGGGAGAGGATAGGGGGAAGAGGCAAGCCTTGGGCCCGTGTAAGCGGAAAAAATGGGAAAAAAAAACCCTGACTCTCGGACTACGGCCAAAAAAAGGATGAAGCCGGACAAAGAAAATGAGCCATGGTCGCGAAAGGCACGCTACGAAAGCAGCAAAGGCAGGAATGCACGCGCAAACGCCCATATGACTGTCCTTGGGGGGCGAGAATTACAAAGTCCCCTCCCTGACGAAAAAAAAAAACTGGTTCAAGCGGTTTGAGGGCAAAAGAAGATATTCCTGTGGTGAAGGGGAAGCCGTAAACGACAAAACGCTTATGGGGGGAATGTAAGCAATCTTGTAGAGGCGGGGGGGAACCCGTTCAAGAAAGTCCGAGCAAGGAGAAACTCGGACTCAAGGACTCGTATACAGTTTTGGGTTTCAACGCGAAGGGGACCGGGTGAGAACTGTGCGGCCAAGGGCAAAAGCAAGAAAAACGACCAAAGTACGATGGTAAAAACAGTGAGGGGGCAAAGAACCTGGCTCAAGGGAAAGACACCCCTGGGTTGCTACGGAAAGAAGGCAGGGAAGCAGAAAAAGATCCGGGTCGAGGAAAAGGAAAAAAAGGAAGGGGAAGTGATGCAAATAAAAAGCGAATCCGGAAAGACCTGCAAAACAAAAAGGGGACTGGCGCCATAACAAGAAGGAAACACTGGTTCGGGTCACGAGAAGTCCATAATCGGCTTAACGGAGTCCTAGGTGAGAGGACATCAGGTGGGGGGGGGGCGGCAGCGGGACCCAATGTGAAAGAAGTATGATTTGACAGAGAGAGCCCGAGAACAAAAGTCTGAAAGGGGTATGACGGTCAGTACTATTTCGCAAAAGGTGTAGGACTCAGTGGAAGGGACAGGAGAGGTTACTAGTCGCTTCAACTTCAAGGAAATAAAGAACATAATCTAGTGCCGCCGCGCCAACATACGAGGGGGACGGGAACTGGTGTTTGGAGGCCGCAAGAAGGGAAAAAGGGAAAAAACTTCAATCACGCGCCCGCAAGGATGCTGGGGGGCTGAGGCCGATGGACCAAGGGTCGAGCACAGACTTGGGAGGGTGGGGTAAAGGGAAAAAAAAGAAAGGAGAAAGTGCCTGAGGCCTCTGGACTTCGAAAAAAAAATGGGGGGGGGCCTGGAGGTGATCTCAGGGAGAAAGAATGGGGGAAAGTCTGAGCCAACGCGAGTGGCATTGCAAAGGAAGTTACAAAGAAAAAGATTGCCATCCGCGGGTCTAAAAGTAAGAAAAACCTGGAAAAGGGGTGTGGACTCAACTCAAGAAACAACGACGAAGTCTGTGATGAAAGAATGCGAAGAACCTCGTGGAGGAATGGGGTCCCGCTGAAAAATCGCTCAAAAAAGCACACAAAATGGGGGGGGGGGGTCTGTTGTTGTTGGTTCAGGGGTTGTGTGGGTGGTTGAAATTGTGATGGGGGGGTGGGTGTTTGAAAAATCAGAGAAATGATTTGAATCCGTTGGGAGCTCAGACGATTTTAAAACTTCCAAACATCCAGAGCACACTTCATCAAAAACGCATTTCACGGGCCCCAGGGTGATGGGTAACTTCATCTCAAATTCAGAGTTAGAGAAGCCAAAACACTCTGTGAATAAATGGAGGGCAGGTGGGGGAACCGAAAAGGGGGGCGTCCAACCCGTGGCAAAAACAAGGGTGGACCACTGTCTAGAAAAGGCCACTCAGGCTCTCGGAGCGAAAAACGGAAAGAAAACGCCCGGGGGGGGTGTTGTAACAATCGAAAAGTCCAAGGCTAAATAGGGATGAAGAGACAGGAACAACGCGAACAACCCCTTCTCGTCTGTGTGTCCCGAAAAATCGGGGGGACATACTAAAACAACGCCACTCTCACCAAGAACTGCCTCACTACCAGAGGATGCGAGGTCAAACAACTCGGGACTCTGGGAAAAAAACGGGTGAGAAAAAAACAAGAAACCTAACAACGAAGGGGAACCTCATCAATGTTTTGGGGGGGCCAAGGTCACCATACACGGAAAAGGAACGAAGTGAATACACTCCGAAGTAAGAGGGACTGACGAAAGGGTGTTTGATAACACAAAAAAGAGAGAACAACAAAAAAAAACAGGGGAGGGGGGAGGAAAAGAGAGGGGTGGTGGGATAACCAAAACGCAAACATTAATGACAAGGTACTGTCGGAGGGGAGGAAAAAAAAATCTTAACCTTCACGTGAAATGGTTGATCCGTGAAAAACATCTGGAAGAGGGGGTTGATCTTCGGGGGGGGGTAGTAAAGGGAGCAGTCAAGTCAGGGGGGTGGGGCAAAATCAGCAATTGGTAAGGAGGAACGGAAATGGAAGCTTGGCAGGGGGGGGATACGGGGAGGATATGACCCTTAAAAGAGCGAATCAAGTGGGAGATGATGGAGTAGAAAAAAAAACATATTGGGGCAAAGGAAGAGTGGGGAAATTCATATTGTAAAAGGAATTGTGAATTGAACGGAGTGGGGACAAGTAGGCCGGTCAAGTCCTGAAAAAAAAGCCACCATTGTGAGGGACGGGTTAAAGAAACCCGGCGGCTCAAAACCGAGACGATAAAAGACATCAAGAGGGGGGTCACGCCGTCGCAAAATTAGGCAGTAGCTGACAAAAAATTTGTTGAAAACCCGAAGACCAACCAGAGCAAACAGACATGGTGGGAAAATCTTGATTCACAGCTCAATAAAGGGGGGGTCCACCGAAACGCTGAAAGAAAAAAATCACGGAAGACAGGAAGAACCCAAGACCTACAAAAAGAAAGAGTTATATGGGGTGTGCAACACAGCGAGAAGAAAGAAAAACTTACCCACTGATAACACACGAAAAGTCGGAAGAATCTCTCAGACTTTCGTAGGGGGGAGGGAAGGTAAAAACAGTACTTGCATGGGAACCGGGGCGCTAGGGCGAAAAAAGGCGGCTTTTGCATCGTCACCGCTGCTCGGTATGAAGACTTTTGGGAGAAAAAAAAAGGTGAACAGGAAAGATCAGATGGACAAAAAACAGGTTGGGTCTGCACATCCGAAAACAAAAACCACAGTAAAAAAAAAAGATGCGACGTGAAAAGATGGAAATATCCAAGGGACCTTCTCCTTGGGGGGGGGCCAAAAAAAAAGCTAAACGCAGCGCCGCACTGGGGGGGGTGAACCAAAAAAGCCATCAGCAGCAAATCGAAGGCCAAGCGGGATTGGAATGGGTTCCAGTGAAAGAGTTGGGGGAGGGGAAGAAATGCACGGGCTCAGAACCACCCTCAAAGGGCTATGGGCAAAAGCTATGGTCCTGGTCCGAGTCAGAAGGAATAAAGACAGGAAGAGGCAGAATGTGACTGGAACAGCCAAAACCAGCTCGGAATCAAATCAAAGACCAAGGGCAACGAGTTTACGGGACAACCGGCAAGCCTGGAAAACCTGACTCGAGGAAATGGGGGACTGGACCCGAGTCATCATTCGGAAAATACGAAATGGGGAGGCGTGAAATCAGAAAAAAGGATGGGGGCACCAATAAAAAGAAAAATCCAAGGCCGGAAGACCAAAATTTTTAGGGAAAGAAAAAAAAAGTGTAGTCAAA
>Ga0179593_1381811_pt1 | contig 12928 bp, 10 predicted proteins | sample CZODoug2_1_08_16_FD_185931 | JGI IMG/M metagenome (GOLD analysis project Ga0179593, IMG submission 185931) | Vadose zone soil fungal communities from Angelo Coast Range Reserve, California, USA - CZODoug2_1_08_16fungal (PacBio error correction) | ecosystem: Environmental > Terrestrial > Soil >...
GCCGGGTAGTCATCCAGCTCCACAAAGAAAAAAAAAAGGAAAAGGGGGATGGGATAGATGATGCATAACCGAGGCGTTGAATCGTAAGCAATGGACCGCTGGGGGAAAAAGTTGAAAACCTCGGGGGAGGAGAAATAGATATCGTAAGTCGTAATAAACGGGTTGACAATCGACAAGGACAAGAGGGGAACGGGAACAACAGAAGAGGGACGAAAGCAAACAAAATGGCAGCATGAAGACGTCCGAAATCCCTTCGCCTGGGCCTGGTCGTGTGGCTCCGGTAGTGCAAGAAAAAAAGAAAAATCATTGAGCGGGGCATCAACCAGAAAGAGGAGGACGCGACAGGCCGAGAGGGAAAAAGTTCTTGTACGGCAAAAGTAACCCGGGCAAGTGTACCTGGGTCCCAATCAGAAGAGGGTAACGTAACACTGGGGGGACTAAAAATACATACACACATACCTCTCATTTTGCCTGGGCGAACTCTCTGTGAAGTGCGTCGTCTGAAGGAAGACCGAAAAACGGCAACCAGCAAGACCACGCGCGGGCCAGTATGAGAAGGGGAAATGGGGGGGTTCAACAATGACGAGACGAACGGGCAACAAAAACACATCTGAACGGGACTCAAGGCAGGACGAACTATCCAGAACCCGCCGGACCTGGGACCTCACAAAAAAAACTTCGAAGGCGAGAGGAGGACAGGGTGCCAATAGTGGGGAGAGAACTTGCCAATCAAAATGACCACCCTTAACCGAATCATACTGGGGGGGGACCCAAAGCAGAGGAGAGGGAAGTTCGCCAATACGAGAACGTGCGAGCCGTTCCCTGACCACGAACTCGAGTGATCGGCTGATGTGAAATGCGCTAAAGAGATCGGCGAATCCAATCGACAAGATGGGCCAGAAGCAAACAGGTAAAGACGAACAAAAGAAGAAAACGGGGGGTGAAGAGCAAGCAACAGGAAAACGGCAAGCGAGCCTTGACCTGCTTCCCCACCGGGAATGGTATGCGGAGAGGAACGGTCAAAGACAGACCAACATGTGAGGAAAAACACAAACAGAAACCAGCCGGGGGAAGGAGCCCACGCCAGCGGTGACAATTCTAAACACATGGGGCCACATGCGCCGTAAAACCGGTCAAGGAGAGTGAGAAAACCGGTCCAGAATACGATAGGATAGAAAGAACAAAGCGAAGAGAACAGCCGTAAAAGACCAAGCGCGCATTAGGTAACAACGGAAAGGAGAAGATACTCCAAACCGGAGGGGAAAGGCAATCCAAGCAAGGGACCAAACGCTTCTCCTGGAGAAAGGATTCTGAACAATGGTAGAGAAGGGTAGAAAAAGCGAGGGGGAAAAAAGAAAGCGACTGGAGCGGATAACAGTAGCAGTCCGGCGGGGGACAGGCGGCAGCTCCAAAAATCAAACACAAAAATGGACTAAAAAAGAGCTGGGAGGGAGAACGTGCAGGGGCGCCACAGATCGCGTCAAGGGGAACTCCAGGAAAATGGAAGGGTGCATCGGAAAAGATCACGAGTTCCAACGGGGTCGAAGCCACAAACCAGCAACCAAACCAGCCAGAAGCGGGGGAGAAAATTGGGCAAGCCGAGAAGTGCGACCCGTCCCAGCATAGGGTCCCCAGATTGCCCGCGTGCAAGCCAGTGCCGCGAGGGTGCAAAATCACTGCCATCACTGTCAAGCGAAATGAGCGCGGAGGAAGAGGAAACAAAAACAAACCCGACGAACAGAGGACGGTATCACGGACTATGTACGCAACACTACGTCGGTTAACGAAGACGTTTCGGCATGGCGCAAGTATGGTCTCACAGGAAGTTCTGTCGGGTTCACCCAAAAAAAATGACGACGATATAAAAGAGGAAGAAAAACGGAAAGAAACGAATGCAGCATTGAAGGCGTGGCCAAGCCGTCGTATACAAGACCCGCAGAGACAATGGGAAGGGGGGACGAAAAAAGAGCGTGGACACGTCGAAAACGAGGAACCTGAGCGGAGAACCTCGGCATCGTATGCCGGAACAAAAAAAACAAAAAATTGCAGGGGGGGGCAAGGCGTACCAAACCCCCGCCAGAGGACATTCGGGCGCATGGGAGGAAATCGCCTCGAAGTGTTCTCCGTGGAAGGCAGGCAATCGCACAGAGTCAAGGGCAGAGGAAGTGACGCCGCCACAATAGCGACTGAAACACCGGAGTGGCCTGTAAAACGCACCAAAAACGACGGAGGCAGTAAAAAGGAATGGGGGCCTGCACACGACGATTGTCGAACCCGGGTGGCCCCATCCACCGAATCAAGAGGACGCGTACTATGCATGAATACACGTCGCAATCGCGTGTCAGAAAAAACGCGATCACCGCGATATACACGCAATCAGGGAGGGGGGGCGGTGTTCGAAACGAGTCTGCTGCGACTCGCTGTTCAAAGCACTAAGGGGACTTTGTGGGGGAAGGCGTGAGTCCGTCCCTGCCGTGAAAATAAAAAAATAGGGACAACAGTTGATCTCCGTGACCTAAAAATCAGTGGGACAGGAGATAGTAAATCAAAAAAGTGTTCGCAAAACAACCGTAAAAAAATAAGTGGCGCTACGCCTCAACCGGAAGGAAAGAGGACTCATACAAGTTTTTCAATGAGTAGACGGGAGGGAAAAGCCGCCCCTGAAGCCAGGCTCCGGCAAACCCGGTGGGTTACGCTGAAAGAGGCTCGAGGCGGTAGATCACGCGAAATTCGTAAAAACTTCAGCCCTGCCCTGGTAAAAAAGAGTCACACAAGTTAAAAAGCAAACGTGCGAAGAAAGGCTGTCGACGGGAGGGAAATGCTGGTGCCCATCCCCGTGAAAATGGGGGAGAAGGAAAGGGAAACAGATTAGAAAGTGCGTATCTTTTGGGGGGGGGGGGGGTGTGGGGGGTGGAGTGGCACGGGGTGGGGTGGTTGTGCGATTTATTGTTGTACAGGGGGGGGTGGGGGGGCGGATGGTTTTGTTTGTCAGTTTTGGGCCACCCAACTCGGGTTGATTTGTTCGACTAAAATAGACTGCATCAGAGTTCATCAGGTTCCAAGGGGGGACAGGGGGGTATCAACGCGGGCCCACGTAACGTGTCCCGCGAGCGTTAAAATGGGACGAACGGGAAATCGGCCGGGGGGGTGGAATGGTGCTAACAACAGAAGACAAATCGATAGGGGCACTACGTAGAAGGTGCACTTGGAATCAAGAGCTGCCAAGAATTCCATCGGCCGGCTACCTCTCAAAGTCGGCCTGCCGCAGAGTGTGAAGGCTCGGTGGGGCTTGACGATCCAAACGGGGGCCCAGCACGCAGAATCTCGAGCGAAAGGAGCGGGGTTAAGGCCTCCAGCGGGTGAGCATAAGAGACGGCCCGGCCGTAGTTCATCTCGCAGGAAAGTCGCTGCAAGGAGAAGCTGTCGTACGCTACGCGGGGTATCGGTTCTTACTCACAAATAAAGAATATCGAAACGTGGCAGGAAAACCGATCCAGGAGTCACAAGGGAACAACGAGCCCACCTTGTAGGGACCGGGAGGAGACTTCGTCGCTTGCGGAAAAAACATGAAGGTCGACGAGGCAACAGAAGAAGCCGGGGCCGAGACTGTTAGCGTCCAAAACGGTAATCAAAAAACTAAGAAAAAGAAATGCACAGACGTCGAGGGAGGAAGCGAGACATCCTACCCGAGAGTACCCATCGTCTGAGGACGTGTATCTCAAAAGAACCACCCAAAGGGAAGGACGGGAGGTCGAGGCGCTGAAGAGAATCAATTTGGTCCGACTTACGTGGGAAAAATCGCGTAAAAAAAGAAGAAAAACGGAGGCAGTGCGAGCGCCATCGTCGAAGGCGAAAGCGGGCGATGTGGTCCTGCTACAGGCAAATAATGCCGGTACTCGCAGCCAAAACACGTGGCCTGCCTATATGGTTCAAAATCTGAAATGGCCGGGAAAATGAGGCGACTAAAGAAAGACTTCTAAATCGGAAGGCCACAAGCTGATAAGCTGTGCCCCGGACTATCTAACGGGTTAAGATCAAGATTCACCGAGTCGGAAAGGGAAATGATGGCAAGAAGAAGCAACTAGAGGGGGATCCCACCCGACAGGGCCACGGGTGGTGAGTAACAGGAGAAGAGGCCCGGACCCAGACAACGGAGACAAAAGTATCGGCATCATACTGGGGACGGACATGCGATACACAAGGGGAGGTTGAGGTACAACGGTGTGGGTGGTCTCGGTTAAGATTAATGGATCTACAACCAAAAAAGGAGCGTGGGGGGGATCATCATATTCCAAACTCGACTGACATCCCGTGCGCAATGATGGTCGCAAGTACGACGCACGGGGGAGTAGGAACGTTTCTGGGAAGTGAAGAGGGAAAAGCCGGAGAAACTAAACAAAATTATGTCATACAAAACAGGATCACAGGGTGGGGAAAAAGGGAGAGGGAAAACGACAAACTAAAGAAAACAAAGACGTTCTGCGCGACTCAGAGGCATCTGATAAGAACGGGAGAACCCTCGGAAAAGCAGGTTGAACCTAGGGCGGCCTAGCAAGGGCGGGGGGGTAGAGCAAAAGTCGGTGCGCCAAAATGGTAACTAACCAGTCAACCAAAACAACGCACGACCGAGTGTAGAGAAAGAAAAAAAAAAAAAACCTTCGACAGGAGTAAATGACAAGGGGCTACAATTGCTAGTGGCACTAACGCCGACGAAAACGAAAGGGAGCGTACAGCAGCGAAATAGAACGCTTAAGAAAGCGAGGCAGTGGGAAGGAGACCCCAAGTGGCAACCGAAAGAGGAATCATTTTAAACCCTTTCGCAGGAGTGGGAAAATCTTCGAAGAAGGCAAAAGACCATAAAGCTCATCGAGGCACCGGGTTCGTATCGTTACTGACACATGGGGACTCACGGCGTGCTGGCGTCTGGCGGAATCTCCGTCTAAATAACAGAAGAAATAAAGAAATGCCAGGAATACTAAGAAAAGGGATGACACAATCAGAAGGTGGACAACCGGTCTGGTTCCTTTTGACTACAAAGCCAGGGGGTGGGGTCGTACACGGGGAGATGATAGACCGGGTGGGGCGGGCGCGGAAACCCACAATAAACAAACGAACAAGCGAGTACACCGCTCGACGACCTCAGTTCACGGGAAACAACCGAAGAAGAGAGAGAAGAGGACGAAACGGCCGAATCGTCAACAATACTCGGGAAGCCTGGCCACGGCTCGGGAACCCCGCGGAAGATCTTATACAAACTTAAAGGCAGTGGCGAGAGTGCGCAAAGAGAGCAAGAAAAATCTCGGGACGAAAAAGGTTAGAAGAGAAAGAGACTTTAGCCCTTGATAATCTCTATCGAGAAACTGACGACGAAGCAAAAGATGACGATATGAAAGATTCTTGGAAACCCGCACCAGCGGAATCACGGGGAAGACACCGCACGCAAATTAGGACTAACGAACGCAAAAACTCGACACTGGAACAGAGGATACCTGCAAAAGGAGCGCGGGGCGACACCAGACCAGAAAAAATCGATATAGAGCGTCAGGACGAGAGATCAGAAACTATTGCGCACCGTCGTGGAAAATGTCGATATTCAACAAGGGGGAGGCAAAAGTTTTGATTGGGACAGATTGTTCCGCCAGAACCAGAAAAGGGAATGACGCTCCGGTCGCTAAAAATTGCCTCGACAACCGCGGCACGGGCGCTGAAGAAGATGGAGACGCACCTTTCAAAGACGACAGCCAGCGCATAAGCTATGACCGCGAAACAAAGTTGAACGTCTCAAGAATGCGGAAGAGGGAGGGATGTTCGGCCGATCACGAACTATTAACAAAAAAAATGGAAAGAGCACGATGAGGCCGGCGAGGGCGAAAGGGTCAAGAACACGACGGTCATCGAAAAGTTTTACAAAGGGAGAAAAAAACCAGACTTCTCGTCACCGAAAGTTCGGGCAAGTACAAGTGGTAGCAGAGGGAAGGTGACGGGCACGAGAAAGAACCACCTACGGCAAACAGCCCCACGGACGTCTAAGACTGACAGCACTCAGCTAGAATAAATCTAGGACCGCTCTAAGAAGGAGACTCCATTGTAGAACAAGGGGCGTAGTAGAAGATGACTGGAACAGAAGCCCGAGGGAGGTCTTGCGAATAGCCTGAAAAAATCCACCACACGACGGAAAGAAACTCAGCTTAATGGAGATATCGTTTGAAGCGATAACTCAACGAGAAGGAGGTGTTTCGCAGAGGTTGGTTGGAGGCTAATCAGAGAAGAGTCAGGCGAAAGAAGCCCCTAACTTGGGCAATCGGCATGGACTACAAGCTGCGGCACGGATAAAAAAAACTCGCGCCGATGGACCTTACAACCAACTCCTAAACATGAAAAGTTGAACGGGGGGGGCTAAGATGTGCAAGGGAAAGACAATGGCACAACCCAGGAGGCACGGAAAATGTAAGCTTGGAGAAGGACAGGCAGACCGAAGGGAGCCGAGCCGGCCTCTTGGCGACTTCTCCCAACGGCAATAAGCGACATGCTGTCCGCCGAGAAGGCATCGGTTTCGGGGAAAAAAAAAAAGAGGTAATATCCTAACGGATGGACCACCCTCAGAGGAAAAGAGGGAATTCGTATCGCTCTGGATATAAGAAATAAATATAAATCAATGGCGACGACAAAACTGAGAGACGCGGGAAGAATTCCCCGAACGTGAAGGACCGGGTCAAAGAAAAAAGACTACTGCGTAAGGACGCCCGCACGCTTACTGCAGGCGAAAAAGAGGGAACGTACACCGATTCCGCGGGCGCGTCGACGACTCTAAAGGGCTTCGAAAAGAGACTCTTCTGGCGAAGTGTGACGCGACGGGCCGGATGCTTACAATTGAGCACGAGCGACTGGCTCCGCATGGGTCTTGCCACAAGGCAAAGACAAGTGACGGAGAAAGAAGATCAAGTAGCACCATGGAACCGTACGACGGCGATCGGATATATCTGCACTGAACATTCGAAATACCGGGGGGCTGGAGACGACGGGCTGGATGCTGGCGCTTTCAAGAAGCGGCGTGATAAACTTCTGATCCAGGAAAAGCTTGGGGGGGGAAAAAAGCGACGGACGGGGCAGAAATCCTAACGCGCAAGACGAATCTGGAAACCTGAAATCAAAAGAAAAGTTTAAACCGACGGGGAGGGAGGCAAATGAGCAATACGTCTTGAACGATCGCTTCAATGGAATTTTCTGGGGGGAGAACTAACCATCCATTTCGCGGCAATCCCTGACCGGCCTTTTTCCAGTCAAGTACGGAGAAGGGGGACAATGATGACAGGAGACCTGAGAATGGGAAATCTGTCGGGGGAATCGCGAGTGTGCCCGAGATGGGCAGGCTAAAATTGAGTGTCAGCCGATGTTACTGTCACTCAGGGAAAAAAGCCTTATTAAATAAACAAGCTCGTTGGCAGCCAAAAAAAAAAAGAAAAAAAAGATGGAGCACTCGACTTTTCGGCCTTGGAAGCGAACATACGGCGTGACCATCCTAGGAGGATATTGAAAAATTTTTGGATCCAAACTTGGTCAGAAAGATTGTAGCGGGGAGCCAGAGCTTGCGAGGGGTCAAAGCGGTACGGCACGGAAGAAGAAGAAGGATTGATACAAAAATGAATCTATGTACACGCGCGCGAGCACATTGCAGCAAGGGAGAAGACAGGCAAAAAAAGGAAGATTGTGAATATGGAAATCATGTCTAACTGAACCGGTCGTGAAAGAGAAAAGGGTACAGGACTGAAAGGCGGCTCATTCGAGGGGCTACAGGAAAAGGACGGACGAGGTGGAGATTCACTGCCTTCGCCGAAAGAAACGTCAGTTAGCGTTTAAGCTAGGAAAAAGCCGCGTTGGGAGACGGGCAAAAGAGTTAATTTGCGTGCTCTTTCGGAGACCGTGACGCCCTAAAGGATCAACCTTCTGCTTTCAGCGTCACTCAATATTTCCTGTACGAGTCACCGTTAACGATTTCCACAAGAGCTTGGGAGTTAAATTGAGGAAGGACAAGAAAAGGAGCTATCCAGTAGAAAACAGTAGTTCATAGGAACTCGTACCCTTGGTGCTGGACATCTCAAGTCAGTACAAAGGTACTGAGAAGAACTCTCGAAAACCTTGGTAGGGAAAGAGTGAAGGGGGATTGAAGTAGGAAAGACGACTTAAAGAAAAACAAATCATTTTCAGGCGTCCAGGCGGCGCTTCGTAGCAGGGAAACGCTTGTCGTTACCGTGGAACACGGAAACTTGCGAGAATGAAAGGAATTTCCGAGCCAGAGGTTTTTCAAATAGAGGGAAAACCCTGTAAATAAAGCAAAAAGACGAAGCTCAGGGGTAAGGCCATAACATGAGAGAAGGCGTTAACTAGACATGCAGAGATAATCGGCATAAAAAAAAAGGAAAAAGATAAGCAAAAGACACGCGGCACCGTCAGAAAAGAGGAAAGATGGAAATAAAAAAGCAGACCCAAGTCGTGAGTGGAGGGGAAATCACTTCGTACAAGGGGGGGGTACACGGTCAGGACGCTTTCAAAAAATCGCTTGCGTGAAGCTCGGGAAAGGAACCTAAACAAGACGCGTTTTGCAAAAGAGAAAAACCAGGAAGAAAAAAATCAGCGATGGACACTACGAGAAGCGAAGTCGGTTGAACTCGCAAGAAGGGGAAAATAGTGTTGCGAAAAGCATGAATCGTGGTGTACACAGTTCTTGACAGACTGGCAGGACAAGTGTCGCGCCTCTCGCGCAGCAAAAAAACGGATAAAAGCATAACATAAGCAGGCGGAACCTTCAAGCGGACAAGAGGAGCCGTCCACAAATTGATTGTCGAAAAGGCTCGGGGAAAAAGGTGGGAACTGACTCGTAGTAACACATCGCGGCAATCAAGTTGGTACGCAAAAGACGGACGGAGAAGTTTGAGATGTGGGACATCGGCAGTTCAACCACAGACGCCCCAACAAACCGGCAAAGGAGTCATCCTGACAAACAAAAAAAGAGTCGACTGTGCTAAACAAACGACCAGAAGCGGGAATCGAAGATGAGGTCGGGACAGGACAGAAACAAGTAACCCAAGAGACCGCAGACAATTAAGACGAGAATGGAAAAGGAAACGTACAATGGTCTGAATTCACGTAGCACGACTTCCATTGTGAAAATTAACACAACGTCAAAAATCAACCAACAAGAGAAGAGGGGGTGCCAAGAAAAAGCGAGACTCGTGTTCAATTCGCAATGAAGACACATGGCTCAGGAGAAGGGAGACACTCGACTCCTAGTCGGATGAATTCTTAAAACCATGGTCAACGAAAGGTATCGAAACTCGGGACAGTACGGCTGGGTGCGGCTCTGACGAAGCGACGGCCGAAGAAAAAAAAGGGGTGCTAGTCTGAGACCACTAACGAACAGGGGGGGACGTGAACAACATTGTGGCCAAGAAGTCGAGACAGAAGTATGGGTCTGTTCTAAAGATGAGGGCATGGAAAAAAAACGCGACGAAACAAGAGACCTAACCACATCGGGGAAGGAAAAGAAAAAGACCTTCCAAACACGCCAAAATCCACCGAGAGAAAACAAAAGGTTCCTTCGAAGGTTCGACGAAATAGGCCAATGCCACATAAGGAGACACAGATGGACAACTCCGGTCAAAATAGAGGCCAGACGAGATAGGAACCACTAAATATAAGAAACATTCAAACTTAATCCAAAACGCCGGGGGAAGAGAAACGCCACGCACGTGGCGCGTAAGTGGGACGGAGAGAAGGCAGCAAAAGGGGAGAAACTCACGCACACTAAGGCCAATCTGCGTCCGGAGAAGGGTCATAGAGTGAACAAGGAAAGGAAGATGGTGCCAACGAAATCGCAAGGGCGGGGAAAGACGAAGATCCAGTAGCCAAGCCCTGCAAGCGCTCCAGCAAAAAAATGAAGAAGCGTCTCACGCCCACCTTGAAATTAATTGCATGGGAAGCACTACGTTGTGATGTTCTCAGGGATAGGTGGGACTGGGTCTGAAGGCGAAACGCAAGTTTGAAGAAAGGAATGGCAGGATCGCTGTCGAGCCGGGGAAAAGGTTCCGGCCAACAGCCGAACCAAAAGCAAGCAGGCAAAAACAAGGCAGGGGAGGGGAGATTGACAGCCTAAAGCGACAAGGGCGTAGCCAGGACTCAAGGAAGAATGTGACAAATCTATGCAAACACTCTGTCGTCATGAAATGCCTCGGTTGAACGCGACGAGTGGCGCAGGAGGGGGGGATGAACAATAAGAAAAATGCCGGGCGGAGCAACTAGGCCCAGTTCGGTCGGCAGTCATGAAAAATTTGGGCTGAGAAGAGGGAGCAGCGTGTTGTCAAGAAAAAAAAACTGAGTAAAACAAAGACGTATGAAGAAGAGCTACTATTGGCGTAAATACCTAAAGCGCAAACGATCAAATTGGCTCAAGATTAGGGGAACTCCGCAACGCACGGTGGATGTGACAGACCACACCTGAAACACAAAAAGAGTCAGCAAAAAAGGACTGTAACAGTGATCAAAAAGCCAAATTTAACAAATCACGCCCACGGGTAAAAGACTACAAGGAAGCTTGACGGCGAAAACACTCGACGAAGCGGGGAGATCTAAAAAACACTAAACCCTGAGGAGCATTTCAACAACAATAAAAGAACCATAAAAGAAGTAAGACCCCCCCAGACCCAGCGCATGATGTCGCGCGCGTTTGAGTTATCAAAAACGAAGATCTCACTCCGCATGGGAAGACAGGAAATCATCGCCCAAGAAGGGGCAGAGGGAGGCACGACGGGGCTGAAGAAATCCACAAAGAGAGGAAAACACCTCCGGTCGGTCAGGTAAAGAGCCCTCGAAAAGCAGATACGAAGGATGGACGCACGGGCAGGAAAGAAAGTGTCAGTAAACAAGGTCAGGCGACGGATGAACTCGACCCTCATCAAAGAGGAACGCCGACCATCGAATCCAAAGCCCTTCAACACCGGCAAAATGAAACGTGTCACCGCAAAAAGCAAGGGCGCGAGGAAAAAGGGGACAGAGACGACAGGCTTACACGGAAACAGAGAAGACTCTCTGGTTGTGTGCAGGAAAGAGTCCTGCCGTACACGATAAAAAGAGAGGCTACAAGAAGGAACGAAAACTCGTGACCACCTGATCGAGGAAAGTTGCTCTCCTTTTGTTCGTGGTGTAGAAGGGAGTAAGGAAACAGTCGAAAAGATCGTCCCATAGGGGAGAGGAGAACAGCGGTCGTGTCTTGGGATAGGTAAGAAGGACTAGTTCGGAAAAAGAACTGAAATCATTGGGAGCAAGGGAAATACTACAGTGGTAGAATGGTACTGAACTTGCGCTAAGTAGGCACAGGTCGAATGACAGGGTTGACAGGAAGGGAGAGACTAAGAGATAGAGAATGTTGGTGAACAACTTCAAAGAGAACGAAACAGAAGCGTGAGTCACACCAACAGGGGAACACTCACTGGGTGGGCTCTCAGAACCCGGTTCAGGAGTGGTGAAACGCGGAGGCGAGTATAAAAGCAATACAGACATAGGGGTTGTACATGTCAAAAAATAAAACAACCAAACCCAAGCGCGGAGAAAGCTGAAGGGGGGGAACAGAGTGCAAGAGTGGGTCGGGGGAGCCGCGGCGTACTGAAAGGTAAATTCGAGTGGAAAACGGGCAGCGACGGCGGTTCAGGGTAGACCTACGAAAGCTTGGGATTGAGGCAGTCCTCGCGGGTGATGTGTCTCAAAAAAAAAGACTAAGAAAAGAGGTTTTATCGGAAAGAGAGGTGCGATCGAGATCGACAGCGTGGCCCTCACGGGGCGGCGCTGCAAGAAAATCGAGAGCACATCTTTCGAAAGGAGAGTAGAACACGCTGGTCACGCGACTGCGAGCAGAGAGATCGGGAGACTTTTTCCTCAGAACACGGATTACTCTTTAGATCAGGGCTTAACCGGCCAGTCCGTCGGTCAAAAGCTCGTCGGGGTGGTCGGGGGAAGGGGGGACGGAAAAGGAAGCGGGTCGGTGAAAAAAAAGATGGGTACCGCGGTGGCTCTCGGTAAATGAAGGAAAGCATTGAGCAGAATCCTGGAAAAACGCAACAACCTATCTCCAGGAGTCTCAGAAAATCTCTACACAGGGAGAGCAACGACGGAAAGAGGCAAAAAAATCTAGAAAAAACACATTATGCTCAGCGAAGGCTCGCTGCGACAAAAGAGTGACACAGTTAATTGCCTGAGGGGGGGGGGGAGGGGGGGGTTCTGGTGCTGGTCGCGCTCTAAGCACGAAACCCCTGGACCGAGAAAGCAAGAGGACATAACAAACTGTGCAGAATACTACGCAAAAACCCTGAGTCTTAGAAAGCAGAAATCCGCAAGCAAGAAGAAGTAAAAATCGGAAAAAAGCTCGTTTTTACGGAACGAAGAGCAAACCACGAGTGATGAACTCGTATAAAAAGTGAAACAAAAATGGACCGAAGAGAAGTAGGTGGGACATCTGCAGCAAGTAAAATACGGAGTCGTTCGTAGGAGGGAGAGGCGAATGCGGCACCTGGTAAAACTGGCAAAACGGTCTGCGAGATCAGGAAGGACCTGGGGAGCCATGCTAGTTCGAGACGGCTTCAAAACCGAAAGGGGAGATACAGTATAAAAGATACGAGACCTGATATCCATGGCCCACACTCCCAGGAGAAAGAGGGCATACAGGAAATCAAAGAGAAGATGCTCGAGAGGAAAAGAGATCCATTAGACACAGTGATGAAGCAACGTAGAGGAGGGAAAGGAGATTCACAAAAACCAACAATTTTTGTCGCGAAAACTGCTAAAGAGGCGCAACAAACTGAAAGAGCCGCAAGATAAGTGGGTCAAAGCGGAACTGCCGAGCTGCTCTAATGCCGGAATGGGGCGCGGGGAAGAAAATATA
>Ga0179593_1400276_pt1 | contig 12928 bp, 10 predicted proteins | sample CZODoug2_1_08_16_FD_185931 | JGI IMG/M metagenome (GOLD analysis project Ga0179593, IMG submission 185931) | Vadose zone soil fungal communities from Angelo Coast Range Reserve, California, USA - CZODoug2_1_08_16fungal (PacBio error correction) | ecosystem: Environmental > Terrestrial > Soil >...
CAGGGGAACGGCCACCGGGGAAAAAAAGATCACGAACCACAAGGAAGGATGGGAACAAATCAGAAGACGTCAGATCACCAACCGAGCAGGGACAGGCACAAGCGGTCAGCACAGGTTGTGGTTGTGTCGACACGTCTTAACGTCGCGTAAAAAATAAAAAATGGGGAAACCGAAGGGCAAAAAAAAGCCGCACTCGGTGTTACACTCCGTGTAGAGGGGTGACATCAAGCGTGTGCAACTGTGAACTCACCAGGATTCCCTGCGAGGGGCGATCAGCCACCTGAACGCAGATCGTCGGGATTGCGTTTGGCCAGTTTTCCCAAATGTAGAAAATGCAATGACCTCCCTGAGATTCACTGATGGCGTGAAATACAAAAGCCGGGAAAGTTCAAATCGGTGTGAGTAATGGGTTGAAAATCGAGGAGGTAAGACACGAACCCCTACTTTTTTAGAAAAAGAAAAACATGTATCTGGGTTCACCGCAAAGGAACGGGACTCAGGAAAAAAACGGGTAGGGGACCACCCCCGGAACGGCTGTTACGTGGGTGGGCGCAAGGGGGGGGGTACGGCGTGTGTCATCCATTGTTCGACGCTGCGGAAAAAATGGCTTCAATGCGCTCTCACAACGGCGAGAAGTGGGAGGAAAGTGGCATGCGAAAAAAACAGAGAAAACGAAGAACCGGGAGAAAAGGGGACTCGATTGTGACGGGGAGCAGATGATCCAAACCGCTGGGCAAAAGGACACACAAAGAAACCGTAAACAATAAGGTAACGTGCGCCTCCCGCTGATGACTACATCACGGAGGGGGCTGATAGAACGCAACCCACCGCTACCTCAGTAGGGGAAAAAGGCACGTTGGACGACGAACACACCGACGGCATTGAAATAAAACAAAAAAAAAACGCGCTATAAAAGGATGACACCAGATCCGCTGAAAAAAAACGCCTGCAAACACCGTTAGGTACTGAATACACGAAATGACGGTGTAAAAAGCGTACGGAAAAAATGGGCCGCAGGTAAGCCGCAGGCAAACGGCTCGGCAGGCCAGCACGAGTGCGTAGAAAACCGGGGGGCTGCCGGTCGCTCAAGATTGGTGCGCAAACTATCTCGGGACGGCGTGCAGAAATCATTCGGGTAGCTCCTCAGGGGACCTGCTCCTTCACGGGGGCACACAAAAGGAATAAGGGGGGACCGAAAAAAACGCGAGCCGTTCGGCGTTGGGCCGCTAATGACACCTAATGACAAAAAATGGGAAAAAGGATGGGCCGGGTTCCCACTACTTCAAGGTTACCTAAAAGGAGGGAACGAGGAATTCAGTGTCAACAACATACTCGAGAAGAAGCTCAACTGCCGCGGAACAAGCGGGGGAAAAACAGTCAGCCCCCAGCACCTCGAAAACAGTAACAGCAGGGAGCATCAGAGCCACCACGAAAACCCGGAAATCTACTCTTTCGAACAGCCGAAACATCCGCTGAGGGTGAGGGGGGGTGGGGGTCACATCGTCTCGACCAACCCGACTCCGGAGGGGCCCTGCAGAACAGAGTACATCTGAATACGTGATGAAAACCGCAAAGCAACCACACAAGCAGAACCCGCCCAGCAGAAAAAAGTCTGACAAAGTGAAAGTCGCCGGAGGAGAGCGATCGGATCGTCGGAAGAGCGACCCCCGAAGAGTGCCCGGCAAAAAGGTCTAAAACCACCAACCCTAAGGGGTGCAGGTAGGCCGGCGCCTACGCACTGCACAACGAGGGGCAGAAGCCAGAGGGCGGCTCGCCGGGGTCCAACGACCCCACATCAGAGAGCGCATGAGTCACTGAGAGTGGGACAGAAAACGCAGGGGGGAGAAAGAAATGAAACGAAATGGAATTCGGTGTCGCAAGCACGGAACGATACAAACGATCAAAACCGACTTCTTCACGAGCAGAAAAGTCCCGGTCGTTTAAAAAAGGAGAAGGAATGCGGAACTTGTCTAGCTCCACAAGGATGATGGCAAAACTCTGCCACCGCCTGCAAAAAAAACGGAAAGTCTCACCAAGGGAAACTAGAGAAGAATAGGCCCGGTCATGAGCTTGCGTTGACGGCGGGAACGAGGCAACTCAAACCCAAGCGGCGGCATGGATAGTTCTGAGGAAGAGGCCTCGGGTGCCCAAGAGAAAGGGAGAAAAAAAAGGTTAATGACGCAGGAGGAGTACTTAGGGTTTAGCAAAAAATGGAAGGGGGGAAAGTGGGTCCCATCGTCGCACAAAAGACGTTAAAAAAAAGAAGCAGCGGAGGTAATGTAGGTAGGGCACCGCCAGAAGGGGTCCGTAGAATTGGGAAACTGACTCTTTTGCCCCAAGGACAGAGGAGAGGGACCACGGGAGGCGCCGTTGGCTTGACGCCAAGAGGATTCGACGATCCATTCGAGAAACTAAGAAAAAAAAAAGTGTGCCGGCCCGTGCGCGGGACACACGACCGATCTCTTCCTGCGCGAAAAGCTAAAAACCGTTGTCTGGGGGGATAGCGGGATTTGAGCAGGGGGAGAACCGTGCTTCTACAAGACGGGTCAAACAGTAAAGGAAGGAAACCAAGAAACCCAATGAACAAACATCGGCAAAGGGGGAGGGAGAGGGAAAAAAGTACCGAGTTTTGGAATAGGAGGGTCTCTGAGCGAGGGCGAGTACAAAGCAAAAAATCAGAGAACAACAAAGGGTCCGAACGGGGGGAGCACCAGGTTCCTGGAGTTTCTACTGTCCACGCTTGGGGCCGACCAATCCGGATAGACAGGCAGTAGTCGGCGAAAGGAGGAATCAACGTTTTACAGCTGTTACAACACCGGGGGGAAGATAAAGTACGAGCGCGGGACACGGGGTACTGATTTTCGAATGCGCGGAGAAACGGCAGGGTGATGTAATGGGACACCTTTGAGAAACCGTCGGCACGGGTCATCTTCACGCGTAAGGAAGGAAAACAACGAAGAATTAAAAGGGTGGGTGAGGGCCTGAGCCGGGGACGAGGCGGGGCTCCTACGGTGCAGAGCGTCGTACCTCTGGCCAGCGCAGTAGGTCAAGGATCTACGTCGGTGGCGGCGGGAAAACCAACTACCAAGACGGCGTGGGCAACGGGGAGAAAATGAGAAGGACCAACGCTGGCAGGTGTTCCCGAAGGCAGAAAAAAAAAACGGAGGAGTTAATGAAAAGAGAGGAAAAAACGGCATTGCTCACTTACGTGCACCATTTTGGACAGGGCGAAAACCGCGCAGCCCGAAAAGCCGTCGTCTCGGTTAGCACCCCCCCGCCCGACTAAAAAAATCGTGACCGTAGAAGGAAAGCGGAGGGGAAAGTTATTGGATTGGTTAGGGAGGAAACCAATAGTTAGGAGAACGTCTCAGGAAAAAGCTAACAGGCCCCTTGGAAACAAGAGGCAAACTCACCGATTCTGGGCCAATAAGTGAGCTTAAGAGAACGTCAAACTTCACTGTTCCAATCTGGAGGTCCCTCTAGGAGAGAAGAGATACCCCTTGAAACATCAAATCTTCTTTCATGGTTGTTGACGTTTGACCAAGTTAAACTGGGCCCTATAAAAAGTCGCAACAGAGCCGTAGGAAATTTAGTAAACAATAGGGAAGGAGAAACCAATCGGTGTTATCCGGGTGAGGAGGGTAGTTGGGGGGAGAAATGGGAGAAGCGAGGCGCCTAGGGGACGCCGCACACAGAGATTAACTCGAAAACGAACGGGTGAAAAGGGGGGCAGACGCCTTCCCGTATGTGGTGGGAAAGTGGGGGGAGGGGGGTGTACAGCCCGGAGGGGAGAAAAAGTCTGAAAAGACGGTAAAGCGAGAAAAAAAAACGAGAAAAACAGAAAGGAGGTGAATGTTGTCGGCAGGGGTCAGAGGATCGAGTGCGGGCCACAAACCCAACGTTCTGGAAAAAGGATCGAAGCGTTGATCAAAAGAGAGCCCACGGCCGAACAGCCAACGAGCGTAACGTTATCTGCCATCACGGGTGGTGAGGGAACCGGGATCCGGTAGAAGAAAGCACGGAAAAGTTTTCAGATCGCAAACACCGCAACCGGGAGTCCAAAGGGCGTGCGACGGTCGAACAGAACACGGGGATCTTTGTGGAGGAAAAGGAAGCGACTATCCGAATGAAAACGCTTCACCACTCATGAGATCACCGTGCTAACGAAGATACGGAAAAACACATGAGCCGCAAATACCTCGCTCAACAAAAACATCTCAACGATGTAAAGATCCGGAAAAGGGCACAACCTGCTGCTTGAGACCCAGCCGTGGCCTACGACGATGCTGGGGTATAAACGGAACCATAGATCATATCGAGGGCGGTCTGGGGTAAGAGCATCATCCTGGGGTGAGGACCGGGAAAAAGCAACGAGCCGTGCAAAATCACGAACACCGGAAAACTGAGACCGGCCGCGTGACAAAGACATGGGACCGTTCGTGAGGGGGAAGAGACACAAAACAGACTTAAGAAAGGTTTCAAAAAAAATAGGCAAAAACTATTGCCGGGCCACGGAGGGACATTGGCGCGTCTACTGGGGGGGGGAAGATTACTGGCCCCGCCGCGATACGCGAAAAAAGAATCTGACATTGTCAAGAACAGCAAAATGTCCATTCCAGGAGAACTCACATAAATCGGTGTGGACCAGGATAAGGCACTCCGGCCATCGCGCGGTACAAAGCGAAGAAGATCGAGGGGTCACAGGGGGGGTCGCAGGGAGGAGGTGCGCACGTGAAGGACAAAGCCTAACCGTTGTGGAAGGGCACAGACAACGGAAAAGAATGAGTCCCGTTTTGCCAGGGGGACGATCGTGTACAAATAACAGCAGCAAGCTAGGCCGAGACTAAAGCGGGCGAACTGGAATTTGCTGTCCATAGAGAGGCCGCCGTCTCACATAGCGCGCTCTAGTCGGAGAAGTACACAAAAAGGACGGCGGACGCTGCCGGCAGACGCTTAACCGAGTAAAGGATAGTGACCAGGTGCAACGGAAAAGAGTGCTGACCTATCCCGTGTATAGAGGAGGCTCGCGGGTGCAAAAAATAAGCCCAAGGGAACGAAAGGGATTAACCGAAAAGGGAGCAAAGACCATTTACACGGAATGACGCGGAATTAAGTGGCCGGGGGAGGCCTGGGAAGTGCCGGGCAACGCTGCGGAAGCGGCTGCCGCGCGACAATTGAACACTGTCGTGGTTCAACATTTCACTCAGGAAGGGCTTACAGGAGGGAGTTCAACTCCACCAGATGAGTCACAGTCGCCAGAGGTCAAAAGATCAAAGACCCCACAGACCATATGCATCACAGGTCATGTGCGGGCAGGCGGGGGAGCGTGGGGGCTTGCAGGACAGGGACATGGCGACCTGCTGCGGAGATATCCTCATCTAGGAAATCCCCGCACGGGTGGGTCGTCAAGCAGCGGTCGAAGGAGCGGGGTAACAGGAAACAGGCGCATCGGACGGAGAGGGACACAAAGGACTCCGCACGGGGGGGGGGCATAGATCAGCGCAGAAAAACAAGAAACTCCTTCTGGGAAGGCGATCTGCCGACGAAGGGATGGAGGAGGAAAGGAGCACCTGGGGTCATGACCAAGAGCCTCGATCCCGGGCGCGCCGGTATTGAGCGAACCGAGAGGCGCAGAGCCGCCCACCGACCAAGCAGATCCCGGACCCGGGAGGCGGGACCCGACGAGCACTGAGAGGACACTGCTACATCTATTGAGCGTTTGTGGAGAGCGAGAAAGGTGGGAGACTTTCTGACAGCTGGGCGCAACTTCCGAAAAGTAAATGGGCGGGGACAAATGCATAAAAGGGAAACATCTCACTCCTTGAGGTGCGGAGTACCCGAACCACAAGTGGGGGGGGTGAATGTCTTCAACACAGGTTTAGTGGCGGACACATAGAAGGGTAGCAATTTACGGGAAAAGACTCGAGTACCAGTCACAAACGGGGGGGGGGAAGGAGACTAAGCGTGGCTCGCAAAACTGAGAGGACCAACAGCGAGCGCGAAGGGGTTGCCCCGTAAATTTCCACCGGGCCACGCAAACTTCAACCGGCAAGGCGGGCGTGACGGGGGAAAGCTATGCAGCGGACCCGCCTGGGGGAGGTGTAAAGTGGGAAATGCTAAAAGTCATCGTCAGACTTAACTCCAGAGGGGAAAACCCGGGGCCGTTAAGGCTAGTCAATTGTAAAGGACGAAAGGTGAACGCTCTCGAGGAGGGGCGGAACTCAGGGCGCCTGGCTGTTCACGGGAGGACGTGAAACGATTTTTATCTACCGTGAATTGAGTAGGGGAGGGGGACACCCGAAAATACTTCGGGTCGTAAGAGACCGGGCAGGGGGGGGGAAACGGGTCAGGACGTGGAACGCACAAAAGACAACAAACAAGGGGGTAGAGGAAAAGAGAGGGTAAAGTGGCCTAAGGTACGGAAATAAAATCCCTGCATCGGTCCTTCACCAAAACACGCCATAAGAACTCGGGTGGCCACAAGGCAGGCCCTTACGGTGCTACAATGTGAAAAAAAACGAAGGAAAGGGCGCCGGGCCAGCGGGCTCAATGTACAGTGGGAAAACAAAAAGCAACATAGCTCAACTAGACCACGCCAGGGACACGGACTTCTCGGCCAACACGGGAGGGGGGGAAAACGGATGAAGGGTGACTCTAGTGCCGGATCCATTTTGCCCACAACCTCCAGGAGACCATAAGGACAGAGAATCCAGTGGGCTAACTGCACACTCGTCGGTGACGTAGGCCGGAAACGTTTCCATCGGGAACGGGAAGAGCCTCGTCTAAGGACGGACAAAGGCGAGGCGTATTGGTCTAAAAACGGAAAGTCGAGTAGAAAGTATTGTGTGGTTATGCAGGTGGTTAACCACATCACATGGAAATCAGTCCTGGCACGGACCGCGCCTGGGGGTGAGAGGCCAGATGAAGGTGGACCGCAGCCCGCAGGAAAAAATGAACAAGAAGTCAACTACCTGTCGGTTAAAATCCTCGTTCCAAGGACGGAAAGAGGCATGGCGGGCAAATAGTCGGCGGGTAAAAAAACCGAACTTTGAACGTGATTTCAGGAAACCGGTCCAAGGACCAGACTCAACTCTAGGGCTACTCAACAAACCGCAATGAGTGGAGCAGAGGACGATCATCGGACGGTGCGGTACCCCTCAAAGGGGGAGGAGGCACAGGGAGTGTGTGTAGCGCAAAAAACTCAAAAAGGAACTCAGTGACCCAAGACTCATAAGGTCGCAATATGGATCGAAAAAAGCAGCGGAATGTTAAGTAGAACCTAAAATGCTTGCTTACCGACATCAACTGAAAACGCTTAAGGAATCGAAGCAGGAGCAGCTGGGACGGAAAGTAGAAAGAGGGGAAACCACGTGCGGAGGTGTATCACAGAGAGGAGCATGCGTTTAAAAGGAAACCTCTTCCTTAACCGACAGGAAACAGAGCTCGGGAAAGGACAAGAGCTGAAGCAGATCAGGGATTAAGCTCCGGCGGGCGTCGAGGTGAAGGCTATGCCCGCAACATTGGCGACGGGTTTCAAAAGGGCAATGTATGATGCACAGAAACGGTTTTCTCACATAAGTGGGAAATTAGGGGGGGGGAACAAGGGACCTAGCTTCTACGTCTTGGGGTCATTAATGGTGCAATTCTCGATGGAGAAAAGCCCAGCTGGAGAACAGAACACGAGATACAAAGGCACTATATAGGGAGCACAGGGGTCGAGAAAGCACGGCGTCGTTGCGGTCGACGAAACCGTAATACCGGCCGGTGCAACGGGGGCACTCAGCAAAAAAGAAAAAGTCCCACTGACACGCAATGAAGGCTCCTAAGGGGTGGGGGGGTAGGCTGATTCGGGCCAAGTAATGGCCAACAGGTGAGGTTGCCGCGATAACCAATAAACTGGGGCGGAGACCGGTCAGGGAACAGGGAAAGGAAACCATAAAATCGCTGGCGGGGGGGAGAGAGGCAAAAACGAGATCCTTGAAGCGGGGATCTGCATCCAGGATGGTCAGGCATTTATGCGAACGAACGGAAAGTGACGAACCGATAACAACGAGGTGGGGCCGGGACAAGAACGGGAAAATCGGTGGTAAGCGGCCCTTCGCCTCAGACCAACATAGCGGCAGGAAAGTCGTAGGGCACCCAGAGAACCCCGAAAGGGAAGGGCGAATTAGCCCTCGCGAGTTGCGGGAAGAGCGGACAAAAAGCGGGTGCGTCCGGAATGAAAGGCGTGTTTAGGGACGGAGACGGAGGGGAGCTGGAGCGCAGGAACCTGAAAGGTCCCGGGATCGCGCCCTCGCGTACACACCTAGGGGGGGCGAGCGACGGGGAAACGCAAAAAGAAAGTCGATCCAAAAAACCCAGGCGACGCGATCGGACCACCGTATTGAATCAGTTGAAAAGTGCGATAATGGGTGCAGGGAAAGGGTGCACCGCCGTGACGCATGACCCGGCACGGGGGGGGCAGCAGAAGGGCTCTGACATGCCAAGGGAGTAAAAGGTTCCGAAGGCGGCGCAATGTCACCAAACAGAAAAACCAATGATCTCTAAAGCGTAAGAACCCACGCAAAATCTCTGTGAAAGACGAAAAAAAACGGTCGGGCAGAGAGAAAAAGGCTGGGGGGTCAGTGCGCGGGGACGTTACCGCTCATGAAAACATGCGCCGACGCGGGGCAACAGGGACGGCAGGGCGTAGTCAATTATTCGCTTAATTATGAGGCTCACTTCGTTAACGGGGGTTCGCGTCTGGTGATCACATGGAGTAGTGGTACTTTCTAGAAAGAAAAGAATCAAGCGAGAAGGCAGAGGAGGAAGGGGGAACCCAAATCTCGGGTGCCAAACAAACAACCAGGGAAACGGGGGTGGGCCACGCAGAGAAAAAGGGCAACCAGAGGAAAAATGAAACTCGCGGCTCATTCGGTGGCGTGAGATCTCAAGCCCGAATACGTTATTTCGTTAAAGGCGGACACCAAAAAAACAGCCGATGACTGGTCCCGTTCGACTAAAAAGAAGGAGTAAAAAGAGGGGGAGGCTGCCGATCCCCGCTCCTCGACCAGTAGACAAGGGGACCGTGGGTGACAACGAAAGAAACACACGAAGATGAGGCTCAAAGCAAAATTACTTCATGGAAGAATGGGCTGTCGCGTTGGGGGAGGGCCAGCGGAGGTGGGCTGGCGCGGGTCCGGCTTGAAAAACTGCGGGAAAACAGTAAAAAGCGCGCGAGGGAATGACAGAAACAAAAAAGTAAACACAAATCGTCACCCAAAGGTTGAAACCGTGACCAGTATGTTGAGTCTCTCAACGACATCTTCTTAACGCAGAATAAAAAGGAGGGTCGCTAAGACCTCGAAGTTAAACAAGGAAGTAAACCGAGGAGCTGACCACGCGGGGGAAATAAACGGATAAAGCCAGCGACCGTCTAGGGATAGGCCAGTTGACCTTATGGGGAAAACTGGCACACAAGCAAGTAACCAAAAAGTCGAGGCACGGGGGTCGCGACTGATAACAACAGGCCGAAAGACAAATATCCGTAATGAACGTGGAACGGGAAAACTGTCATATTCACCGAGCACGAAGGTCCCCCTCCTTCTCTAGACTGCGGTGGAAGGTGGGACCGTGAAATTCCATCCCGGTACAAGGGTCTTTCGCCGCCGGGCCCACAGAAAAGTCGAAATAAGAATTTTATTATAAGGAGGGGCTCATTGTGAAAACACCAAAAAACAGAAGTGGGAGGGGAGGCGACATAAGGGGGGGGGGTAAAGTCAGGAAATGTGGCGGACTACTTCCCAACAAAGTAAAAGAAGAATCGTCACCCCTTAAAAAAAGTGGATCCACTTCCCGGCGCAATAAAGAAAAAGCCTGGGGCTCTTTAACAAAATCAGGTCCCGACTGAAAATCACCAGATTAGCGGTCGACTTCCTAAAAACAAAACTTCTCTTGGTCACTAGTGATCGTGGGGGGGAAAAATTTCTCAAGCGGCGAATCCAGGCCTAGGACACATAGGAGAAAAAAAAAAAACATAGGCTGGGGTACACTGCAAGGGAGGAATAAAAAGTAAATAAGGACACGGTTTGCCACATCATGACGGAGGTCATTCCGATAGCTCGACCCCGTCGCATCAGATCGGCGGGACGTGCGGGTTCGAAAAACTTGCCAAAATGGATTGCATCGCGCACCAAATTAACAAAGGGAGATCCAATCCGACAAACGCCGGTGCATTGAATCCCCCGGTGTTGAAAAAGGGGACGGTCTTAAACGGAGCCCTGGGATCAACTGGGCAGGACGCCCGCCGCTCGTAAACGGAACAACGGGCACGGGTTCCTACCCGAAACCGTAAAAGCTGTTGACGAAGTGGGAAGTGGAGGCAATAGGTGGTTACGCGCACGGACTTTTAACAGCATTGAAGGAATCGGTAAAGGGGGGATAGCCACAAAGAAAATCAAAATAAGAAAAATCTACCAAAGAGTGATGATAGAGGTAAGGCGCGCGAAATACCCTTCAGGGACGTGAAGGGTCCACAGGAATAACAGGCTTTACAAATTACGAGAGGTCGGGGAAGGGGGGGATAAGCATCCCCTCGGGGGAGAAAAGGCCAACAAAACTCAAAAAAGAACTGGTAGGATACCGTTGCAGGCCCAGAAGAAAGGGGGGGCGGTGAAAGTAAAGGACCGATGCCTGTAGAAAAAAAGAAAGGGGGGAAAGCGCTGGGTAGAAGTAGGCAAAAGGAAAGGGTTAACTGCCGCCTACTGGAAAGAAGAGTGTCTTATCAAAAATGGGGGGAAGGAACCGTAACGGCGATTACGAGAAACGAAAATGAACAAAACCGGCAAGGCAAGGGCCCCCAAAAAAGGACAAGAAACAAGCCCAAAGACAGGGAACCGCTGCTGTGAAACACACGCCTGTGAAGAAAATGAGAGGGTTGAGGCTCTATCTCGGACGCCGGGGCAGAGCCTACAGAAGGGTAATGCGAAAGGGCAAGGAAACAAGCAGGATCACGTCCACACTTCACTCTATCTTCTCGGGAGAAAGCGGTGAATTCTATGAGGTTGCCCGAATACCGGTTAAAAAAAAGGACGTTAAAACGTTAACGAACATGAAGGTACGATCTCAGGCTAAAGGAAGGAGGGGTGACCCCGAAGGGATAACTCAGCGAGAGCAGCCGAGAAACGCGGTCAAAGGCGTAATAGGAAAGCACATGTCAAGATCTCAGGGGGAAAGCATCGCCTTACCTCCGAAAATCGCCTTGTGAGGTCGCCTACCCGGAATAAAAATAAAACTCTTTGGACTGGTTTTCAGCAGGGACAGACAGAGCCGCCGAAGACTCCGGAGGGGTCTGACCAAAGCTAAAAAACTGGCACGTTCTAGGTGACCTCAGAAACACGCAGAAGCCCTGGCACTGCCAAAAAGTCGTTCCATCTCCGAAGTTCACAACCATCGGGGGGCGGGGCTTCGCGAGAGGGTGAGGAAGGGGGAGGAGACTCGGACGATGGTCATTCGGGTCCTTGGAAAATGCGATTAAAACAAGCGGATCGGCTGGAAGTTTCGTTACTGGAGGTCGAACAAGGGGGGAACTCTGGGCGCTCTATCTCGGCGGGAAACGCCAAGCCTCACTGCGAGAGGACATGGAATAGCCGCAAAAAAATCGATATATTGACACGTATATTAAGGAAGTGCTTCTCCTGGCCAAAGGAGCCGAATTAGAACGATTACGGAAAAAAAAAGAGGGGCCTACCCAACTCAGTGACGGTAGCGGTTAGGAGCCGCTCAGTCGATGGCGCATGGTTAGAGACACCAGTAGGATAAAATATAAAAATCAGTCAGGATACGTAAACCAAACGACCCCTCCAAAAGGCACGACAAGGTCGGTTGCAGACTACTCAGTCGTTATTCAGTGCTCAGTGGCCGGTTGACAAAGATTAAAAAGCTGAAAAGCCGAAGCGCAGGGCTCGTGAAGGCAGACTCTAAAAGGGCAAGAGGTTCACAAGGATCTGGGGGGGAGAGTACGGGAACAGCAGGGGGGCGCGCTAATTTTTCAACGCAAACAACGTGGTGTGACAGCGTAGAACACCAAACTCCTCCCCTCCGTCAGGGGCTAGATCGGTGAGGTGACATCTGGGCGCAGTTAGTCGGGAAAGGACAGACGTTAACCCGGAGATTGCTGATAAAAACAGAACCTTTGGGCTGAGCGCCCACGATTACCTAAGCCTCTCACAGATACACTAATCCCTGTTACCGCCGGGGCGGGGTGCAAAAGCACCTCTAGCTCTGAAGGCGCTTACAACTGCTGCCCATCCGGGGAGATGTGTGATACGGAGGGGTTCGGCTTAATGGAAGAACGTCGAACAGGTAAAAAGACGGTCGCGAAAAGCCTCAGAAAATTTCCACACAGATAAACGAGGGTCGGGGAACCCGAACCTTATTTGTTTGTGAAGACCATACAAAAAGCGGCGGACGGGCGGACACGCGAATAGAGACACAAAAAGGACACCAAAGACGAGGTCGCCAAGGAAAGTAGACCGGTACGTAGCAACATGGAAAAGGTGGTCGACGCATCCGACTACCATGAGAGAAAGAGGGGGCGCGTTAAAATTGGACTGGGCCACCTTGGACCCAACCAAAAGAAAAGACAAAACCGCGACTGGGCAGGGAGCAACGGGGTCGGATCGACGACGAAGACATAAGGGCGCGGAACAAGTGTTACCGAGGGGGGGAAAGGGTCATAGTAAAAGAAACGGGCGTTGTCCCCCCAATCACAATGCTGTTCCAGGAAAGGAGCCGTGGGAAAAGAAGAACTTCTCCTACTGTTCCAAGGAACCACAACAACATGTCTGAGACCGCCGAAAGGAACGGCTACGAGGTTATCGCTCCCGGACACACAACTGACGGGTTTACACTTGGGAAGGGTCGGGGGAACCGGTCGACTGGGCAAGAT
>Ga0179593_1454192_pt1 | contig 12928 bp, 11 predicted proteins | sample CZODoug2_1_08_16_FD_185931 | JGI IMG/M metagenome (GOLD analysis project Ga0179593, IMG submission 185931) | Vadose zone soil fungal communities from Angelo Coast Range Reserve, California, USA - CZODoug2_1_08_16fungal (PacBio error correction) | ecosystem: Environmental > Terrestrial > Soil >...
AAAGAACGACGGGTGATTGAGAAAAAGCGCAAAAAGAAAGAGGAAAAACCGTGCCACAGGTTCGCGCAGTGGAAGAGGAAGTAGAAAGGGGACGGGGAAATGTTTTTACAGTGCCCCGACACAACACTAAAGCCCACAACGCAACTCTCGGCTTCTGGGGTCAAACGGGGAAAGAAGGTTGCCTCCACAGGGACAAATAAGACGACGACAGGTCCTTAAGAGCATGCCCGCACAAGCAGTGGAGAGAAGGTAGAGCACATACGGAATAGACACACACAGACATGCTAAGAACAACCCAGTGGGGTTCGGCATGCGCTCAAGGACACAAGAGGGGGGAGCAAACGATCTAGGAAGAGGCTCGGAAACAAAACAGACCGAAAAGGCGACTTCACGACTTGCAGCATCAGTAGAGACAAGGGTCCAAACGATCAGCGCGCCCGGCCAATCACTGCGGAAGGAGGAAAAAAGTAATAAAGACGTGTCGACTACCGTAGGAGGACAGGCCGTTAGTGAAACAAAGCAAATTTGCCGACAGCCCCCATCCCCTCGAAAAACGGAGTCAAACGAGTAAAAACCTCCGCGGCAATGTGTTCTTGGGGGTTGCAAGAGGAGCCGATGATACACAACGAAGAGGGTAAACGGGAAGACTCATGCACAGAAAAATGTCACACAACAAAAACAAAAAAAAAAAACAAAAAAAAAAAAGAACGAAAAAAAAAAAAACAAACCCAACTAACACAAAAAGTCTCCGGAAAGAGGTTCGCAGCCTCGGAGGAAGAAATCAAAAAAGCGCAAGCGGCGGCCCAGCAGGGGGTGGCCGGCAGAGTTTGTCAGAACAGAAGAGAGCACGAAGGACGCTGAAAGAGGAAACCACAGATCTATGGAATTAGGCGGGTCGAGGATCAGGGGCAGAAAGAAACAAGAGGGGAACCCAGTCGAGAGCCGGGGGTAGGGGGGTGATTGTGAGGGTGTGGGGTAAAAAATCGTGAGCTGGCCAAAATAAAAAAACAGCAGGTAACAAAAGTAGAAGTGAAGAATACGCAACAATGGGACAAGCTGAAGCGGTTCAGGGGACTAACCTGATTGATAGGGGCGCGAAAAGACGGAAAACCGGGGAACAAGCCCCGGGACGGCAATTCTGCTCGAAAAAGAAGAACGGACCCATCGATTCTGAGCCCGTCTAAAACGCTGGGAGTCTCGGAGGGAGACTGAACAAACCTAGACCAAACTGGACAGGTTCGGGGGGGGGGAAAGAACACATTCGACCGGCAGCCGCTGCCAAGAGGCCGAAAGATTAGGTGGGGGGAACCTGTGGTCAACCCGAAGCTCCGGCGAAGCCGTGCCCAGATTGCGGGCTGAAAAGTGTCTCCAAAGAAAACGTGCCAATCACACAGGAGCACTGGTATGTCCTCCCCCCGAACCCGAGCGTGGGCAGAGGTCACCGGTCGACAGTCTACGCAAAAAAAAATAAAAAATGCCTCGGTCCGAGCACGGAAAAAAAGAATAAACCGAAAGTGTTCACATTCGACAGAAAGAGGTCTTGAACGCGAACACCGGAGAGAGGACCCGACATGACACAAGGCGTCAGGCACCGAAAAAAACTAGAGTCAGGCTGGGCAGGTAGGGGGTCGGGGGTCGAAATTGAACAAAAAACGGCGCGCTCCCAGGGGGGAAACACGCCATGTGGAAAAAAAGCAGGGGAGTACTGGTAGGCGGCCAGGGACGCGCTCACGAGCCGTGATCGGAAGTTCGTCACGAGCCCGGCGTGACGATGGGCTGAGGATAACCCAGGGGGGGAAGGGGAATGCGATACAAGAAAGACCTTGCCCGGGCAGGGGGAAGCGGGGTGGAGAGGCTCCCGGCGTGGAAGACAAGGGAGGGGCAACAGGGGATGCCCTGCCGAGTAAGAGGGAAACAGACAGCAGGGGGGGGGGGCTGCTCCGAGTCGCCATCGAAAGAAAAATGTGGTCGCCCGCGGGCACAGGAGGGACGAGAGACGCCAACCTGCCGACTCTGGGGAGAGCGGGCACACGGTACGACCTGAAAACCGCGTCGGTACACAGAGAGTCGACAATCACGGCCACAGACAATACCAAAGGGAAGGGGGGGGGGAAGAAACAAAGTAGAACTGAGGACCGAGAGGGGGGGATAAAAAAGCGGGCCAGTGTTGAACACGACAAAACGCCCCGTCGGCTTTCAAAAAGGGAAAAAGCTCGCCGGCAAGAAGAAGAACACACAAAAGGAGACCCGCAAAAGCTCGAAATGATGAAGGGAGAAACGACCGGCGCCAGCACAAGGGCTCGACGCCTCCTCGACCTCGGCAAACCCCAGAAAAAAAAAAAAGCCAAGAAACGGGGATAACGATCAAAAATGCGCCGCTGTGTGGGGAAAACTGGAGGGTCACGGGGGCAGTACGCACGAGACATGGACTTCTGGGGAGAGGGAGGAAGGCAAACAGCGCGGGGACGCTGCCCGGAAAAAAAGGAGCACAGCGCGACAAGCCTAGAACCAGATCGCAACTCGCCGAAGAGGGCATTGGAATAGTACTTTTAAAAGAGGGTAAAGAAAGGGGAACTCGGGGACAGTGCAAAACGCGCAACCAGAAAAAAAAATGAGAATCGGTGCAGGGGGAAGAAAAAAGAGCAAAGGGCAAAAAAGGCAGAAAGGCCCGTCAACGCCCCCAAATTTACAAGACAACGGAGCCCTCAACTCCTAAAAACAAGCGAGAGAGAAGAAACAGGGGGAGAACGCACCCTCAAAAGTCCCATCAACCTAGGAACAAAAAGAGGAGACAGAAAAGGTTCGTGAATCAGATCCGAGAAAGACGGCCTCGCCCGGTAACCGAAAGCAACTGCACCGACACGGCGCGATGCACTGAAGGAAAATCAGTCTGCGCGGCTGAGAACAAAAACGCGGCGGCAAATCCGGGAAAAAAAAAAAAAACAGGAAACTGATTCGAATACGGAACATCTCCCCGTAAAGGACAAGCCGGAAGGAACCTGGGTCCAGCGGTCTGGCTCACACAAAAAAAAAAAAAAGAGGAAGGGGATGAAAAGAGAAAGAAAATTAAGACCAAGGGGAGACAGAGGGAAAGCGTACATGCCGGCATGCACAGGACGGGAAATCACTTTCTTGGGACAAAAAAAATTCAAAATAGTCGGTGGGGACAACCGCGCACGGATGCCGCCCACTAAGGCAGGGGGCTGAATGTCCGGGACACCCGACGAGAGGAAAAAAGGGAAAAAGAGGTTCCGAACGCAAGGGGTATTTTCAAGGAGGAAGGGAGGGCTTGGCCAAAATACGTGGGAGCGAAACCAGGTGCGCGGTAGGGGAGAAAAGAGAGAAAGTGTGGGTGACGCTGTCCGGCAAAAAAAGGGGTTAACGGACAAAACGCCGTCTGAGGCAATCCATCGCGGAAAAAAAAGAATATGCGAAATGCTGGAAAAGAGCAGAACATTCCTGCCACGCCTTAAAGTGAGGACACTGGGTGGGGTCTTCCAACACTCAATCCAAAAGCAAGAAGAACGGAAGATAAGTAGGTTTGCAACTAAACCGAAAAAGACTGGAAATCGCCCTCAAGGGAAGAAAAGTGTTGGGAAAAACACACGATCGAGGAACATAAAGAAAAAAATGAAGAGAAAAGGAAGGTCTCGGTGCTGGGGGGTCTGCTCAAAATTGGGAGAAGAGGTGGCGATAGGTGAACTACGGCGCACCAATTACGTGCAAGGACCGACAGGTACACTGAAAGAATCTTACGGGACGGGACGGAAGGGCCCCAAACAAAGTGAAGTAAACAAATCGGGTCATTGTACCAGAGGTAAGCGGGAATCCCCGGTCGACCGGCTAGGAAAGGAAGGAAGGGGCTCTAGGGGAAGAAGAAAGGAAAGACACGACCTGGCGCTCCCCTGTAGGAGGTACTCGAGAAACCCGAGACTCTAAACGCTTGTCAGACTGGAAGGAGATTTGGGGGTTGGAGTTCTCTTTGGGGGGAGTAGTTGGAAAAACAATAGCTAATGGGGTCTTACAGCGCGCCACGCACGGGAAAAGAGGGGGGGACAGGAGTTTACAAAAAAGGCCCGCATTTGCGGTCTAGAAAAACGAGACCCCCAATGCGCTTGCTGGAAAGGAACCGCTGTGCACCGCACCTGATGCAGGGACGTTGCTCGACGTGCCTAGAGGAAGAAGCGGGTCGGGCCACCGTGACATCTAACAAGGAACACCAGCTCAATGGAAAAAAGGCCGTCTTGAATGGGCGAGTGAAAAAGGGGGAAAAGTCACTCATCGGGTTCCTTACGACGACTCCTTGGAAGACCGGGAGCCAAAAAAACCTGGGGGCTAAGAGAGCCATCCCCAGCAGACTTCTTGTGCGTGTCAGGACCAGGAATCGAGGACGACGGAGTCAAGCTCTTACCACGGACCTGGGGAAACGGTAATCTACTGGGATCAAGCTAGATCGACTCACCGGGGGGGGAAAGCTTTTCGTCAGCGAAAAAGACTGGGAGCGGGGTAATGACGAAAAAAAAGACTTTCATAACAAAGGGGGAGGAAGGGAACGACTCAGGGACGCAGGCCTGAGGGGACGTGACGCATTCCCGCATACAATGAGACTCCAGGAAACGCGAAACCTGAATAAAAACATGGGGTTTCCCCTTGATGGGGTCGCTAAAATAAAAACAGGAAAATAAAGAAGAACGAACAAACCCACCGACATCGACAAGCCCTTGAAGGGGACGTTGGGTCCTGAAACTAAACAAAGACGACGGAGCTCTCTAGGTCTGCAAGAAACGAGAACACGATGGCAGGGCGATTTCGAACGGGGGGCTTACACCGACGAGGTCAGGTGGGGTCGGTGGGGAAGAATTCCGACAATAGTCGACGGACCTGTAAACGGCCACCCCGCTCAGCCCCCCCAGGTCGATCCGTTACAAGAGTACGCAGAGACAACAAGCCGCGCGAAGGAACGAAAAAGGAGATGGGGGGGGGAATGGGCGGTGCCCTCCCTAAGGAGGCCGAAAGGACTCCGGACCGACGGAGCAATCCGAACCTGTTCATCCCGAGAAAAAAAAAAAAACCGACCTGGATGCCTGTTAATCCGACGGTGAAAAGGAAACGGGATATTCCAGAAAAAGCGGTGCCGTCGACGAGGAAAAGTCAGACGCGAGGCTAAAGCAAAATCAGACTCGCCAGATTGCAACCAATCCCGGGCAACGTCAACAGGTGGACCCCCTCCAAAATAGGGTCCAGGACTTCGGCGAAAGAGGTCCTACGCACAATGTGCCAACGGGCCGCTACCAAAAAACTGACGGAATCCGGGGAAAACGCAATACGTCAAAAACTTGAGCCCGGGGCACCCGGGCAGGGAAGCCAAAAGAAAGCCCACGCCGAGGGTAAACAAAACCACCAAGACCACTGAAACCACGAAGCTACACCGGAGAAGGGGTTCAAGGAGACAGTCCCCGCTAATTGAAAGCCCCCTGGAACCAGACCCAAACATTGGACATAAATCTGTCCCGGACGTATGGGCCAAACCTGGGAGATCAAGCGAGTCGAACAGAACAATCGCTTCAAACCGCGGAAACAGAGGGTCACGAATCAAACGAAACAAAGAATGTAGTGAATCCCACGGGAGGCTTCCCGAAAGAAGTGGATGGGGCATTATAAGAGTCCCCCACAAAGCTCTCCTACGTGGATGAATGCCCTGAAAAAGCAGGGAGTGGAATGCGAACGATGAAAAAAATACTATTACTACAAACAACGATGCAGAGGACACCTACACACACATGGAGGGCCGGTGATTCCCGAAAAAGAGACCGTCCCTCCGAAGGGGACCGAAAAGAAAAGGCAAGCTGGGTTCAAAGACGCGCCGCCTTACAAGATAAGGCCACCTACTAGTCCAAGTACGAAGAGCAAACAGCATGCCGAAACTGGGGAAGATCCAGATCCGCGGAAATTAAGAGGAAACGCTGGATACGTTGAAAAAAAAAGGGACGACGACCGGCAAAACAGGTTGCCGTCGGGGAACCTCGGCGGAAGGCACGGGGATCAACACCGTCTCGTACACTGCCTTGTAACCAGAGAGGGCGACAACCACGGCGGGTGAACGCCAGCAGAGCCTACACAGGGGCCGGGCAGTCAAGCCTAAGCAGAGGGGCATTCTACTACGAACAACCGCCAGCATCTTCCAAAAACAATGCAAAAACGAGTGGTGGAGTAAAACTGCCGCATCTAAACGGCATCTGCGTAAAAGAAATCTCCAGAAGGCTCAATTAGACCCAAGTCGAAGAGCCGGCAAAGACACCGGACCACCCGGAAGAAACACCACCCCCCACCCCCCTCGTGGAGATACCTCTTGGCGGGCGGACTGCATAAGCACACTGAAAAAAAAAGGCTTCACGGAACGGAAGGGGGACGCAAGAGTCCGCAACAAACAAAAGCTAAACAACAACGTGTCACTCTGACCGAACAGCGAGGCGACATGGGAAATCACCGCCGGTCCTTAAAATGAGGAAGGGATTTTTTCGGCCGGAACAAAACTCCGGGGGGGATCACGAACAAAGGTAGAGTACCAGCATCTAAAGCCCACGGCAAGAAAAAAAAACACATACCCGATTGCCCGGGGGGGCACGACCACAGGAGACCGGAACGAGGTTGCAGGGGAAGGGGTTACAAATGTTAGTATAGGAGTTGGAAACTCAGTCAGGCCTATTCCAGGACAAAACAAGCGGAAACCAAACGTCGTCCTCACGTAAAAAGCAATTCTGCAGGTATCGACGCCCAGGAAACGGACGTGATCTGCAAAAGGCAAAAAAATAACCTCGGGTAGGTACCCATCGAGAAATACGGGGGCGACTCAAGGGTGGGCCACGAGAGAAAGACATCTAACAGCACGAGGGAAGCGGAGCGGTGATCATCGCAAAAGGGGTGGTTCCAACTCTCACCTGGGGACGATACTGCCAGACACGAAAGTCAAAGCCAGTTAACGGTGAGCTGTAGGGGGGGACAGGCGACTGGGGTCAAGGTCCCCTGACATAGAGGATAGCGAGCAACACACCTCGGGGCGGAGCACCAGACACGAATAGTACCGAATTAAACCGAGTCTTGTCAGAAAACCGCGTTGACGGCAGCAGACCTCCTCACAGGAAAATCAAGGACTGTCTAAACTGGAAGAAGAAAAAGGGCCTACACGGGCGTCGGAGCAGGAGCGCACGCAAAGGGCACGCCGGGTGGGGGCAAAAAGAGGACCCGAGAAGGGGTTACTGCCTGACTTACAGGAGATCAATAAAACTCAAACTCAACAAAAACAACCCGGGGGTGAAAAGAGTGCTCAGGAAGGAAGAGGCAAAAAAAACAGCCTCGTCCCAACGACGCGAGAGGGTGTGCGTTGGAGACCAAGGAACCAATAGCTGGGCACGAAACCAAGGGAGAAAAAGTCAGTCAAGACAAAAAGGAAACGATTTGAGACGATCGAGGAGAAGAGGACGCGAACCAAATGCGGCTGGAAGAAAAGGTAGGGGGGCGAGTGCAGGAAAAGGGGGTTGACGGTCGGCATAAGAAAGGGAAAAAAACGGAAAAAATGGAAGGTTTCCAATACAGCCACTGTAACAGCGGTAGAAGAAAATGTGAATTGCATTGCGAATCAAGCGTAAGGAAAAACACCCTCATCAAGCGGAAGGCAAAAATGGACGATGGAGGTAAGAACTATGACTGTGGAGCCAGAATCAGCCAAAGGTCATAGAAAGAAGACAACGAGCCTCAAGGGGACCAGCGCACAGAACTCGCGCCGAGACGCGAAGACGGCAAACCAATACAAAAAAGGGAGGACCCGGGGTGCCGACTAGGGGGTTGATGCCCCGCACGGCCCACGCCTTCGGTAACTGGGTAAGGGGTTGTCCCCCCACCCCCCCACCCGTTGGGCAAATAAAAGGTCACGAAAAGGCATACGGGCAAAAAGACTTCAAAAACCGTACGGGTAAAGACGCCCTAGAGGGGAAAAATCAATCAGGATCCGCTAAAAAAATTTCTAGCATAGGGAAAACGCAAAAAGTAAAAAGGGATTGTGCTGACGCGGGGGGTGTGAGCGCCTCCAGCGATGCCCGGTCTTCGCGCAGGGAGGATCGGAACGGGTCGACAAACCAGACAAAGGGGGGGAATCCGGCCAGGGTATCCGCACAGAAGGAAAACAGCACTCTCACTCATGAAATGAAACGCGCTATCTCTGGGTAGGTGGGAAAGACGGTACGGTTCCGTACACAGGCCCCGCCAAGAGAGATGTGATACAGTTCAGAAATGGACCTCTCCAAGAGACCTGCGTAAAGAGAAAGCAAAACAACGTCACGTGAAAAATGGGACCTCCAAAGCACAAAATATGCGGTGAAAAAGCCGTCATCCGGGAATATCAAACCACATCCTCAATGGGAGAAAAAGGTGTACAGGCGACTAAAGGTGGCATTCTCAAGACGTGGCACAACGAACGAGGGGGGGGAAACGCCCACCCCAACCCGTAATCTTAAAAAAGGAGGGAAAAAGAGGTAACGACCTCCTTACAACGGAGAAACCCGGTTCAAAAAGAAAAAAAAAACGAAAAAAAGAAGCAAGAAATCTATCACCGGCCCACTAATCAATGGGAGAAGCACAGCCGCGGATGAAATGGGAACACCCAGAAGAACGAGAGAAAGACACTTTTCAGAAGGACACTTCGTAAAGATGGAGGGCAAGGCCTTTATTGGGGGAAACAAAGAGCCTTCCAAGGAAAAAATACGTCCAGGAGACCCAGGGTGAAGAGGGAAGGCCATCTGACAACAAAAAACGCCTTGGGTCGGGGTGCCTGGAAGACAACATCGATCAGAGGAGAGGGAGCTCTGGGGGAGTTACTGGGGAAAAAGAAAAAAAGAGGCCATCGCGGCCTGATCACATAACTGCAAGGAACGGACTTACCTGAAGAAGTAGTTCACACTGCCACCAGAAGAAAAAAGAAGCTCTGGCCAGCAAGTAGTGTGTGTGTCAAGGGGAAGACAAAAGGTTAGGGACGATACCAACCGCTAATGGATCACATAGTGACACAACTGGCCGAGGGGTTAAGCACCATAAAGTTATTTTGACAGGAAGGTAGTTTCTAGGAGGGGGGATACGTGGGGGGAGAAGCAATATTCAAATAGGAAAAAAACCCTAAGCTCCTTCTGAAGAGCAGCTTGGCGGGGGGGGGCAGGAGGGGTTTGACCCGGGAAATGGGAAAAAAAAAGTACCCAAGGATGTTTAATGGGGGCAAAAGGAAAGGAAAATAGTCTAAATTAAATCAGTCACGGACAATCGCTCGGGGGACCTCAATAGAACCACGGAAGACTACAATAGGTACCAATAAGTTCCGGCACTGCCATTAGCGGTGTCGGGCGGCAACCGACACAGAGGTTCTTGGCAAATAACAAAAAAAACCAGTGCACTCCCAGCCCCGGCACGAGCTATCAATCTCATAAAGCAAAACAGAAAACTCTGCCTCCAAAGACATTGCCTTCAATGTTCGCCATGAGGTGATGTGAGCAAGAGTGACATTTTGTTATTGTGCCATGCTCAAAGAGACATCGAACAACATCAATGAGTCTCGAGCGTAGTGCGTCACGACCTTAATTAGAAGGTGGAAAAAAAAGTTCTTTGGGGTGACAGCGTCTGTAACCGGGAGTTACCAAAAAACAGTACGACAGCCTAGCCGGCACCGCATAAAATTGCAACGTCCTCCGACAGAAGATGTTAACCTCAATCCTAACAGAACGCAGTATAGAACAGTCCACTCTCAGTCTGTGGGGCGCGGACGCGTGTCCCTGCACACTCCCCTCCGGCGCCAGGGGGAACTGACTTAGGAAGGGAAGTCGTACCGACAGCCTAAAGTCGGAGAGGAAAGTCGAAATGCTCCCCTGTAAAGCCGACCTCCTGTTGAACTTAAACCCCGTAAAAAAACGACCATCAGGGGCTTCACCAAAATGGGACGGCGTCATGCAAATGACCGGCAAAAAAATGCGTCCTGATGAGAGTTAAGGAGAGCCGAAGTACCCTGCGGGAAAAACACCTCTTTGTCCGCCCTTCCGCCATGTTGCATAGTGGGAGGGGGGGGAAAGAAGAAGCACACTTCAAAAATCATGAGATGCCAGTCGTAATCCGTAAGAGGGGTGAAACTAAAAGCAAATACCATTTGAAAACGCGGGTAATGAGGCGGGAAAGTAAAACCATTCAACAGACTCACAATCACGGGGGCAGGTACCACACGTGTTAAGAGAGAAGACTTCCGCCTCTAGCGGGTTTGGTGAGCAGGGGAGTAGAACACATGGACTTGTGAAATAGAAGGGGGGCATACCCTAAAGAAGAAGAATTACATCGAAACACTCCGACGGTAAAGCAGACAAAGAGAGAAAAGGGGGGGCGATGCAAAGAGTCGACACTGAGACAACCAGTAGAAAAAAAAAAAAAAAAAAAAGAGAAGACCTCGTTCTTAGAGTAGCAGAGGACTCGTAGAACAGACCTGCCCCAGACAGAAAAAATAACGGGCGATACTTTTCGGCAGGATTACGCGACCACCCCCACGCATACGCGTACAGAATTAGACACCTACCCGAAATCTGCAAAAAAAACAAACTGACAAACTTGATCACAGGAAGAAAGGCAATAATGTGGCCGACGGTAGAGGGAATATCCGAAGAGGGGCAGGGGGGAGGGTTAAAAACACTAGAGCACTGACAAGCCACGGACTAAGCCCTAATGAGAATTCGTCCGTCGGCGGGCAAAGACGAACGAACACTACCTAGGGCAGTGCAAAAAAGGATCAAAAGACATAAAACAAACCAGCACTTCAGAATACATCAACCGCTCTACTCAACCATAAGGAAAGGGGGGGGGAAAAAATACCGGAGAGGAAGGTCGTTGGGGGTGGCGTAAGAAAGGATCGAAAAACGGACAAAACCACCCTAACGCCCCAGCAGTCAGCCAACTGGACCCCACCAAAGTGTAACAGTGGAATCCTAGAGCACGTGGACGAGAAAAAACGGGGAAAAAGGGACCGCAGACCAATCACATAGGAGAGGTGGCCCTGTTTGTTGTTGTGTGTGTCCAGGTACGGTGGTACACGAAACGTAATCGAACACACCAAAACCGCACGTGACGCAGGGAATGTGGAGTGAAAGGCAAAACCCGCCAGAAGGACAGAGGGGACAGACGGAAATCCGCAAAAGACACCCTGAAAGGGGGAGAAATCGACCACAATAATCCTTAGGGAAAGATCGCCCGGCTCTCTCCCAGCCATTCACATGAACAGGACAGTCAGGATGAACTCGCCGTCCGCCGCTATTTAAAAGAGAATGATAGACAAAAGAGCCATTAGGGGACTACTGGACACAGAACTCTGGGATCTGAAGTTGGGCATGACATCTTCGGCGACCAAAAACTCCATGAGAGATCTGTGAACATTTTTCCAATGTGGGGGCATAACCAACCACAAAAACAGAATTAACGAAAATTAAAACAGGCACTTGCCGAAACACGCGCGTGGGACCCTCCAGTGTCACGGGAGAAAACGGGGTCCACTAGATATGTTCAGACACACTACGTGAGACGCAACCAAATCGGGCCCACATCCGTTAAAAGATTGAGGGGAAACACCCGAAAGAAAACAAATACTTGGAGACGCCCTATCACTCAATATCTTGAAGTCCTTATTGAAATCCGCAAACTTGCCCATAGCCGACGAAACGAAGCCAATCTGAAAAAACACAATCCTAACCCAGCTCGACAAAGAAAACATACTTGCCGTCATCTGAAACGCAAAGGAAAAAACTCGAAAAAAAGGGAACAAAAGAAAAAGCCTATTGGCTACTGCAAAAAAAGAATTCATTAGGGAATAGAAAAAAAAAAACGGGAAACAAGAAGCGTTACAAGAAACCCCTCCCGGCAACTGAACCAAACTACTAAAAGTTAGACAAAACTAGGCAACCTCCTGAGCAAAACTGGGTAAACTATCAAAAACGATGACGGAGGGGAACCATGTTCATCATGCGCGTGAAAGAAAAGAACAACAAAAGAGGTCTTCTGGGCAAAGCAGAGGAGATATAACACGTAGACCGCGACCCCGTAGGGGCACACTCTCAGGCGAAAGGAGGGATCTGAGAACATATAGTAGTGATGTTCGGGGAAAAACGAGGAAGAAGGCTCAGTCGAAGGAACTGAAATCACGCGACGAAAAAAAAAAATTGGCGGAACAAAACTAATCGTAAAGGTTGTACGGGGACTCCAGTTGGGTTCAGAGGGAGCCAAGGGCAAATCCAGATGAAAAAAAGAAGATTCTAGGGGTGTCTCCGGAGGGGTTATACTGCGATATATGGGAAAAGGGGAGCAGAGGGTCGGAAAAAAAAAAAAAAGAACACGACGAGAGAGCCGTCATTATCGGGACAAATATACGTGAAAAAGAGTACGGGTATGCAGGCCAGGGTACGTTGGAGCCAAGTGAAAACCCTACCCGGGGCCAAAGTAAGCCTGTCTTGGTATGCGAAAGACCCACGAAAACAGCCTATCTCGCCAAGACATTAGGTTTGCGTGCACGCACGACAGCGAATGAACATCGGCCATCCTTTCAAAAGGTCCACGGGGGGAGGAACAGGCAAAGGAGGAGAAGCGAATGGGGAATGATCCTCGGGTAACGAATCAGGACAAATGCGGAAAAGGGGGGGGAAAGGAAGTAAAACATACGGGTGACTACACTAAATATCATGCGTCAGGGAAGACAAAATCGAAGAGGGGGGCCCAAGCAAACGTAACTGCCAGACTAAGGGCCCCAACACCATAAATAAAAAAACCACCGGCGCCGCCGGGGGCAAAATCCCTAGTTACAAAAAGTCGAACCCCCCGGTAGACCACGTCTCTCTGAGGAAAAAAGGGCGCTGTGGAGGTGCGC
>Ga0179593_1467292_pt1 | contig 12928 bp, 12 predicted proteins | sample CZODoug2_1_08_16_FD_185931 | JGI IMG/M metagenome (GOLD analysis project Ga0179593, IMG submission 185931) | Vadose zone soil fungal communities from Angelo Coast Range Reserve, California, USA - CZODoug2_1_08_16fungal (PacBio error correction) | ecosystem: Environmental > Terrestrial > Soil >...
GAGGACATCCCTTGACCACAAATGGATAAATATAAGAACCACTGGGAGGAGTCCCTGAAATCACCTTCGTATGCAATTCGAAGTTTGAAAAAAAACGCGGAAACGGCTTCAATCCAAATGCAAGGTTGTCAGGCTTGAGAGTGAGTTCTTAGGGCAAAAACTCTAAGAGTCTCCCAAACCGTGGGGTTAAGTGAATGCGGGGGGGGGTTTTTTCCTTCCGTGGTTTCTTAAACCCTGGGCATTCTCCACAAAGGTTGCCTCCTACAAACGAGTCGGCCGGGAGAGGAACCGAAGTACTCGGACGATAAAACTCAATCATCGGGGGGGCCGCACCAATCGGGCTATCTGCCGTGTAAAAAAACTGCGGAAAAGGAACAACTCCAGGAGACGGTAAAGAGAAGAAAAGGCCGTTGAAAAAACTTTCCGGTCGCACACGGTCGGTTAAGGGCAATGTCGCCGGCAGACACGAACTGAAAAGGAAGGCCGATCCAATAGGCCCTCGATCCTACCGGCAGAGCAAGAGAACCATAAGCACGAAATCGTTCTGGGGGGGCGACATAATATTGAAATCAAGAACGGGGGGGGATAGTCCCCAGGGCTCTCGGAATCCGCGGGAATGTCGTTGTCGAAAGCAAGGACGGGCGTCCGACAAGGCTCGCTGTGGCCAAAAATTCAAGCAAGCCCGCAGAAATGCTTACGGACTACAAGGAAATAAGGGTCTTCCCGCGTTGACCGGAGACGGAGCGGGAAGCAACTGCTAGACGCCTCTTGACAACTAAAGAAACTAAAAAAAAAAAAAAGGAAAGAGATTGAAAAAGGAAAAAGCTGGAAAAGGGCGGGGACGCAGGTCAGGGCATCGGACCGTTAAACGGTCGAAACCGTACCGGCGAAACTGCTGGAATATGAAGAATGGGGGAAAGAGGGTGAAAAAGACCGATCGTATTGAGAACGACAGGAGTTTCAAAAAAAAAGGGTAAACATTCGATGCGACCGTGGCTGGGTCTCCGATCCCGGAACGTCAATCTGCAGAGCGACAGCCTATTCAGAACCTGGTGACGACCGGTCAGGGAGCGGCCAGACTGGATACGTTTTAATTCGCTTAGCAGCTCGTGCTGGCCTTCGAAAAACTGGCGACAAGCTGGTAAACCGACGTTCCTGATACCGCTAGCAGTCACTCGGCTCTCAGGGCCGGATCAGGCTCGGGTCATCATGAGAGTACCAAAACGCTGGGACGTCCATCGGATGGCAAAAGCATGTGCATCGTCCAGTGTTACGGGAGGGAAGACCGAAGGGAGGAAGTACGGGCGGCGGCATCGCTTGGCGACGTCCCGGAGTGGCGCAAGCAACACAAACTGGCCGGGGAACAACCATCCGTCATAATGGCGGGGCGGGGAAAAAGACCGAAGCAAAACCGCCGGGCGATATCCGCCGCAAAAACAGAAGCCGGCAACAAAAATTAAATGCGGCGAAAGTATGCTAACCACCCGGCGGTAAGGGTTCCTACGAAGGGAGGACGACCCAAAAAAGAGGGGGGCCAGGTTGGCGGCTGTCATGGACAGTCGCCTAACACGCTCCGGGCTGCGGAATCGATAGGCGGTAACGGCCGCGAAAAAGGGAAGCCTTTTATGGTCGGTTCAGGGGGTTAGGAAAAAAAATGCGGAGACATCTCTGAGAAACCTCGCAAAGACGGTGAGCTGATTCAGCGCGCATTGAAAAGAGAGGGGGACGGAAAGGTGTCGGATATTGACAATCTCTCCGCGGAGAAGTTTGGGGAAAGGTTGAGAGGGAAAAAGAGTTCTCCGACGCGCGTACGGTCACGGGGGGAGGAATATGTGTAGGGCGGTAAAGAAAAATGCTAAAGCGAAAAAAAACGTTCGCCCCGGCTCGGCCGCTAAACTGAAGAAATATATAATCAAAAACTATCAAGCAGGAAAGGCAGTAAAAAGAGCCTCTCACAACACCAAACCCTAGACGACGTGAGGATCCATTCGCATGTCCTCCGGCGAATTCGGTTTAGAAACGGGTATGATGGTGGGGAGGGGGGGATCGCACACCTCAAAAATGAGGAAAAAGACGAACGCGTTGCGGGAAAAAAGCGCGGGGACGCGAGGGGGGGAGTGTCAGGGGGGGATTCGATCCGCGGCATCGTAGATCTAACTAGGATAAAAAGCGAAAAAGAGAAGGGGGTCGCCTCCGACAGCGGCCACCGCGAAAACAACCTCGACCCTCTCTCACGCACCGCCGGCAAACTCGACCAACTCAACAAGTAGATCTAGAACGGCCTGACCCTCCAGTGACCTCGACCGCTAAAAAAACGGAGGAAGACCCGCCCTGAAACCGACCACCATAACTGCTCGGCTGCGACGCGAGACCTACTCGGAGCCGCGAGACATGCACATAAGAACCCTTAAGATGTTTAGCAGAAGGAGAGGTCAAATGACATACAAAAGAAACTTCCGCGCGACAGCGCAAAAAAACGTCCTCACTGCCCCCGGCGGAGACTTCATGGTGTGGCAGAACATAGGTGCCAGAGCAGTAGAATTAAAGGTCCGATCTAAGCCCTCTTACGCGACAAGGCGAAAAATCGAAAAAAAAAAAATGGGGCGTAAGAATCGTTCCTCGGCATGGCCAAAAAAGGGGACAAGAAAGGGAGAGGGGGGGAAACTTAATGAAAGAACCGGGCCTGTGTCAGGGAGTTCGAGGACATTCGGGTAAGCCGACGACGTCGACGTGACGTAACGTCTTGTGCGAATATATCCAAAGGTTTAAAACAAAAAAGAACCCTGCACTCAAAATAACGCCCAACCCGAAAGGAGGCAGGGAAACCAGTAGGAAAGTGAGCCAATCAAGGGGGGTTCAAGGAAAACGAGCAGAAAGCCGGCATCCCGGCCTTTGCTCTCTGCGTTCATCGAAGAAAGGGGACGCAGAAAAGAGGCATGCTCTAATTAAGGGCGACGCTCCACACCATCAACAAAAGAGGGGTTGAACTAAGGAGACAACGCACTTACACGCGGTAACGGCACAAAAATCTAAATCCCATTCAGGAACTATCTAAAGAAATTAGAAAGATAGAGAAAAAAAAAAAGAGGAGGAAAGAGAGAGATTGTGGCTTACCAACCGGTAGTGGGAAGAGCCTCGCAAGTAAATTGCGTTTGCATGTTCTTTGCAGAAACCGGGGTGAGCGGGCTACGCTTGCGAAGTATAAAAACAAGCGGGGGGTAGGGCAATCCCGCCGGAATGTATCCTTCAGGAGAAACATGTTTGCGCTTCGAGGGAAAAAGAAAAGGAGCAAGAAGAAAGGGGAGGGGGGGACAGACGGGTCGGATCTGGATGAAAAATTGCGGCGTAACTTGAAAATTTTACCTGACAAAATTTGCTCTCATCGACTTAAAGGGAAGAAAGGGGGTGAAGCTGCAAGGTTGAGCGGGTGGGCGTGAGCAGGGTGTGAGGGGTATCAAACGAGGGGAAGCGGACCCTACTGGTACTAAAAATTATCCGTCTCAAGTAACAGGCTGGAGCGAAAAAGGGAACTAGAAATCGAGGAAAGTTCTCCGGTTTTGCAAACTTTTGCGAGACGGTGAGAAAACGGTTGCACAGGAAGACGATTCTTCCACGACCATGAGGCTGAGGTGGGGAACAGAAAAAGTCTAGGGCGGGAGGGTCGACGGCCAAAACATCGAGTAATCAGCTGAGGGGAAGGAACATCTTCAGTATCCCGGAGCTTTGGCAATTGAGTGAGGAAACTGGTGGGACAAAAAAGCACCTGAAATGCTGCGTTCGCCTCGGAGCGGCGCATCCGCTCCTGAGCAAACCGGAGCCGTGAATGGATGGGGAAAAGCAGATTCCAAGATTCCGGTGTAAGATCTGAAAGGACAAAAAATTGCCGATGTGGTAGGGCTTGCAGGAGTGGAGGAGGAAAGGGGGGGGGGGTGCCACTGAAGGTGAGGGTAAGAGGGTCGGAAAAAGCGCTCCTGTTGTTATGGAGATGTACGAGGAGGGCTTCGTTTCGTAGGGTCAAGAAACTTATCGTGGCCGGGTCACGCTGTCTTCAGATAACAGGGCGACATGGCGGAAATTTGGGACTTAGAGGGGGAAGAAAAGGAGGAGGGCCAGCGCGCCGTAACTCACACATAGAAAAAAAAAAAAAAAAAAACACTACGACACGCCGCGGGGCTTAAAGCCAAAAAGAAAGTTGTGAGCGTCGGCGTTTTGCGACGCGAAAAAAAATAAGCCGGCACCCCCTAATGCTCCTTCTGAAGGGGGCACGTCATGCTTCCCACAGAATTGGTGGGGGGAGAGGGCAGGACACATGTCGGCGTAGATGGGGAGAGCGGAGGAAAGGGGACCTGGGAGAGCCAGGTTTACGAGCGCGTGCGGATAAAACGTCGCCTTCGGAAAATAACCGCAAAACTAAAAATCGACGCACAAACCGTGCGGAAGCGCCCTCCGAGCGAAAGATTCGGGGAGCAAAAACCCCTTGTAAAAAGGGAGAAAACGGAGCAGTAACTATCCACTACAAAAAAATACCATCCGCAAGGGAAGGGTCAAAGGGGGAGAAAACGGATCCAGGAAAACGTAAGAAGCAGAGGGAAAAAAAGAGGGGGGGTGGGCCGAAAGGCGAATCACCAAAGAAGGGTTAAGGCTCGCTGCGGAAACTTTCCTCACAGAAAAGTAAAGATAAAAGGCTCCATATGGATTCGCTAGAAGAAATTAAACAAGACAAAGGGCAAGGGAGTCAGTAGAAATGCAACTTCGGAACAACCTCAAGAATGGCGGAGAAAAATCGGCTCACTCTGTCCAGCTCACTATTCCAGAGGACCAGGCTTTTTTCTGAGGGAAAAAACGAAACTGCAACGAAAAGTCGTAGGGACCTTGCGAACGGCCAAAAATCAGGGAGAAATGATCAAGTGGTGCCGTCAGTGGGTGGGTGGCTTTTCAAGAAACGGAAGTTGGAAACAAGCGAGGGGCCGCCCGGAACATTCTTCCTTAAAAGAGGAGACGCCGGACACTAAAAAGGGAAAGACTGAGAGAGGTCCGTCCGAAGAGAATGGAAATTGAAAAATACGGGGCTCTCAGAATAGGGGTAAATCGGCTGACACAAGCTACTGAAAAACAGACCCTGGATGGATAGGAAGGACTAACAAAAAAACGGCGGTGAAAGCTCTAAAAGGCCACACGACAAAAAGGCATCGCATTAAAACGATCCACTCGGACGGGGAGAGGAGGGCAGGAGGAGTCGAGAAAACACAGCAGATAGGGGGGGGGGGGGAAGAAGGGAGGTAAGCGAGAAAGAGTCATCGAGGGCTCGGTCGAAAAACAGAAAAAAGAAGGGCGTTGAATAAACGGAAAAAAACGGGATGGAAATACGGATACGCTGCCTCATAATTCGAGGGGCTTCCAGGAGAGTGAAAACTGAAAAAAAGAGACGGTTGGAGGGGCGTAAAAAGCCTCTTTGAACCGGGGAGCCTCAGGGGAAAAAAAAATCCCGGTGCTCATAGGGCAGAGAGACTAACCAAAAAACAAAGGGAGTAAAGAGAGATGGATCTTCGTATCGTCCATCGTGTTCTCTAATGGAAGGAAAGGAAAGTCAGAGAATGCCTGGTCTAAGAGGGACCGTACTTCAGAGGCAACGTAGAAAGGGATGGCCGGCCGCCGTATCTATTATAACTAATCTGTTTCCCAGGGGAAGACCGATGGCAGAACGATTGGCTTTTAGACTATCAACTAAGAGATTAAAAAAATTCAAAACAAAAAAAAAAAAAAAAAATGTCGCGACTTATTCCTATGGTGAGAAGAGGAAGGTCCGGGAAAAAAAAAAGCCTGCCAGGGATAGGGTGGATAAATTGCCGCCGCGGCGTGATGGACGACTTGCCATCTGCAAAAATGGGAAAACCAGGGGGGGAAAAACGAAAGGCACAACACAGAATTTGCTGGTTAAGGCCGGTTAAAGGAGAGATGGTAGGAAAAACGGAGGTCTATCAGGGATGGGGATCGGGGACAGTGACTCTTAACAGGGGCATCACTAAGGAAAAGGACTTGAGAAAATCGCTTTGGATAAGCTAACCGTTCATAAAAACTGACTGGACGGAACAACCACTAGCCTGATCTATACCGTCTTTTTCAAAAACGGAGAAAAGGAAAAAGGAAAAAAAAGGACGTAAAACGGAGAGAAAAAAATAACCAAGAAAGGAAACCGCCGGTGATAAGAAAGTGGGCTCAAGTTCAAAAAAAAGACCGGCGTGCGGGAACAAAGTTGGAAGGACTCAAAACTAGGAGGGGTGGGGGAAGGGGGCTCGGGACGAAGGAATCAGGGCTGCTGTGGGGTAAGACTTGAACGGGGGCCAGGGGAGAGAAAACGGGGGGGATTCGACTGGTGCGTTCCAAAACCGTCTGGCGAAGAGGGACTGACAGAGACTAGAATAAGCATTTAAAACAGGGAAAGCGGATGTTAGTGGGTCGGGGATAGTTCCACCCCCACCACCAACCTACAAAAAACAGAGGAACAGGAGAAGGGGACAATCGGTTGGATGAGGGGGGAAGTGCGGGACAGGGGAACAAGTTGGTAGGAATAGGGGGTTAGCGGAGAGTCAACAAGGCGACGGTAGAGGCACGAAGGTCGAACGGCCGCCGCCTAAAAGGGAAAACCATATCGAGGAGAGAGAGCAACGAAAAAAGGGATAGAACAAAAAAAAAAAAAAAAAAAAAAAAAAAAAAAAAAAAAAAAAAAAAAAAAAAAAAAAAAAGAACAGACAGAAAAGGAGTCGGGTCCTCCTTGAGAAGGCTGGGTACGAGAAAAGGGGAGGAGGTTCACGGCTCTAAAAGCCGAAGGATAGACAAAAACCGAGGTCGAAAAAAATACCCTCTCTGGCAGGGGGAAAGAAGGGGGGGCGGAATGGTGAAAAAAAGGGTCTAGGAGTGATCCTCTGGGGAACTCAGACTGAAAAGGCGATAAGCCAAAGAGCCGCCATGGCCCCGTTAGGAAAAACGCTACTCGGAACAGCATCCTAGTCAATCTCAAAGAGCGAATAAACATTCCTAAAAACTCCGAACGCGAACTCACCGGAGCGCTACGGAGAAGACCGAAAAAACAGACATCGTACCTACGGAGGAGGAAAAAGGACTGCCGGAACAAAGAAAGGGTCTAAAAAAAAATAGGACCAGAGGGATAGATCTGAGAAGGAAAACCTACTCCGTAGCGTCGGAACGTACATCACATAATTACAACCTGGAACGGTGAGGGGGTAGTATTACGGATGTGGGAAGGGTTAAGGAGAAAAGAAACACCGAACAAATCCTCGCGATCAAAACGAAAATGTTCAAGCAGGGAAAGGGAAAGTCTAGGAAGTTGGGGGGGGGCATACCGGTAAAAAAACACATCAGAGAGATTCATCTTAATTGGACGGAAGAAAAACGAAGCGCGCGATACTGGAAAGATGGGAGTCTAAAAAAAGAGAAACGAGGTGCGGGGAAGAATAGACCTCGGCATGGCAAACCGGTACGTGCCCAAGGAGAGTCACACGAGACAAAAAAGGATGAAAACCTCGAGTGTCCAAGAGTGAACCAGGGGAGAAAAAAAATAATCTTCTTAAAACGCATACGGCGACGTGGGGGGTACCACGTCGGGTCTCTGCGACAAACAAGGAGGAAGAAAAAAAGCAAGCAGGGGGAAAGAACTCCCACAAGAGAAAATTGAGAGGCACCCGGTCGGTACAGTAAAATGTCTATCCAATTCATTATAAATTTTGGTCATTCAAGGACTCAAGATATCGAAGGCCAAGGAACGCCAGATACAGGGAGGTGAGAGCAAGGGCGGGGGGCTTACTCTCAACCTCTAAAGATCGAAGGGAGAAGGTCGCGACAGCAACGCATATCCAAACATGGTTGTGAGACGGCTTCCATAGGACGCAAAAAAACAAAAAGAGGGAAGGGACCGACAGGGCAAAACCTTCAAAAAAAAGTAAATCCAGGGGGGAGAAAGGAGAAAAAAAAAACGTTATGGATTATTAAAATACAGGGTCTGCGCGTTGCGTGGGAAGGCGCCTAAATTAAAAAGGTCTCCGTAGGGGGGGGCAGTAATACGATAGGGTTAGCTTGCCTCTCGAGTAGTAAAACCAAGAGGTGTTTATTAAGTGTAGCGTAAAAAAACGGAAGGAGCCGGAAGAGGGGGGGGGAAAAAAGGGCAAAAACCCCGAAGGAAATGACGCAAAGACGACCGTGGATCAGGAGGATGAATAAAAAACTTTTGGCTCGGCGGAAGGAACAGGGGGGGAATGGCGGGAAAAGAAACGAACGAGGGACGGGACGACTTGTTTGAAAAATCCAGGTGGAGCGTGCGTGAGGGGAACGTGGCAGGTGGTATTCCCGACGTGGAAAAAAAGGAGAACCTACAAAGGGGGAGGGAAAACGTCGAAGGGAAAAAGTCCGCCGAGGACGGCATCCAGGTCAAACAAAAAAGAGAACGACGCGGAAATCTGAGATTGGTGGCATACGTTGGGCGAGAGTTATCTGAAACGGGGGGCGCATGGAAGAAGGATAGAGGAAAAGAACCCTGGCGAAGGGTGACGAAAAATCTTGAAGGAAAGCGGGAGAGGTCATCGGCCCAAAAAGGCCAAAAGAGTACTACGGATGGGGGGCAGAAGGTACCGAGGAGTCCAAAAGTGAAGGAAAGGGTTCTCCGATCGGGCAGGCAGTCAGCTTTGGGGAAATAGAGACTCGAGGGGCGTCATGGAAGAGGAGGACGCAACTTCAAACCGATCTCGAAGGAAAAAAAAGGCGCGGTCCGGGGCTGGACTCTTAAAGAGAGGCCGGAGTAAAGCTCGCGAGAGCTTGGAGCATCAGGGGGGGAAGGTTTTTTTGAGAAACTGACAGTCATGGTCTGGATGTTTTGGGCAAAAGTACTGCTCGGGGGAAAAAAAGGTAGGCGGGAAAGCCGTTGCTCGAAAGGGTGTGGGGGGAAAAAAAAAAAGGCGAAGGCGGGGAAAGAAGGGGGTCAAGAAGAGAAAAAAGGGGTCCGAGGTGCAAAAAGGGGTAGGCGAAAAACCAGAGAACTTAGAGGGGCGATTGGCTTATCTGTGAGAACGGAAGGAAAGGCTGGAAGGACTCCCGAGGGGTATCCCTCGAAAAACGCCCCCACGACGTCCACAAGGCTCGTATTAACCTCCCCAGGGAATGGAAAGGTGTCGTCTATCATTGTCGGCGTTTGTTGCGACTAACTCCTAAAAAAGGATAAAAAAAGGGAGCCAGGGGAAATGGGGAGAAATGGCTAAATGGGGAGGGGACCGTGGTGAGATAGCGGGGGACGAAAGCTGGCTTCGAGAGAGGATTACGAGGAAGTTTATTGACGAGACGGGTGGGAACAGGAGAAGACAAAAAAGCCGGATCTGCCGGCTAAAATTCAAGAAACAACGTGGTCTTTACTAAAAACCCAGCCGCGTACGATAGTCGATCAACACTTGTAACGGATCAATCGTGGGGGAAAGAGACCCGACAACCCAATACAGAAAGCAAGGAGGGGGGGCAAGGCAGGGACTTTCATTCACTAAAAAAGCAGGGCGCAAGAACATTCAAAAGGTGGAAAAAAAAAAGAAAAATCAGAACCCCCAGGGCTTCTTTTTGGGCGGGAGGACAGGAAAATGGATCAGGCCCACCGGGGATCGAGATCGGCAGAGGAAGGGGAGAGGTTGGAGGGCGCTCCTTATCACCAACGGGACAGCCGTAGGGGCGATAGCACGGCCAAGGGGCGTCAGGCCCAGAGAAAAAGTGGGAGGGGAGCAAACTCGCAAAGTCTCAGGAAAATATACGCTTCCTGCGGGTCATGCGGAGAGACTCTGAGATAGGTCAAGGTTCGGGAAAAGCTACCCCTCAACAACCAGGGGGAGCTAGGGAAAGGCTATTTTGGGTCCGCCTGTGGGTGGGATCTTCCATCCTGTCCGGTCTCACAAGGGCGGAGCCTGCCGCACTGTAAATGGAGTAAGTCCGAGAAAAATAAGCAATAAAACGCGGACGAATACTATCGGCTGGAACATCTCGATAGGTACCGTACAAGAAGAGGGGACTATCTCGGGGTCGAACAGCGACAAGATAACACTGAACCGAGATCCCCGGATTGAAGAAAGGGGAAGGGTTCTCATCACGGGAGGGGTGGAAACATGGCAGAATGTAAAAGTCAAAAAAAACAGTTGCAAAACAGAAAACTTGGAGTCGTGCATTAAAACTTGAAAAAAGCATTCTCTTCGCTATCCAAAAGGCATGTGTCGGTTCACAAAATGCTAATATGGGACCATGATAGGGGTGTAAGAAAGCCGGAGTTCAAAAAGAGAAACATGTATCATCATTGAGAAAGTCAAGGAGGGACAGAAAGAGTTGGAGGAAGAATAATAACCCAAGAAAGAAATACTCTCAAACATAATGCGGGGGAAGTAAAATGAGTAAAAACGCTCTCTTTTTCGGCCCGGGCAGTGTATCCGGTCCAAGCCGGAACAACGTCGGCTCACTAGGGGAAAAACAGTCAATCTCTCATAAACAACAAAAACGAGTTAGGGGGAGATATCTAGGGAAAAGGGTGAAAAAAAAGTCTTCCGCGGGTTACGTCAGGAAAAACGTCTTCTAGGGAAACCTGGGGTATTGGCAGGGGGGGAGGACAGGACAGGAAGCGTACAGTTATTTCTAAACGACGTCATCTTATTGGAGATACATAGTTTCATCGGGCAGAAATGCGAAAGGGGGCTTCCGTCCTAAGAAAGGACGATACAATGGCTACCTCGCGACCGCAGCGATTCTCTTTCTGGAGGGCGGAAGCCTGAACATCTGAAGGGAAGGTGCGTGTACTTCTTTTTAGGGTCGATGTCCGCCGCTCGGGAGGCACAACCAGGGTTCCAAGAAAAAAATACTCTTTCTAGCAAACTGGGGGGGGGGGGAAAAAAAAAAAAAAAGCCTCACGAAAAGGATTCAGCGGGAAGCCAAGAGAGGTGTAAAGCAATTGTAAAAAGCCCAGGAAGAGAGGGGTCAAGAGGTTTGGGAAAATGAAGGAGGGAACGAGCAATCTTTTGAAAGAGTCCGATTTAGGCGGAGATCACGTCAATAAGAAAAGTGCAGGCGGCTCAAGATGGGGATAAAAAAAGGCGGCGCAAAACAAACCAAAGAAGGAAAAACCACTCCGCCATCGATACTGCGGGGGACTAAGACGAAGAGGCAGAGACGTACTTAGAAGAAGGGAAACCGCATTAATCCGAAGGTGGAAAAAATACAGGGTGGAGAATACAGGAGTTGTCAAAACCGGAAAGTTTGAAGATCTCGCAAATACGTGGCCATTTGGAGAGAGTCATGGGGGGAGAAGAAAAGTATCAGGATATGGGGGGGAGATGGGGGGGGGGGGTTTGGGGGGGGGGGGGGGGGGGTTGTTCCAGGAAGAGAAGAGAAATTTGTTAGTAGATGGTTGGAGGGCAAAAAAAAAATCGGAGGAAATCTGGACTTCCTCTGACGGGAGCAAGGCGGGGAAGAAAGTCTAAGGAGAAAGCACCGAGGGAGGGGTGGGGTTTGCAGTGGGACACGATGGTACAACGCGGATCGCGTTTTTACAAGCAGTGTGATAGAAGGAGTGAGAAAAAGAGGCTACGAAAGGAAGCACGGTGTGTGAGGAAAAGGGTGGGATTAAAAAAAAGGCGAAGGAGTTATCGGGTGGACGGCCCCGGCTCGCCGCGACGTAAGAAGAATTAAGGACATCTGGCCGACGGGAAACCACGAAAACCAAAAAACCGACAGATGAAAATGAGCAAAGGTCCGGGGAAAACGCAAACATTCGGGAGTCTCAAACAAGACTAAGGAGAGGTACAAAACCCAAGATAAAGAAAAAGCTTTTTCAAAAAGCAAGAAGCGGCGAGGGGACGCCCAGGAGGGGGTTAGAGGGGGGGAAAGTGGGCAGCCGGGGGAGTGCACTTCAGACGAAAACAATCCGCAAAGCCTGTCGACTGGGAAAGAACAACCGGTCAACCTCTCTCAGAAGGCTATAGAACCTCGCTCACGAACGAACGCCGCTCGACATCGAAACAAAAGTAGACTCTACGGAAAACTCCTCAACACTCTACCGGAAACACCACTTCAATAAAAGAAGGGGGGAGAAAAATCAAACGAAGAAAAGACATACGAAGTCGCTCAAACGAGAAACCTACTCCGAACTGGGGTTCTACAGAAGTACAGTAAAAAATACCCTACCTGACGTGGTTCATGAGCGGTGAAAAAAGGAGGCCACCGAACAGGATCAGCTAATCTGCTCAAAGTCCTGGACAATGGGAAGCAAGATTGGGATTTGAAGGAGATAAAAGGGGGGTAAGACACGGCCGAAGCGGTAGAAGAATGAAACCACAAAAAAAAAAAAAAAAAAACCGCTGCTCAAATGCGAAAAAATCTCCGGGGTCGTTGAAGAAGTACTGTAAGGAAAAAAAAAGGGGGGCCAAAAGGCAAGTAGAAAGTTAAACGAGACTGCAAAAAAAAAAACGTATCAGAAAGAGTTCAGAGGGGCTCTACCAGGGTTACGAGAAAAAAGAAGGAACGGCGAGGCGACGGAAGGACCAAAGTCGGGGGAGAGAGCGAATCCCCTTCATGGAAGAAAAAAACCAAACTTTTCACTCACGCTACCCAAGCCCCTGGAGTCGGTCCAACAAAGGTGACATAATCAAATCGAAAAGGCAGGAAATTTGGAGGGGAACTAGCAAGCGAGGAATCAAGAAATCCAAGCGACGCGGCGGGGAAATCGGAAAAACTAGGTGTAGGAACGCTCACAAGAGTCCGTACGGACCTGGGGGAGGACAAAAAAAACGAATCATCAACAAGAAAGTTGGGTGTATCTACGCGCAAAGCGAGCCAGGAAAGACCGCAAACGAAGGGAAAAGAAAGGGAAGCAAACTAAAGGACCCTTAAAAGAGTAAGAAAA
>Ga0179593_1305058_pt1 | contig 12927 bp, 10 predicted proteins | sample CZODoug2_1_08_16_FD_185931 | JGI IMG/M metagenome (GOLD analysis project Ga0179593, IMG submission 185931) | Vadose zone soil fungal communities from Angelo Coast Range Reserve, California, USA - CZODoug2_1_08_16fungal (PacBio error correction) | ecosystem: Environmental > Terrestrial > Soil >...
CCCCGACTAGGGAACCATGTCGCTTCGACATATTCGGAAGGAAATCAACCTAGGGGCCGCGAGCTTATCTCAGAGGGGAAGGAGAGGGAGGTGCAGAGAATCTAGGGCGGAAATCTCTGAAGGCGAGCAAAGGCTTCGACCGTGGGGGAAGAAAAGAATTGGTAGGCGAGATTGGGGGGCGGGGATATGAAATCGGGGTGAAGGGGAGGAAAGGGGCAAGACGATGACCGGGGCATGAATCATTGTCGCCGCAAGGATCTTGGCACCCTATAAGTGGCCTGCTGTGTAAAGCGGAAAACTCATCGTCTGGGATGTGAAGCATACAAGCAGCACTGGGGACGCTCCCCGCGGAGGGCGATTGTCGGCATGCGAAGGGAATGCACTTGTGATCGAGATGGTCTCTCCCGCTCTAGGGGAGGGGGTCAGCGGACAGGGGGGGGACCGGAGGAAACAGACTCAAAAAGTCGAGGGTGTTCTTCTCATAGGTCATCGGCCGCCTCATGGAAAAAAAAGGAGCCGTTCGGAAGTAGGAAGGGGGTCAGGTAGGAGGGGGACCTGTGCGCGAGATTGGTGTTCAATAAACGGGCTGCGATCATATAGAACGCGCTGGTTGGCGATCAACGAAACCGGAGAGGGAAACTAAGCAAAGATATCTCGGACTGTGGGGAAGAGAGATGTGCAGGGAGAAGAGACTTGAGGGAGATTTCCAATAAGGCGATCCGCGCTGCATTGAGCGAATGAGTGTAGATTACGAGGGGTCGGCAGTAAGGAAATCGTCTCCTAGGGGGGGGGGGGGGTCAAGAGGAGAGAGAAAAAGGATCACTCTGCGTGCAAACACAAAAAAAGGAGGGGGCGTGGAAGGCGCGCTACAGGAGTCGCCTGTGGAAGAGAAGGCGCGGTCAGCGGTGCGAGAAGGAGGTCTTCTCGCGCGAAGGTTGGCAAATTTAAGGAGAAATCCTTTCGGGGGGAGGGGGAAAGTGTGACGCGGCCCTGCTCCAGGGACAACAGCCGTTGAGATTGCAACCAAAGGAGGGAGGGGAGAAGGAGTCGGGAGAGACCGATTCCTCCGCTCGCCCCACTCTTGTCAAAGGGCCGCGCGACTAGGCCAAGCTTTCGCGGAACTACGGCAAGCGTAATTGAAGAGGAGAAATAAAAACGAGCGAACTAAAGTGGACCAGAAAAAAGTGTACAGAAAGACCGGCTCGATCGTGAGAGAAAGCCCCCAAATGATACCCAAGAGGAAAGCAAGAACCCGGAGAAAATCGCCTCGTATGAGGGCACATGGAAGAGGGGGAGGAATGAGAAGGCGTCCCCTTCTCCTCAAGGGAGAAAAAGAGAAAAACACATGGGAAAAGGGTGAAGAGAGAACGGCAGAACAGGCGACTCCGGAAACCGGCCGAGGAGTGCGGAAAAAGACCTTGAGAGTGGTAAGCCAGTTGGCTGCAGAGAAAACGATGGACAGGAACAGGCTAGATCAACCCTATGAGCAGACTGCAAAGCAAAAGAAAAGGTACATAGGACGTACTCACTAAAAAACAGGAAAAAAACAGGGACGAAACCGAACAACACAGAGAGAAAGAGGACTTTTGTCCGTTTTTTGAAAGGAGGTTGAAGCTCTCGACAAGGGCACAGCGGGTAAGACAGACGACCAGCCAGGGCTTCGTCGATGGGATACCGGGATGGGCAAAGGCAGTCACAGCCTGAGCACGAAAGCGTGTCCGCAAAGAGAACATCAAAAAAAAAATCCACCGAAAACAGGAAAGCGAAGTGCCTCAGACGGGGATCAAAGATCGAGAGTTAAGAAGGGGGAGGTTCAATCGGGGGTAAAAGGCCGATTGTCATACCTAGGTCGGAAAGGAGAAGAAAGCGCCGAAGGCGGCTTGAGTGTACAAAGTCGTCAAAAGGACGTAGGGGCGAAGCAAATCGACCGAAAGAAAGAGACTTTCGCTTCGAAAAAGGTCTCTCACATTCTCGAAAAGAAAAAAAAAAAAAATGAAAGGGGGGGAAAAGAGATGCATGTACTCTCAACTCGACTGCACTTATGCGCGGAGGAAAAAAGGATCGAAAAAAAGCCAAAGCACTCTAACGAAAAAGATGGCTTCAAACCACTCGCGAGGCGATTCAGAAAAGACGACTCTGGGAGGGGGGGAATGGCCTATGGTCCAACAACCGCGGCGGGCGGGCACAAGGAAGGAACAAAGCGACTGCCCGGCGCAGAAAGAATCGCGAGATTGAGGTCTTTTATAATTTTTTTTGGGGTGCGGGAAGGGCGAAAATGTAGGAGAGGCCGGAAAGATAATGCATCCAAAAAAGCAAATGGACGCTAATACTAGGAAAAAAAAGTGCAGAGCAATAAAAAAAAAAGGTCTTCAAGGGGGGAAAGACATGAGGGGAGTGTTGAGGGGTTTTCGTCAATCAACTTCAGTGATAGGAGTGTCTTTGATTGGTAGCCTGATATAGAGGGGGAAGCAAAGCAGCGGCGGGGGGAGGAGTCTCGAAACAGAGCGCCAGAAACGCGTTGGATCACGCACCGTAATAAGAGGGATCTGAAAAAGGGTGTAAAGGGGTCATCCACACTCACCCGGTCAAAAATGAAAGGTGAGGCATGTATCTTGCACGGGAAGCGACGCCTTATCACGAAGATAAACGTGCGAATAGGGAATCGAGGCAAGTGGTACAAGGGGAAGATACGCGCAAAGAAAAGGAAACAAGGCAAACGCCACGGGCAGAAAAAAGAGCAAAAGACCTAGAGGCACACGGAGGGAACTATCGTTCTCCTCTATGGTGGAGGTACACGGGTCGCCTCGGTAAATGACGGATGGCAGAGGAAACGCGAATAGGGTCGGGGGGGGGTCAGCAAGGCCTCTCTAAGCCTTGTGGCCGAAAAGGGGGTAAAAATGAGCTGGAAATAACGGAGAGGAAAGAAGAAAGGACAATACGGATTCTCGAGGAAACCAACGCGGGAGGGGGGAGGAAAGGGCTTGACCACTGGAAGGAGAAAGAACATGCGCAACAAAAAAAAGAAAGAAAGAAGGATGATCCGGATCCCACCGTCAACCGATAGGGGCCAACTGAATCAGACATGAGAAAGGCAGCTTGGGCGGCTAGGGAACAGCATCGAATATAGTGTTCGGACGCTTCGAAAAGAAAAGTGGGCGCGCGAGCGCCATTGGGCTCAGAAAGAGAAAAAGTTCCTCGACAATTTCCTACCGAAGGGGAGAACCACACGGAAAAAAAAAAGATCAAGCTCAAGAACAGATCAGAAGGGAGGACTCGTCGGGAAATAAAGAAGAAAAAAGGAGTCACGAACCAGAAGGGAACGGTCGAGGGTGTCAGGAGAGTCCAAAGCTAGGCAAGGTAAGGGGACGATCAAAAACACGCAAATCGAGCCAGCCGGATCGCAAAAAGCTCAGGGGAAAAGAGCCGAGCAGCACCTCGAGAAGCAAGAAGTCAAAAAAAGGTAGCGGGACGGGGAAACACTTCAGGGAACGAAGGTACCGGTGTGAAAAGTCGGGGGAAGAAACCCGACTGAGAATATCCAGAGGCGAGGTGAGTTAGATTGAATTCCGTAATCGAAGAGGGAGGGGAGAATAGAAAAAAACCATCGGAGGATACACGGGAAGAAAGAACGCATCGCCTCAGAAGAGAGAAAACGGAAAAGAAAGGGATCGCCGAAAAAAAGAAGAAATAACTGGGAGGCCTGAGCAAACCCAACGAAAAAGGGGGGGGGCTGAATACGGCGCGAGGGAAAAGTGCATCTTCCTGAAAGGGTGCAAAATACAAAAAGGGTGCATCGAGAGAGTCCGCGCAAAAAACGACAAAAGAAGGGGGGGTAGCCGCCAAACCTGGGGAGGCGTAACAGCAGACTACGGGCGTGTACTAAGCAAGAGAGAGTCAAATCAAAAGTCGACCAGAAGAGAAAAAATTCGAAGGAGAAACCTCGATTGCGTCCGATCAGGAAGAAAAATGGGAAAAAAAGCCAACGCAATCATTCGGGATAGAGAAAAGGAAAAAGGGGCTTTAGCGACCGATAAAATGACTAAGGCAAGGGGAGGAAAGGGAGGACCGGCGAAAAAAGGGAAACGAGGAGCAAGAAAATGGATGCGTGACTGAAAAACCCGGACGTCGGACAACTCATTTCAGAAATCGGCGGAGGGGAATTCGGACTCGCCAAAGCCGGGTCAGAGCGATGTCCCCCCAAAGAAGGTCCGGACCGACCAGTTAGCCAGGGCCGACTCGTCAGAAGAAAGGGAGAGGAGAAAGAGAACTAGGAAGGAACTGGGGCCCTTACCGGAAGGCGAACGAGGGCGCAGAAACTACACGGGAAAAAATCAAAAAAAAGTGGCCAGAGAAGGTCGGGAAAAATCGCATACTTGGGGGGAGGCGGGGATCGGAATCGCTGAAGACCCCGCGAGGAATCACGGGAAATGGGAGAGGACGCGGAATTTAAGCGTTCGGCATGAGGGAAATTCTACCCTAAAAAAGTGGGGAGTCTACAAAAAAAAAGGGTCGAAAAAACGATCTCGGTGGGGTCAGAAAGTGGGGAAATGGCTGTCCCGCAAAAGAAAAAGACAAAGAAACCCGAGAGGAAGAAATAAAAAAATAAGACAGAGAGAGCGCCGCAAACCTCTGCTTTCGGAATGAGAGGAAATGACCGAGGAAAACCTGCAAGCGGAAAAAAACTGATAGAACTTTCTTCTTAGCTCTCTAAAACAGATGAGGTCGGGATGAGGGAAGAGGGATGGGCGAACGCATCCTTTCTGGGGGAAGTAGGAGGTCCTCTTGAGGGAAAGATGGTCTTGCTGCGCCGGCAACGTCTCAAAAGTCGCGCGGATGGCGTGACCTCCGCGCTGAGTAGACTTATGTCCAAAATCAGGGGCCTGGCAAGCAGCGCGGACTTGCCTGGCCTCAGGCCTTGACTGGGGGAAAAAGCAAAGAGCTTTGAAGGGTAGAGAGGAGAGAGGAGCTCAGAACCCGGGAACGTCGAATCGGGAAGAATTTCGTAACGCGAGAACAAAACGCGATAAAAAAATCCAACGGAAAAGGCGTAAGAGACTGGACAATATACGATGCCGAGCTGGCTGCCAGCAGACTAACGCGACTCGGTTCGAAGGAGCGTTAATTTTCTGAGGGGTCAAAGCAAATTCAATAGGAAAACGGAAGGTCGGTAAGTGCTACTCGAATGAGGGGTGGAACAGCGCAAATGTAAACCGGAGGAGTTCTCCAAAATGGAAAGGGATCACGAGACAGTTGTTGAAACTTAAAGAGGAAGGGAGAAGAAACGAAGGTTGGCTTCCCGTGCCATCGACTAAGATTCGAGATGGGGCAAAGGGGCAGCGCAGGCTCCTTATCATTGAGGGGGAGACGGAAAGAAATCCCCGTTGGGTCGGCAAAGGGGAAGGAAAAAAGGAAAAAAGACCCATTTTCCTCTTTATAAATGAGAAAAAGAGCAAAAGAGGGCCATCAAGGGATCAGAGGGACGGGCGTCGATGTTCGTGTGAGGCGAGATCGCGTTAGAATCTGAATAAAAAAACGGGCACGAACAGTGTGCGGAAAAAACTGGGCTGGGAAAGGCGGAGTTGAGGGGGAACAGGGGGGTCCTGTTCGGCAGAAAGCGTTCGCATCACCAAGGGGAACGCGGGCTGCATCTGGGCCGCAGAGGGGGGAAAGGGCAGGGCGATCGAAGTCACCAGAAGACGCTTGAGTGCGGGGGCGGCATCGCGACGCGGGTGCGCGGAATACGATGGACATGGGACAAGGTCCTCTCTCAACGACTGTCGGAGAAGAAAATGAAAATAAAAACTCGGATTTCGGCAGTCAGACGACGCGAAAGGCAAAGAGATCGAGAAAGGCGGGTTTTTACTTCATTCATTGAAGTTAATTTGTCAACGGCGCACTAGTCATGCATGTATGCGGGCCTTTTTAAAGATTCAGGCCTGAGAGGCTCAGAGGGGTTGCGGGTGCAAAGGCTTTCTTAGGCCAAAGGCGCAAATAGGGTGGAGGATAATAATGCTGGTAACTGGGTTGGGGGGGGTCAGCGCAGCTTGCCAAAAATGGGCGAAAGGAGAGAGGGCTTCCGAGCCACGGTCTGCCGTCACAATCGGGCCGCTGGGAGGGTTAAAGGCCAAAAGAATACGTTTGATCGCCGGTCAGGAGATGAGCCGAGAGAGGTGGGATAGGCGGAGAGAATCGGAGCGTCTTCCGGGAAGCGGGGCAGAGGGAAGAGGACGAATAGCGCTCCACGGTAGGTGAGGGAGGCAAAGTCGAACGCTGACTCGATAGCTCTGGTGGAGGAGCAGATACGCGACTAACATGGAAAGATCTAAGATTGTTCTCCGGGGCGCAGAAGTAGCTTGCAGGGGGGAGGGGGGGGGGGATCAAGGATCACATCAGACCGTTCGATGTTTAGCAGGGGGTCGAAGGAAGCTGAGGAATGACCAAGGTCTCAAGAAAAGGCGAAGCGGGGGGGAGGAATTGAAACAGACAGATCCGGGATAGTTCTAGGGACGGTGATAGCGGACTAGCCAAAAGTTACTGGAGGCCGGGACTGAGGTCTGGCGTACATTTGGAACCGCTAAAGAACGACGCTACTGGGAGTAAGATGCTAAAGACGTAATTGCCAGAGGAGACACATCATATAGACAAAAAAGTATCCAAATGTCAGGCTCTCCTTTCTGATCGGTTAAATCCAGAGGGGCCTCGGTCAGGGAAGTGTCGTCGGAAAAGACTGCCGTGAAGGGAATCGGCCTAGATTTCGGTACCACATGACGTCGATTGACAAATTTCACTAAGTCTCAACAAGAAAAAAAAAAACATACGCAAAGGACATTGGGGGAAGGGGTCATCAACTAAAAGGGATCTCCTGCCGGAGAAAACCAGCGAAGCCGAGGAAGAGGAAAAACCCTCCTTTTGAGGGCGAGGGGGGAACTGGGACACAAAATAGAAGCACACCAAAAAAAGAATGACGATTACCCTCTTGTCAACCCCAGTAGGATCAGTCTAAAAAACCAGAACTACAAGGAGGAGACTCCCGAAAATATACCCCATCGATGAAAGAAAAAGCTAACTTCGAAAGGGAACGTTCAACCATGGGTCGGGTGAGTTCTCGCGAGGAGACACGAGCTCAAATAATGAAGTCTCTTCGTATTTTTCAGTAAGTCAAACCTCCTCTCCGATCGGTAAGAAAAGGCGCCATCAAAAAAAGAATCACGGAAGCAGGCACAGCGAGACAAGGCCCAGGATCCGATACAAAGGACCGGGACAACACGTCGGGGTCCCCCTCGCGAAGCAGGGTGTGGGGAAACATATGGCCGATGTCGGCAAATCAGGAAATCGTCCTTAGGAGGAATGAGTTAATAAGATGAAGGGGGAGTGCAGACTGGCGATCACTCTGACGAAAGATCATAAGATCTCGCCTTATTCTATATTTCCGCAGAGAACGACACTCTAACAAAAACAAGGAGGGAGGGAAGATGCAGGGGACCTCCAATCTCTAACCGGAATGAGTAATGAAGAGCGAAGGATTCAGTCGAAACTGCTATAAAGAAAAACAGAGGGCATTCAAATAATGAATCAAGAGGCAGGGGGCGCGACAGTTCAGGGGGGGAAAAAAAAAAAAAAAAAAAAAAAAAAAGAACGGGTTGAAACAACAGGGCCTGACCACCGGCTCGCGATCGGGGCACTACGGGAAAAATCTCCGACTGAACCGATAAGGGGCCGGCGCTGATTCGGGGAGGACGGGGAGGGGGCGGAGGATTAGAAACTACGTGGAAAAAACAGAAAGGCCACTTATGACTATGGTGGGGGGGCTATGAAAGAAGGAAGGGACGAGCGCGCACTAAACAGGACCAGTTCAATTATGGCATGGGGATTTAGGGGAGTCCAAATCTGCCCAGTCGAGATGTCGCAGGGGAGGATGAAAGACGATGGCTGAATCGAGGGGGAATCAGTCATAGGTGGTTGGAGCTGTCGTGAACTGGCTCCGAACCAAATGAAGGGGGAGGACGTTCGTAACCGGATAACCTACAGGAGAGGAACGGCCTCTTGCATAAAAAAGAACTCAAGGTAAAAAGAAAATGGGGATCAGATTATCTGCGCGAGAAAAGGCTACGGAAGACCAGGAATCCGCTCGCGACATCTAAAGGGACGGGGTCCGGGACTGATAAGGGCTGGCGCGATCGGAAAGGAAGCGTTAAGGGGAGGCAAAGATCCGGAGCACGGAGTGAGGCTGCACACTTTCGGTCATTCGTCTCTCGAATGAATGGAACGCCGCGTAATGATGGCAGATTCACGACCGTAGGTAGAGGTGGGAAAGGTGAAAGGCCCAGGGACAAAAGGGTGACAGCGAAGAACTGCTGAGACGTTGGAAAGGTCGGACACGAACTGGACCCAAGGTGGAAGTTCTACAGAGTAAACGGAGGTACGAGGGTCGTGGGTCTTGAACTGAACTGGAAGCTAGACAATAAAACACTACAACGTCATTAGGAGAGGAATCACAGGAGACACAGCAAGAGAAATAGATCCGAGCGACAACAAGCAGCATCTAAACGCTAGATCGTCTATAAGCAGCAGTATCTGGAGTCGGAGAGAAGTGAAAGCTGATAATGTGGCGCAGGAGAAGAGGAGAATTCGAGATACCGGATAACGTCTCATATTAGCCGAAGGAACACAGAGAGAGGCAGCAATCCCATAACCAGGCGATAACGGAAGATGAAGAGTAGCAGTGTACTCATAGGGTAAAATCGAGGAAGGAGTGAAGTCGAGGACTCCGCAAGCTCATCCATATAATATCGGGTCAAACAACGCGTCTCTAAGACTAGCAAGCCAGCAACCTCCTAAGCAGGGGAGAGAAAGAATAATAGAGAACAGCAAAAGCTAGAAGAAGAAGAAAGTCCAAAAAATTACGAATAGGGGGGCAAGCATCGGGATATCTCTCAGAACAAGAACTCAATCAAAGAGAAAAAGCGGCCTCGATGGAATCGAAGAGGATAAGGAGGAATCGAAGCCGTGGGTCGACAAGAATCTAAGCCCATGGAAAAAAGGACAGGGGAACAGATTCCAAGCATCGCACTAATAGGAAAGTCTTTATCTAGCTAAAGGGGGGGGGATAGAAGATCAGACCGAACAGAAGGCCACATCTGCCCAAGATTATAGACTCTCATTGAACTGCTGGGCAAAGAACTGTTCTCAACCCCAGGTCGCTCTATCATCGCCGAAGATAACCATGTAAAGAAATGACCCCGATGTCGTTCACGGAACAGAAAATGGCGCATTGAAAGGCAAAGTCGGATAGTTCGGCGAATGAATGAAAGAACGACGCCTCACAAAACAGACTAAAAAGGGAATGAAGACGAAGAGAAACGTCTAGAGCATAAGAAGAAGCCATTTGCGCAAGGAGAAAATGGTAGCCTCTAAGGAGGCGATAGATAAACGGGACGCCCGCCTCCGAACAGGGGGAAGGAGAAGCGAGCATCGGTAGCAACAGCTAATCCGACGAACTGAACGGTTAGGATCCCTGAGACCGGGCGAACTCTCTGTAAGGTACTGAAAAGAAAGATAGAAAAGGAATGCAGGGGAAAAACCTCGGAAGAGAAGTGGTCTCTCATTCCACCCTGACAGTCAATGAAAGAGGTCGGAAAGGGGAAAGGGCGACCGGTACGATGAAAGGCCTGAGGAAAAAAAGGTAGAAGCAGAAGGAGGGGAAGAAAGAAGGCCTTGAGTCCAAATCAGGAGGGGAACACCGGGGGAATCCAAGAGCAGCGGATGCGCCTATTTGGAAAAAAAACCAGCGAGTGGAAGGACAGAAATCGATAAAGGGGATTAAGCTGGTTCGCGGTCAGACTAACTGAACGTCAGGGTCCCTCTTCCAAGGAAGTGCTTCGTTGGGAGCGAGAATGACCGCGCATGTCTGAGGCGATCGGGGCGCTTTATCATAGCTTAAACATGCTGCATAAGACGTAAAAGCTCCAAGAAGAGGACTCCGGGAAAATAACAGAAAAATCAGGACAGCGGGAGAGCAACGGCTGAGGGCAAACTCAAGAAAAATAAACGGGTAAGGGAAAAAAGAACCTACTAAGAACCGAGAAAAACAAGAGAGTCGGCAGAGGGGGAAGGGAAATCAATCATCAAAAGGAGTATCCTCATCAAAAAAACGGGGATAAGAATATCGCCAGGGATCCGGTACATTCCTCCCGTTACAGTGACTAGCTGAAGTATCAGAGGAAGAAGGAAAAAGACGTGGTCATTGCGGACGAGGCAGCGGAAAGACGCAGGGGTTAGGGACTTGCAATCCGTGGGCGATCCGGACGAGAAGTGTGACGCAGCCTCTGGGAATGGGAAACTCCGACTGGGGGGGGCCATCAATCTGGAAACGAGGGAAACAAGGGGTAAACGGTTCTCTACCCTGCGATGCGAACTGCGGGATAGGAGAGAAGAGCAGGCAGCGTAGGCCCCGCGACGGCTATTGCAAAAACGAACAGCTCGACCAACAGGGGAAGCGATTTCGGATATGAACGCGACACGTTCTATAACGACGGAAGTAGGGCTCGAGAAAAGCGAGATCCAGTGTTCTCGCGTTCGACGGAAAACAGTCACTCGAATAACTAAAAGCAGATCGACTGCTGGCGCAAAGGGCTGTCTCCTATGCGTTTACGGTCGCCGGCGTGGTGGGACTAGGAGGAAAGGTCCCGGGGTACGGCGAGTGGCGTGACTGTCGGAACTCTCAAGCTTCACAGAGAGATTAGGGGTACCGAGCTAGGGTCAGTTCTACAGGGCCTGTCCAGAAGAAGGGCCAGCGGGACGAGGCGCACTGAATAATCTACTAGAGAGCCTGGAGTAAAGTCTGGCCGTCAGGCCAAAACAGGGGCGTAGAACATCGGGCGGCCGATTCGGTAGCGACCATTTTTATAATGCAGGGACCTCGGAAGACGTATGGCCTCGCGCGCTTAGAGGTGCTGCGAGGTTCGGTTTGGGAGGGGGGCGGTGTCTAGGGGGTTCCAACAAGAGAAGGCGTTCTGGATAGTTAAAAAAGAAAAAAAGAGGGGATATTCGAGGGTCTTGCGGGGAAAGCGCGAAGGGGGGAAAAACAACTTCACGGCGCAATAATGGGCAATCAATGGGCTCTCTCGAGATGACGATGTTTCAGGGGGGAGGGACTGGAAGATAGGCCTCCTGTCATGCAGGAAGGCTTCTCTGAAAGCGAGCTTCTCGAAGTCGGGGAGATCGAGGTGATTCTTGACATAGGACATGAATCGTAGAGAAACGACAGACAGAGAGCAGGAACGAAAAACCATCCGGTCATCAGCAAAGGAATCAAGCGTTTTTCTGGAGAGGGCGTATTCGTCTGAACAATTCAGCGATCAAGGAAGGCCGTGATAGGATGAAAACAAGGGATTGACGGGATTCCTCGAGGGGTGGTGGGAGGACCTCTATTAGGTCTGGCTAACTCTCCGGGAAAAAGGGAGACCGAGGTCATCGGGGGATCAGTGGTGGGGGAAAACTTCGGAAGATTCCCCATAGAGGCAGGGAGAGATAGGAGTGCCTCCAGGGAAAGGGCGCGGGTGCGTTTCTAGTCCTGCGGATTTCACGAGAGCGGAGATGTAAGATCGCTTTTCAGTTTGGGAAAAGAAGCAGGGAGGCAACGCTCACAGGGTCTCTGCGGGCGGAATCGGGTGCGGCCCGACGCGGAAGTACTCGCCAGCAAAAGCGCGTCATGACGGCACCACTGGGAGCTCTGACGGAGAGCACGACGCGATAAGAGAAGAGGTGCATGCCGGGTGGATCTGTTCGCGTCATCTGATGGAGAAAGCTAGACGTGACTCAAGTGGGGGGGGCGGATCCGGATCATCGACTAAAAGGGGGGTCTTGACATTTGAGCCAGGATGTGGAAGCCATGGTCAGAACTTAAGCAGAGGGGGGGGAAGGTTGGGACGGTGATTGCTGGGACACTCCAAGGGTCGGGAAGGTCTTGGATCGCGAACGCATTCCAGATCCTCAACAGGTCGGGGGACACGGCGTAAGAAGGCGCTAACTTGACCCTCGGACAGTGTTACGCTAGGGTTCCAAACTCTCAATAGTTCGGAAGGAAAAGAACAGACGAGAGAACCGAGCTGGACAGCGAAAGTGTGGTTACAGAAGGAGCAGCGGATTAAAACTGGGACACGGCCCAGCGTGGGGTGGGGGCGGGCAGAAGACACGCTCGTCAAGGTAATGGAAAAAACAGGACGAAAACCTCGGGACGAAAGAAGGGTAATAGGGGAGGGGGGTGTCGAAAAAAGGGGAGAGACGCAGAGACCACGCATCACAGGAGGGAACGGTGACTTCTTTTATACGCATGGAACTAAGGAGAAGAAGGAGATGAAAGACCACTCCGAGGAGAGGGGAGAAAAGCGACCAGGGGCAAGGAGGGGGGCGATAGGGTATAGCGTTACTCATATAACAGAACGAGCAGATGATGATACATACGGGATCGAGTATGAAGAAAAAGACCGCAGATAGTAAGAACCCCTGACAGAGCTGACGTACCTGATAAATTCAAAAATTCATACTAACGAGGGGGGGGGGAAAACGTTAACAATTGAACCTGGCGGTTTGAGCCTAAAGGACATCGAGACGAAAGTAGGGAAGGGAGTAGAAATAGGAGATGGATGAAGTATGAAAGGGAGAGAAGGCTCGAAGAGAAGGCCTGCCCAGCAAACACAAATGGAAATAAAGGGAAGCGCAGAAGAAGAAATCGAGAGGAGCAGCGCGGGGAGATGAAGGAAAGGGATGTGCCCATACGCTCCGCCGGTGCAGCAGTAAAAGGTCGACAATATAAAGAGGCGGGGGGCACGAAGGACAGTGCTGAGGTTGAAGGTTCGCATTCTGGCTTGCGGGGGGAGAAATAAAGAGACAGAAAGAGCTAGACATCTAGAGAGGAGCGAACAATGC
>Ga0179593_1566535_pt1 | contig 12927 bp, 14 predicted proteins | sample CZODoug2_1_08_16_FD_185931 | JGI IMG/M metagenome (GOLD analysis project Ga0179593, IMG submission 185931) | Vadose zone soil fungal communities from Angelo Coast Range Reserve, California, USA - CZODoug2_1_08_16fungal (PacBio error correction) | ecosystem: Environmental > Terrestrial > Soil >...
AAAAACCATGCCAGCAGGGAACGGGGAAAGAAGAAAAATGGACTCAGCCGGGGGGGCCTCTCTGACCGAGAAAAAAAGCGTTCACCGGCCAATGACAGTCGTCTCCCCTAAAGCCAAAAAAAAAAAACCCCAGGGAACGACAGGAAAAAACATAAAAACCCCACCGACACACAACATGTTTTGACACAGAAACAAAGTCGACTCGGCACACTGGGGGGGGAAGGTGAACAAAGAATTCGGGTCGTCCGAGGGGGTTTCAAGGTTCAGGGGAGAGGAAGGGGGCCCTAGGGGATCCCTTGCAAGGCAGGCATTCCCGGAAACCAAAGGGGGAAAAAAAAACAACCTTCCGAAGGGAAAAAAAAGGGAGGAACCACACGGATCTCAAGACAGCTCGGATGTTGTCAAGACAAAGGTATACCAGAATGGAGCACCAACTCTACGGGAACAAAGAGACCAAAAAAAGGCGAGGTGAAATACGGGAGAAGAGAGAAAAAAAAGCCCCCTACCTACCCTTGAAAAATACAACGCCACCCTCTCAGAGAGGGAACGTCAGGGACAGTCATTTTAAAGTGGAGGAAAAAAAACACTACCGGCCGCAATACGATGCTTCTTGACCACCAAAGAAGTCACAGGATGTCTATTGAAGAAAAGGGCATCGTCGGCCGAGGGACGCGTGACGGAGAAGAGCAAAAAAGGGCCCTGAGGCAACATCGAAGAAGAGCCCGTCTTGCACGCTCGAATCATTGGACAGCGGGGAAGCCCGGCGGCTCTCTGGGAAACTACAGCGGGGGAAAAACATCTAGGGGTAAACTATGGCGGGGGGGTTCTCCAAAAGGGGACTGACTGGGAAACCTTCTGGGCGGTATTTGATGGGGGAAAAGGCAGTACGACTCCAGGTAAGACCTGGGTCTAGACCCAGACGTCCATCGGAGAAAAAAGAAAAAAATCTACTACTTCATTCACAAGACTGGGGGCAGCAAGCTTAAGAGTAAAAATGAAGGAAGAAAGTCAAGCCCTAAGAATGAGGACTTCTCCGTCCAGTCCATCATGAATAAAATCTGTTTATGGGGGGGGTCAGTGTGCATAAGACTTAAAATCTGGTTGGGCAGAGTGGAACGGGTTTGGGGAATCGTCATCCGTCTATCACGTGTCCTCCGAAAGGAGGGAAAACTCAAGTGAACCAGCATGCACCGTCAGCGGTCACCCGGGGGTGAGGAGAGGGAAAAAGGAGCTGGTCAAACTACTCCGGGGTAACGCCCCCTGGATCGAGAAAAAAGGGTAACTCCGTCCTGACGCCTCTAATAAATGGCGGAACGTGATCAAACAGTTTGATCCTCGGAAGGACAACGGACAGCCAAGAACAACCCCTAGGAAAAAAAGAAGAGGGAAGGCGAACTTCACAAAAAAAAACTGGTTCCAAGAGATCACAACAGGCTCAGAAACCCGGGGAGGGCAAAAAAAAACCGGACAATGCTCCGGACCGAACGCTTGGAAAGCGCGGGGGAAAAAAAAAACGCAATCGAGGCACTCTTGAAAAGGTTCGTCCTGCCTGGGGACTGGCAAATGAGAAAAAAAGAGAGCCCTCCCGGTCAAAAAAAACCCCCGCCAAGGCCAAATTAACCAGAAGCGGGGGGGACGGGGTTCAAAGAAGAAAAAACATCATAATCGGGTAAAAAGCCTGTTTCAGGTTATAGAAGACAGTGGCACTGACGGATGGCCGCAGCCCGAAAACAGCCATTTTTTTTGGGGGGTTGGTGTGGGGGGGGGGGGGTGGGGGGGGTGGGGGGGGGGGGGGGGGGTGGGGGGGGGGGGGGGTTTGCCTCCCAAAAAATCTGCTGTGGCAGCCCGCCCCTGGCTCCGTCACAGAAGTGGCAGTGTTCCAGGGAAAAGAAGGGAGTGAGCAAGGTGGGGGATGCGATTGCAAGGGGGCGTGGGGGCAAATGCAGCCGTAAGCGGAGGGAAAAAAGGGGTGCCCCTTGAAAAAGGGGGGGGTTAAAGGATGACTTGGCCAATAAAAAAGCGCGTGCTATACAAAAAAGCAAGCGGGAAGAAATATAAAAAGAGGGTTCGTATTTGGTTAGACTCTATGGAACACAGAAAACCGGACAAAGACTTGAATGGTCAAGGGAAGGGGGAAACTTTAGTGGACCCTTCTAGGCCGGATTGTGCTAACACTGAAAAAGGATAAGAACACGTACAGGAGTAGACTGGTGTAGAAAAGGGGAAAGAGTTGTTAGGGTGTTTCCCAAGGTGAACTCTAAAGGTACCGTGAATGGGTGGTCACCCACTATGCCTGTGATCGGACCCTCAACTAGGGGAAAAAAGTGGGGCACCAACACACCCTGAGATGAAACCGGGGGTTCCTGGGGGTCTTGGATGGGGAGTTAGTCACAGGTTGGGGAATTGGGAGATTACATTGGGAAACAGGGGGTGTGCTTTGAACAAGAAAGATGAGGGCCCCGAAAAGAAGGAAACAGGAGTCAAGGAAATTTTTGCAGTATGAGCCTTTTCAAACGGAAAAAAAAAAAAACTGTAGGCAAGCTGAGACTCCAAACACAACGGAAGGGGGGGGGGGGGGGGGGGGGGGTGAGGAAAATAGATTGCCAACCTACAAAATTGGAAAAGGCCCTGCAAATATCACACCAGAGGGTGACAGGGCGCAAGATCGGGGAAGGTTCAGAAGGAGGGTCAAACCTCAAAACTGGGCCCACGAAAAACTCACCGGAACAAAAAGAAGCAAAAGAAGTAAAACCTGTCTTCCATCTAACAGGGTGTACGTTGAAGCGACGGGGACCCGGAAATGACGTATGAAAAGGAAGAAGCGCAAACGAAAGAAAAAAACCCCAAAACGCACCCAAAAACACGCCTGTAAAGCTGGAATTCTCGTAGACATGGTCTCAAAGAAAAGCCCGGGGGGGCGGACCACGCCCAAGACGGTCCGGCCCTAGAAAGACAGGGGGCCGCGACACGGATGTGAGGAGGGTCCACGCCTCCGACGCCGCGGAAGGGGAAACTACTGGTGTTCCAAAAGGGGGGCTTCAAGAGGAAAAAAAGTGATTAAGTGACCCGCTTGTTACCAGCTCCTTTAAGAAGGAGGGGGAAAGAAAAAGTGAAAAAAAAAGGATAATCGCATCCATCAATGGAGAAAACACCCCGGACGACGGGGATGGTACTCAAAATGCCGAGTCTGAAGCTACGAAATGCAGGGAAAAGACTCTGAAGAAAAAGAAAAGCGAAACGCCCAAAAAGGCATGGGACGGGGGGAGACGCAAGGATTCACGCAGGTAAACATCACAGGCGGAAAAAAGCCGAAAAAATTTGAGGGGGGCGGAACCGGGTCTGGACGGGAAAGTTACGGTATTGCGAAGGAGGAATGGAAAGAAAGAAACGAGGAAGAAGACCTGAACCGAACTAAAAACAAGTGCTGAAGCCGCAGTAACATCGCCGGAGGGAAAACGGGAACGGTCGGCCTTGGCCTTGCAAAAGAGTGAGCGCTCGCGCTGCAAGACCATGCGCTGAAGGAGAAAAAAAAAGAGATCTGGCAACGCAAAAAAAAGCCGGGGCAAAAACAAACGGGACGCCCGCGGTCCGCAAAAATGGGAGAGGGAAAACGGAAGGAAAACCGCCGAAGGGCGGCAAAGGGGGGTTAACATCAGGTGGAACTAGCAATAATAAGAAACACGGGGGACAACAGGAGCCTTATGCATGCATGAAAAATGTCAGAAGAAAAACAGTCCCTACTCGGAAAAAAAAAGCTGACCGCATACCACAATCTCCACATGGGTCACTAGCTCCTAAGACCCCCCGGGGCTGGAACAAACAAAGACACCATAAGGATTTACGTAAATGTTCTCGGGAGGGGGAAACCGGGTTGGAGAAAAGAGATCGGGGGTTCAAGGAAAAAGGTCCATCGAGTAGGTGTGCCCTAATGGACGAAAAAAACAGGCAAATTATCTATTCGACCCGTGCGGGGTACTGAGGGGGGGAGTAATCCACAGGAAGCAGGCCGGGTATACGGGGGGGGCCCATCCCCGGAAGGAGGCGCGTCTGTCAGAAAAAAAAAAAACCTTGACGGGCCGCACCAATGTAGAAGTAACCCGCCAACCGAAAAAAATCACCTTCGTGGGGGTGCCCGACCAGGCCGGCAGGAAGAGAAAGGGGCGCAAGGGGCGGTTCGTGAAACAAGAAAAAGGCATGGCAGAACGATCGTCATCAAGAAAGAGCGGGGAACGTCCTCTGTCCGCCAAGACCGGGTGCTACGGGCGGAAGACAGGGACCTTGGTCTGCCAGTAAAGGGTGCCCGGCTGACGCAGGGAGGAAGAAGATAAGGGGAACGTCCGGCCGTGGGTGAAACGGGAGGGCTTCTCTAGGTGAGACCAGGTAAAAAACCGCGTGCAGCGATAAAGGAGGGCGTCGACGGCACAACGATGCTGTCAGGGGAAAAAGGGGGGGAAACGGCCGAAGAAACGTCCGCTTGAAAGGGGGGTAAAACCGCGTGTCGAGGGAGAAAACGCATCTGCGTCAAACGTCAGGGGAAGCGATACGCCAGCTCAAAACAGAAGAAAAGGGAATGGAACCGGGGGAAAACCTCTCTGAGTCAAGGCAAAGGCTTGCCCCGATGGTAAGAGGGAACATTGGACAGCAAAAAAAAGTGGTAGGAGGAAGACCCAAGGTGCTCCGGCGTTGTTTTTGGGCAAGGGAAAAAGGCAAAAAAAGCGAAGACGGACTTCATGCCTGGTGGAAACCGCTGTTACAGGGAGGAAAAAAACACGGCGGAAAAGTGGAAAAAAACTCAAGGGCCTTGGGACCAAGGGAAATGGCCGGGGTTGAAGTCAACGCAAAAAAAAACAGTAAAAGTGTGGAGGAAAGACAAAAACCCTCAAGCAGGAAGCCATGGCAACAGGGCCAAGCACAAGTGAAGAAACAAAGAAAGAAAAGCAAAAAAGCCGTCGCAATCTTCCCCACGTGCCATGTAAGTCCAAAAATAAAAAGTCCCAGAACATAAGAACCGCGCGCAAGACGGACACTTTTTGGGGGGTAGAAAAACTGGCAAGGGTCGAGGGAAGCCAGGAAGCCAAAGCACGCACCTGGACTCAAAAATCGCCAGGGTCAAGTGTTCACCAACTGCCTCCCCTAGCAGGAAAAAAAAGAAAAAGTATTCTAACCGGAAGGAACGCCGATAGGAGGAGAAAAAAGGGCGAAAACAGGGGGGCCGGAGAAAGGGTTAAAACCCACTCTGCTGGGAAGGGCACGTACCCGGGTCCGGAAAACCCCAAATTGCCCAAAAACCATCGTGATGAAAACCAAACCCGCGACGGGTGAAAGTCGGGAGAAATCCACCGCGGGGGGAAGAAACTGACTGGGAAAATACTAAATAATACTCACCCACCACAAAAGTAAGAAGGGTGAAGATCGCAGGAAGAAACGCAGCAGGTTAACGCACCACGGTCACTTCGGAAGGGCCCGCCACAGAAAAACAATACTTCGCAAAACACCGAAACAAAACGCCCCACAGGGAGGGGAAAATTGGAAAATCAAATGTCTGGCCAAAGAAAGCTGCCCGCCAGGTACTGAAAAAGAGTGTCCGCGAAAGGCAGCAAGCGCCAATTCGGAATGGGGGACGGTCAACAACCTATGAAAAAAAGAACCCATCCCTGCCTGGGGTTCCGCCTGCGGAACTGACCAGCCAAATCGGTTAGGTGACAAAAAAATATCCCCCAGTCCGAAACTCCCGGGGCCGTCGGAGGGAATTGGAGCTACGAAAAAACTAGTAAATAAAAGTTCCATCACCGCAACAAGTGAAAGAAAAAAGAGCGATATCTTCGAAGTCAGAGGGGAGCCATCCGTCAGCCAGAGACCGATAAGTTACCAATCAAGTATCTCAGTCAAAGCAAGCAACGCAAAAACACTAAAAAAAGAGACATCTGGAAAAACCAGCCGGCAATGTCGTTGATGGTGGAAAGGAAAGGGCCAGTGGAAGCATCCTTTTGGGTAACGGTCGGCCAGTGGGGAACGCAAAACATTCAAAGCTCTTGTTCAAAGCCTTACCCCTTCGACAACCAGAGCAATCCTCCCGTCCGTCAACTTCTGGCCTTGACAGGTTACGTCAAAGATAGCCAGCACAGACCGCACCGTGGAATAGCGGACGTGTCCTCACGATGGCCTCAGCGAAGGATAACGATTCTGCGTAAGGTGTGTTGGGCCGGCAACAGAGAGCCGAAAGACAACTGCTTCCGCAGCGAAGACAAAGGGAACCCCCAAAAAAATCAAAAGGGTCGGCAACCAAGGAAATCCGGAGCCTTTCCTAAATCCCTTTTGGGGGAAGGAAAGCAGGACCCAGGGGAATACCAGACCAAAAGCGGCGGCAAAAGGGAAAAAATTCTACCGGAGGAACACACTGTGTAAAGGGGGTCGCCTTTAATGGGGTAAGCCCTGGGGAAAAAGATCAGCATGAAAAAAAGTCCCCCGGAAACCTGCCCAAACCGCTGGTACTGTCTGGGGCAAAAAAATCAGCCGCGCGGGGGCCAGCCTGGGTGCCTGGGGGGGGGTTAATTGGTGGAAAGGGAAACACCAACCGGGGCCCAGAAATTTACTTTGGGATAGACTACTAGATTCTGCTGAGGGAGGCCAATCAGAGCCCGAGCTAGTCATCATGGGTCTTCCCTTAAAAGGGCGTATCAAAATTTGGGAGTGTTAGTTCCTGAAAAGGGGCATTTTGCCCAAATAAAAAACGGTAAGGGGGGGACAACTTGAGGGGCGCTGTGAAACAGCAAAGGTCCCTTCAGCTCATCAAAATGAAAATGGTAGCAACAAAAAAAGATCACAAAACGAGGGCAAATAGAGTGGGGAGGCGTAGCTTGGGGGGTCTCTACAAAACGAAACCAAAACAGCCATTTCGCGAAAGCTGCGGTGGTCGGCCAAAAAACCAGCACGTGTTCTTGGGGCAAAACAAACCCGTTACGCGCAAAAATGGCCCTGCGAGACTGGACTCGGGGGGGCCCGGCCGGGGCCTTCTTGGTAGGTCCCTTTTACGGGAAAGTGGGCTTGCCTGAGGGAATGTTCAATGAACAAAAAGAAGATCAAAAGTCTGGGAGACACCCCCCTGCTGGAGCCAATGAAGAAAATTGACTTACTGATGGGCAGGGTGGGGCGTGGAGCAGGGCTTGGGTGGTTGTCGTTAAAGAAGCTGACAGGCAAAAACCGCCCAATTTGCAAAGGGACCGGAAAGGCCGTAACTGCCAAATTGAGGGGCCATCAAAAATCAAACAGGGTATGAGGTAAAAGAAAGAGAAAGTGCCGAAAATTGGGCAAGAAAAACAAAAACTTGTCAACTGGGAACGAAATGTACCGTGGGGAAAAGGGACACCCTTGGACACAAAAAAATCAACCACTTCAAACGGCACAAAAAGAACATGCAAACAAAAAAGAAAAGGCACAATCGGAAAGCAACCGGGTTTACGTGGGTTCGAAAACGGGCCAGATGTGAGGTTACAGGAAGATTGACAAGCCCCGCCGCAAGCCCGCACCAAAGCCCGCCCCTCCGCTGGGATTCTACGAATAACGGGGCAGGGGGAAAGGGTCATTACACTCCCTGAACGGCCGTGCCTCACGTTTACGAAAGAAAAACATTGGCGCTGTAATCGGTAAACCCGAGGAGGCCCGAAGAGAGTATGCAGAATGTTTGAACCTTTGTAATAATTCCGGGGGGGGGCACGGATGTTACCACCCCTGGAACTGGTTAAGAACGACCGGCAGAAATCCACGGGGAAACGAATGGGTCTTCGTGGCAATCTTCAGAAATGAGAACGAAAGATGGCTGACCCCTTTTAACTAAGCAGCACGCTACTTCTAAGGCAGGAAAAATAGGAAAAACGAAATCACTAAAGAAACTGATAACATCAAACTAAAATGAGTCTTTCCTCTCAGGCCAAAAGGGAGGTAGCATTGATAAGAAGTCAGGTATTATTTGTGGACGTCGCGCGGTTCTGACACGGGCAGGGGGGGGGGGTCTTCGGGGGGTAAGACTTCACATGCTAAAACAGAATCAGTAATTGACTACCGGGGGTGAACCCGAGCTAAAGCCCAGTGCACCGTGGAAAGAATTAAGAGTGTACTCAAACGAAACCTGGGGACGGGGCCGGGAAACCTGGGTATGAGCCCGCCGGGACGGCTGACCTGAAGGGCAAGCAGGGATGGGTGGGGACTGTTCGACAGATCTGTCCCCAGAAACGAGTGATACTAGTGAAAGGTCAGACAACCTTGAAAAGAAGGACAGAGTTTCCGCCAGCTGCGATAATTAGGACGTCTGTGAGACCTCCTGAAAGGAAAATATCGTTGGGGGATTCGAAAAGTGGTCCTAAAAGCGGATGCAGACCAGTTGACCAGTATGGAGATTATTCTTCCTTGCAGGTTGTCGAGGGGGCCAGACTTCGGGGGGGACGAGGGCAAAAAAAGACGGACACCATCGAAATCGCCACGTCGGGGAAAAAAATCTAAGCCATGAAAATCACTAAAATTGGAGAAACTGTAAGCCGGGAAGCTTGTGCATACCGGTCATGGAGAAGACTTGTTGAAAAAAGGGAAAATAGCTAAGTGACTGCCAGCACTGAAAAAAATCGTAAAATTTCTGGACGGGGTGGAGACGCGGCCACAGCCGCCAGGGAACGGGGTACGGCAACCGCGGCCCGGCAAAAAAAGGACCGTGTCCGCGACTGGAAAAAGGGTCAGGAGCGGGGCCGTCGGCCGCCCGGGCACACCGCAAAGGGACAGGGCACACCGGAGAGTGCAACCTTTGGGTTGAAACAGGCCGAAGAGGAGAGAATCGCCGCGAAGGTAATCCCCCAGCGAACTGGCGACGAGAAGGCAACGCAGTAAGGAAAAGGGAATAGGGGTCCCGGGGCGATTGCTGGCGGACCGAAAGACGGACAAACGTTCCCGTCTTCAGGGGGGAAAACGGCGCGATCCAACAAGGCGGGAAGGGGGGGGGGGGACGGGGGATACGAGTCTCTATTTAACTATTTCACCGCTGCCCGCACTGGGGAAGGTCTCTCGGAACGGGATGAAACTGTTCGGAAAAATTGGGGTGGCGTGCACCCGGCCAGCACGGACGGGACGATGGTACCGCGTCCGCCGGCGCCAAATCAGGAGGGTAAAAGCATCTGTGCCGCCTAATTCGACGTCAAAGGGGAAAAAATCAGGGAAAGAATACGTCAGGAGCGAAAAAGCCGGCATGACCCGCGGTGGTCGACACGATTCCAGAAGGCGTGCACGAAACAGGCCGAAGATCCGACATGGGAAAAGTCCAAAGCACAACCACCAGGGTGAGCGGCGAAGAAGGGGGACCTTGGCCCGGCGCAAAACGAAAAAAAGGGACGGGGGGCCATGCCAGTGGAAAGGGGCAGAAAGTGGGAAGCAAAACCCCGTATGGGGCGCCCGGTGGAACCCAGATGGGATGCCCGAGGAAGGGGCAGATCCTCAACAAAGAAGGAATATATAAGAACAAAAAGGGCAGCGAGGGGAGACCCAGCTGGAAAACGCCGTGACTCAGCCCGAAGGGAAAATGGGAAAGAAGGCTCACAGCCGGTTCAAAACCACGTCTCGGGGGGAAAGAAGCCAGGAAAAACCGGGGGGAAGCACCGCGCAGAAACTCGACGGGGGGGTGCACCAGAACCATCGACGGGAGACGGAGGCAGGGGGGAAAGCCGGGCCCGGATGGCCTCGGCGAACATCGCCCAGGTAAGGTCAAAAAGCCTGCTCCCAAAGGCTTGAAACGGAAAAAACAGCGCGCTCAAAAAAAGGAACGAAAAACCGGGCGAAAATGAGGGGCGGAAACAGCCGACGCCGGGCCGGCGCAGGGAGAAATGTCCACCAGCTCGGCGGGGGGGGGCAACGGGACCGTGTTCCCTGACCCATAGTGGAATTTCAGCCTAAAACGCCGCTGAAACCCGAAAACTGCGGCCGCGTGGGAACTCGAAAAATCGAAGAAGGGGAATAAACAGGCAGCCGTTGACATTCTCGACCACCCCTCGCAGCCGGGAAAAAAAAACCAAGCACCGAGAAAGCAACCCCAAACGCAGAAACGCCAATAAAGAGACTGGAACCAAAACCCGGAAGGTGTCACGTGACGAATTTACTGTCACGCTGAAAAGGACTGCGTTTGCAAACCTACCGGGCCCCGGCCGCTCTCGCAGGGGAAGGACCTCTGGCCGGAACCACCGATGATCGTGCCAAACGCCACGAGGAACCAACTGCGGGGGAGGCGGCCGAACAATCCCCCAACGCTCATACAATCCGTCGACCAATCCAAACGGGAAGGTACGGATCCGTGGGAAAGAAGAAGTGACGAACCCACCCAATCTCGGGGCGGTGCGAGGGACAAGTAATCAAAAAAGTCGAAAGGGTCTCTCACGTCTGACGAAGGAAGAACGACAGTCCGTGGAACGGGCCTACGAAAAAATAAGTGATTCAACGAATAACCAAAAGGAAAAAATAAAACATCTTCACAGAAACAAAAACGGCCAGCAGTACGTGGCACAGGTGGTCATGGAAATTGGAAAACAAAAAAAAGATAGTCTTGTCCGGGAAAAATCCGGCAATACAGGAAGCGCGGTTTTCAACCGTCAGTATGGGTGCCGGGTCACATGCCTCCGGAACCGGTCAAAAGGGCTGCGAAGGGACTGACTTGGCGCCCACGATACGAAAGCGATAGACCGAATCCTTATCGCGCCGAGGGGGTTGGGAACTCCTCCGCATCAGACAGAGCAGGGGGAACGATTCGTCTGTTTAAAGCACAGAAAACGACCGTCGGGAACACTCTCAATGGCCCAGATCAAAACGGGAGAGGCAAGACCGTCCATACCTCATTGCATGCGGCAGGAGCAATAACAAAAGGAAACTCCATCACTGGTTGTCCCAAAGCGCCGGGGGAAGACTGCTCCCGGGGGGTTTCGGCCAAAGCTTACACAACTGGGATCCGCACGGAGCTCAGTTTAACTGTCGTCACTGAAAAAAAATTGCGCCCGCGTAAACCCTGAAATAAATCCAGAAAGAATAGGGCAGAAAAACAAAAAAAACTTCCCACGGTCCAGCCCGCGCCGACATCAACAGCCACCAGCAGCCACAGGGCCTCCCAGTGGGCAGGTTATCAGAGGACAGTCCGAAAAAAAACCAAAAAAAAAAACCGGAAACATCCAGGCGGGGGTCATGTTGGAATGTGTGCTAGGAATGGCTGCTCCCGCTCGGGCGAAAGCTTCGTCTTAGATGGGGGCGTTGGCAAGTAACAAACGGGGCTTAGAGTTGATTTAGTCGATTGCCAAAGAAAAGTGGTCCGGTTAAAATGGAGGCGAACCCTGGAGGATGAACCTTTTACATCCTTTTTGAACCTAGAGCATCCGGACGCGAAAAAAGAGGATGACCCACGGCCACAAAAAGGGGGGGGTGGAGGAATATCCGCCTGGGGCCCTGGGGGGGGAAATCTATCTATCGAGGGTGCACCAATGTGGCCTAGACCGATCCCGCCGAGGGGAGGGGGGCAGTGGTCGGCCCCCGGGGGGGCCATTAACCCTGGAAACAGTCAAAAGAGGTCCGGAAAAAAACCTGGCCGGTTAGGGGAGGCCCTTTCGCTGGTGGAGGCCTGGGCGGAAGTTCAAGGGAAAAATGTTGCATCCAACGCGATGAAAACGTCATAAAAACCGACGTGAATCGGGACGCCCCTGGGCCAATTAACCCAGTTGAACTGCTGATTTTGTGCTGTGCACCGTTTGGGGACACCTCATTGGCAGTGTGTGGACGGATCTTCAAAAAAAATGACCAAAAAAGAAAGAAAAAAAAAAAAAATTATTGCTACCCTTGAACGCGCCGGGTGTCATTGCCGACTAAAAAAAACCTTGGGGAAAAAAGGACAAACATCCAAAAAACCGTTAGGAGAGGACCAGAGATGTAAGGGCATGTGAAAAAGAAAACACCTTCCAGTTCTAAGCACGGCTCGGTGAGGCAGACATGATGTTTACCAAAGAAAAAACCCTTCACCACCACCACCGGAGAAGGGAAGGCAAAGCCGTGGGGGCCCATTGCCAGTCCCGACAAAGTTGAGGGGTAGCCAGACGCAGGGGGGGGGGAAACCGCGATGAAGTGGCAACCCGACAGCCAGTCCAAACCAACACCGTGACCCAAGGCCCAACGTGAAAAAAAAGATGACAGCGGCCAGGAGTCTCCTGAACGTCTAACGCCTGGACATGGGCTACTCAACCCGGCCTAAGGACAGGGAACTCAAACTCGGCCGGGGGTAACATTTGGGGGGGGAAAACGGTGATCGCAGGCAACCAACAACCTATAACCAATATGAAGCAAAGGTGAAAAGGGGATACTGAAATCTACAGGAATGAAGCCGTAAAGGGGGGGTGAACAGAACTGGGTGATGGTCAAGAGTTACACATCCAGGGTCAGCGGGAGAATTCGGGAAAGATGCGGCAAGCATCCATAAAATTGGGGCAAAAATGCCCCGAAATGGTATGCAACACGTAAGCGAGAAAGCCCCGCACGCCGTGGACGACAGCGCCGACAATTCAAGAACTCCAAAACCCGACCCCAGGCACGGAAACCGGGTGAAAAAATCCGGGGCAAAACATCCCAACGATAAAACATCACACACTTGGGAAGCGGATGAGGTTGTTTGGCTCTCCTCTTACGGGGGGGTCCGGGGGGGGGGGGAAAAGAGAATCATGCTAACGAAGCCCGCAATAAAAAGGGAAACGATGCTCAATTAGTTGACGGGGGAAGCCTCTTGGCCAGAGTCCCTGGGCGCGGGGAAAAAAAAACCGGAGAGTTAGCAACCGGGTGCTGGGGGCCGGACGAGCCAGGGCAAAAACGACAATTAGGGTTACGCCGGGGGGACCAGAAACGGCCCGAAGATCAAAAAACTTTTCGTGT
>Ga0179593_1598435_pt1 | contig 12927 bp, 18 predicted proteins | sample CZODoug2_1_08_16_FD_185931 | JGI IMG/M metagenome (GOLD analysis project Ga0179593, IMG submission 185931) | Vadose zone soil fungal communities from Angelo Coast Range Reserve, California, USA - CZODoug2_1_08_16fungal (PacBio error correction) | ecosystem: Environmental > Terrestrial > Soil >...
GGATTCATTGTGGAGAGCAAAGGGCAGGAGTCAGCGCTCTTCGAAGAACGGGAGGGATGGTAAAGCCGGTGTGGAATAGGGCTGTATGGAATAGATTTAGTCGCAGTGGGGGCGTTGAGGATTAGGCAATTCCATTGCTTCACGTCGAGGGGAAAAGGGTCAAACAGTAGGAAGCAACGGAAGCGAGTTGTTGAAAGGAAGCAAAAAGGAGTGTGAACGGGGGAGGTTCATTTACTCCTTTCCAAAATGGGCAAGAGCGAAGGCAGGAAATCGTCCCTCTTCTCGGAATTTTAGGGAGAGGGAAACTATAGAAGGAAAAACCTGAGTGGGAGGTCGACCTACCGGAAGGAAGAAAGGGAAAAAGGAAGAAGAAGTGGGACCAACCCGCGACATGGCAGGAGAAGCAGGTAGGACTATTGCCGTTTGGGGGCAACAACAAAGTACAAAAGAAGGACAAGGTCTAATCGGGCCGTTTTTAGGTATTGGGGGGAGTGAATCCTTCCTGGGGGGAACAAGTGAGGGGGGAAGGGAGGGTTGTCGGAAGGGTCCGGAACACCAGATTGAGAAAGAAATCACCACAGGTGGAAAAGGAAAAGGCAGGGGTTTGAAAAGGGTGGTGTCTTAGTACCCTTATACCTTTTAATGGGGGGGTGGGAAGGGGTTCTAGGGTCGGAAAGTTCCTTGTGAGGGTTTCTTCTTTCATCTTAACTTTTCATTAGAATCTAGAAAAGGGGGGGCATTCAGGGTAGGAAGAGGACTTTAAGATTTAGAGGGAAGGGGAGGCAATGGGGATATCTGGGAAAGCCAAACGCTCAGAAAGGGATCCCAGAAGGGAAAGAAGGCGGATTGTAAAGAATCTCCGGCGAGGAGAGAAACCACCGGGGGAAAGAATTAAAAATGTCTTGTGAATCTTGGGAACCGAAAGGTTCAAGCACTGAACCATTACGCGAAGGTCGGATACTCGGGGGGGGATTATACATAAAATCGGCGGGGGAAAAAGGAAATGGAGAAATGTCTTACTCCGCCTGGTATGTTGAATCCGTTTTCCTAGGACGCGGGGGGGTACGTTTGCACGTCTGAGTTCAAGGTTAGGCTAATGGATGATAAAGGAAGGGACCCCGGTTGAGGGACTGGTAGGGGGGAAAAATTAAAGCACCCAGAACTCAAACCGTCAATTTCCCTATAGGAAAGGGAGATTGATTGAGATGGGGAAGGGGGGGTTGGTTACCTGAACGTCGAAAAAAGCAAGCCCGAAGAGAACCCTGGGAGTTAAATAGGAAAATCCACGACGCAAGAGGGTTTGGGCTGGGGGAAGCTTAAAGGAAATCGGGTTTAAACCCCCCAAAAATACCGCATCGGACGACAGAAGCGGGCCTGACGAGGGGGACATTGACTCCCAAAATTAAGAGTAGTCTTGAAACGGGGCTCCCAGTTCAGGGAAATCCCTCCCTGGTAGTCTCAGGGGAGCACGACTGGGGCAAAAGGATTTGAAAAAATTGAACATGGGTGACCCCCTTTCCAAAGACAACAAACGCCCAAACGAGCAGGCAGGGTGTGGGGGATGACCAGGTCCATCCCTGTCAATATAGTCAAACAACACAACTTGGTAAAAAGAGAGAGGGGCGGTCCGATGGATGGAAGATTCAAGACATCTTAAGAGATGTGTTTTCCTGTCCAGGGTGGAAACACGAGATGGTCCAAGTCAGACAAGTCCTTGGCCCAACGAGTTCCATCAAACATACTTATACAGGAGGTCATTGGGAGAGGGAAACTCAAGGGAAAGAAGGCCGAAGTCTGAACTTTGCTTTCAGGTGTGGGAGAAAAGGGCCAACGAGAGGGGGGTCTGAAGGTCGGATTGAGGCTACTGGTGATCTTCCAAGGGGGCGTTTCACTCGGGGGCACGGGACAGCCGGTCCAATACCCCCTAGCAGGATTTCTGTGGTGATGTCTTTGGGTCAAAAGGCATTCGGAGGTCTGGGGGGGGGGGGGGGGGGGGGGGGGGGCTCTTGGGTAAACTTTCCGTAACGTCGGGGAAACCTGAAGGAAAAACGGAGAAAAAAAATCAAGATAAACAATTGTCATTCGGAGGTTATAGGGTAGAAGGGTGAAAAGGAAAAAAGAATAGGCATGAAATCATCCCTGCAAGGGAGAAAGAAAATTCCAGGGAAAAAAGACATCTACCATGCAGGCATGCAAGGAAAACGCTACAGCCTACAGAAAGGGAGGGATCAAAACGTGCGCGCACCTTGCCCCTTAGCGAGCTTGATCGAGATCACCTTCAAAGTTAAGCCTAGTCAGTGGATTCACCATGGGGGGCAGTCTCCCTTTCCGTCACTATGAATTTCGTTCACTGCTGGACCAAAAAGGGACCTAAGGAACGCTCTTGCTTAAAATCAATCTAAAAAAAGGGGGACGCCGGGTGGGGCTTCTTTGCAGGTTTCTGGCGAAATCCGGGAGCGTCTAGGAGGACGGGGTTAAAATTTCAATCCCTGAAAAAAAAACACCCGGAAAAATGGTCGCGAGGCTAGGTCACGGAATTTCTCCCGCCTCGAATAACTCACAATTACCTACAAAAGAGAAAAGAAAACGCATCACAGGAGGAGACCTTGCTAAGACAACCCCAAAACACACAACCGGCCGAAAAACCCTAACTCAACGTACAGAACCGGGGGCCGAAAATGCGGCTGCCAAAAGCACTTTTACTTCGCCGGAAAAAGACGGGACGTGTGAAAAATAGAAGTCAAAATTCAACATGAAAAAAATTAAAGCGGGTCCCAAAGCCATGTAAGACCACTAAGAACACACCAAAAAAATCGCGCGGGGTCGAAAGGGGAGTTTCCTGTAGTTGTGTCACACAAAGGACCTTAAGACCGCAAGCGGCGGAAGCATTGCAAAAAGGGGAAGGAGCCTCAAAAAAGCCCTGCCAAGGACACAATCCTGTGAAACCAGGGTGAAAAAGCATGGGGGACCGGAGGGAACCAATTTCATACGTAATCTCTGAGGCATCCGGAGACCGCGCAGTGGGACAGAGGTGGCCATGATCCCGAAACATACATTAAAATGGAAAGCGGAAGGGGGGAAGGTGGGGTACAAACTCCTGGGCCGTGAAAAATACCGATTAATTCCCTGAACTTAGGGACCGGGAGAGGTTCAGAATCCAGAAAAAAACTTCTCGGAAAACCCTATCAGGGATAAGAGGGGGAAAACAACTTCAGGACCAAGCCAGGTAGCCGGAAATCTCTCGCGGGAGGGAAACGGGGAACTTTTAAGAAAAAATCCTTAACTAGAAAGATCCCCTGGATTCCATGAGAAAAAAACGGAGTTATGGACAATAGAAAAGATCTATCAAAGGCTGCTTTCATCAACGTTCCCGGTCAGAAGCAAAAAGAAACGGGCGGGCTCGAAAGGACTTGCATAAAAGGGGCTTATAAAAAATCGGGACGGCCTGAAAAATGGCGTTAGGGGCAGGGTCTTCAGTCAAAATCCATTCGGAAAGAGGAAGGCTAACATAAGGCACGAAAACAGCTGACGGGTAAATCATTGCTTCTGAAGGAAGGAAACCCAGCGCTGTGACAAATGAGTTACGGGGAATGAGTCACTTGCACAAATGAGGAGGGGCAAAACAATAATTACTCTGGCCAAAAAAAAAAAAACGTCTACAGTTTGGAAAAAAATGTTCTACGGTCCCATATACCTTAAGGGGTTTATCGTGAGCGGGGCCTGACTGGGCAGCCCCGTTGGTACACTTCGGAGAATGTATAACATAAGGGGAGAGGGCTCTCCTGGGGCCAGGCACAATCACAGGAACATGTTTAAAGGGAGACTGGGAGTGCTGGGCTTGGTTAAAGGTAAAAAAATGCGCGGCCGGGTAAGACAGAGGAAACTCTATTTCTGCGGGGGGGAAGAAAGTCGGGACCCCGGCCGAGAGAATCACCAGAGCTAATCAAGGCTCTGAAATGGGGCAGGAGAGGTGCTCTGGGGGTGGGTAATGCGGTAGAAACACTTTTCTCCGCCCTGGGGTAAAGTTGCAGTTGAAACATTCAGGGGGGGGGAAGGCAAGGGGGGCTTTCAAAAAAAAACTGCATTAAGAAATTACGGGTGCGGTCGGGGGATAGAAGTAAAACACAGGAGAAACGAGATGCCGTAGCAGAGTCAGGACTCCAAATTCCCGCAAAAAAAATACCTCGGACAGGGAATATCCGAGGTAAAAAGCCGCCGGGCGGCAAGGGCCCCACGAGAAACCGTCTCTAACCTCGGACAATTCCATGGTCCAAAAAAAAATTCAAAAAGCAAGGAGCGCTTATAAAGGGGATCAGGGAGGAACCTTCGAAGAATATATCGACGAAAGGCTCAAAGGCATTTCTTGCCGCGGGCTTATGCCAGGTCGGAAGTGTGCGGCGCACTGACTGAAACTGGGGGGCGCGTTCACGGGAACATCAAGCGGATCTCAGGCCGTCTTAACCTTAAACCTTAAGAAATCGCAGGGAAAAGAGCCGCTGAAAAACTAAGTAAGGGAAAGAAAGCCCTTTGAGAAAGGGGGAGTGTTTTCACAAGGGGGAAAAGGATCACAAAGAAAAAGTCAACCAGAAGCCGACCATGTAGAGGGGCAAAAATATCAAGATCCAACGGAGCGGGTGAAAAAAGAAAATGGTCCCGGAAGGTGACAAAACAAGGGGGAAACATAAGCCAGAGGGAGCCAAGAAAAACACCCTTGACTCTCGGTGGCACGTAACACCCATTACCTGAAATTGATCGATTATGGGCGAAAAAAGTGAGGTCCCTAGCCCACTTCCAAATTCGAAGGACACAGTGGCCAAAACATTCTGACTAATTGAAAATGGGGTAACAGGTAACAGGGCCCGACCCTCCTCGGCTGTTCAAAAGGGGGAGGGCTTCAGGCCTTACCAGAAAAATCTTGTAAACCCAAGAGAACAATAACAAACAACGGAGAGGGAAGGGTAGAGAGAATTGGAGGGGTATCGAAAAAAACTAAAGGAAGAGGGGACACTAAAACACTACAACACAAAATAGAAACAAATACTAAATGATTGTCAGGGGAGGGGACACATTCAATATAGGGCACAAGGAAAAAAAACAAAAAAAAATAAATAGACAGTACAATCTGGTGAAAAGAAAAAAAGGTGCAAAAAAGAAAACAAAACGAACAATATATACATGACCAAAGGACAGGGAAGGACCATATAAAGAGACACCTAACCCCCAACGAACTGGGAATAACACAGGGGGAGGGGGAGCTGTGCACTGCACCGTCGGGGAGCTGAGGACTGCGCGAATGAAGGGCACTTGGCTGGTTCCAGTGGAGGGAGAGGTCAAAAAAACATCGGCTGGACTGATCAATCCCGTCATGGGAGGTCGGAGGAAATAGTGAGGGGGGAAACATCAAATAAGCGATCTTTCCTCCGGCTAAACCGAAGGACTTGCGGCGCAGAAAATTCTTGGACGGCTTCAAAAACCATGGGATGCAGGGAATCCCGGCATCCCATAACGCCAACGGGGTGGAGAAAAGGACCTATTCCAGGAGGAGAAAGTTTTGTTTTTTGGGGGTGGGTGGGTCAACCACACGGTTGTGGTTCGAAAAAGTCCCTTAAGGGGAGTTCAGCTTCTCTCTCTAGTCCCACGGGGACGGCCGGGCCTCCCTTCTAAAAAAGGGTCAGGAAATACCTTGTCGTACTCCGGGGGGCAGGGGCTCAAGGAGAGCCTTGAGGGGGAAGAGGGGGGCACCGGCGGAAGTCAGCGTGCTGAAATCCACTATCTTACCGTCGCTCGGGACTCCGGGGGGGGGGGGAGGAGGGGACGGGATGCGGGCAGCCGCACTCCCATCGGTCTAGGTAGGTAGTGTCTAAGAAAGGGTCCTGACTTCCAGACCAAACCCCAGGCGCGAAAGCTACTGACACCAAAGAGGGGGAAGACCGCGCCTAAACTAAAAAACCGAGAAAAAGAGGGTCATCAACGCATAAAAGGGGGTAACATTTGAAGAACCCACTCCCGGACATCATCCTCCCTGTATAACCGGTTTATCGGACAGAAGGAGAGTACAGGGGAGAACCGGAAGGGAAAACAGGAAAATAACCAGGCAAGGGCACAAACCACAAAGAGACCTCGCCGCTTGCTCACTGGCCGACTTTTACTGGAGGGGGGGGGGGGGACTTTCACCGCTCCCCGCAGAGGCAAGTAAGGAAATGAAGCCGGGGAAGGGCTCGTCCTCATACTTGGCAAAGGGGGTTGCCCACCCCCCTTTTACAAATAGAAAAGAAGGTCGGAGAAATGGGTGACCGAAGCAAAACCATGCAAATCAAGACTTACTTCCGCGGGCACCGCCTCGGTGGAACCATAGAACCCGCAAATAGGAGGGGAAGTCAGGCCTAATTCTCAACGATACCGCGAAAGGGGGGGGGGGGGGGGGTGGGGGGGGGGGTGAAGGCCGTTCACGCGGGGGGGGAGAACTACGGGACCCTGCAGGGGGACTTGCAGGCAATCCCGAAACCTTCGGCCGGCAGCAAACTCTATCAGGCGGAGAAGACCACCGAACCTGCAATCGCCACTTCTCCTAGGACAGCGAGTCGCGGGGGGTCTGGGGGAAGAAGGGGAAAATTATCACACCACAAGCTAAGATCCCCTGAGGGAGACAGGCTCAAAACAAACATTAGGAGGAGGTTCCAGTCTCTCCTCTACCGGCGGCTGTTTAGCTCAGTGAATCGTACAATCCCCCTCTAGGGAGCTGAATCGGGGTAAAAAAAGGAATGGCCTGGGGGGAAAAGCGTCCCTCCGGGCTTATTGGGGGGCTTGGACCCGCCTTGAGGGGGTCCAGTGGGTGGTGACACCCTGAATCAGCCATTCTGGGTGAAAAGAGGACGTTAGGAAAGCACTCAATGCGCTTTTGCGGCGGGTAGGCATAGAAGCATCCACCCACGCGGCTTTCATTGGTATGAAGCCCTTGGGGAAAAGGAGTCCTTGTCAACAGTAAACTTCCCCTAAGGATTCTCAGGGAGGAGATGGTCAAACATTTACCTTACACCTGTTTATCTTTGAAAACCGGGGAGGGGAAGTTGGGATGGAAGCGGCAGAATGTCCAAACTGGCTCAATCCTAGGGTGGGGGGGGGAAAGTCAAGCCTCATTGGCCAATGGCGGGAGAGGAGAAAGGCTTCTTGTGTTAGCACCGCCGGGGCCGTCAGGAAGAGGGCATTTTGTGAACTGGGGGTTTCAAAGGGATAAGCGAAGCTCACAATCGTTCATAAGGGGGAGGGGCGGTTAGGATTTTACTGGTGGAGGGACTGTAGGGGAAGGGGGCGACTAATGTGTATGGCAAATTTGATGGACCGTGTCAGTGAGGTAGCAGAGGAGAAGAACGAAACGGGGGGGGGAAGGAAAAGGAGATCCTGTCAGGGTGGCAGTCGGTAAGGGGAAAAAGGGAGGAGACAGTAAGCGGAAAGGAAGGGCCAAATATTCGGAAAAACCGGAACAAGCCGGTAGGCTCCCTCTGCCCTGGAACGGGGAAGGGGTTAAAGTCCAGAGTGCTTCTGGTAGACTGGGTTTAAAAGAACCGTTGAGGCGTGCCTCGTGAGACAAAAATTCCCATGGGTAAAGCACCGGAAAAATGGGGGAAAGCCAGGTCTTGAGAGCACGGGAGCAGGCGACCCGAATAACCTATCACTTGGGGAATCTGAAGAGGTAAAGGGGCGGAGATTCTGGGGGGTGCGTCCTGTCAAGGGCCTCGGTAAGGGGAGGGCCTTTCGGGGTCCCGCTTGACCCAGAAACGGTTATTAATGCCCAGGTTGTCACTAAGTCTCCATAAAGGGTCACGCCGGGTAATACAGGGATTAATAATCGCGAAGGGGAATTGGGGTGGGCCCCGAAAGGACGGGGGCAGTTCGAACCAACTCACATCCCTAAATAAAAAGGGAGGGGGGACAATAGAACTCACTCATCCGTCGGGGTTGAGGTAATTTGGAGGGAAAGTCTAGGGAAGAAACGACTGTATCGCACCAGAGCTAAGAAAGGACTCATACATAATAAGGGTTTCAACGTGTAAGTCCAAGAGAACTCAAGGAGGGGTAGTCTGACAGGGAGGATGCTTCCTCAGAGAGAAGGGGAAAAAATGAGAGGATTGGTCCAAGTGCAGGGGGGGAAAAATCTTTGGAAAATTAACCCGCAAAAAACTCTACGGAGGGTTCATGCAGCGGAAAGAATTAAAAAAGAGCAATCCTCTCACAAACAAAACAAAGGGGGGACTCAGTTGGCAGTGGCGGAAGTGCGTGGCAGTCAGGGTACCACCGGAAGAGGGACCCCACATGGTTGTTTCGGGCTTGGAAAGGGGGGTCAACCTGTTCAAGGATCCCTGGGACAGCGTTCCTCAGCAACGCGAGGGAAGCGGGCCGCTAGAAAGTGGAAGAAAAACTATCGGGGGAACCGCGTTCGGGGGGTTGTGACACGGTGCCAGTCGTCTGCTCTTGCTGCGGGAGATTGGGCGAGTATCATCGGGCTGTGAATCAGAACCCAGTTAATACAAACGAAAAAGAGGAGGGAGTTGAAGGAACTTGCAACACGAAAAACCGGAGGCGGCTTCTTTAGGTGGGCCCCGTTAGGGGGACACCAATAGGACGAATCTGCCAGCCAACGGAGTACCGTTACGGGGATTGCTTGTTCTCGGGAACCGCAGTCCTGAACTTTTCTGCCGGGGTCAGAAGGGAACATGAGAACATGTCCACCGCGTAAAGTCAGGAAGGAAAAAGTACTTGCATCCAGACAGCTGGCTGTAATCTCTTAGAAGTAACACGCGATGCTCGTCTCATTTCCTCGGAAATGGGGGAGAACCATGTAAAGATCCAGCTTCCCGTGGCACGCGGGACCGGGCCTTTAGAAAGAGAAAATAATCCCTGGGTGGAGGGTCGGGGTACCACCCCGTTAGAAAGGGAGCTTCGTTCTGGAGAACTGAAGGGGGCCCCGGTTTCGGGAGAGCGGTAATTTTGACAGCCTCTTCTCGGAAGAGCCGCGGAAAGTCCGGTTTGAGACCTTGTCCGAGAAGGGAAGACCACATAAAAAAAAATGAGGAGGAGACGTCATTCCGTTAGGGCTCTCATCCCTCTCATACAGAAGGAGTGAAGCACAAACGAGAATCTAAAAGGGGGAGACCAACCCCCCAGGCTACCGACCTCCCCCCCGTCCTCAAGGCCGAAATAAAATTGGGAAAACTTCCGGGCTTATCTTTGGTCCTAAAGGAGAAACCACGGAAGTACCCTTACCGCTGTCAAGAGAACAGAACTCAAAAATAAAATCCAGAAGAAACCTTTCCTGGATGGTCAGTATTGGGGGGGACGTTTCACCAAGCAATAACTCAGCGGGGCTTGTGCAGGAGAATACTCGGGATAGGCACATACCGGATGCCAATTACCACTGGGAAAAGGGGGAAACACATCATGGGTAATGAAAGGGGGGGGGGACCGTACAAAGAAAATAAGTTCTATAAATGACTGCGCCGGATGAAAAGACCCTGGAATTATCCGCGTCACAGTCGGGAGGGGGGGGGGATGCGAGCTGCACGAATTCAAAGCAGAGAAAAGAAAGCTTCCGGAAATTAAACCGCAGGGAATATGACAAAGTTAGTATTCATCCCAGAAAACATACGGAGAAGGCAAAATCGATTCCCCGCCTTGAAACGACCAGGCGAAGGGAGAGGGATAGGGAATGACGAAGAGGGGGCGCACCGCCTAGGGCGAGACACTTGGGGGATCAGACTCCACCAACACCTATTAAGGAGGAGAAAAGAAAGGGAAAGAAAGATACTACCGGGGGGGTTGCTATCTTTTTCCAGGGTTGAGTCAACCACCGCGAGGAGGGGATCCCTTCGACCAGGGGAGGGGGGGGAAAGTTGGGACAGTATCTGCGATAGTTTCTGGAGACCAAAGGGGGAGCCGTTGGCAGGGGAAAAGGCGGTCACAACTGTAAGGGTGAACTCCCCTTACAAGGAAAGTCAAGCCTCGGGGTGAAGAGGAGAATTTCATCGAGCATCACCGAGGGGGAGGTAGAAAATGGGGGGTCTGCCTGGAAAAAGGGGGAGGGCGTTTCACTATGATAAGTCTGCCTTACTTCAATGGGGGAGTGCGCGGAAAGAGAAAAAAGAGTACCGGATTGGGATCGGTGTAAACCTATGTAAGGGTCAAACCCACCCTGTAATTTACTAGATAGGTCTCTCTCTGGACTCCGTCTTTCTTCATTTCCGGTGGGGAAAAAAAGGCATGAAAAAAGCAAAGGGAAAAGTCATGGGTCTCGCGGAGAAAGGGTTCTGGTTGGGTGTTGGGAAGGCAATGCTCTCCGGAGAGGGGAAAAATTGTGCCTGATGGGGTGTAGGGTTATGGCTGCAGGCAATTCAAAAGAGGGTATGGCTGAGTTATTAAGGCTGGTAGAGTGTACGGCGGGGGGGGTGTTCTGGGGCCCGGTCTTCGGGATGGGGTGCTAAGAGTCTTTCCAGTGTCATGGGAGGGAGGGGCAGACAGTGCAGGTAAGTAATTGTGTCAGGTATTTGTATGGAGGAAGAGGACAAATTTATCGAACAAAGGTTGTCAGCCACGGTAGAAATAGGGCCTCAGAAAGAAAAAAGGCAGCATGGAGGGTCCAAGCCATCCGGTTATTGGTCAGCACGCTCGGCTATATCAAAGTTGTGGAAAAAGGAAAAAAACATCCTTTCCGGGAAACTCAAGTAAATCCAGGCAATTTGTCCGAATGATCAGGGAGGGAAAGTTGCAAGGGGAAACGAGACGATCATCGGTGCAGCGGGGGGGACATCATTTCTGCATCCTCCGGGGGAAGGCAATTCCAGTTGGAGGAGGAAATTCAAGGGAAGGGAGGGGACTGTCTTCCGCGCATTCTTATTGACGTAAGGGGACTTAACAGGAGGAAAAAATGTGAAAGAAGGGGTCCTTTTTGCTAAGCCGCTCAGCAGGAAGGGAAAGGCTTTAGCTTTTAATATGGCATGGAGGGGTGACCAAGAAAGGGAAGAACACGGTGAGAACAACTCCAGCCGACAAAAAGGATCGGCTTTTCAAGAACAGAAAAGCCATCCGGGGGTCTTGAAAAGGAGTGTCCTGGATATTTGCAGACAAGAAGGATAAAAAAATCACAACAAATTCTCTCATAAGACTCCCATCGAAGGCATTTGCCACGTACGATTAACTCAAGGGGAAAGTGAGCGAAGCGGAAAGGTCTCCTATCACACTTCCTCAACGACCGGGATGATCGCTGTGGAAAACGTGAAAGTGTAAATCTTGACACCCCGGGGCACAAGAAAAATCCTCAGGCATATGTCAGGTTTACTACGTTAGCCGAAGAATGAAAAAGGAAAAATCAATCGCAGAAAACACAACTTAGGAGGGGTTGCGGTGGGAAGGGGGGAAGCTAAAAAGGGAACACCTTAAGATGAATATTCTTGGTTTTCGGACTTGGGAAAGGGGGGGGCACAGGAGGGTGACCTCAGTGAAAACAGTTTACGGCGCTAAGCGGGGGGCGGTCGGGGGGGGAGCAGCAAGGAAAAAGGGGGCCCCCCAATCGCTTACCTTGAAATCTGGGAAGTTCAGTTGGGGCACAGCTGGAGGAGAGGAGGGTTCATTTCAGGGGGGAGGTGGGAAAGAGGGGGAACGGGAAAAAGGGGCCACCCCAGCGGCGTTTTATTCTTAGGCTTGTGCAAGAAAAAGAAAGTTTAAAGTCGCGTCTTATTGGATTCACGTTAATTACCTGGGGGGGGAGCAAACAGAAAGCATCGAAAATCAATCCAAACCATGTGAGACGGAGGGGGAATTTGACTTGGGGATTCTACGACCCAGGAGGAAAAAGCAATTCCAGGGGGGAGAAGGTCTCTCCCTAAAACGAATCTCCTGTTCCTACAAAATTTGGACAGAGGAAGGAAGTGTACCGAAAGAATGACCGGGGAAATCATAACTCTTCTTTACAACGTCTCGGTGACCGAGGAAGACCTTAGGGGGGAAGAGGTTCTGCATGTCCCTCCCTGCGAAACTGAGAGTTTCGCACCATTGGTTGGGATTACCAGTCCTGGAGAAACTGTGGGTCGTGGAAGTAGGAACCTGCTCAAGGCCTACGCGTGAAAAAAAAAAGAATGAACCATCTGTCTCATCGGCGGGGACTGTGTGGTCGTTCAGAAGAGTTCCTGATATTGTCCGGGGGTTCTCCCTTGTAAGATAAATTAAACCATACTCCACCTGAACCCCCCTTCGACGGGAACCTGGGTCCGGGAGCTCACCTAGGGGAAGACACTTAAACGTGAAAGAAATTAAATCAACCAGAAAGAAATGGATTAGCAAGGGAAGAGCCCACCCGTGGAAGACCAGAGAAATAAATCCTCCCTTATCTCGATCGTGATCAGGGGTAAGAGGTACGGTTCAAAAACTTAAAAGAAGACGGAAAACCTGACAAGGGGACTTAGTCACATCACTCCATCCGTCCTCTTTCCTCCACATCTTGTTCCGGGGAGGGCCCACAAGGAAAGAGAGAGAGCCGAGAGAGGAGGATTACATTCGCTTAAACCACGGAACAGGGACAATGACCCCTAAGGTTAAACGAGAAACTCAGTAATTCGAAGAAAAATGGTACATAAGGAATTGGAAAAGACGTTAAGAGGGGACTTCGTAAAGGAGAGATTGTCAAGAGATCTGGATCCATTAGTGAACAGAAGGGAAAAGGGAGAGGGGGGGTGATGCCATCTGGCCTAGTCTCCTAGACAAGAGGGGTCCGGACTTCCTAGGTCCTTGAACGGGCTGCTGCTTGCAGAATGAATCAAAGAAAACAAACCACATTCTCCGCCGCCCTATTCGCGACGCCCCCGTAAAAAGGAAGCCCCCTATGAGCCGCATTCCTAATCTGGTTATGCTTTTAAGTGTATCTGAAAAATTAAGGGGATT
>Ga0179593_1631005_pt1 | contig 12927 bp, 14 predicted proteins | sample CZODoug2_1_08_16_FD_185931 | JGI IMG/M metagenome (GOLD analysis project Ga0179593, IMG submission 185931) | Vadose zone soil fungal communities from Angelo Coast Range Reserve, California, USA - CZODoug2_1_08_16fungal (PacBio error correction) | ecosystem: Environmental > Terrestrial > Soil >...
GCGCGGAGGGCGGGAATCCCTCTTGGCGCTTAGGCCAACCATGAGGTTGAATAAGCAGGTTTTCTGGCGACGAAAAGAAAAAAACAAAGCTTGGGGGTAAGGGAAGCTGGGCGTTTCATATACAGGAGAGTTTCATTGGGGTCGAGTAGCCGGACATTGGTCCGGACAGGCTCCTCACCAGCTGGTCGAAAGGCAGAAAGGAGAGGGAGAATTTTTGTAAAATGGTTGGGTGCCAGACCTAGTTCGGCGGAGGAAAAGGTGAGGAAGGACGGAGCACAGAGTTTCTGGAAAACGGGTGGCGTACAGAGATCTGTCGGTTGAAAAGACGGAGAACGGAGGGCAAGTTGGATCAGGCTCGGTCTGAAAAGGGTGGCGAATTGGAGCGCCTCTGCAGCGCGATTCATTAAGAGAAGGGGTTTGGGGGGGAGGTAGGTCTAATCAACCGAAAGGCGTTGAAAGATCCAGCCATAGCTTCGAGTGGGGGAGTGTGAAGGGGGGGGCAAGGGTGTGGGTCAGAAAACCGTAGGTGATCGATAAGGTATCCAGAAAGGATAATCGTGGGAGCAGGCCAGGTCAGGAAAAAACCAGGATCGGCTGTGTTACGTATAGGCATTCCGGCGGGGGGATTGGGGGGAAAGAAGGGGGTGGGTAAAAGAACAACCTCCTGTAAGGTTGGTGGGGGACAACACCAGAAGGGGGAAGAGGATGGATCTCAGAGAGGCCGGCTTAGTCCCTCGGAAAGAAAGTAGGGGGGGGAGAGGACGGCCGATGGAGCTTTAGGACGACTCAACCCGTTCTCGGCTTAAAATTGATATAGGGGACACCAGCGGTCGGAGTTTCTCTGGGGTCGCGGAGATTCTAGGGGGTCCAGATCCCTGGATGGTGGGGGCATAAACCTGGTGGGAGTTCGTTGGGATCGAGATTAAACAAGGACCGCGCTTTCGGTAACAATTAAAAGAAGGGGGGGGAGGCAGTTGAGGTAGTGTGTGAGCAGGAAAAAATGGGGCGAATTCGGGTTGGAGTTCAAACCTTAATGTTCTATTTTCAGTTAATGCGGGAGGTAAATCCAGATTTTCCCGCCCCTCACAAGGCACCCGGGTGGAATGTGGACCGAACAGTGATCTAGGACCTTAGCCTAGCTGGCAAAGAGCTCTCCCGTAAGTTCAAAATCGAGGTGAAGGGGTTCCACAAAAGATCGAATCAGATCTAGGTGGTGCAGGGGTTAAAAGAGGTCAGGGGAAGAGCACATAAAGAAGGTGGGAAAAAAATGGGGTCCACTGGGGTCCGGGGGGTGCATTTAGAATAAAAAAGGGCCGGAGTGCTTAAGGGGGCGCCAGTTCTGAACTGTAATAAAGTGTATTCGGGGGGATAACATCTCTAAACCGGAAGAGGGGGGAAGTCAAAGTCAACGTAAAAAAACCGCTTTTTGTCTCTGGAAGAGGGTCGTATCGAAATGTGTAAACAATAAGGTAGGGGATTTAGAAATACAATGTTGTCATCAAACAGTCTTAAACTCTGACATAGGCGGGGGGGGAATTTGAGGGGAGTTGGCGCATGATGTGAATGAAAACCTCAAACGGGGGGTCGTAAAGAAGGGCGAAGGGCAGTGAGTCGTCTAAAATGTGCGGAACAGACACTCCATTCGGTGAGAGACTGCCATCGAAGAAAGAAAAAGGAAGAGGAAAAGATGGAATTTCAAGCGACCCTGAACAGGCTGAGTTGAATATCAGGGGGGGGGGAGCAGCGACAATGGGGGGCAAAAAAGCATGAGGAATTTCCATTGGTTCGCGTCGGGAGTAAACGAGGAAAGTACAAGACAAAAGGATCACGGCATATAGGAGTGAGGGGAAAAGTTGAATGCTCCTCTGCCAGAATTTAAATCAGGGGAGGGAGAGAGGGGGAGGCGCGGGTCAGGAAAGCGCACGGAAACGAAAAAAAACGAGAAAGAACGATGTTGGCAGACAGCAACACTCTGTGTGGCCAGAAAAGGTGAATCAGAAGGAAGGGCAGCGGGAAAAATAAAGACATCCGCCAATCGGAGAATCTCCATAGTCTACACATAGGGAGGACTTCTTCGGGGGGGAAAAAAAGGGCTCAGGTTCCGGGGAGGGGAAAGAAAAGCAAAGGGTTACATTCATTCAAAAAAAAAATTGGACAGGACTTCTAACAGAACGCAGTTGGCCGGGCAATTGGGGTTTCGATGGAAGGGGGCCTCACTTGTAGTACGAGCCTGAGAGGACGCGTTTTCTTGTTGCTTTAATGTCGCTGTCAGGGGAACGAAAGGGGGTAAGCGGCGAGGTGAGGGGAAGGAAAAATGAGACGATATCGAACGCAGAAAAGGGATGCCTCGGGGACTGTCGTCGCCCGACAGAGAGAAAGTCGAGAAGGGCTATGAGGCTCTCACCGGGAGCAGGCAACAACAGGGGGGGGGAAAATAAGGAGAGAGGTGAAAAGCGGACGACAGAGAGGACTTAAATTTACGCACTGCGGGTCAAACTAGTGCAAAGAAGCACAGCGGAGTTTGGGTGGGTCGCAGACTGTATGGGGCTCTAATACAAAGAATATTTGAAACGCGGTGTTGGCGAGCATACAATTTGTGGGTTGACCGGAGACAGGACAGGGAAAAAAAGTAGCTAACAAGCACGGAGGTGCCCCGTTGGTCAAAAAAAAAAACAGAGGAAAAGCCGAAATACAGTTGAAGGGGGTTCGGGGAATCTCACGCAACGGCCGAAAAAAACCCCAAAAAGAAGAGCGGGGAAAAGAAAACCTGCCGTCAACGAGGTAAACGGATTCCGATTCCTGGAAATGACTTATCTAACCCCTCATCTTGAAGGGTCCGCCGCAAGAAAACCGTGACGTGCTCTAATTGAATCCCGATCGCCTACGGGGTCTGAGGGGTAGGTCGAACGGTCCCTTTGGCTTTTGCGTAACGTCGTATCGAGGAGGGTCGTGAATGCGGGGGGGATAGGAAATCTACATAATCACCTTGAGGGAACCGGAAAAAACATGGCGATACAGATTGAAAAAAGCAGGGTCAAAGCCCCGCGAGCGGTGAAGGGGGTAGGGAAGCAAAGCAAACCCCCCACACCCCCCCCCCCCCTCCCCCCAACCACCCACCCCACACCCACCCCCCCCCCCCCCCAAACCCCCAGCCCGCCACCCCCCCCCCCCCCCACCGGCCCCCACGCCCCGCCCCCACACCCCCCCCACGCCCCCCACCCCCCGTTCCCTTCTTTGGAGGGCCTCTAAATTCCGTGAGGAAAGAATCCAAGGCGAGCCTTCCCTGTCCTGGTATTCTAAAAAGAGAAAACCTCCCTTTGATTGGCTTCTTACGGTAATCCACAAATTGATTGAGCCAGGGAAAGAGGTTCGAGCCGAAAGACCGGAAATCGGACTCGCGTGCAAGGTCAAGAGGGGGAAGCGAAAAAAAAAACTCGGCCTAAAAGCCGGACATTCCACGGCGGAAGCATGGGGCGGAAAAGGTCAAATTAGAGCGCTAGGGACGAAAAGGGGGCAAATGATCGAAGAGAAATACAGAAGTGAATGAGCTCAGCTCGTCGGCCCGGACTGTCTCTCGGCAAATGTAGTTCTGTATCAGGGGGAAGACGGATCGAGGCCGATTACATCGAACAGGTAAAAAATCTAACGGGGTCTATCCGAGAGAAAAGGGGGTCAACTGGTCTCAGGATATCTAGAAGGTGCAACCGTGAAAAGGGGACCACGGTGGTTCGTCGGGGGGTCGAGAACTCAACATCGAGGGGGAGAAAAGAGGCCACCATGAACAAGAACTTGCAATCTTTCGGAAGTCCAGGAAGCGCGCGCTCGAATGACCGCGATATGAACTCATAGAGTACCAAGAATATACACTGGATGGGAGAAGACAAATAGAGTGAGAAGTCTTGGTTCACGAGGGCGTTGGTGAGCTCTGCCGTCTATGGGGGAATAAAGCAAAAAAGGAGTTCTAAAACCTCGGTCTGAGGAAAGGGGCCCTTATCGACTGATTAACGGAGGGTAAAGGGACGGGGACCCAAATGCCGTCGCGGGAATCGAAGAGGAAGGGATGAACTAGGGGTCCGGTTTGTTCTCAGAGTTTCCACTTGCTGGCCGAGAGCGAGACTCAAACGGATAGAACGGGGAGAATCACTTCGCCGACCATCTAAAAGGATCTTCTTGTCTAAAATACGGGAATTGGAACTGAGGAAAGGCATGTGGAGATGTCGTTCTGGTAGTTCGGTGGAGAACTTGCTCTGCATGGGGTATGGGGGTAACCGCCGGGCTCTGAACGCTCCAGTTCGGAGGGGGTTGGGAAAGAATAGATCAGTCGGGGTGTAGGTCTCTGGACCGTCTCCGCGCGTCTCTCTCGGCGGGGGGGGGCGGAGGGAAGGGGATGGCTGGGGGGGTGGGTGTTAATACGGGAAGAAAAAAACCACGGGAGGGTAGGCGTTATTACCCAGATCTCAGTATCGAGTCATATATGCGCGAACAGACAAGAACGGAGTAGAGCGCCAAGAGCCTTATTCACGCTTTCTGCTCTACTGAAAAGGGAGAACAAGCGCCCCTACAAGGGGCCATAGATTAAGTCCTCTTCTAGGGGGGGACCGCGCTCAGGGGGAGGGTCATGGATGCGTCGCCGTTGATTTATTCAGGGGGAGTTAAATCGAAGTCGTCAGTGGCTGCTCTCACTAGTTCGGGATCAGGGAAAAAGGAAAGAAATGACCCGCATCGTTACAGGTGTCCTTTTCGGGCGACAAAAGTGAGAGGCACCATTGAAACAGACTTACAAACTCGCAAGCGAAGCCTACTCGGGGTCAGGGAGAGGGAGCAAGGCAGTCAGGTAGGAAAAGATTACCTGCTCGCTCCTACAAAGACCTCTTGACCGAAGGGAGTATCGGGAGGGGAGGTGATAATGAATTGAGGGGGATATTGCCTCATATCTAGAAGACGACTCTATTAGGCAGCTGGCCTTCCAGAAGTGGGCGGGGGGGGTTGGGAATCTCCAACCGCCGGTAAATATTTAGCTCTTGAAACATGGACTCGACCACCGCTAAAAACAAGCCGGGAAGGGAGCTCTGGGGCTACAATAGGAAATTAATAGGTCGACGGGAGGAAAACCGCTCGCTTCGGTAAACCGGGACTATAGTCTCAGCCAATGTGCAAGACATCCCAATATTCACGGCAAGGATCATTAAGCGGGAGCGAGTCAGGGGGCAAGAATGTTTAAAGTGGTTCCAATGGAGACGTTCGAGAGGGGGGAGGGTGTAACAATCTGGGAAAATAATTTACGCCTTGAGAAAAAAAGGGGGGAAAACTTAGAGTGGGGAGTGTCAGGGGCGGATCCTGGGACAGTGCTCGAGGGCACAAACAAGTTACACAGCGGCGGTTCCGGTCACTATAAAGATATCTTGCCATATGGGGAGAGTCCACCGGTCTCGCCCTTCCACCCTTGCAGGAAAGGGTCTCACGGAAGTCTCTTACCCACGTTAGGGGGGGCCTGCGAAGTAGAAATGCTCTGCTCTACCAGCTTTCGGATCTGCAGCAAGGAGGCGGTTCCCCTTGGGTCTTCTAAGGATGCGAACTAAGGGGGCCTGAAGGTCTCTTGGTGCTCTGTCGCTCGAGGGGCACGTCGGCTATAGAAGTAGGAAAAATGTGTTCGGGTCCTCGTCTGCAAATCATTCGATGGGGGGGGGAGTCCCCGACCCCCTCTTTATGCGAACCCGCTTCGGCAAGACGCCCAGAAAAAGGAAACAGGGTTCTCGAGCCATTAGAAAAAAGAGGAAAGTCTGAGTCCTTCCTAAGCGGTGAAATTAGCGAGGTTTTCCGTGGTTCCTTTGGAGGGCCACGAACGAAAGTCTCCTCTGTCAGGTCCGGCGCTGGGGAAAAAAACTCCGATTCACTCAAATGGTTAAGACATGTTTGTCGTGACTTCCAGGGGTTTTTCTCTGGATCGGATCTAAAGAGCGTTCACGTTCTTTGAATTCACTTTTCCTCTCATTCCTGGGGTTGTGCGCAAATGTAAGAGCTAACTTTTATCCCTCCTTAAAAGGATGAGAGGTCATTGAAGGTTAGATGGATGTTTCCCCCGCTTCATGCGGGTCTTAGCCCTCGGGTGGGTTCGTCTAACCGCCCATTTTCAATTTGGCCTAGGGGGTTAGGAGGACGTCCATAGCTCGCGGACTGAGGGATAGAAAAAGATGGAGGATAGAGCCTGGCCGTGATTTTACCGGCAAAAAAAAACTGGGGGGGCGGGGGAGCGGGGTGTATCTCGGGAGAAACGCAGATTGGGGCCAAATTCGACGTAACGAAGCAGATAAGAGGGGGTCACTTCTAACATGGTTTTTGGAAAATCCCGTTATGACCTATATCACTTCGACGTACAGCCCTGGGGAGGAATCAGGGGATTACGGGGGGGGGAAGTTGAAGTGGCATCTTGCTCGTAGATACTTCTCCAAAAAGCGGGAGGATTCAAATTCGTCGTACCTCCGCTGAAATGATCAAAAGAAAAAGAGGGAGGGAGTGTGAGGGGGTACCGTTGCGTCCTCGATAGCAACGACAAGTCACAGGGAAAAAGGGGCTGAATGGCTTCCGGCCGAATCAATATTTGCGAAAAAAGATGGTCTAATCTCCTCACCGACAGGAGGTAGCTTTGGAGGTCTCAACCTGAGATGGCAGTGGATTGATCAAGAAAGACTTAAGAAGCATAAACATAATTTGGGGAGCACATCGTGATTGCTCTTTCTTGGGCATTGATGAGAGGAGCTTAAGATCAGGTAAGCCGGTAAGGCCTTCGATGAGAGACATGAATCCCGCAAATCCTGGGAATGAATGCTGAGATTTACTTGTCGAAGATTTGGGGATCAGTCTAAGGGTATGAAAAAACACCGGACAATTCATGAAGGATGCGGGACAACAGGAAACGAAAAAAATGAGCGGGAGATTTCAAAGCTCGTGCCGTGGCAAATGGAAAAGGGTGAAAAGACGGATTTTGGATCAAGGCGAAATCACATATGCAAAAAAAAAGAAGGACGGTCGGGCCAAAATTAGTAGGACGAAGACGAGCAAGAAGGTCGTACTAAGAACGGCTGCGGATCTCAAAAACCGAAGGGGGGGCACCTCGATATTACCGAGGGACTCAGGAGATGAAAGGGGTGGTCTCTCAAATTTTTGCTGGTCCAGGCCCTCATGGTGAGAGAATCCTCAAAAGAAAAAAGGTTCTCCTCTACTATGCCAGAGGAGAAAAAGTAGCGGTTTGAATTTCCCGGGGTCCTCATTCGTGAATTATATCTGTAAGGTTGAGCACAACAGGTTGGCATATAAACTATTACTACTGCATCCTTCGAGGCCAGAGTCCGATGGCCGATTCCTTACCTCCCCCAGTTCAAAGGAGAACCGGGAAAAGGCGGGCATGCTTGCTCTCATTGTTTCTGAAGGGAAATGGAAAAGAGAACAAAGAATCGGAGACTTCGAGAGGCTTTAGGGAACACTTTCAATCCGAAAACCTCTGGGCCCGCCTCGGCTCATTCCGTCACTCCTCACGAATTGTGGTGCAGGCAGTAAGAAATGATGCGGGACATCTTTCTGGAATTCCTCTCTGAACCTGTGAAAACATCGAACTCAGGGGGGCTAACAAACCTCGCAAGGGGAAGAACGGACAAGAAGTCCGCGAAAAAAAATTCCGCACCAGACGATTTATTCATTGAAGTCTTATTCAAACTCTTTAGGAAATTCGAGCCCAGCATAGAAAGGGGGTAGGTCAGAAACTCGGAAGAAAAGAAACTCCGGAAGTTTTGAACTAGGTAGAGAATTTGGAGCCAAGGACGGAGTCGTCATTGCCAGCGCTAGTTCTGACTGAACCAAGCAGAGGGGAAGGAAGAATAGGGGAGCGAGACAACCGCGTCATGGATGGCTTTTGGCCACAAAATTACGGATCCATGAAGCGAGAAAGGAGCCGGGAAACCCTAATTCAACGCGGTGTAAAAAGAAAGAAGAAAAAAAAAAAAGCCCGGGAAAGAGCTAGGGATGGAAACGTCAGCAATAAACCCTCGCGAAAACTTGGCTTGACTGGGGAACTGAAGGTCTTGGGGAGGAAAAGGCCAAAAAGAGTGAAGGAATCGCGGTACATTGCTCATACCGCCTGAAGAGGGAAGGACCACCAATCATCGGCGAACGAAGGCGAATTTACTCCACCACGCTCAAGAACATGATCAGAGAAGAAACAAAAGTGGAGAGGAAGAAAAGAGTCGGGAAACCAAGGGACAAAATCTCGAGGGCACTTCATATTCCAGACGATCTTGGGGAAAGAAGGTTCGCCGAGGAAAGTGAAAAGTCCGGGCAAGGTTAGAAACACCGTCGGGGCGGTATCTGAAACTCGGGAGAGATCACCTAAACAATCGCAGGATGAAGCCGTCTCTCCGAAAAATCCATGGAACTGAGTTTAAAAAGAAAAGAGGAAAGCTATAACAAAAACTGAGGATTAGAAAAGAGAGATAAAATCTCATTTTCAGAATAAACGCTCTCTCCTCAGCAACCATGGAAAGAAACAAAGGAAGGGCGTCGAAAAGCATTCCGGGGGTGGTTATCAGGGCTTCTTTTTAAAATATATACCGAACTGAGAGTTTAGATGATAAAACAAAGTGTCAGGGGAACCGACATCAAAGAACAGTCACACTCTTCTTCTGAATTCAATGAATTGATAAGCAGGGGTTTTGGACCTGGGGGGGGGGGTTTCCGGGCGTCAGGAAGTCCACAGACTTTTAGTTCCTCGGATCAATGTTCTGGGGGTGGAGTAAGAAAGTCTTCGCGAGAAGGGGATCAGCTCGTTCTAAGGCTCATTTACGCCCGGGTCTCACCGGTTACAATTGGCGTGGGGCGAATAAAATAGTTCCCAGAAGAAAGAAGCCTTGCGCGATTGGGGGGGTCTTTTCGTCTGCAGGTCGGAGGAAAAGATTGAAGAAAGGTGAGAAGCCGAGTCGGTCAGAAGCCGCTCGTAAAAGCTTGTTCGGGCCACGAGGGGATTTTTACAAGAAGGGGGCAAAACTCCTAAGTTATTGGGTGGTTCCAAAGCAACACGCGTCCGCGAAATAAACGGGACCTCGATCATCTGCCAGGCGGTGTGTCGTCAGTGTAAGCTGCGCTGACGCAAGGGGCGCAGAAGGAAAAAAGAACCGGATAAATTCACCATCGAAGACTTATTTTTTACTGGTGAATTTAGAGGTCGCTTGGGAGAAAACGAAAACAAACCAGACGGAAAAAAATGGTTCGATCGCCGATCCCGCTTTGATCAGATCATGAAGCCGCAAAGTGAAAACGGAATCGGATAGGGAAATGCAGGCCCCTGCTCGTTCTAGTGCGTACATGGAGGGAAAGGGGGGCACAGGAGCCGCCATCCATAGGTCCCCCGCACATTTATGTGCGAGGAAGAGGGTCGCCCAATCGCGAAATGCCCAGGATCACCTGCGGAAACGAGAGAATGGACAACCGAGTACCGGATATAAGACGTTTCCCTAATCACGAAGTCAGACGGAAAGGGGTGAAAGAAAATTCGGAGCAATGAGAGCAAGCAGACGACTTTGAGGACACTTGGGGAAAGTCAAGAGATTTGGGACGGAGCGCGGGAAATCGGACTTTGCTCTAGAATGCTTCTCTTCGTCAAGTTAATATCTCAAAGGGGGGCTGAAAGGGAAGAGGCCGAGAAGGCCATAGAAAAAAACTTCCCTCTGTTTTCTCGCGTCCGAGGGCAGGAGGCGCTGTAAAGGAAAGATTCGTACATGCCTCAACCGTCCAAAGTCCAACCTCTCAAGCCTGACCGCATCTGTGTTTGAATTGGCAATTCGTTTAAAAGTCCGTCCTCCCCGTCAGGACACCCCAAAAATCAGACCAATCCAACTTACAGTTTCGGCCCTCCTTAAAAAGGTAGTCGTAAGAAATTGAATCCCAACAGTCCCTTGCTGCAGACGCGCCCCTAAAAAGGAATTCGCAAGGCCGAAAAAAAGATGGGTTCCAATTCAACGCCTTCAGCATTTGTGTAGGAGCGAGAGGGGGCTCTAAATCATTAATTTAATTTTGGCCGGGTGGGGCTCTGAGCAAATAACCAGTCAGGAGCACCGAGGTGCGGTTTCATGGATAATCGAGCAGGAAGAAGGATCCGAAAAAAAAAGGGTCTGCTCCCTCGGCGCTCCCCGGAAACGAGATATAAAAAAGAGGGTGCCATAGCAGCGTTCCTTCCTCTCACTAGAAAAAGATAGAGCCACGGAAAAAAGAGAAATTGTAGAGACACCAGATGACTAGGGGGGACTTCGGGAATAGCATCAACCAGAGGTTGGAAAAAGCGGAAACACATTTCGCTGAAGTACAATCGGAAAGTCAAACGAAAGAAGGGATGTTGTCGTGCTCAGCAATGCAAGGAGAGAAGAGAGGGAGAGAATGTTCGTGGGGGGCCTCCATGTGCTGTTAGAGGTACTAAGAAACTTGCGAGGACAGTTTTGAAGCGATTTTGGTGGACGATATGAGCGCCAAAAAGAGGAGGCCCAGGGGACGGCCGCTCCTGGCGAGTCTCGCTTTGCGGCGTTGACAGAGGAAAAAAGTGTCTCTCCCGTGTTCTAGAGAAACCGAGGGGGAGCGGCTCTAGACCTTCGAGTCGCGTGAACTTTGCACGTGAGAACTCTACCGGCAGGAACTTGACGTCACGTCTATTCAAGATGGGGGTCCTATCTTTGTTTTTCCTATTTTCAGAAAGGAGTGAAGGGTTCGTCAAGATCAGATTGCAGGTCTACTAATTGAAATAAAAGGCGGAGGGTTAGGGGGTTCTCCCTTCAACTTCCCTTTTTAATTTTTCTAAACCTACTGAGGGAGGCTCTTTAAAATCGACTGGCTCAAGCCGGAAACATTCAGGTGGGCCTCATTTTTGGGGGGGGTTGGGAAATGCGGGAGGCAGGAAAGTCCGAGGAACCTGGAACGATGGTCGTCTATCAGCAAAGAGAAACCTTTCCTCCAGAAAGGAAAAAAATCGGTCAAGGAAGGAGTGAAACTCCTTCTTCATTCCATGACTTATCGTGGGCGCTCAAGAGAAGCCTATGACCAGAAACACCTACCTCTCTACATGTGAACAATCCCTCGGCAGTGACGAAAAGTTCTATCTTAAAGCGAAACTGGTTGGGGAAGAAAGGCAAGTCTGTCACGCTTTTTACTTGTGGCAATCCATATACGTAATCAAAGACGGGGGGCCGGAAAAAAATACGAGCGATAAGGATTGCGATCGGGCAATCGAAAAAGATCGAGGGACGAGAGGAAGTCTTGTCTCCTGAGCGCCAGTGGAGAATAGAAGGATCAGGTAGGATGGGGAATCTGTAAAAGCACCGGACCCAGGTGGAAAGGAAAAGCTTGGGTTCATGAAGAGAGCGACAGGATTGGCAAGAGAGTCTAGCGACAGAGAGCGCGCGGGGGATTGTGCAAATATCTGTTAAAGCACTGCGGACCATGAACAGGAAAAAGATCTCCGCCTTCAAGGGTTCCATGTGGCAAATTTGGGGCTGGCTAGCGAAAAACTACCAGAACCTTGCCTGATCGAACTCTTTGACCGTTGGACCATAGAACAGAGAATCAAGGAGACTGCGGCAATCGAGGCACATTAGATGGGCTTCTCAGTCAGTCAGGGAAGCGCTAGGAGGGGGAATAATTAAAAAGAATGAACCGTCCTCGGCAGGAAGCGCAGATTGGAAGCAAGGGGAGGAACGGCGTCGTGAGGGGGGTTCAGAGGAGCAGTGGGCGATAAGGCGCTGCTCGGCTTTCCGGATATACGACTCCACAGTAACTGCATACGGTGGGAAAAAGGCCGTGGATAAGGCATTTCCTCGAGATCCAATCGACAAAGGCAGGTGAGGGGTTTGGTCACAGTCGGACTCTTCTCGCGGGCCTCTTTCGGCCCTATGAAGAGGCTCTCAGTGTCTCCGAGATCGAATGGGTGGCGGGGGCACGCGTCGTAAGGACGGGACTTGGCAACGTTCCTGCGACTATTAGATAGAGCGTAAAAAGGATCGAGGATTTGGTTCGAAGGCCTAGTCCGCGTATCCGCACTCCAAGCTGATACCAAGCTTAGTTGGGAGAAAGCGCCCCGACTTAGAAGCGCAACTGGAAGGGAGTGAAGGTCATAGTCCGAAAAAAAAAATCGAGGAGGGACACGTCATCGAAAAGGGAGAAGGGTTAGTGGGGAGCGGGGGGGGAAGAAGGTTGCGTTATCTCTAAAGAGCCACATCTTCAACATCAGAAAAATCTGTGTTCAGCCGTTTCAGGAGCAGATAGTTCGGATATGATATCAACACGAGGGGAAAAAGGCGAGTAAGAGGCGCAAAAAGCTGCATTCGACGAGCACGCCAATCCAAGACCGCAAAAGAGGGTCTGGCCGAAGCGCGAATCACCGACATCCTTGTCCGCCCGAGGGGTTTGTTCAGGACGATGCTCGAACAAAGGGGAGAGCAAGGATGAAGGGGAAGGGAAGGCGGTCCGGGAAAGGCGCCGGAAAGTCTTCTTTAAGGCCGCGCTGTAGTAGCTGGGAAGCGAAAACTTCCGAAAATATCTTTGAAGCAGTAAATAGTAAAAAAGGGGCAGCGGGGCCAACGGACCCAACTTGTGCATGATGACTCCTATCCGTGTCTCACTTCCTCCTCGGAATGAGGGAATAGAAAGAACGTGACCAAATTCGAAAACTCGCTGATTCAAAAGAATTCCCGGACTTACAGGGGCTTGCGAGTCTGATCGAAGGGCAAATCTGCCTTTGGTCCGCACCGAATTGTAGTTCATGTTGGGGATACTGAAGCGAGAAGAAAACTAAAGTGCTACCGCGAAAAGGAGTCACTTTTCTAACATCTAAATATCGGTGCGCTAAAAGGGAGAGGCACTATATTGGAGGGCTAGAGCGATGCGGACGTCTCTGCA
>Ga0179593_1288321_pt1 | contig 12926 bp, 14 predicted proteins | sample CZODoug2_1_08_16_FD_185931 | JGI IMG/M metagenome (GOLD analysis project Ga0179593, IMG submission 185931) | Vadose zone soil fungal communities from Angelo Coast Range Reserve, California, USA - CZODoug2_1_08_16fungal (PacBio error correction) | ecosystem: Environmental > Terrestrial > Soil >...
TTACCCCTCTCCAATAACATTATTCGCAAAGGCTCGAGCTTGAGGATCATAAGGAATAAGCTGACATTAGGGGCCATCTGTTTAATTTAATGTGAGAAGATCAAGAAAAGTCTAAAAGCAAGGTACCTGGAGGTTCTGCAAACCAGGCTGGAAACTTAAAGGGGAGGAAATGGTGGCCCTTTGAACACAACGAAGACCTAAGGGGGAAGTGGAACGTTGACATTTCCAGACTGAGGAAGTCTGCCTCAATTATCTTTCGCCAAAGAAAAGAACGGGGATCAGTTCGGTTGGGCGGGGGAGTAACGGTATTCCGAGGGAGAAACAAAATGATTGTACATGACGGTGGTTAAAAGGTAATAGGGCTTGCGAAGAAGGTGCAGGTGAAAAGTAAGGTATTGTTTGGCGAGAGAAAGTGCAAAGAAAAAACTGGTCTAACAAGAGTAAGTCGCCTAGTTAAGTGAGACGATGGCGTGGGAAGAAATCTCGAAAAGCGAGGGCGGTAAAGGAACTTTTTAAAAACCGTATAAACCTCAATCCCAGAAAAGTGTCGCAAAGACCAGTAGGGAAAAAAGAGCAATGGGAAGACGAAAGGAAAAATCTCTGAGCAGAAGCAAAACTTCCGAGGGCGAGAAAACGAGGAACTTGGCTACAACTGGAAAATCGTTGCGAGACCAACAAAAAGGGGGGGAAGCGCTAACCATTCATCAGAGAGTAGACGTAAATATCGAAACCCATAGTTGCGAAAAACCCGTATACGGGTAAGGCAAGAAATCATCTCAGAAAGGCCCGAAATTTTGAAGAAAAGAGGAATCGAGGGCGCGCCAACCCTAAACTGTTCAACGGACCCGACTGAGAGGACGCTGGCAGATAAAGAAAAAAACTGAATCCCAATGTCAAAAGGAAAGGGGCAGACGACTGGGGGGAGCGGATTTACAGAAAGTAGATGAAGCAGGTTGAACCGGCGTGGTAAAGGGCGACAACCACGATGATAACCTAATCCTATTCGTGTGCGGCGTGGTGCTGGTGACTGCGGAAAGAATATCTTCGTGCAGAGACAATTTCTGTTATGGAAACGATACTTGTGGGAATGAAGTGCTGCACAATAGGGTTGCCATATATGCATCAGGGGGTCTAGTACATGCTGGGTAGAAGAGGAATGGAATCCTTGGAGAGAGGCGCTTACGCGATAAACTTTCACGTCACGAAAAAAGGCGGTCGGGGTGGACCCAAAATGAAAAGATTGATGGGGCATTGGGTTGAATTGGAAGTGGAAACGGTCGTATCGATTTGGCGGGCTTGGGAGCAGAGGCAGATATTGGTGGGGGAATATGAAGAATGCTGGTGCCCACGAGGGGATTACGAAAGTCTTGAATCACGATCATATGGAGGGCCGGGTCGAGGAAGGGGGACAGATGCAGTAAAAGGCGCGGGGTGGCCAAATCGCGGGACAAGCTTTCCCGAAGAGGAGGTAAAGGGGTAGCAAGAGAGTGCTTGTAGTAACAGGAACAAAATATCCGGGGGACTGGGTTGGGGGGGAGAAAACTGGGACGGCTTGAATGTCGGATTTGGACCTCAATCAGGGAGACCGCAGATGGGGAAAAAAAAAAAGAAAGGAAACGACGGCACGTACCGGGCCAAAATTCACTCATATCCAACGTACTCCAACCAAAAGAGTTCGAAAAGTGGTTTTAACGAAAATTGTACTTTTCGTTGTAAGAAGGGGGAGGAACTCACCGAAAGCTAGGGGAGGGGAAGCATATCACCGATCCTGCCAACAGACCCAAAAAAAAAAAAAAGTATCAACTGGATTCTGGGGAACTTCCTATGGTTAAAAAAAAAGAACAACCAGAAAAGAGTGTAAAGACCCCAACAGGCTCAGTCCCTACAAGGCACAAAAGCCTTTGATAATTCCACACCGGGAAACAAAAAAGCAAAGCCTGAAATAGATTCTAGGTTAAACGAAGCAACTTGTTGAGAGGAAAAGTCAAAATACCCTACAACGGGAAAGCATTGGACCTCTAGGAAGGTATGGGGCGATCAAGCCATACAATGTGATGCGACTGATTGACGGGGTGAGAAAAGGTGATCCGAGTACCTGGTCTTTCGAGGTGAAAAATAGTCGAATCGTGAGAGTCGGCCTATGTGAGGAATATGGCAAACAATGATTCGAAAAGGTCATACGGTCGTTGAACACGGAGGCGTATGAGTGATAAGGAAAAAGAAGACAATTTGGGGGGAAAACAACAAGAAATTCATACTTTGGGGTCAAAAACAAGGGGGGCTGAGGGGGTATTAAAGAGCTGGGGGAAAAAACGCTCTGCCCGTCGATTCCGGAGTACGCTTCGGCGCTGCGGATGCAGATGAGAAAAAAAAATCGACACAACATGTGTTAGATGAATTTACCCAGCTGGAGGACAACAGGGGGCACATGACATATAGCTGGGAAGCATCCTGGCGAGAACGTGGGGTGACACAAAAAGAACTATGGATTCAGGTTGATAAAGCGAGAGGAGGGTGTATCGACAGTTGAAGGGGCGGGGGCAACTAGGGCGAACATGGTACTCTGGCAGGTTTGCGAGAGAACCCTCCTGAGGTCTGAGAAAGGTTGCGAACACGAGCCAGGGAAGTAAGCATTCGGGGGAAATGGGAAAAGGGGAGGACGAAGATAAAGAATACGCGGGATCCGCTACGGGCTAGCAGTAATTGTCCGACTTCTCCAGGCCTCATGAAATCCGGCGGGAAATCCGGGACACCGAAATCTACCAACGGCGACAGGGCGGACCAATACAGCAGTTGTTTGGCAAAACGGGGTAGCGAGGGGGGGGTTTGTTTTCTTTTTCCCAGCAGTGCGAAGCTTGGGAGAGATCTTTCATTTGGGGAAAATCTGAGGAAATTTTCTTGGGACACTTTCTCGATAGTCAGAAGGGGCGCAAATTGATAAATCTCGTGAAAACATCAAAAGGAGAGGAAAAAAAAGTCGTAGGGGTGAGACGGTTAAGTATGGGAGGGGTCTTCGAAGAAAAAGGACAAGTTTAAGGAGCCTTACAGGTAAGAAAAATGGAGGGTTTTCGGGAGACACACGAAGCCGAATCTGAGCGGACTCAGCAGGATTTTAGGAGAGGATCCTCCGAAAAGAGAGAAAGGTCAAACGGAAGGAAAACGCGCACCTAAGGAACCTCACTCAGTGGCATGATGGCTCTCTCAACAAAAACTAGGAAGGTGGGATCATAATCATCTGACGAGGGTCCAAGTTCCTTTATAAAGGAATTGGGTGATATATATAAGAGCAGTATACAATTCAGGGGACTAGGGCAGCGTATCGTAACACCGTAATTTTTTAGGGTCGCACGAAACCCTCCAAGAATACTCTGGGAAAAATAGGCACGGGCCTATGATTTGGACGGGAAGAGATACCATAAGTACAGATTAAGCTCCCGGTTGGGAAGTCGTTTATGACGGATGTTGAAAAAGGACGAACCTCTAAACCCAGGAGGACTAGAAGTCAAAAGACTAAGAGATACCCCATTCACGCGAATCCCAAGAGTCTCTGTTCGAGAAAAAGAAAAACAAAAATAACCGGCCAACCACGTAAGGCTCAGGCTCAGTTGGGAATGGGCGTCAACTTTTGAAGGGACGAGGGGGAAATTTTAAGGGGATTCATGTAGAACGGGTACAAAGACGGCTCCAAGAGAGCCAAGGTTTCTGAGGGAAACTCACCTTAGAAGAAAAGTCAATTGCGAAGCGTTACGACAGTCGTCGTGGCGCAAGGAAAGAAAGACCAAATCACGGCTTTTGTCAACATCACAGAGGCGAGACATTCAGAACAAAGAGACCTCCCAAACTCCGAGCCGCGGAGGGGCTTCCCCAGCTAAGGATCTTGCAAAAATTTGGGGTAAAAAAAAAGGATAGGCCGAGGAGAGAAAAAGGATCGCTAGTCAGTTCCAAGCTTGTTCGCAGTCCAGCTTTCGTAAATTACTCCTAGAAAAAGGGGTGTGTGTCGGGAGGGGGGAGAGGAAGGAAGAAAGAACGCGAACCGCGGGAAACAAAAGACCTCCATGAACCCCCAAATCGGGGTCAACGTCCTAAACGCCCCACTGGTGTAAGCACGAAAAAACAAAAGTCAGAAGGAGTGAGGGAATCGCAGCCTTTTCCTTTGCCATCACGAAAAAACAATACCTCGCGTAGAAACAATGCACGCGCGACGAGCTCGAAAGCAGGGGCGGGAAAATACTCGAGCCCAAGCGGCTACCTCCGGGCACGATAGCGTAAAAAAAGGTACTCACCGGGCCATGGATCAACCTGAAGCAAAAACAAAAAAAAGTAGCAGAGCAACGGTAATTCTTGAGATAACAGGAAGAGAAGTATGTTACGTGTCGGATTACTGGGGAAAGTTTTAAATCAAGAGGGGAACAAGGCGAAGTGAACGATATCGAGGGACAGTCGGTGGAGGGGAGTTTGAGCTAGGGGGGTTCAAGGGAGTGATTCCGCCCTCTCAGAAGGGGGGGGTTTAGGGGATTTGGGGTTCGCGGAAAAGAGCAGTTCCCACCAGAAAGATCCAGGGGGATTGCATGGCGGTGGGGGGGGCTGTGGCAAAGGAGACGGGGGGTAAAAGACCCTGCCCAACTTTCTGTGGAGGTCGCCTGAAGGAATAACAAAAAGAAGAAATCGTAACACGAGTGTCTACTACTTTTGTTGGGAGGGAAGAAGGAAACCATAGAGTACGGGGGAATAGGTAAGGGGCAGGGTCGTGTCCGGTGGAGAAATGGTGGGGGCCAAAATTCGGGTTAGCCGAATAAAGGGGGCTGGTGCGGTGGGGAACCAGGAATAAGAGAACGGACAGCCGTCGTCGGGATCAAAAAACCTTTAGGTTTTTAACTGAGCGAAGCACGAAAAGAAAGAAAGCATGAGGTCGAAAAGTTCTTTTCAAACGCAGGGGGAGAAGAAATTGGTTGGCCTGCCTAGCTGGCCACCGCGCCAAGGTGCAACGTCAAAAGAGGACAATCATGCACGACAAAACTGTACTGATGCTAGCGTGAAAAGAAACTTGGTAGACCAGGTAACAAAAGTAGAATCTTTTACACAAGATCAGGAGGCAGGCGGCGCAAAGGAACCGCCCATGCATAAATCGCAGGAAAAAGCACTCCAAATACTGGAAACCTCGGGGCGGAACACAAAGCCAGGGGTACGTCGGGGAGACATGGTATCAACACGGTCTCAGGGGTATATCGCAGAAAGGGGCAGTCCTTAAAAGACCACTAAGGAACTCAGCTCAAAGAAGCGGGCATAAGAGGGGCAGCGGTCCCCTTCGCCGGAGGGAAGTGGCCAGAGAACGTAGAGCCATCGGAGAAAGCCCTTGGGCAATCAGCGCTCACTAGCCGGACAGGGGGGCACAAGCCAGCCGCGACACACTCATCGAGTTAGACAGAGGGGTGTACTCCCGTGCACTCAACCGTGACACACGACATCTTCATACTGGTATGTCAAACCAAAAGGTTGCAGCACTTCTAAGGTTTAAAGGGAAGGGAGTTCAGGAGAGAGTCCCTAGGGTTACGCAGCAGTTTAGGGGGGTCCGACAGATTTGTTAAGGGACTTCCTCCTTTGGATAGCATTAGCTGAGGCTGCCCAGAAATAAAGGGTTTTGGAGCCCAAGGGCCGCTAGGGTGCTTTTACGCTTTGGTGCCTCGTTATCCCCTGGTTGGAAAAAACGCGTGGTCCAGTTTGGAGGCTCATGGAATAGGTACTAGCTCCATCCGTCGAGGGCGCACGAGCATTCCTACTTTCTAGTCGGGAGAGTGGAATCGTTGGTCCTGTCGCATTTGGCATAGTTGCTCAACGACGGGGTGACAAATCACTGTAGGATTGAATACATTTCAATTGAAAGAGCAAGCCCCCAGCGGGGGGGATCGATGGAGAAAAGCCCATAAGTCATAAACTAGAATGGGAGGTAAAAGAAGATTAGAATAAGTGTGTCGGGAGAAGATGTCCGGCACCAAAAAATCCAGGGGTCAAAGAAAAAAAGGGCCCGAAAGAAAGTTAAGTGGACCTCCAACACGGGAATGACAAGCCTTTGGGGTGGGGAATCACTAAAGGGGCCTTGGAGAAGGAGGTAGGGACATGAGACGAGAAAGAAAAGGGGGGTTTGGAGGCAGAGGGGGAAACGAATAGAGGAAAGGGGAAAAAACTAAATTCAAACCTTTAAGGGGAGAGGGGGGAGTAACACTTGGGACATTTAAGGGAAAGAGTTGAAAATGGCGGAACGAAAAAGGCTGGGGCTCCTGATTTTCGAGTTCTTAGAGGGGGCAATACTAGGCGGGAATACGGGCAAGCACAGGCTTCAGAAAGAAGGCAAGAGTAAGGGTCGAGAAGTTTGGGAGAAGAACAATCTCAACACAAGGGGAGGGAGGGGGAAATATTACTTCAGGAAGCGAAAAAAATGGATGCACAAATGGAATAGTCTGCAGCCTAATGCCTGAAAGCTCAAAGGGTATACGCGTTAATCTTGTAAAACAAATCAAACTCCCACCGCGGGGGTCGGACGCACCGAACGGTAAGGGGAAGTAAAGGGGCTTAAACAAAAGTTCCACTTGGGAAAACCAGAAACCGTAACGGGGAAGTTGGGAGGGAGTTCATCTGTTCTCGCTTCTAAAAAGAACTTCTATTCGGTGAAGAATGAAAGACCGATAAAAAGAGGCCAGTTGGATTCGTGGTAGTATGGGGGAAATGACGCTGGAGAACCACAAGGGGAGGGGTAAGTGATTAATCGAACTGTTGAATACATAGGGAGAGAACGGGGGGGAATGAATAAGTATTTTTGTACTAGGCTGGGGGAAGAAAACTTCAGAAAATGAGGAAGCATCTGGAAAATATGGAAACTAGGGTATGATTGCGAAGGAGGATTCAATCAGGTGCTAATTGGGAAGGACTAGTTAAAAGTACCAAGAAGAAGGGGGCGCGGTAAAACCCAGGTAAAAAGGGCCAACTGCGCTGCAATTACTCCACACCTCGAGAAAGGGTAGAGCTGACCTTCTGCGGAATAAAACTCATTAACTTACATCGCAAGGGAAGGAGGTGAAACGACAACAACCGACATTAAAAGTCTCCCCTCTAACGTGATAAACCGGCCAAAGTGCGAAAACCGGGAAGTAGTGTCAATCAGGGACAGCGGACTCGAAAAAGAGGGGGAGTTAATGTCCTCTAGGGTACCAAAAGAAAAAAACATTGGCGGACCTCCATCCCTTCGGAACGCTGGTAGATAGAAACGCAAACCCCAATTTAAAAAGGAAGATCGTGCGCAAGAAAACTTTTGTCGTAGATTGTAAACAGAACGGCCTGGCCGCGGAATGTGTCACATTTGTCAAGGACACCGCAACACAGAGGAAGGGGGGGGGGAGCGGCGGCAGGGCAACTTGGGGGGGGGGATAGGAGTTGTAGAGTTATTACTTGAAGGGAACAAAGGGCGGGGGTTGTCAAAGCCTCAATTTGACATCCTCAGAAAGGCGAAAGGATGGCAGGTGAACCGGAAGAAAGATATAAGAACGGTGGGAGAGAAGTGGGGACCGTCTTGGGAGATAACGACCCTGTAAATTTCGACGAAGAAGCAGGGCGGGGGGATCAAGTTCTCTCGAAAAAACCCAGGGCTTTTTGCGGGGGGAAAAGCGCGTGTCAAATTGGTTCCTGATCAGGAAGCGAGAGGGGACGATAGGAGGGCTGTTAGGGGGTGATTTGGGGGAAAGAAATCACGACAGATCTATGGTAAAAGAGGAGAAGAGGAGGGTTAATTTCGTTTCCGGGGAAACCAAGTGACGGGGGAAAGCCGCGCATCATAGTTTAGGAAGGACACTGTGGGGAAAATTCATTAAAATGCGGATGAGGCTCGACAAAAACTTCAACCAATTCTACTATCGTGAGTGGAAAAAAGGGAAGAATCTCGTAGTGAATTGATAAGCGACAAAAAAGAAAAAACTGCACTGTTGGGTTGACAGGCGAAAGTGTATTGGGGATCGGACTGCGAAAAAAAAAGCCGGGAGTTAGGGCTACCGGATGTTGCCAACTCTACTGCCAGGAACGACTATTCACCGTCAAAAAAGGTTTTGCCAGTGGCTAAACCAAAGGTAAGGGGGGCAAAAAGGAGTGTGACAATTTCCAGGGTCGGGGTGGGTAACGAAAGGGGTAGAAAAAAGCACCGAGAATCAACGCACTCAATCACTGGCCACGGCAAAACAAAACAGGAATCCAATGTATAAGGGAAGGGTTTTAACGAGTGCCAAAACCGAAAAAACCCTGATCTTGTACAGGACCAACCGGCTCGATGTCCTCAAACCCAGAATTTAATAAATAAAGAAAGGAATGAATAGGGGAAGAGAGTTCACTCAGACAGTTAAAATACATTGTGTAAATCTTTAACTGGAACCAAAGAGGATTCCCTACAAGGGTACAAGAGGAATAAAACGATCAATCCAGTACCCTTTCGCAGAAGGAAGGAGTGAGAAAGGGAATCCGGAGTAAAGGGGTCACATGGGGAGACCATCGGAATCGGGGAGATTAGGAGACTTATGTCAGATGTGCGGAAGGGAAGGGGGGCGAACTGCGGGAGGAGTATGTGATTCTGTAGAACTGGGGGAAAAAGAAAAACGGCAAGTTTTTTGTTATAAAAGAAAATCTTAGCCCTTGGTTTCGTGCTAACAACGGGAAGGGCTGTGTTTTAAAGGAGAGAAAAGAGGGGCGCACAGGGGGAATCTGGGATCGGGGAGGGCACTAGTCTACGTCATTGCCCTCGGGGAAAACAAGAGCCACACCATGTTTAGGAATTAATACGCCAGGGCTGGGGGGGGGACAGGAACACATCTTTGGGGGGAACGGCGCGTCGAGCGCACCCTTTTCGAAACTGGGGGATGTAGACTCAAAAGCAGTTGCATTAGAGGGCTTTGGATACGCGGAAAGGGGAAAGGCAAAGGGAAGAATATTCAAGGGGTCGTGAAAGAGTGGCAGGGTTTGATTATCACCAAATACTCAAGGGTATTTAGAAAGGTGCAAAGAACGACGTCCTGGAGTGACCGACTTCAAATAGCGAGAAGGTTGAAGGAGGACGAAGGAAAGTTAGCGGGGGAGAGAGAAATGAATCCTTCATTTGCCGGGCCTGGAGAGAAAGCCCTGAAATCCCAAAAGAAGCAAAGTAAAGAAAAAGGGCGAAAAAAGCTAATCATCCGTTGGGGGGGGGCTGTAATGGGGGGGGGTGGAGGGTTGAAAAGCGTTAGGAGCTGGAGCCTGAAAGTGGCGGATCTAGCGCTTAGTGAAAAGTCAGCTAGGAGCGTAGGGAGAAGAAAAGAGGGGTGCGTTCAACATCCCTGAAAAAGCAAAGGGGGTAAAAAGGCACCCGGTCCAGGTGGTTTAGGGATAGGGGGAGGGCGTCAAAAGTTCATCGGCAGTTTAAGATGGTCAGATGCAGGGTAGTTTTCAGTACACGACAAAGACTAATGCGCAGATAGATACCGGCCTTGGTCCACCCCCCATATCTACAGAAAGATGGATCAGCTCGATAATATCCTACCCTTACAGAAAAGGTCAAAGTTTAATCTCAAAGAGAGTTTCATGCATGGGGAGATAGACAACCAACAACAACAACGGGGAGATATAGATAGAAGACAGACTCTCGTGTCGAAGGGTCCATAAGTCCTTGATGGTGACGAATATATCGAGAGGGAGAAGACTTCGATCGAGGACAAGCATGGGAGAACAGAGAAGGCTTCTGAGTTGGGTCCGCCAAGAAACTCCCGAATACGAGTGAAAGTAAGGGGGGCAAATGAAGGATGAAAAGGGGGGGGAAGGGACTACTAAATCCAGACCCATACTGAACCTTGGGAAGTCACCATTTTCATCGTTAGTCCGATGGTGGAAAATCCTAAATTCGGGAAGGCCAAACATGGCGGGACGCCTAGCGAGAGGTGGAAAGCGAGACTTTCAAAAATTCCAAGAGCGAGAAAAATTAGTGGAGCTTTCCGGGCCCAAGAAAAAAAAAAGCTACCCGGCCAAAGGGCCTTGTATCTCGTGGGGTTTCTCGTGAAGGGAGGGAGGGGCCGGGGGATACGCGTATTTAATTTGGGCTGTAGAGGAGGAAAATGGGACGTCTCTCATGAGAGGAGAAAGCGCGGAATCATTGCCCTGAGAGAGATCCAAAAATTCGAAAGAAGTCATGGCGACTCGCGAACACCCGGGAGGGAGTTGTGAGCATTGATAAAGGACGCATCATGGGCGGAGTTGTTTATCCAGAAAAAACAAGATTGAGAGACCAATGAGAAAATAATCACGAAGTTATACAGCAGAGCGATAACCAATAAATCTGAAAAAAGGGCTGGGAAATACTTCGGATTTCCTGATATAAAGAACTGAGAGTGACAAAAATTGTGTATACTTCCCCATCAGGGGGCGTATTAACAGGGGGGGGTGGAGAAAAAGGTGGATCAAGAGGAGGCCAGAAGACTCTAAAAGTGGGATTTTCCAACCGCCTCCCAGATCCCCCGGCGCGCTTGTGCTTCCTCAGGAACAACAAGGTGTGGGAAACGACACAGGGGCATCCTTAATGGGTTGTCATGTGATCGAAACACCCAAGGCGTTTTGCCTGGGGGGGGGTAAAGTACCCCGAGGCTCTAAAAGAGAGAAAAAGGCAACGCGCGACAAGAGTCCACATCATGGCGGCAAGACGCTCTACAAAGGGGGGGATAACGCACAGCACTCCAGGGGAAAAACGTACTAAAAGGTTAAAGGGGGAGAAACCAGGAAAGTGGGGGCCTCTAAGTAGAAGCTTATCAGATCCTACAGGAAGGGAGTGGGTACCGTGGTCAGTTGATCGGGAAAAAAAACTTGTAGAGAAAAGAAATTATTTCAACGGGAACTACTATGCAGGAGGGGGGGGAAAGGGTGGAAAGGGGAGAAATTGATTGGGTGGGAGGGAGAATCCTCGGATCCTGGTGGGCGTCATATTTTTTTTCCTGTCGTGGGAGAAGGGAACAGGAAGAGAATGGATGAAGGGAGGTTTGGGGGGTGTTGAGGGGCAAGGAAGGGGGGGGGAGTGTAAGCCTGCGCCCTCTAAAATGGAAACGTGCGGTCAGCCCCAGTTCATTAAGTACAACTCCAAACTGAAAGGAAGACGTGGGGGTGGTGGCTGACCCCACGAAGAGAGGAAGGGGATAAGGTAAAGGCCTGTAGGTTGGTGGATGTTGTTCCAAGGAGGAGGGGGTCGCGAAGAAAGGGAGTGGGGGGAGGACAGCAGACTATCCAAGGCAACTGCCACGTAGGTCCCGGAAAAACGGAGAGAGAGGTTGGTGTTCTTGTCTATCACAGCCAGTTCCAGGCGGGGACACGCAAGAAGGAAGAAGAGTCGGGGCAAACCGATAAAGTTCATCAGGAGTTGAATAAAAAGAAAACCAAGGGCACTCAACTCTGATGCAAAAAAAGGTCAGACTTGGGATACAAAATAATGGTGTACAACAACAATCGGGACTGCTTTCCCCCCATCTTCTGTTGCCTCCTTGGAGAGAGATGCGGAGACACCTGGCTCATAGCAGAATATCGTCCGAACTTCCACGTGACGTAAGAAAAAGAAAAAAGTCAAGTGGACAGCACTTGCACCAGGGGGGAGACCTCGCGGTGGCCGAGGGGGCAGGGGCGAAATTTGGGTTCTTACCCGCCGCTTTTTCGTCGATGAAAGGGGATCAAATCTTCCGAGGGAAGCCGAGCAATGCAATGCAGTCTTCGCACCCTACTACCGAATAGCAGAAAGCGGAGGAATATAGTGGGTCCTTGGACGGAAAGATCCGGGGCTGCAGACAGAAAAAATCGTTGCGGAACCTCCTTTGGGAGGGAACGAAACGAGAACGCCGCCGGCCCCATTTGAACAACGGAAGACGCTCACAGCATCGATGTCTGCAGCGGGGACCCTTGCCACGAGGGGCAACTTTCAACGGGGAGGTAAGAGGGGGAAAAAAGAAAACAAAGTCTGCAAGTTGAGAAAAAAAAAAAAAAAAAAAAAAGCTCCAGGGGGCACGGATGATGGCGGTCGCGAGCGCGCACACGTACGCCAGGCATGTCCGAAGGAGGGAAAAGAGATAGGAAGAAACCGGGGCCGGGAAGCGCGGGGAAGCTGATGGGCCATACCGGAAAAAAAAGAGGGTGGGGGAAAACTCCCGTTCGGTTGAGGGCGGAAGGAAGGAAAAAAATGGAGCAAAAGCAGGTCTGGTTCGCATCAAGAATGGCTCCAAGTTGGCGGAAGGGTCAGTCAGCTGTTGGACACGCAAGGAAATGGCCGGTAAATACTTAGATAACTGCTCGCGCTGGGATGGCAATAGATGGCTAGCAGTGGATCAAAAGGGAGAACAGAAAAATGGTACCGCGACTGTTTTCCTGTTGAGGGGAAGGGGAGTTGTGCAAGGCCGAAATTAACTCAAGCCCTTGAGCTTGCGGCCACCCGAAAATCGACAAAGCACTGGGAGGGGAAGGAGGGAAAAGGCGCAGAAAGGAAGAATTTGGGGGTTCGGGGCAGATGTCCCTGCCACCATCAAATGGTCCACTACGTGCTCTCAAGCCCTATTTCAGTGGGAGAAAAAAAGGGAGCAAAAGGCCATCAACTTTTTGAACGCGGAATCCAACACAGGAAAACGAATCCCCCGGCTCTTGCTAGAGGTAAGCGAAAGATTTATGGGGAATCAATACAAACTGAAGAGAGGGGAAGGTGGAAAGAAGAACTTAAAGGACAACGTTACTGATCGTTTGGGGGAAAAAACTTGGGTGTAGACAGTCATGGAAAAGGGTCGGTGTCTCGCCCTTTTCTCTTGGAGACTTTCGATCGGATAAAGAAGTAACGAAGGAAGGGGAAGATCAGGAAGGAGGAAGGACTAAAAGCAGCGAGGCAAGGTTTCGAAATTGGGAGCGCA
>Ga0179593_1503698_pt1 | contig 12926 bp, 16 predicted proteins | sample CZODoug2_1_08_16_FD_185931 | JGI IMG/M metagenome (GOLD analysis project Ga0179593, IMG submission 185931) | Vadose zone soil fungal communities from Angelo Coast Range Reserve, California, USA - CZODoug2_1_08_16fungal (PacBio error correction) | ecosystem: Environmental > Terrestrial > Soil >...
AAAAAGGACCGTCTGAAACGTGGGGAGAGCGTCACTTGAAAGAATCAAAAGCAATTCCCAGATAAGGCTTGCACGACACTGCGGCCCGTCAACAACGATCGAAAAAGATGGGGGGGGGATGTGTAAAAAAGAGCTTACCAGCGGGGGGGGTGTGGTCTGGTTGTTCGGGATTGTCTGGCGTCTGGAGGGGTAATGTCAAAAGAAAAAGGAAGAGTTGCGGAGGAGAGGGCCGCGTGTGTGGTTTTGGGGAGTGCGGAGGAAATATGCTGTATGTGAAGAAGACCTTGGTCGGTTTCTGCTAAAAGGTGGGGAGAGAGGAATCGTGCGTACTAAGGGGCGATTAAATCTTCCGGGGGTTCTCGCTCAGCAATTTGCTCGGGGATTGACGAAGGACAATCGGGGAAAACCGACGCACTCCTAAATATGGGCTGCAGGCTAACGATCTGTAAACGCTGGCGGTGAGTGGTCGCGGATATCCAGTTCAACTGATTGGCAAGAAGGGGCTTCTGGAAGGGGATAGTGAGGCCGATGCTTTCATTCCGGAGTGTTGCAGTCATGTGGCAATTTTTCGTAGAGCCCGAAAGGGAAGTCGGTTGGAAGGGAGACTGCCCTCAACCGTGCGACATATGTTTACCTTGGCGGGGGCGGCTAGCAATCGTGGAGAAAAAGGGGAATGCCCTTCTCATGGGTCTGGGTTGCGCGGGTGGGGGGAAGAAAGGCCGCCCTAGAGGGGCGGAGGGAAGACGGGAACCCTGCGGGGCCTTAGTGTTGAAGCCTCGATAATAACTAGAGAAGGAAGGAGAGGAGGAGGGTCTTAGGGAAAGGGAAAGATAATCTTTCGATAAAGTCAGGCATCCTGGGAGATTTTTTTTCAAAGCTCAGGGGACGAGCACGGCGGCCAAAAGGGGAGGCTTTGTGAAGGGGGGACTGATTACTGATATGGCGAATGGTAAGCTGAGCAAAAAGCAAGCATACGGGTGGTGTGGGATTGTCGTGGGTCACTCTGGAGGGGCTCGGGAGGGTTGGGCATGTTCGCTAAGGGGGCGGGGGACCTGCTCTCATCCGAAAAGCGCGAACGCAGCTTTCTGTTGTGGGGGGCGGGGAGGTGGTTTCAGGGGGAAAAGGGGGAAAAAAGCAAGGAATCGATCCCCTGCATCTCTTGAGCCAAAAACGGCCAAAGGGCATTTATTTGCGGGTCATAGAGGGCGACTGACGGACCGAAGGCTCTTTGGGAAAAAAGGGAGACTTGCCGCTGGTGCTGGGAAGGTGGAAAAACGGGGTCACAAAAGAAGGGGGGAGGCGCTGCCGTCCTAAAGCGCCAGATCTCGGGATTCTTAACTGGCTTGTTCTGCTGGCGGCTGAACCGCCTGGCAAGCAAAAAGGAAGGGGAATGGCACTTGAATATCGGGCTATTCAGGAAGACACGAAAGAGGCCTCGAAGGAAACCGGCATGGGGGGACAGGGTCCGAGAGCTTGTGCTGGTGTTCAGTTCGGGTGGTTGGCCTACAGACCGCATCGGAGGGGCCGAAGCCACGAGAGGAAGGAGAAGGGGAGATGTTGTGCGGGAGTTTGTGGGATAGCGGCGAATGAAGCGAAAGTCAGGCTCGATTTTCACTCGTCTCCGGTCACGTCTGCGGTGGTGGTGAATCGATCTCCAAAGATAGGGCCGACTACTCTGGAGATCACACCCATCTGGAAGAGGGAGGTACGATCCTGTTCGCGACGGGAAGAAATCGACGACCGGAGCACAGAAAAGAACATTGCAAACGCGCCCGATCTGCTAAAGCTTCAGGGAGCGGGGGGGGGGGGCGCAATTCAAAAAGAGCGCAAAAAGCGCGTTTTCTAGAGGAGAGCGGACCATCGGCCGCAGGAACGGTGGAGGCCGGTTTGCGGCGGGCGAAAAATGGACATCCTCTGCTGAAAGGAAGGAAGGAGGGAAAAAGGGTAAAAAAGAAAGCGACAGCATATGGTCGAATCCACAGGACGCGGTGCTCACATGCGACGGCTTCGCAGATGAAGGACACGGGGGGAGGGGGAGGACGACTGACAAAGGAGAAGAAAAGGGTCTATCTCTTGGAAAGACAGAAGCAACCCGCAACCGATTCTGTGAACGCGTCCAAGCCGCATTGGGACAGGTCAGAGGAGGAAAGAGACGCAACTAAAAGAGGGGGACTGCCGCATAAGGGGGAGGGGGCGATCTTTTTGAACAATCTACGCAGCATGAAAGGGTCAAAGCTATCGCGGAAGGGGACGTGAGTGGGATGCGATGTGAAAAAGTCTAGGGGGAAAAAAGAGGGTTCCTCTTTGAAGTCAAGCCTTGTTTTCAAGTAGATCATACACGCAGAATGCTGACGGGGGAGGAAACTCCCATCGCTAGCATCACCGGGGGAATCAACATCTCATTCATAATTCCAAGGGACTTTCTTTCAGACTTCGTTCTACGTCCGGGGAAACGTAAGGTGAAGGGTGTCAGATTCCCAGCAGGTGAAAGAGTAACGGGGAGATTCAAGGGGAGGAAGGGACGCTTCTTTAAAAGGTGGGGAGCTTGCGTCCTAAGAGAACTTCGCCGTCGATGCCGATCACGTTGGGGGGAAACACAAACGGGGGGATGTGATCGCGGCAAGGGGAGGAAGTGGGCATCATGGGAAAGAGAATTTAAAGCAACAAAAAGAATAGTCCACGCCTCGCTGCGGGGGGATTTAATCAAGAAAGAAGGCGCCGGTGGCCATAGCTAGGAAGGGAGGGAAAAGTAAAAAGAAATGAAAAAATTCCGGTTGCCGTGGAAGATCGCAACACAACTGGAGGGGATGAAGAGAATTTCACGGCGGGGGGGGAAAACGCTAGGTTCCGAGAAAAAAAGTTCCTGGGTAGGGGAATAATATGGGTCCACCGACCTCCTGGGATTATGAAGTACAAACAAAGGATCATGGAAGGAAAACTCGCGGGAGGGACCCGGGGTCAGAAACTAAAGAAAGATAGTAAGTCCGATAAAAAAAAGAGTTTTGTTACGGGTTGGAGGCGGGGTCGCCGTAAGGGGGGGGAAGGGACACCTTGGTTGAAAAAAAGGGAAAAAAAGATAAAAAGTAGAAAAACGATATCCAAGAGACAGATTGCCCCTTCTTGTAGCGACACAAAGCGCGGAGTCAAGCAACTAAAGCATGAGGGGGAGGATAAAGACTTACACGCAATTTTTTGCATGGGGAAGGATGAGTGTCTTGGGAGTTAGCTGAAACTATTTGGAAAAAAGGTCCGCAGGAATCAGTGTGGGGATCTTATTACCCAAACTGACTTACCAGGAGTCCCCTTCTTTCAAAAACGTCTCTCATTGGGCAAAGGGGGCAGAGAAGATATCTTAGAGGGAAGGGTGAGGGGGCGTGGTCCGAATCAGCTTTTGTGAAAAACGAATCGGCCCTTCATTGGGGGAAAAAAAAATAACTTATTCGTGCGCAAGATCGATTTAAAGCAAATTCGGAGTGGCCAGGACGGAACAAGTCGGTCCTGGAACGGGAGGACCGGGGAAAAACATTTCGCGTCGAAGGGTGCCGACGCAAAATGAAGGCATCGAGACATAGACGAGCCCGGAGCGCCGGACGTTTTGACATCGAGTGCCTGCGGTTCACGTGTGGGGAACAGAACTTCACGCTGGTAGAAGAAAAAGCAGAGTCTTGCCCCAAGCGCCCTCCGCAAACAAACGAATCGCGAGCCAGGGCAGACGGAAAATCGCACCTACCGAAGAGGGAAAAAAGAACGCGAAAAAGCGAATCGGAACCGGTCAGGGGAAAAAGAGAAGGAGAAATGACAGGAAAAAAAAAAGAGTGACTGAGACTTGTCATCTCTTTAAATTTGCATAGAAGGGGGTATACTTGGAGTCAAACACCTCGTCTAACATAGAGGGAGGACAGCTCTCAAAAGAGGGGGAAGTCCTCGACAAAGATGACTAGTAGTATTCCTCGAAAACACCTGGAGATGGGCCTAATAAGTCAATCTATCCTCGAGGAGGCAAGAGAAAGGGGGAGACGTGCCTCCCCACAAGAACATTCTTAAAAAAACTCCAATCTCATCTAACTGCAGGGGACTCTGGTTCTGTCGTGGAACCAGAGCAGTTTCTATATATAACACGGAAAACTCTCTGACTGTCACAAAATAGGAAACAAAAAGGATCGGATGTGTAGCCTGGGAATCTGAAACTGATCATAAGATAGAGTGCAGACTTCACCAATAGCACGGGGCATCCAGCAAAAAAAAAAGAATCCATCATTGCAGTTTCACAGGGAAACATCAGAAAAAAGATTCCTACCATGGGACTGAGGGGAGGGACCATCAACCCTTCACACGAAAAAAAAAAGGGGAGACCCAAAGAGAGAATGTCCTCTTCTATCAAAGACGATGAAAAAAAAACCCCCACCAACAAAAAAAACATGGGGTGGGTGGATATCAAAGCTCAGAGAAGGGGCCGGGGAGGTTTCCAAAAAGCTCGCATAACAAAGAAACAAGTAAGGAGACGAAACAGGATCGGGGGGGGGAAGGATGAATCACGCCGAAAAGAAAGGAATCAGGCACAAAAAAGAACAAAAAAACCGGTTACCCTCCCAATCCACCACTAGGTCACCAGAGCCGAAGCAAGAGGGGGGCTACTCGTTTACCAGCCATATACAAAGGGAGGAAAAAACGCAAAAAGGGAAAACTCAAGGGGGAGAGCTTTGAACAACAAGGAGGGAATGCTCTACGTGCGCCTGGTAGGATCGTGGCAAGACAAGAAACTCTATCCAGGAGCAAAGGGGGAAAAAAGTTAGCTGCCCGCAACACGGAACTCGGCAACAAGGGAGTTTGGTAATGTTCAGGAAAAGAAGGAACATGCTGCAAAGGTTCTCAAGAGCAAAAAAACCCAGCCGGCCCCATGGTCTCTCTCAGCGTTAGGAATATCGAAACACGGCCATCTGTCAAACGAAACATCAGTCAAATATTGTTCACCCGATTGGGACGGGCTGCTGAAAAAAAGGAGAAAAAGAATTCTGGGGGGAAGGAATGGGCACGCCGAGGACAGCCACCTTCAAAACCTGCATTTCCAGCAGCAAGGGGTCTCGTTGCACGGGAACGAATCCGCGCACATTAAAAGCCAAGCGTCCAGAAGAGGGGGGTCCAAAAAGGGAATACGTACGTACTTAGGATAAGCCGTGTCAATTCCTTCCTCGATGCAAAAAGTCGGCTCGGAGAGGACCGATGAATTATCGCAAAATAGAACACAATGAGCCAGCAGAGCCCCAGAACGCCAGAGCAAAAGAAAAAGGAAGACACTCCGTCATTTCATATCGCCAGAAAAAAAGGGACGCCCGCTCCGAAAATTCTAAAACTCGTTAGAGAGAAAACAACTCAGGGGAGGGGGCAACAATCCCCTCAAAACCGGGGCAAAAAACAAGAGGGGGGGGAAAGGTGAAATTCCAAAAAAAATAGAAGGGGTGTTTTTCTTCAGCTACATGACGCTGGCGCATTACTGGTAAAGCGAACACAGGCCTTAAAACGATTAAGGAGAGACTTGCGGACGGCGGGCCGTTGCTGCAAGAAAGCACAAGCTTCCAAAAAAAAGGGAGGAAGATCTCTCACAACAGGAGAGAGAGATGGAAGACAACCACGGAGTGCGAGAAGTAATAAACCGGGAAGCCAGCAGCGAAATCAAGAAGGCTGGACGATTCGAAGGTCCGGACGTCGCAAGAGGGGGAAAAGGAGAAGTTGGAGAAAAAAAGAGCTTGGTGGGCAAAGGGAAGACGGACCCGCAAAAACTTGGTGGTGGGCCGGTTTGGGCGGGTCCAAAGAGCGTTCGTGGGGAAATGACGCTAACCGGTTTGGGTGTAAGGAGTGCTGCCAAAAGGGAGGGGGTTTGCTTGAGAATCGGAAAACGGATTGTGAGGGAAGGTCTGGACGTTTTCTAACCCAGGAACGTGACGAGGGGGGGAAAAGGCTTGGGTGGGCACTATTCAGGGGGAGATGAAGAGGGATGGGGGAAAAGATTCCTAGGAAGGAGGAAAGGCGAGGGCTACTCTTGCGCGGAGAAGGAAGCAACTATTCGAAGGAGGGGAAAGACTGCTGAGAGGGAGGGGGTTCTGGGTAGAGGAGTTCAACTTACTCTTAAATTCAGGTGGCTGAGGTTTAATTTTAATAGTGCGTCATAAAGTGCGATCGCTTGCAAAGTCTTAGGGGGTGGGGGGGGTATCACTAGGGGGGGGGAGGGGGGAAGTCCCCGTGCACTTTAACAAGTTGGGCAGATTCAACGCGGCTACAGGTGGAAAAGGCGGTCAATCCTCAAATAGCTTAAGACTCGGACGGAGGTTTGGTAGGGGGTAGGGGCTGTTAGGTAATAAGCGGCGTGCCTTTAGCGGCCGTAAGAAAGAAGACGAGGCCTCCAATGAAAGGAAAAAAGGTTTGCTGCAGGGATACGAACTCGTATACACGGGGCAGCGGGGCGACGAGACACTTCAACGGAAGAAGCTGGGGGGAAGGGGGAAGTCTTCACTTGAAGGGCAAATCCTGCCGACGGTTTCACAGAAGGGATGGATTGCCCGGCGGGGAAAAAAAGGGGCAGTTTTTCCTGATTAATGGGAAGAGGCTCTGTACGATTAAAAAAACCCGTTCTTGAGGCAGGTGGTTATTTGAGGAGGGGAAAATCTAAGGGGGGCAGGATTGTGGAATGAAACGCCTTTGTGCGGTGCAGGACGTGGAAGGAGCAACGACAAGGAAGGGAGAACGGAACGGGAGCTTTCCTGGGAGGGTGATTGGAGGGTATTTCCTTGGAGAGGGGGGAACAGAACAGAAGGGATCGCCTGAATCTTGAGCCCCAAAAAATGGCAGGTTCGATAAGGAAGAGGGGCGCGATTTCGAAAAGTCAATAGGTGCACCAGGCGGGGCTGCGGGGAGTGAGGGGGCCAATTTTCACATGGGAAAGCCGTCCTCTTTGAAGAAGACGCCGCGGGGGTTATTTCGGGAAGATGAGGGTGGTTCGGGCCTGGGGGGAAGGTGGTGTTTTTTTTGTCGGCTGGCCGCCGTGTGAGAGGGGGGGGAAAGGGAAAGACTGAAAATTCGGGGAGCAAGTCAACGATCACATAGCAAGTCCGGCAGGCTGGGTTGAAGGGAGAGCTGGTTGGGGAAAGGGGTGATCTCGCACTGGCGTTGGCCGAAGCTCTCCTAGGCGAGCGGTGTGTCACTGTTCTTTTGCGGGCTGTGTGGAAATTGCAACTAATACCGATAGTATCCTGGGCGTCGAGGGGAAGTGAGAGGTAAAAAGTGATGGAGGTTAAGAGGATTCCTCTGACCGAGTGAATCTTTTCCTACTCCGGGCGGGGGAGAGGGGCTCACTCGTCGGGGGAGCATAATTTTCTATATAATCGACGGGGAGAGTCTGCGCAGAGATGACATCAAGGAAAAAGGAAAGGGTTAAGCGGCCAAAATGCTCAGGGCGCTTCTCAGCGGTCTATGTGAGCGGCGAATGGCCGATCGAACGGGAGGAAGGGGGTTTTTCAAAAGAGTGGTCAGTGGGAATCGCGATCATGTCTGATCGGGCAGGGGAGGGGGGGAGCTCCGCGGGGGCCTCCATCAAAAAGGGGAAGGCAAGAAACGAGGGACAACCTGGGTCCTCGATCGAATTCAACGGCAGAGGTTGAAACAAGAGGACGTCCGAGGAGAAATCCTCAAAAAAAAGAAAGACGCAGTCGGGCGAGGGGAAAAGTCATGGGATCATCACGGCAAAAGAAACCAAGATGTGGGGATCAGGCCTGGTCAATCCGCAGTTTAAGTGGATGCTGCCGCTTCTCTGTAGCTGGGGGCCATACACGCACGTCTGCGATCGGGGAAAAGTGACGTGGGGGAGGAAAAAAAAGTATTCGGGTATCGCTAAGGGGGACACGAAGGAGGGCGGGGGGCGAGGGGGGAGGACTACAATATATGTGGCAGGACTAGGGGGGTACAGTCCAAAGGGGGAGGGCCGCCACAGCCTTACCTTCGTAACTTGAAGAAGAAGGCAGAGATCCCATCACCTAAAAGAGAAAAAGGACGGAACTTCGTCAGAAGGGAGGTATATTCTCGTCGTGGAAACTTGGGCTTGTTGTCGAGGGGTTACCAGCAAAGGAAAGAGGGAGTCGCGTGGATAGGAGGGGGGAAAGGGGTAAGGAAGTTCTAATGATCGTCCGCTTGAAAAAGGGGGGGAAAGACTTAAGCCTCTGTGGGAAAGGCGAGGCAGACAGGGGAAAAGATTGTTGAGAAGGGTAACGGCGAACAAGATCCGGCGGGGGGGAATTCCGGTGGTCCAAGATTGCGTCAAGCAAGGCCGCGCTGAGAGGGGGAGTTAATCAGTCTGCAAGGTGGCATCGCTAAAAGGGACGAGCAGTCAAAAGGGTCCAATACCATAAGGTGCTTTGCCAAAGGGCGACGTGTAGACTCACAACAAAAGGGGGAGGAAGGAAAAGAGGCCCAGGGGGGAAAAAAAAGTTATTGTCCCGCGAATGGGCAGTCGGAGAGAGGCCCCGGGAAAGCCCGGGGGGACCGCACGGGTGACGAAACTCTCCTCTGGCTAACTGATGACCCAGGCCAGCAACACAATCCTTGTGGGTACCCAACTGGCGCCGGAGGGGCGGCATTAGCGCCTAGGGGAAGAAAAAACCGAATCCTACACTCTGGGGGCAAAATTCCTACAGATAAGTTGAGAGCTAAGAATTTCCACGAGACGCTGGAAAGCTGGTGGAAAAAAAGAATACGCCTAAGGGCGAGAGAAGGGCATCTGGACCGCAATTCTGACCTTAGGGGTCAGCGGGGTGAGAAGAAATTTCGTTATGGGCGGAGCGGGGTCGGAAAGAGGTGGACAGTGAAAGAAAGGGGGAGAGGTTGGATGGAAATTCATGAGTAAACGACCCCTTCTCCAAACCGCTCCTTAGAACTGCGGATCGTGCCTTCGCGAGAATGATTCAGGGTGGGAAGGGAGAAACCGACGGCTTTCAACACGATCCGCTCCAAAAAGAAACTCTTGGAGGACCCAGGCTGAAAGAGAGGTATTTGCCTATAAAACCGCGAGCAAAACCGGCGGTCTTGTGGAAACAGGATAGCAAGGGCTCGTTCCCTTGGGAGGGGGAAAAATGATAGAGGGGGCTAACGTTTCGACTGCGCTAATTACGGCTCTAGGACGCGGGGGGGGGGGGGGGGGGGGGGGGGGGGGGGGGGGGGCAAGCAGGACCATGAGTCAAAAAAAAAAAATGCTACTCTTGCAATGCGGTCCAGGGTTGTCCTTCTTGACATGCCTTAAGGGCACGAAGCGGCCAAGAGGAGCCGCCTCAACCGATCCCGAGCGACTCGCGAAATTCAAAGAAAAGGAAAGTCCGCAAAGCGAATCCAAAAGGAGGGATCAGGGTTTAAACATCTCGGCTGAAAATCTCCGACGCAATGGAGAAAAGAGAGGGCAGGCGTTGAATGGGGACCGGTTCGATATGACGAAGAGTAGGGAAAAGTGAAAAAAAAAAAAACAGGAGACCATAAAGATGTCTTTTATAGCCCCCCTCAGCCGGCTGGGCGAAACACACCGGAGAAGGGGGGAAAAGAAGGAACTTGCATCTAGACCGCCGAAAACGTAAAGAGAAAAAAACCGCAACTCAGAGACCAAATAACAAACACCCCCCCAAACGCCCCCATCAAAAAAAAAAACCCCCCCCCCCCACCCACAAAAAACCCCCCCATAAAAAAAAAAAACCCCCCTGATAAATCCCACCTCCCCCCCCCCCCCCCCCCCACCCGACGCCAAACCCAAAACCTCACTCCCCACAGACAACAAAGCCAAGTAATAAAACCCACCCCCAAAACAATACCCCCCAAACCCACCTCCGGTGGAGGATCCCAAAACAACCCCCTCCACCAACCCCCCAAGAGAACCCCCAGCCCTACAAATGACCCAAAGATTTCCCCCCCTCCCAAGATCCACACCCTTCCAAAACCAACCAACACCCCCAACCCCCACCTAAAAAGATCCGAATGCTAAATCTACTTCGGGGGAGCGACTAATTCTCAGGGATGAACCCAAATCTATACGCTTACATCCGCACAGAGACCCACCATAAATACAGAGGGGCCTTGTTATCTTATCGACTAAGGATCATAAGGGGGAGGGTCTTGAAGGGGGAATAGATCACATCATCGGAAGGGGCAGCATCCATCCTAACAACAGGAAAAATATCATTGGCCAAACCAGGGGGTATTCACGCCAGTGCTGTAATTGACATGTGAACCGTGGGGCCAAAAGAGGAGTCAAACTGGAAGGAGAAAGGGGGGGGGGCCAAGATAGCAAAATGTTCCATCTCGAGTCGATGCCAGCAATCCTCAAATCACCGTTAGATACAAGAGCTGAGGGGGAAGAGTCGACGGCCGGGTCCAAAAGAAAGGGGAAAGAATCCATAAAAAAAGAAAGGACTGCGGTCCCTCGGAAAAAACTACGTCGATTGCGAAAAACACTCTGCCCGCGAATTATCAACAACCGGGGCTCCCAAAAAGAGTAAAAAAAAGCACACCTCCTGTCTAGCGAACACTGGGAGAGAAAGAGGGAGGGACGTCTCAGAAAGAGAAGGAACAGCGTACAACGCCGGCGGGAAGAAGACCAGACCTTCCGCAGCTATTTGGGGACAATAAATGCCCGAAGGTGAAACTAACCACGATATGTATCTGGAAGGGTACGAAACGACCTCGGACGCTGCAAGTCAACTCTGAAACAACAGGACTCGTGGCTTTTTCCAGTCTAGATCCCTCATAGTTGCCCATCGCAGTGTCTTCAACCAAAGCGAACACCATCCTGCCTCAAGCGGGGACTAAAGAGGGGAGGAAGAGCTAAGAAAAAGGGCGAAAGCACAATCTGCGGAAGGCGTGAAGCTCTTCCCATCGGGTTTCACATTTCCGTGCCGCCAGATCCGAAGACTTGCAAGAGGAAGAAACAACAACCGAGGACGTCAAATTCAAGAAAAAAGATTCACATAATGGAGAAATTGCCGCGAAAAGAACAGGAAACCGCACAGCCGCTGAACTTTTGAATCCGCTGCAGCGGAAGTCAGTAGAGGTAAGAGCCGTGGCCCGGACGTCGCAATCGGAGCACCGCGTCTGCGTACTCGCCGTGCCGGAAGGGGGGGGGAAAGGAGAACGTAAGAAAAAAGGGACAATACCGCAATCCGTGTAGCAGCCAAAAAGAAAAGTGAAAAAGTCGCCATTTCACAAGAAGATAGATATCCACAAAAGGGACCGGAGGAAGAAGGCCAAAGAGGGAGAAGCGGTCAACTCCCTATCTCATCCAAGAAAAAAAGGGGGTCCACACAAAAAGGGGGGGTACGCCCCCCCCACCAAAAAAACAAACCCCGCCCCCCCCCACCCCCAACCATGTCATCGAAGTCAAAGATCAAGCGAATCTGGGTTTGGGGGGGAGTCCGGACTTCTCTTGCCTCTGGCGCCGGAAGGGGAAACCTGTCGATCTTTGAAAAAAAAAGGAGGGGGGGGAGATTTCGTGATGTCAGAAAGTGGAACTCAGTAAAGAGATCATCAGCGCGTTTTCTGATCTCACAACAAACGGATGGAGAGAGAAGGCCGAAAAAAAAAGGCGGCCTCTGCTGGGAAGGAGTCAAAGGGGAAAAAGTAAGCAATGAAAGAGAGGAGAAGGGCCACGACGAATTTGAGAAAAAGAGGACAAGCGCAAGTCTCTCGAAGAAAACACATTCTATTTGATTGGGTGGGAGGAATGAATTCTAAGAATCCAACCGCTTGAGGGTTGTTTGGGGGCGGCGGTTTGTTGCGGGGATTGTAAAGGGAGGGGGGGGGGAAAAACTACGAAAGTTGCTGCCGTCGTAGCTTCGGGAGTGTGTCTTGGGAAAAAAAAAATCTGGAAATGCGGGGATTGGATGGAGGGGAGACTGTGCAATTGAGGGGGAAAACGAACACGGGTTTCGATTAAGGTCATAATTGCGTTTGCACGCGGCGATAATGACTCGTCCCTACGGGCAAAGGCGGAGTCAAAGAAAAATCCGTTTTGCTCGGGAGGGGAGAAGTTCAAGGGGAATGAATCAAACCCAGCGAACGCTCGAAGCAAGGCGAACCTTACGGAACGAGGGAGGATTCAGGGGCTTATTCCACGGGGGGACGTGGACGTCCTCGTCGTTAGATCAGGTAATGGGTAAAAAGAATAGGTGCATGCCGGAGAGAGGAGTTGAAGTCGCCGCATTGTTCGAGGGGAGGGAAAAGCAGAAGGCAACGTGTGAAAGTATTTGCTTGGGGGGACTAGGGGCACCATGAAGGCGCGACGTAGAGGGGATCGAAATCAAAATCTGCTGCGTAATCGAATGCGGAAGATGGTGGGGAGTGTTTGAAAAGGATGTATACATCAAGCTGTCATGGAATTGCTGCTGCTCAACAGTCGGGACCGCATGGGAGGGGAAGGACCTGTGGGGAAAAGTTGGGAAAAGCACTATCCCGATCTATCCCATTATCAGAAGAAAATATCTATCGCTGGTCGGAGCCCGGGACGGAAGATCAATGGCTAGGGGGGGGAAATCGGGGGCACGGATGATGTAACGCGGGAAGGGCGCTTGTCGGTGGAAAAAGGGGGTACCGTCTATGCGCTGGTAAGACAGAAGAAGGCCAAGGGGAAGGAAAAGGCGGGTGTGGATGAGCAAGAAGGAGGGGGGGGCTCGGCTGGTTTGGTAGAAAGGACTAGAGCGGGGGGATCAAACGGCTTGCTGGACTCAACCGCCTAGCTGTGTCGAAAGCGGAAGAAGGGGGTCTTTGGAAAAAGGGGGAGGTTGAGCTGTTAACGTCAAAGACCTCGATCCCCTGGGCCCAGACAACAGGCCCTGGAGGTCGTATTGCGGGGCATCGCCGAAGGAGGGAAAGGGGAATCAATTGGGGGGAGCAATGGACTTCGTTCG
>Ga0179593_1628571_pt1 | contig 12926 bp, 19 predicted proteins | sample CZODoug2_1_08_16_FD_185931 | JGI IMG/M metagenome (GOLD analysis project Ga0179593, IMG submission 185931) | Vadose zone soil fungal communities from Angelo Coast Range Reserve, California, USA - CZODoug2_1_08_16fungal (PacBio error correction) | ecosystem: Environmental > Terrestrial > Soil >...
TGGGGGGATTTTCTCCATGACTGAGGAAGACCTTCTTATCCTTTCGAGAAGGGAAGAATAGTATGTTCGCGCCGGCCCCGCAGAAGGGGGTTCACCGTGGCTCAGGGGTCAGGAAAGGCTTCTTCCCTGGTAAGAGAAATGCGTGTTTTTCCTTGTTACTGCTTCGTCAAAGAGGAGGGGGGCCATGAACAGTCGCAATGGGAAGGGGTAGAGCGTCGTCCTTGCGGCTGAGAAAAAGAATGCAGCCGTGAGTGCTCCTGGGGCCGTCATGCCAGCGGAGAGAAAGGCCGTCCCGTTGTGGCGAGGGAAGGGGGCAGGGGGAAGAGGGACAACTTGTGTGCTCGGCGGAAGAGCACCGAGAACCAAACATTGGACGATCACGATCGCCTGCCCACCGAGGGTGCGGATGGCATCAGAGTAAACCGGAGAAGAAAATGGTGACGAAGAAAAAGCTACGACTAGTAAGTTGAATGCGACGCCTGTCTTGAACAGAGGGGGGAGGCCTCTCTTCCGGAGGTTGTAGGGAGAGTGGCGATGCCACGATGTACTGAGAGAGGGGGGGGCGGGCGGGTTAAAGCGTCTTCGTCGCTTTGCAGGGGGCAGAGAGAGGGGTTTCCGCTTTTCTGGGTCAGAAGGCTGAGGGGAGAATCAATCGCGTCTTCGACGGGCGGGACGAATGGTTGTTCGCGGAAAAGGGGGAGAGACGATGATTATTGCCCAAAAAGAGGTGCGGGGGTTTCTCGGAGGAAAGGGAGATCCGAATCGTCACTGGAAAAGGGCGGGGGACGGAAGGGGCTCCACTTTCCAGAGCTCTCCAAAGGACTGTAGCCGCTCCAAAGAAGAGTGGCCTAAAACCCGATTGGCGACCTCACCTGAAGAAGGGGGGGACCCCCACCTTCCTATTGAAAAAGGACAAGGACAAGTGGATGGGGGAGGGGCCACAAGGGAAGATGACGCCAGCGCAAGAAAAGTGCGGACTCAGGGGAAAAGGTTTCCATCGCAATCCTACCAAACCTATTATTAACCCTACAGGAAACGATGATGAGGAGAGCGAAGATGAATTCCTTCTGAGTTGATGGAGGGGGGGGAGCCAAGTTTTCGGATACGCGTTGCGAAGTAGGAGGTACTCCTCTCTCGGAGGGGAGAAGAAAGGAAGGGTCGGACAAAGGACCAGATGTAGGTCGGTGGGACCCGCATCGTGCCAAAAGTGTTGCTTTCCTAGGATGGGCAAAACCCAGGGAGGAGTATTAAAAACCGAATGACGCAAGGGACGAAGGGAGCACTGTTGCCTGCAGACGAAAGAAGAAATCAACATCAACACCATATCTGGTGGGGGGGGGGGGGGGGGAGGAGGGGGGGGGGGCGGGGGGGGGGGGGGGGGGAAAACAGGGGGTGGGAGGGGTGGGTGGGGGGGGGGGGGGGGGGGGGGGGGGGGGGGTGCGGGGTAGGACTGTTTGGGGGCACATGGGGGGGAGATGAATGTCTCCAAAAGGATACCTTCTCATCCGCTTACAGTCATAGAGACTGATCAAGTTTCAGGGCGGAGAAGAAGGGTGGGGTTTTCTTACTTGTGGAAATAGGAGTGTCCGGACATGAGACGGCTTAACGGATCGGTAAAGAGAGGGGTAGGAGCTAGATGAAAAACGGGAACAGAGAATGGTGGCTAGGGGAGGAGTATGGGGAGGTTAATGACGCGGGGGTATTCATGTCCCACGGGAAGGGATGGGCGTTTGGGGATGCCCTGATTTGGGCGAAAAGGAGAACGAATGTTCGGAAGTGGTACCTCATCCTTGGGGGTTTCGCGGGGTTTCTTGTTGGTCTAGTCCAGGAGACGAGGCAACGTTCATCGGGAGCGGATGGAGAGTGATCATGAGGCGGGGGGTAGAGCGAGGAGAGGGAAGCAAAAAATCAGGCCGCTTGCGTCGATTGCAGAATGATAGGACCTGCGTCGAAAGGCAGGCGGGATAGTCGTGGGTGAGGGACGAGGGAGTACGGAGATTTTATTCTAGAATCTTTTTCAGAGCGATTCGGTGCGTGTCCGGAGGTGGAGTCATCAGACGCGACGCAAGGGACCACGGGCTTCTTCGACATCCGCGTCTCTCAACATCCACGCACCCCAGGTTCATCCCCTCGCATTAAACGTTTCTGCCCAATACGATCTCCCTACCTCTAATCCCTTCGTTCAAAAAAAGGCAATGACCAGGGAAAGGAATCATGGACGCGAAGAAAAACACCGAGCTGGGCAAGTCGCCGTGCTACCGAAGAACACAAAATTCGTGGAATACTAGACCACGACTGCGGTCAAACTAACAGATTCTGTTTGTGCAAAGGGGAGCAGCGGCGTGGCAAAAAAGGCATTTCGTCGGTAAGGGGGGGGCACGCCTGTCGGCAAGGGCGGTCGTTTTTAATGAAAAGGAAGACATCGCATCACATAAAAAAGGGTGAAGGACCGCCTCGCTGGTGGGAGAACAACCTGCTGTTTATTTCAGAAGCGACGAGAGGATTAACGTGATTCAAGTCGGTGATCCAAAGGGGGGGGGTCCACGGCGTCGTGGGAGACGGAAGGGAAAATCATCTCAAAGGGGCCTTACCTTAGGCAGCGACGAGGAATGTCCAGGTCTGGTTCATCATCGTGGAGGGGGGGACTGCTGGACAAAGGAACTGCCTACTTTGACCTTTGCCGGACTCGGGAAGTAAGGGGGGAACTGGGCCAACTGGTGGCCGTCTAAGAAAAAAGAAAAGGGGAGGGGAAGGTGCGGGGAAGGGCGCAATTGCAAAAAGAAGGGGAGCCAATCGGCAGGTGATGAAGAAAGGGGGGAGAAAGAAAATGGTCAAGTGTATCGCCTCGGGGGAAAAAGGTGGTATCTCCAGAAGAGGGACCGACGAAGACAGGGGGGATGAAAGAGAAAGGGACAAGAAAATACAAACAAAGGAGGGGGAAAGCCCAAACGTCTCGTCCCGAGAGAAGAAACTAAATACTAGAAGGGGGGAGGAGAAGGAATCGAAAGGTCAGGAGAAGGAGGGGAAAAGAAACATCTTCCACCCACTCCGGAACGACTGCTCAGGGGAAAAAATCTCGTGGAACGAGACACCTCTCTGATTAAGTAAATAGTGAAGACTCCGCTTCACCTAAGGGAGGAGGAAATACAATGGGGGAGAACTACTCCGTAGTCAGGGGGGGGGAAATGACGTTGCGGCAAAGACATAAACCAAAAGTTATAGTCGTTGGGACTCTTATGTGAAGGAAAAAAAAGCAACATCTTTGTCACTACTTGGAAAAAAAGGGGGGGGGCATCAGAACTCCTATGAAAAGGTGATCTACTTTGTTACTGCCTAACTAAGAAAAACGGCGGGAAAAGGGCATGTAAGAATACACTCCTCTACGCGATGGAAAAAGCTCGCCTCCAATTACAAAAGGGAGAAAAGGGCTAAAGGAAGTGGACCAAGGTCGGAAGAAGAAATTCACCACGCCAGGTCTATTGACCCGGGGAGGGGGGGGCGGAGACAGAAAGTCCCTGGGGGTAACAAACAGCTCGGCACCCCCTCCTACATTTATTGTTCTTTCTATTAGTCTTCGAAAGGAAGGAATCAACGGGGGGATCTCTCAACAAAGTAAGGTATTATTCAAGAGAGAAAGGAGGGGGAAGGGAAGAAGTTCGTGATCCTTCGGAACAGTTCTCAGACAAACCCCGCCCGAACCTTTTCTGAAGGAGCTGGCGTTTTCAAAGGCAGTTCCCAGGAGTGGTGCACGTGTTACTGCTGGGGGATATGGGGGAGGGATATGACATTGGGTTAATGAGGCGATCGGGGCTTCAAGTAGGACCCTTGATCCTTTCTGAGAGAATGGGCGGAGCCGCAGGGGGAGACGAGACAGTGAGGCTCCTTGCCTGCATGCCAGGAAGAAAGCCGTCGTGGGGACTGCGTTCGGCCTTCACCAAATCGCGTCTCAAGGAATCTTTCCCAAAAAAAGCCCAACAAGGAAGAACCCAGGGGTCAGTACTTTTCGTTGAAAAGAAACCGACTATCAAAAGGGGGGTTCCTCCAAACAGGGAAAACGAAGAAGAAGACTGAGGGCATTTGTCGGAAATAAAAGGGAATCACTGCCGAACGTTGGTATTCCCGATCTTTCGCGGGTCAACGATGAGCGGGACTTTGTCTTCTTTCCTCTAAAAGGAAGGAAGTTGGGGAAGGGGTTGATCATTCCGTTCTTCCGAAGATGGGGACTCCGGAAGGGGATCATCCTTCTCGCCGTGGAGAGTATTTACGGTAGGGGAGGGGGAGGAGCGACATGAGCGAAAATTGCGGTTGTGGGGAAAGGGAGAAGGAGGCTGTCGCTGATCCGCGATCAGGGGCCTGAGCCGCTTCTTCTTCGGGGGAATAGAGGGAGAGCCAAAGAGCCAACACTTGGGGAAAGGTAAAAAAAAGCCACCTTCGCGTGGAAAGAACTGGCCGATTTGGGAACGAGAAAACCCCCCCTGCCGATTGGAGAACAAAGGCCTGCCAAGGGAAAGAAGATGCCGAAAGGGTTCTTTCGAAGAAAAGGGACACAGACGGCCAGCGCCGGAAAGACAGTGACCAGTAATGTTGGTCCCGCAGAAAGAACACCCGGGCAAGACAGACAGGTCCCAGCCAGGAGAGAACATTTACGCGCTAAGAAGGGGAAGGGGGCGGATGGCACGCCCGGTATCCCACAGTGGGCACACCTCTTTGGAGAAGAAAAATAAAGGGCGTGAAAGAATCAACAGAAGGTTGGAGGGAATCCCCACCGCCCCGCTACAAAAAGGATGAATCTTTTCCATAGGGGACCACTAAGGTGCTGGGAAAACGTCAAAAAAAAAGACCCCCCCCCCCCAAACCGATGCCCAGGAAGCATGTAGGGAAAACGAGAACAAGCATTATTATACAACGGAGGGGGGGAGGAGATCAACAGAAAAAGAATTTTTATGATGAAAAAGGGATGTGGTCGTATAGTAAGGAAGTTGGCGTTCACGGAGGAACGGAGCGCGGGTCTGCCAGAGAAGGGCAGGGGGGCGGGCCTTCTCTCTGGATTGATCCTTAAACTTTTCCATTGAAGGGAAGGGGGGGGGAGAGGAGGCTGGAAAATGGCCATCCTGGAAGGGTTCTTCTTTTGGGAAGAGAAAAAAAAACACACGTATATTGAGGAGATATAGATAAAAAGGACCCAAAAAAGTGAGGGGGAGAGCAGGAGGGTGAAATCGTTCAGCGGAAAATAACCCTTCGGCACATTCAATGGTACCAGGTAAAAAGGGGGTCCTGTGACGCAGGTGCTAGGAGCGGAAGGCGTACTAGAAAAATCGCCGTGGCTACTCGTTCACGCCAAGGGGAAGGGGAACATACTACTACCATACATTAGGCCGAAAAATTAAAAGTTTGCTGTTAGGGAAACATCTTTCTTCCCAGGTGGCCGCCCGGGGGTATCTCATGGGCTTCGGTCGCGGTTTCACCTGTCTTCACTTGTCATCTGGAGGAAAAGTCATAAACGTGTGAACGTGCGAATTCATCTGTCCTGGTCTAGGGGGGAGAAGACAACCTGAGGGGGGTATGTTCGGGCATCCGCGACAGAAGGAGAAAGCGGGATCTACCGGGGCAAAGGGGGGGGGGGGGCGAAACGTGAGCAAAGCCGGAAGGAGTCGCCGCGTCCATGTTCGGAAAAAGGTCAGAAGAGCGGAAAATGTCGAGGCGTGTCATCATCTGGTCTATTGCTGCTGGGACACCTTCGAAAACAGGTGACAGTGCCGCGCTGGCCAAGGGGGAAAGGGGGGAAACGGGTGGCGGGGACCCCATAAAAGGGGTCGGTGCGGGCAAACAAGGAGCATTTGAGGGTCGCAATGTCAGGTGAGGGGCGCAGGGCGGTAGGGCAAGAGGGCAGGGGGGACAGGGCTAAAGGAAAAAAGAGCGCCTAAGGGGGGAATAGATTACCGCTGCCCGGGGGGAATGACGATCGGGATCCGGCACGCCATGACGAGAAGACAACCAACGGAAAGAGGGTTGGCGTCAGCTCCTTCTAGGGAAAGGGGAGACGCCGAGAAGGAAAAAGGAGGGACGCGATGATCAGCCAGCGATTCCAAAGAAAGGAATACGGAAGAACACCAGCCCAGGCCACCCCGCCGCCCTTGAAAAGGAGAGCGAACCGCGTATCGGAAAAGGGGAGATGATCAAAAAAGCGAACTCCGCGGAAAAACAAAACACCTATTCGCGGAGAAGACAAACAGCGAGGTTCCAAAACCGAATGCGGATGGCTCCACACAAGTACTGTAGATGAAAAAAGGAGGAAAACGTCGTGGAGGAGCGGAGGGAAACGAACGACTGCACCAGCTGTGGGTCAGCGAGGGGGAGAGCAATGGGTGGGGGGGCAGACGGTGCGGGACGGAACGATCAAATTTGAGACGCGACGTGAGGCCGAACGCCTCCACCACGAAGGAAAGAAGGGAGAACGGAAAAGGACGCCCGTCGCTGTCAAAGGGGACTACGATCGCCATCACTCTGAGGCGGAAGGACCGACGGATGAAAAATGTCACAGCTCAATGACGAGCATAACAAGACGGCCATGTCGAGGACCCGGAAAAAGGAAAAAGGGAGAAAAAGGTGAACAAGAAAAAGGTCGGGGAGGCGGGGAGGAGGGATTCCGTATTGCATCACTGTAATCATACAAGGAAGAACCTCAACAAAACTGAGAGGAAAAGAGAAGATTTATGGTCGCAATGATTGCCTTGCTCAGAAAAAGGAGGACCGAACAAAACCCCGAAAAGGGCGGCGCGGCCTGACGGTGTTCACAGTGGACTGATATCGCTCGTCCCGGTTCCGCGCAAGGGAGGGAACACGGTTACGGCTTAAGGGAAGAAAGAAAAATTGGGAAAGTGGGGGAGGGAAAGACCAGTTGAGCCTTTCTTGCGAAAAGGGTAAGGCCGCGGAAAGCTGAGGCGCAGTGGCGTGACTCATGCAGTCATGCCCGGCGAAGTATCGACCTCCGTCGTGTGGCGAAGAGGGGGAGGGGGGAAATCAACTGTGCTCGAAGAGGAATCACCCGATGCCCAACAAAGGAACGGGTCCCGCCTGCACAGGGTGCGTACGTTCTTTGCACAGAAAGTAAAAAAGGAAAAACGACTGGGTGTGCCGCAAAAGAGCTACTACTAACGAGAAGGGGAGGCCATCCTGGGGGGGTCGGCATCGGGGTGGGTCGAGAGGAATGGGGGAGAACGGGTCGCTTCAACGATTTCCGGGAAGAGGAGGGCGTTCTAAGGTCGTCCGAGCTTGCGTGGCAGCTCCAGGAGGGGTGGTACCGCTTTGAGGAATGAAGGTCTGGAACGTTGGACTGCCTGGGGTCAAGCTCGTCCTTCTACTAGGGAAAATGGGGCGTTGTTCGCGGCTCCGGGCCCAGGATCGAGACGGGGGAAGACGTCCAAAATCGTGGTGGTGGGGGATTTCTAGGAAAAGAATCGTCACTTAAAAATGGATTCGTCGGGCCGCGGTAAAAGAGGATAAAAAACACTTGCCCCAGATCCACACTTGCATTTATTAAGCATAAGGGAAAAAGATTGCCCTCACCTAAGGGGGGAGAACCTCCCACCTCCAAAGATCCCCCCCAAGGGGCGATTTTCGACCCCGCACGGCCTACCCGGGGATGGTGTGATGGATTCAGACTTCCACCATTTTTCCTAGGACGGAAGAGGACTGACCAAGGAGGGGGAAAAAAAAAGCCTAACCAAAGTAAAGACCTGGCCATACAATCCCAAGAGCTTCCTAATGGAGAGGAAGAAAGGCCTCTTCTAATATTAAAGGGGGTGATCACTGACGAAAAACTGATCACCATCTTTTCGAATCAAAAGAGGCCCCGGCGGAAGAATAAAGCATTTTTGTATCGGCCCCAAGCGACCCATTAAAAGAAGGGGGAAAGGACGTTCAAGATGGCCGAGAGGATGGGAATACCACGACAAGAAAAAAGATGGGAACATGCGCCAGTGGAGAAACAGCAACATACTCAATTGGAGAGAAAAAGATGGCCTGAGACATCACAACCAGAAGAGAAGGTTTAAAGTAATAAAAGGGAGGTAGTAGGTCACGGGGGGCCTTTGGCGGGCACGGGGTAGTCCTCGCCAAGGGGGAGAGGTCTCAGGGAGAGTTGTTGGGCTAGCAGGGTCTTCTTAATGAAAAAACCTGTCGGTGCTGGGTTCCGATGGGCGAGGTCGGGTCTGAAGGGTAACTCACCGAAAAAGGTGGAAGAAAGGTTTATACTGGGAAAAAAACAAGAGAAAAGAGAGGGATAACGCAAAATGTTCCGTCTCGCAGGGGGGGGGGGGGGGGGGGGGCCCCAAAAAAAAAAAAGGAGTGCGGGAACCCTCGTTCAGACCGGAAAAAGGCGGCACCCGCAAAGAACAGGTTGCACTGATAAGGGAAAAGTTCTAATCCCAAAGAGGGAAAGCAGAGTCAATAGGGGAAAGGATTCCTTTAACGGAGGCTGACTACGAGACCAAAACATTCTTAGGGTGGGGGGGGGGGGGGGGTGGTGTTTTGGGGGGGCGATTCTGGGGTAGGTGAACTGTTGATATACATCGTTCTGCGGGGCAGGCAATGTCGGAATATCTAAAGTCGCGTTTCCTACTTTCAAAGCATCGGGGGGGGGAGTTGGTGATTCCAATTCATCCTAGGAAAGAAGAGGGGAACGTGCCGAAAAGGAGCGTCCGGTGCGACTACAACGGGAAAGGGATTTCTCTCATCCAGAAGGGAGGAAAAGCGTGAGACACCCGGAGGTTATCCGCAACTGTGGAAGGCGGCGTGATCACCTGAAGCTTCGCGACGACCTCGAAAAAGAAGGGGTTAATGTTCCAGTTCCTTGGGAAGGCGGGGGACGGAGACTTTTCCAAACTGTGAACGGGACGGAGTAGGGAAAAAGAATGTTGGACTGGCCAACTGGTGGCCGTCCGGGAAAAGAAAAAACCCCAACACCCCCCCCAAAAAACCAAGGGAAGGGAGGTGCGCCAATCTTCATGGGAAGGCATCAAAGGGGGTTGCAAAATAGACATTTGAGTGCCCAAGAGCAAGGGAGCTGCTAAGGTCAATTTGGGAGGGAAAGTGGAGAGCACAGAGAGAAATAAAAAGGCCCTCCGAATCCTTGACAGAGAGGAATACGCAGTGCCAGGAGAAGAAAAGAGAAACGCTTTTGGGGGCGTCTGCTCCTGCGGATCTAGGAAGGAGAGACGCGACACGTAATAAGGAAGGAAAGAAAGAAGGTATAAAAACCTGGTCAGGAAAAGTCCCACATCCCATCTTAAAAAAGCCGAGCTGCCAAAGCAAAAGGGACTCGACACGCGTAGTCAACTCCCGACACCGGGGGGGGGGGGGGAGGCACCGTACATCTTTTCATCGGGAAAAAAACCTAAAGAAAACGAAGAGGGGGGGAAAAAAAACCAAACCTATGTTCCCTCCACTGAGATCCACGACTCCGTATCATATGGGCATGACGTGCGGCACACCCAAGTCGTGATAGTCGGTGGAAACTCTGATGTGCACCGAGGGAAGAGGGGGGGAAGACGACGTGGAGGAATCGTGTGATGCAAGGACGAAAAGGGTTTATACGCTACTTTTTGAGGAAAAGGCACCTCCGACGGCGGGTAGACGTCAGGGTTCATTGACTGCCAGGAGAAACGAATCTCCCTCTAAGGGACGAGGGAAGCACGAATAAAGCAGTTCGAAATAGGAAAAGAAGAAAAATTGACCATTCAGATCCTCATAAAGGGGAAAAAAGCCACTACAGGGGAGGCCAAAATAGCGCAGACACGTTTAACACCTCAAGCGCGGGCAAGAGACCATGTCGGGTCGGTCCGGAGAACAGGGGAAAAGGCACAACGGAAACCATCATCTCTCTAAAAAAAAAGTATTATCTTAAACTAGATATAATTGAGGGGAAGGGTCCGGAGGCCAAGGGAGGGACATTTCGCCGCCTAATCTTCCCTCCCTACCTGTTAGGAGCGGATCCTTTCGTTTTAAAAAGGGAAAGGACGCGACGTGGTGGCAAGGGTGAGGGAAAAAAGGATCTTACATTTTCATGAGGCTAAGGAAAAAAAGGAGAAAAAGGGGACCGTTTAACTTCTGTCGTCCTTGGCGGCGCCGATGGAAACAATCAAGAGGGGTAAGGGGCTCCGGGACCCTGCGTAGATACCGCGACCGTTGTGTCGTCGTTCGGAAAGAAAACTTCGTCGTCTCAATGTGGCTCGGCGGAGCATCACCACTATCCAAAAAAAGGGGGAGGAGTAAAAACTCGCTGAAAGTTCGGTGCAAGAAGAAAGTCAAAGAAGATCATCACGACTGTTTTGGAAGAAAGAATAGGCTACGACTACGGCGTAGTGAGCATTGTCGGAAATCGTGGGGGGAAGAAGGGGACTGGGCCCTCTGAGTGGGAGAAGAGGTTATCTTAATCCTCTGTTTCGTGGAGGGAAAAAAGTGGCGTCGAGCGGTTTTTTTTGGGGGCGGGTCACTCGGGGGGGGGGCCTCTGTTCTGATAAACCGTTCCTTAGAGAGGGGACCGAAGGAGTTCATCATCTCGTCCTCTACTTGTCTTAGGGGGGAGGGGGGTGGGAGGCGGCGCGCAGCAACCGTATTCTGAGAAGGGAAGACCCAAAGCGGGGGGGGGGGGATGTCTCGTCAAAGACCCATCCGGCAACAAAGGGTCTGCTTTCCTCTGGGGAAAGAAAACACTTTCCATAAAGCTCCACACTACCTGTAGCCGCTCCGCCCAACTGAAGGACCTCACTGCCGATTGGAAAAAGAAGGGGAGTGGAGACCGGAAAAGGAAAAAAAAGGGGTTTGATTTTCCTTCGGAAGGGGAGGGGGGGGAAAAGCAAACAGACGGCCACGCGGCACGGTCACCGTGAGGAAGAAGGTGGTCCGCTGTTAAAAAAAAGGAGATGACTGGACCCATGCCAAAGGGGGGGCCGCGTTCAGAAAGAAAGGCGGCGGAATGATCCGCGGCTGGTGATAACGAGAGGAGACACACAGTTCGAGGAGGGGGACCGAATCCCTCTGGAAAGGAATTCGGCGAAGTAAAGTAGTCCCCCACGAAACCCATTGAGGCGGCCATCGTTCACGTTCCACAGATAGTGCGTATTATTAAGAAAAAAGGTCCGGAAGGGAGGGAACCTCTCCGGGGGGGAGCAATAGAGAACACGGCGCCACGAGTGCCCGCATCAGCACGATGAGATCGAAAACCATTAATCTTTCAAGGGTGAAAAAACCCAGGTCACTTACATTGGAGGAAAGTCGGGAAACCCTGCTATTAGTCTCTCTTCTTAGAGGGTTTGGTCGTCGCTGGAGGAAATGATCAAATGAAACTGGTCCATTGCCTGGGAAGGGTCAGGGGGAGTCGACCGAGGTAAAGCAAAACGCTTGGCCCAGACAGGAGAAAAACATGATCTCGAAAGAAAGGAAAATAGAGAGATAAAAAAACAAAATGGAGCTCAGGTAGACGCGGTGCTTTACCGACGAAGACCTACCATCTAAGAGAAAAGGGGAAATTGCAAGGCATGTACAGCAGGACGAAGGCTAATCCCAACACCTGAAGGGGGTTAGCTAAGATTTCATCGAGGCTACCTTCCTTTAAAAGGAGGGGAAAGACGAAAAAAAACTCCCATGACGAGTTCGGGGGGGCTGTTGTATTCTCATCAAACGGCAGGCCGAGGGGGGAGGGCGGTAAATTGCTCGGTAGGAGGGGAACCTGTCGTCCCGGGAGGGTATTAAAATTAGCTCGGAAGCAAATCGCGGTTTCCTGTACCTCCTTCATAGGAAGGGGGAGGGGGCGATAACTGCTGTGATTCGCGCATCAGCGACGAAGGCCCCGGGGGGAAAGGGGAACTGACGCCTAATCAATCTGCAAAAAAGAAATTTCGTAAGGGAGGAGTCATCGCGGAAGGGCAAGTCGGGTTCCATCAGTTTTCGATTGCTGCGGACATTCCTGGTCCGCACGTGAAAAGGGGGGAGCGGGGGGGGAAGAAGGTGGAAGGGGGACGAATACTCAAACCCAGCACGGGTAGGCAGAGGGTCGTCCAATCGCAGTTAGTTTCGCAGGGGGGAGGGAGGCCATCGGCCAGGTGAGGGGCCGAGGAAAGGTGCGGAGCGGGAAGGCAGTTTGGGAGCACGAAGAATGGGCAAGGGGGGGGGGAGGAGCCTAGATATCCGCTTCCCGCAGATGCCGTCGGGATAGAGAAACACCGCAAATTTTGGGAAAAGAAATACGATCTCGGCCCCGAAGCGGCGGAACACCGTAAATCGCCACGTCGAAGGGAAGAGAGGAAAGAGAGTCCAATCGAAGCCGGGAGAAAGGAAGGAGCCGGCCACCCAAGAAAAAGCACCTTCTCGACAACACGAGAAGCCCGACACCCCGCGCTGATGCCTTGAAGATAACTCCGCGGCACCGAAACGGGGAGGGGGAGGACAGACCAAATTCGGATGGCATAAGAACCACTGTAGTCCGTAGGAGAGAAGCGTTGAGGCACCCCTTCAGTGATAGTAGGTTTACTCTTATTGAAGAAAAAGAAGAGCCAGCAGGGGGAAAAATGTTTTGGGGATCGGGTGGACTTACGCGCCTATCCACATTTGGGACGAAGTGTGAGGGCGAACGCCGAAACCAAAGGCTTTATAACTAAGAAAGAAAAGAACGAAGGTCCTCTCACGCGAAAAAAAAAAAAGAGACGCCACACTTAGGGAAGGAAAGGGAGAAACCGAATAGCCATAATTTATCCATGTGATCTGAAATGACGAAGCCCGTAACCACGAAAAAGCCCATGTTCGATACCCTTGAAAGGAAAGGAGAACAAAACGGGGTGAAAAAGAAAAGCTCTTGCCGAGGCCGAACAGGGGTTCTTTCCTATTAGTCTGAGAAAGGGAAGTTGCATAAGGGTCAGCATAGACCATCA
>Ga0179593_1632034_pt1 | contig 12926 bp, 19 predicted proteins | sample CZODoug2_1_08_16_FD_185931 | JGI IMG/M metagenome (GOLD analysis project Ga0179593, IMG submission 185931) | Vadose zone soil fungal communities from Angelo Coast Range Reserve, California, USA - CZODoug2_1_08_16fungal (PacBio error correction) | ecosystem: Environmental > Terrestrial > Soil >...
AAGGGGGGATACACATAAGTACCAGTTGATGACGGAGTGCGATCTATCCTTCTCACAACGTCCGAGTATCAGTCCCCGATAGCCTAGGGGAGGGAAAAGGGGGGGCTGTCATTTTCGTCTTGGGAAAAGGCGCTGAGCCGAAAGGAAAAAGAAAAGAACGGGTTCATTCTCCTGGAAAAAGAGGGGAGCTGATCACGCTGAGCAGCCAACGGCAAGTCATCGGCCGCAACTGCTATAAAAAGCGGACTCGTTAAGCGGAAATCCAAAGGAAGAAGGCGGAAGATCTGGGTGTGGAAAAAAAGGTCGAAACCGGAGATGAAAAGGGACGGGGGATCGTTTATCCGCCAAAGGACGAATTGCGCGGTGTTCCGGGATATGAATTCCGCGGTCCAAGGGTGGGTGATGGGTCGATCGGCTGCGTAGTGAACTAAAACTGTCGAAACAGGAAAAGAGAAAAAAAAAAGCTCGAATATTCCCTCCGCTATTTCCAAGGCGCGATCATGCGAATTAAAGCGAGGGGGGGGGAATAAGTTCCGTGCCCCACCCTATGTACTTCGACTGCGGGGGTAGGAATGTAAGCTTCCTCTCTCTACAAGAGGTGTCCTATGTCGTTGCCAGAGGAAAAAAGAGTCGACACACTAAAAACATCGCCGATCTTGCTTATCGGTCGTAATCCGCTGGAACCGGAAAGGGAAGAATTGGATAGAACTCACAATGATGGAAGCCATGATCCTCTTGGCGGATCGAGGAAGAAAGTGGGTCCATGTTTGTGGGGTTTAAACGGAAAGGGGAAGGCAAGAGAAGACCCACTCCAATCGGGTAGGTCTCCGGGAAGATCCTCAAGACAGAGGGAAGGACTAGTCACCGGCAAACTCTCACAAGGGGAGCGCGACATTACACAACACCACCTATTTCACCTCGATCAAAGGGAAAAACGGAAAAACCGCGTTTATTGGAAAAAACAACATCACACCGGGAAGGACAGAGAAGGGCGAGAAGATGGCGGATAATCAATACTGCGCAAGCTGCATTAGCGAAAAAACGAACCACTCTAAATGACAACGAGAAGGCCTTCCGCGCATCTGGAGTGGGAAAAAGAAGAGACGATCCCAAAAGATCGACGCTGCTGTATGAGGCCGAAGGCGTGCGATCGCTTTGCGGGGGGAAGGGGGGAGGGGACCTGGAATGGCCGGGCCTGACCAACCGCTGTCGTACCACATCCGCGGTCAAATCGAGAGGAGATTCCTGGGGAAAAAACCCTTCTGCCATGTGAAAGGACGAGCGAAAAAAAGGAGGGAGGGGGTGTCGTCCCGACGATATCTCATCCTCACAAAAAAAGGAAAAGATAGATAGAGGGAGAAAGATGTACGACAGCCGCTTGATATCCGCACCTGGGAAAGAAGGAGGTCGGCAAAAGTTAAGAAGGTCTCCGATGATCCGGAGGGAGGATGTATGTCCAGAAAGAGGAACGCGGCAGCAAATCCACGCACTACAAATCAAAAAATGGCCTGCGAGAAGAGAGAGGGATGATGTCCGAGACGAAGACGAGTTCATCTTCACAGATCGAGGAAGGGAAGGGAAGCATGACTGGTCTCGGAAGGGATGGACTGCTCTATCATCAGATGGGGGGGAGATACCGCAATAGGAGGGGGAGACAAAGAAGGAATAGCCTGTTATGTGGGTGGACCCATACAAAGCGCGTAGCGTCCGATTACGGATCGGGAAAGGGACAGATCGGTGTAATGGAGGAAGGGAAAGGAGTTTCCGGGAAGGGGAAAGGGTCGTGACTGCCGCACTCTCTTCGCAAGACAAGATTGGCGTGGTAACTTCAGGAGTCCTGGGGGACATCTTTCGAGATAGCGCAAAGGAGATGGGAGGAACGGTCACAGCCTTTATTTGGTATATCATCGCCGTCCCGGAAAGGAATCAGCGGATGCTGCCATCGACGGCGATTTTGGAGGAGCGGATGCTTGATGTAACGAAAAAAGAGGGGGAACCCTCTGACTTCAAGATGCGGAACTTCACCAACCTGGCTTCGAAGGATGAGGGGGGATCCTTTTGCTGATCGCGTGCGAGGACCAAGAGCGCTCGGTATGACGGGGAAAAGGGAGAAGAGAGGGCCGGTCAGTCCGGGTCGTTGCGGAAGTAAAGTTCGTTCATCGCAGCACGCCGTAAAGAGAGAGGAGGCCGCGGAAGAGAAAAAGAAAAGCCTCCCGCCTCTGGCTTCGGAAAACAAGCCGCCGCTCAGAGAGGGGGGGGTCAAGAGAAAAGAAGACTTCCGCCATGTCAACTTTCGAGTTCGGAGTCCCGGATGACGCGGAACGCGGGGGGAAAAGGTATATCCTTGGAAGCCCGGGAAGGGGGGGGGACAAGCGTGATCATCCGCCCGCACCGGAAAAGAGGGACGATCTTGCGGGCAAGGCGGATCAGAAAAGGGGAGGAGGAACCGCGCCAAGAAATTTGACATCAGGGATGGTGAAGGCCGAGGCTCGGATGACGGGAAGGGTGCAGAGGAAAGAGCCGTAGAAAAGTGAAGAGAGTTGGGGGGGAGAAAAGAAAGGAGCTCGATCTTTGTGACATCGGGAAGAAAAGACAACCGACTTCGTGCCAGAACCAAGAGAAATGCGAAAGAGGAGCAGGGCTGTCGGGGCTATTTTGAGAAGGAGGGTGATGAGTACAAGCGGAAAAGGGCTGGAGGGAAAAGGTCTTGCTCGGGGGAATAAAAGCCGGCCTGATTCCTTCGACTCTTACCATGAAGAATAGAAGGTGATGAGCTGAAGGAGGAATAGCCACCCTTTCTAGCGAGGGAAAGGGGGATTCATCGAGTTACAAGGGGAGTTGAAATCAGAAGTGAAGCTCGCAAAGTGTATTAAACGTCTTGGAGAAGAGTCGGAAAAAAGCCTCTGTGAAGGAAGAGGGGAGTTAAAGTACCATAGCTGGCAGAGGAAAAAGAATCTATTCCCAAAGCAGACACCAAAAAAATGAAACCACAGTGGCAAGCCTTTTTTTTTATCGGGAAGGGGAAAGAGGAAAAGGGACGTTTTTAAAGAGGAAAGGGGAGAGAAAGATGGGATTGTGGCCCGCTTGAGGAGGGGAACCGCCGCCAACGTCCTATTCACGGAAGAAAGGAGGGAAAAAGAGAGGTCGAGACCTCCTTGAAAGGCTGCATAGTACCGCTCGAGAAGGGAAGATAGATTCCCCTCTTGAAGAGAAGCAGGGGAGGCGAATAACTGACTATCAAAGACATCTTCCCTGCGGCAAAAGGGAGACGGCACTTAAACGAGGCTCGAAGCGAGAGCGCATTTCTATCTGAAACGGGGGAGGAGAAAGGGAAGTGGAGGAAAAAGGGGGGTGTCCGCGCAGATTCAGAGGGAGCGACCTCTGCCGGATAGAAAAAGAAGAAAAAGGGAAAACAAACGAGGAGGGATCCGGGGCAGCGAGTGTGCGCCTACTTTTGAACGAGAAACGGCAAGAACGCCCAGATCGCGAAAAGGGGGGGGAAGGGGAAACCTCGTGCCCACAGCAGCTGAAAAAAATTGTCGACAGCGGCGAGCAAAGAGAAAAAGGATCTAGACAAGTAGATCTCGCGCATGCGAGCGCAAATGCTAGCTACGGGTTTCAATCTCTCTAAAAAAAGGGGGAATGGAGAGTTTAAACCCCTTCAGCTAGCAAAGGGGGGGAGAGGAGCATGCTATATCGCTTCACGCGCGAAGGGGGGGAGGGCTCGCGCTGTTCGCAGTCTGGAAAGAAAAAAAAAGAAAAGAAATCTGGGAGAGTTTTCCGCCCGCAGGCTGATCCATCTGTCCAGAGAAGAAAAGAGGGAAGGGAAGGGGCGCGAACCCTTCTTCCTTGCAAAAAATAGGGGTCGTGGATGATTTGAAGAAAGAAGCGCGCTGGGGTTATCATCGTGATGAACTGGGCTGCGGAAACGGGAAGGGAAAGGTCGGCAAGCCAGGAGGGGGGGGAGGAAGGGAGATAAATGGGGGGAGCGAGGGCCTGCGTCTCGCTAAAGGGGAGTCGCGCTTGAAGCCCGCAGGGACAAAGGACGAAAGGGGCGTAGGCGCTCTATCGGCCAAGGGGGGGGGGGGGGGGGGGATCTTCTCTCCCTTCAAAGGGGGGAGAAGGACTCCTACTGTCAACCAAGAGGGCCTATGAACCGAAGTCGGGCGTAGACTCCTTCTACAGTGAATTCACAAGGGAAGGGGCAGGTGACTCGGGGGGGGGGAGGAAGGACGGGAGCAATTCTTTATTGAAGACAGAAGCTCTTCGCGTAAAAGAAAGGCGCATCGGTCGAGGACTTTGCCGCTCTTTGCTTGAATCGCGTAAGGGGGAGGGGGGGGGGTGATAGGAAAGGAAGGAAAGCAGACAAAGCTAGTGTATTAAAAAGGTTCGACGATTGCCCATAGAAAGAACAGAAAGAGCGTCGAAAAATTCCTGGATGCATTCAACCGCCTGTTACTCTAGGAAAAAGGGTCCACCAGGGACGCTCTAACGGGTGAGGAATCCTTTCGATTTCAAGAGTGGTGTCTTCCAGGTTCCTTCTCGTCGAAAAAGGAAGGGGGGAGGGAGGGCAAAGAAAATAAAGAATCGCATCCCTACACTAATGCTAAAAAAAAGGCCTCATCACTAGACCGGGGAGCGCCAATACCAATTTAACTGGCGGAATAAAAGCGGGGTTTCTGGCCGAAGTCGTGTCGTTCTGGGAAAGAGGAAGGGGGATGAGCGAAGCTGGATCGAGTTCAAAAAAAAATATCTCCCTTTGCTGACGCCGGCAAGACGGCTCAAAACACTGAACCAGATCCCGAGCCTCGTCTTCACCAGAAGGGAAGGGGTCAGAAAAAAGACTGCAAGCCGAGGAAGGAGAAGGAAAAGCCCGTCAGATCGAACCGGGGAAAAGACCGTCAATGACGGTTCGGATGGGAGCCGGCACGGCCGGAATCGGAAGGATGTAAACGGCTATACATTTCAATGGCCATGGAGAAAGAAAAAAGGACTCCGAAAAAAAAAGCGAGGAAGAGTCTTAAGCAAAAGAAGGGAAAAACCGAAAGGGAGGCGCTGGGGGTGGAGGTGATCCGGCTCTAATCGTCGAAATAAAGGGGAAGAAAGGTTTTTTGTCAAGGAGATGGGAAAAAGCCGACTATGATGTACTTCTGTTTCAGAAGGAGGAACGAACTGTCTACAAACACTGACCCCTTCTCGACAGAAAAGGCCTGCCCCTAGGTGCCCCGTCATCCAAGGGGGAGAAAAACGGACGTTCTACTCTTCGAAGAGATAGGAAAAAAAAGGGGGATCGCACCACCCTGAAAAGGGATACTTCTGGGTGAAAAGGGAAGAGGACCCGAGCTAAAAAGATCTTTTTCCATCATGAGAAGAGGAAAAGCGAAGACCTCCAAAAGAGGTCGGGGCTCTGTGCGTCATCCGCGGAAAGAATCTAGGGACGGAGAGGATAGAAAAGCGGCGCCGGTTCGACGATTAAGTCCAATGAAAAGAGGGGACAACTCTCCGTAGGACAGTGGGGGAACGGAGGGTTCAGAAGAAGACCCACTCCCAATCTGTCGCTGATCGGAAGGAGGGAGTCCCTCAGAAAATGGACATACCTTCACAAAGAAAAACCGGTAAAAGAAAAGTAACGCGCATATATACCAAAAAGAATACTATGCATTCACCTCTCTATCCTATTCATAGGGAGAACTAAGCAGAGGGATAAGTACATCAACCGGCTAATTTCCTATAGAGAGGGAGGGGAGTTATCTCCAAGGATGAGCGCGATGAAAGAAGAAAGATCCACTTCTATACCATTCATTAAAGGAAAGACGCCTATCTTTATGAAGAATGAAACTCGAGGGCGAAACTCCCTACATAGTCGGAGAAGTCGCAAGTTCCTATTGTAGATAGAGGGGGGGCTCGTTCATTTTCAAAAAACGACTTCCGACTGTAGGACAAAAAGAAGGGAAGAAAAAATCGATCATCGTCGTTAATAAGAATCCTACTGCTTCTCACTGGGGAGAGAGAAACGCGGATTAATGTAATAGAAGAGTCCTTCCCGACATATCTCTAGAAGAGAAAGAGATAGATATGGAGGAAGATATACACAGCCGCTTTTGAGAAAAAGAACAGGCCTAACAGTAGATGGAAAGGGGAGATCGAAGGATCGGAGGGACGATTATTTTTGTCCGCAGGACAGGAAAAGCAGCAAATTGACAAGACGAAAACAGAGAAGACGCACGAAAAAAGAAAAAGACGCGTCGATTAGGTCGTTATCAGAACTGGCCCATATAGGGAAAATTAAACAAAAAAAAAAAATAAAAAAAAAAAAAAAAAAACCGAAAAGGCTGCCGTGGGGCATGACCTGAGCTCCTTTATATTCTAGGGGGCAAGAAAAGGGGTATCGTTCGAATAAAGAAAGAGGAGAGGGGGGAGAATGGAGAGGCATATATGCCTTTGATGGTGAAGTCCGATGATCGGATCGTAGTTAAATGAAGGAGACCGCGGGAGGTGATAGTTGCCTTTGCCGGGTAATAAGGAGTCTAGCGTTATGCCTTCCGCAGAATATCAACGACAGCTGGGAGGGGGGGATTCATTTTGTTGAGGGGGAATGAAGGCCACCACCTGGGAACAGCATGTCGAGATAGAGCGCCACCAGATACAGAAAGACGTCCTAACCTCGCCTTGAAGGAAAACAACCATGTGCAACGACGAGGCTTCCGCCAAGAAGAGTTGTTGGAGGTGAGGGAAAGTCTGCTTGATGGCAAAGAAGAACGCGGCTGCTGAAGTAACTTCCCACTACTAGAGGGGGAGTGGTGACAGGGGTCCTTGGGGGAAGGGCGCGGCGTACTAATTCTCCAATCCATGGGGAGGACTTTTCCATAGGGACCGGGAATAAGAGGGAAACGTTCCTATCCGGTCAGGGAAGGGAACATCGCAGCATCCTCCTACTCAGAAGGACAAAAAGGGAAAAAGGGCTCCGAAAGGTCACGAAAAAAAAAAGAAAAGGACGGCAATCTTTTGCTTCGATCTACGAGAAAGGGCCGTCTTCAGCGCGGTTTCGTAGCACTCATATCTGAAGAGAAAAGAAAAGGCGATTTCGTTTCGGATGGGAGGCAAAGCGCGAGCCCTTAAAGAGATATCCGTTGAACAGCTGCGCTATGAAAAACAAAGGAAAGCGTTATCAGACCGAAAGGGAAAGGGGCAGAGGGCAGAGGGGGAAGGGGGGGCAGCTTATCAGCGCGTGAAAAAAAGGGGGGAAAGAGAAGAAAAATTCCAGTGTTGGGAAAGAAGGGGGGAGAGTGGGGGGGACCAACTGAAGGGGGCAAAAGAGACACAACGGAATATATTGTTTAGGGTGGAGCTGGGGATGAGGGGGGTGACGAAGGGAGGGCCGTCGACCAAACTACACGACTGAGAAAGACCATATCTCCTGCTGGTCGTATGGAGAAGCTCATCTTTTATTAGGAAAAAGAAAAAAAGGAACCGTCGGTTCTTCTCTCGGGGGGGGGAGACCTGCAGTTGGAAGAGGGGAGACGCAGACCATTAAGAATTCAAAGTCGTAAAGTAATCTACACCCGTTCGAAGGGGGGGAAACGAGGGAAAGATTCACAAGAGGGAGGTTGAAATTCATCCAAAAGGTGAAGAGGGGCTCTGTTTCAAAGAGGAAAACTCTTTTTAAGTACAAGGAAAGGCTTTCGCGGTTTCCATGCGATGAAAAAAGAGGAAAAAAGAAACCATCTCGATTCCACCACAAAGGGGGCTGATTTAAGGAACAAAAGCGAATTCAAGACTGTTAGTGGCCAAATTCTCAGTAAGTCCGCCGAAAAAGGGAAGAGAAAGACCGGCACTTGCCCATGGAAAACAGGGATTACGCAGCCCTAAGGAGGGGAAGGACCTAGGACCGAGACCGCCATATGCTGACCACGATTGGTCACAATAGACCGCCATTTTACGGGAAGATCAGCGCTCCAACAGCAAAGAAAAAGGAAAAACGAAGTACCGGCACGGAGAAGCTGCAGGTCTCGCGTTCGAGCGGGAAAAAAGGCGCCTTGCAGTGATCAAGCACGAAAGAGTAACGAGCATATTCAGCATATGAAAAAACAGAGGGGAGCGGAACGGATTCAAATTCCTAAAAGAAAAAAAGGGGACTGAAGAAGGGGTCGAGGGGGGAAGGGAGGGAAGACGTTGACAAAGCGCGCCCGCTTGCGAGACAGATGGCTCGTGACGGAACCAGAAAAAAAGAGTGATCCGTGGGTCCATGAGGAGAGGAAGAAAAAGCAACTGCGGCGTTGGAAGGGACCAGAAAGAGGAGCAGAAGCGACACAAGGAAAAAGGGGGGGCTTCAATCACTCTCTCAACAACAACAAGGACCAGATTTGAACCCGTCAGCTCGCATTTGCGGAGGCAAGGGGGCGAGAGGAAGGAAAAGACTACAATTTGAAAAGGTCCCAACGCGCCGTGAGAAGACAAAGAAAAAAACAAGATAAGCTGCAGGAAAAGGAACCTATGGTTCCTCAGAGCCATCTGGCAAGCAGAAGCGGCGAGCGTTCAACGTCCGCGACAAAGGAACGAACCGCCGCTCTGGCTACGCGAAAGGGGAATCCGAACGGGGAAAAAAGGGTGTTCATCTGATAATGCTGGCGCGGGAAAAGCAAAAACAAAAGGATCACTGCAAGGGCGCCGAAAGCGGAAAAAGAAGAAATGAGCTGCCTGCGAAGTACGAGGAAAGGGAGGGAAGGGAACGTATCTCTTCTAGAAAGAAGCCGGACGATTCCTGGGTAGCAAGTTCTGCGCCGACGCGTCAATGGAAGGGGAAAAGAGGGGAGGAAAGCTATCTGGGGCAAGAGGTCCTCATGCCTGCCTCAAATTCAGGGAAAATGGAGGCGCCTGGCCGGTCCTGTGACGAAATGCGCGAATTACTGCGCAATGCTTGAGAGTGAAAAGATCACATCTTGACGGGGAAAAAGGGGAGGCAATGTCCTTTGAAAAAAGCGGATAAACGGCAGGGAACGCATATGGTGGCTGGAATAACGGAAAGATAATCATATGAAGCTTCAGGGAACCAAAGTCATCGGGTAATGTAAGAAAAAGAGGAAGAGTCTGTTCCGGAAAAAAAAAGCGTTCAGCAAGAAAAAAAAGGGGCGTCGAGCTTCCTGTCTGCATTTCAACCGCCAGCGAAGAGAAGGAAGAATGCGGTCCACACGACGATGTGGAAAAGGGGATCCTTTAAAAGTGTATATCACTTCATGGTCCGCGTCGGGAAAAGGAAGGTCTCCGGGAGGTCTCACGGAGAAAAAAGACGCCCTGCGAGCAGCTTGTCCAAAAACAAAACTGCCACGACCAGAAAAAAAAAAAAAGAGAGGGACAGTCAGTGCGCGGGTTCTGGCCGAAGTAGGGCGTCCTCGATTTCACCAAGAAAGGGAAGAGGGTCCGAGAGATCATTTCTCCACAATAGAGAAAGGGAAGGGATCCTCTTTCGAATCAATCCAGGGACAGAGGAAACAAGAAGGGGAAGAAAGAGACGCTGCATTTGGCGCGGTCTCCGACGGGATCTCCTGCCCGGCAAGATCGACCGGGGGAAGGGAAAGGAAAGCCGGTCAAACAGGACGGTGACGGGGAGGGGGAAAAGAGAGCACATTCCACCCGTCCTTTTCCTTCTGGGAAAACGCTGTAAAGGGGAGGCAGAGGGGAAAAAATAAAAGCCTGGACTCCGACTAGGATCGGGGGTGTCTACTGTTTCGAAACCTAAAAAGGCTCTGACAAAGGAGGGAAGGGAGTCAGTTGATCGTCTCAGGGAAGAATCGTCGCCGGAGGGGGGGGGAGAAAAGGGGCGCTTTCCGCGGCAGGTATGCTGGTCGAACACAGTGAACTGTCGATGAACCAGAAAAGGAGGGACCTTAAACCCGGTAACTCCTACCGGAAAAAACTATTTTCAAGGAAAAAAAAAAGAAGCGGGCTCGATCATGCGGAAGCGATATCACGGCAAAAAGGACCTGAAGCAAAAAAAAAAGGAAGATCCTTCGAAAGGGGGGATCCTGCATCATTCCCGCAGCAAAAAAACCCCGTTGGTCGTTGCAAAATCGCACCTCAATCAAAAAAAGAGAGGGTGGAGCCGGGCGCTGGGAGGGCAGGAAAGAAAATCGGTGACGGCGCGGGCGCTGTTCTAAGAGGAAGAAAAAGGGGAGAGCGATCTGAAAAAGGCTCCAGTGTTGTAAATCACTCTACCTAAAAAAAAAGGGAAGAGTGCGCCGCGAGGGAGAAGAAATTATCAAGGAGAAGGCAACTGATAAAAAGGGCACCGCGCTCATTTAAAAAATCAGCAACTCCGATCCGATCAGCGGACGCGACAGCGCCGTTATCACAAAGAAGAAAAAGATGCCTAGCCGATCAGAAATCTAAGAGGCGGGGAGCCGCTACACACTGGAAAAAGAGCGAGCATATCCACGGCGAAAAGGAAGGCCTCCCACCGGAAACGAAGAAGCGATCTTTACTTCATGAGGAAAAAAGTCGACAGATCACAAAAAAAGGAGGAGGCCAAAGCTCATGCCGGCTGTACGGGGGGAAAAGGGTCGTGGCAAGGTGAAAAAAGGAGGCCGTTCCATGAAAAAAGGCACCTCCTCGAAAGGGAAAGAGGGCCTATTCCTGGAAAAGGGGAACTTCGGCATGGTTCAGGGAGAAGAAGAGCAAAAGCGAGAGGGAGGGGAATCTCTTTCCTCCTCCGGAAAGGGGGAAGAGGAAAAAGAGAAAAGCAAGGTAGATGAAAGATACACAGCCGCTTTTGCGCTCCAAAGGGAAAAAATAGGAAGGGAGACAGTTAGATGAAAAATAGGAAGCAACGGACCGAAAGAGAAAAAAGAGGATGTTGTCCCAGAAAATTCCGGAAAAAATGCACGCACGACCCACCTCAAGGGAAAAGGACCGGCATGCAGAAAAAAGAAGAAGAAGAATGTCGGATCTGACCAGCTAGTTGAAGAAATCAAGCCTGGAAAAGGGCGGTACCATATACTGGAAGAATGCTGATCAATCCCGCTTAGGAGGAGGGGAGTACCGAGGCATAAAGGAGGGGGAGCCTGCTCGTCATATCCGGGATGGGGCGCTCGGTCCGGGATAGGAGGTGGGAAAGAAAGGACGATTCGGTGTAAATGGAGATGATATTGCCGGTTCCGGTATGGGGAGGGAAGGGGCTGCCGCAATAAAAAGAAGAAAGGATCATCTACATCTTTTGAGGGGGGTGACGTAAGTAAGAAGTACACCACTTGACGCCGGAGAGCCCGACCAGCTATATTGGCTGAAAAGAGACTTGATTAAGAAAGGAAGGAACCGTATTTTCCGGCCTGGAAAACGGCACGAAGGGGTGTGGAGGGTCGAATATATCTGAGGATACGGTTCGCCGCGAGGTAAGAAAGCGATGAAAACACGACGGAGAAAAGGGGAAAGGGGGGTGGACTATCATTTCCTTGGAAAGGGGGGAAGTCGCCGCTAAATACAGGAAACGCGCTCGGGATGACGGGGCAGAAAAAAAAAAGCAAGATCGGGCCGTGAACGGGCATTGGCGACAGTGAGGAAGGAAGCCATCACGCCTTCTACCAAGACCTGGCCGGGGAAAAATGACAAGAACCACGCGCATTCTTCCGGGAGGATCTCGAGCCGGAATCCACAGAGAGAAAAGAAAAGAAAGGGCGTCGTTCACGAAAGGAAAAAAAAAAGATCCAGCCTCTTCCTCTATCTATTGAGGAAACGACGGACGCGAGGGAAAACGTATAGAGCCGGGAACAGCAGTAAGAGACGGTGTCCTGCCTCCGCGTGATCAGGGGGAAAAGGGGAGGCTACATTCGGGCAGAAAGAAGAGAGGGGAATGCTGATCAAGCGGGGAGCACCAAATCCCAAATTCAGCGAGACGGGGGAAATACGGATAACGTGAAGTGTTTCTCCGGAGAAAGGATATATTTTGTATTAATGATCCTAAGGGAAAGGAGGGGTACATCGGGGGCGGGACTAAAAAAAAAACCTCCTTCTTCCATAACCCCTCTCAAGAGGGGGTGGGCATTGCGAGTTGAAGGAAGTAACAATCTTCGAGCATCCCCGTCTTCAGAAGCTTTGAAAATGGCACGAAAGCAGGGGCAATTGATTCCTGGCGACGCGGACCATGAAAGGGCAAGAAGTAAAAGACCCGTTTCGAGCGAGGTCAAAAAACATTCCTCGTATTACAAGGGGGGAAAGAAAGGAAGCTCGGAAGGAAACGTGTCTGTGCTATTTTCAATCGCCAGGATCTGTTGAGAAAGAGCTTGCGCGGGTTAAAGGACCAAAGAACAAAGGCAGACACCATCGCGATAGGGAAAAAAAACAGAGGGCGGTCAAGCATGTGTGTGGATCAGAGCGGGAAATGACATTGCCTTTTAACGAGTGAGGGGGGGGAAAAGAAAAAAAGAAGGGGGCGCATTAATTCCCGAAGGAAAAAACAGTCCGGCCCGGCGCAAAGGCCAAAGGAGGGAGAAAAGCCTTGGGCGGAGAAGAAACGTGCCCAGATATCTTACCACGCGGATGGACTGTAGAGGTGAACGATCATCGAGAAAACAATCTTCCTTCTGCGGAAAAGAGGGAAGAACCTTCGGAACGGACAAGAAAGGAAAAAGGGCATTTCTGCTCATTTCTATAGGAAAAGAAAACATGAAAGAAGACACGAAAGAAGGGAAAAAAATAAAAAAAAAGCGGCGCGTCGGAGGGATCAATCCTCCACACAAAAACCGGCGCAGTCTCTTTCACGGGGACTCTTCGCCGAACGGAGGGAGCAAGCCAGATCGCGGAAAGGAAAGAGAGGCCCAACCATCAGCAGATCCGGTTTGGGGGGAACGAAGAGAGGGAGAAAAAGATCGAAGCCCTGCGAAGGGGGGGAACGTCAGTAATTTTCTCTCTCAGGCTAAAAAATGCAAAGGAGGGCA
>Ga0179593_1332193_pt1 | contig 12925 bp, 16 predicted proteins | sample CZODoug2_1_08_16_FD_185931 | JGI IMG/M metagenome (GOLD analysis project Ga0179593, IMG submission 185931) | Vadose zone soil fungal communities from Angelo Coast Range Reserve, California, USA - CZODoug2_1_08_16fungal (PacBio error correction) | ecosystem: Environmental > Terrestrial > Soil >...
ATGTTATTTGAGGAACCTCCGGAAAAGGGGATTGAGACTGGCAAGCAAAAAAAGTCCTCCTTAAAAAAAACCAGCGCAGTACGATTGGAAACGCCTGCGTATTTTGAAGGATAGTACGGATCACTGTCGATGCTTGCCATTACAGCCAGGCTACCTTCCAGGACTGGGGAGAATACGGAAGGAAAGTCGCTATCGCAACTGGGAACCAACGACTAATTACTGCACCTCCAGGAAAGGAATCTCGAAAAATGACTAGAAAGGGATACGAACATTGGGTCTATGGCAGGGAGAAAGAAAAGAAGGCCGGAAGACCAGAGAAAGTAGGAGGCCCTCTTATGAATACCAACGGCTTTTCAATCAGGGGTGTGGTGGGGGGGGGGGGTTTCAGCGGGGGTTTGGTGGGGGTACGTGTGGGGGGGGGAAGAAAGCAAGGTCTCTATACCCTGGCGAACGGAGGGGGCGCGTCGAAAAAAGGAGAGAATAGTTGGTGGGTGATGCGGTTGCGCAGGCAATTCTATCTCACTAGTACACAATTGCAAATTTGAGAAGGATATGGGGAATAAACAAACTTAGCTAGCCGCTGCACTTCTTCTAAAGCGGAGTAAGGAGTTAATTCGATTATGGAAGGGATGAGGGGGGAGGGACAATAATTGTGGCCGTCAGCCGATCGGGGAAACAATCTATTCTAGAGGAGTCTAAGTTGGAGGGACGCAAGATCCGGATAGTAAAAGTGACGGGTGCCGACGTACACTGGCACAAAACTAACAAAACTTGTGCAGGAAAGATATAGAAGGGGAGGGGGGAAATCTGGAAAAACACGACGTGGAAATATGGGATTTCTATAGAGCCCAACTATCGAGGGGTATTTTATGTCCTAAGGCGAGAGACAGTTTCGGGGTTTGGTGCACGTACAAAAGAGGACTTTGGGCGGGGGGGAGCAAGGAACCAACAACATTAGTGGACAAAACAAAGTACAGGCAAAAAACTAAATGCTAGAGACATACAGGCAAATTTTAAGAAGGGGATTGATTTGTGCCGGCTGGGGGCGGATATAAGGGAATAGGGAAGGAAAGCGCCGTTGGGGGGAGAGATCGGAATCATCCAGCGGACATCGAAAGCCCAATGCAGGCGCAAAAATTCAAAGAGGGGGATATTAATTTGACGGTTGGGCAACAGGCTTTGCGCAGCCATTGGGAGACGAAAGGGGAAGTTGGCTACTTTCCCTGCCCAGCAGGTCAAAAAGAAAACAAGTCAATTTTCCCCTAGGGGAGTAAAAAACGAAGAGGGAAAGAAGGAATGATCGGGAGAGGGAGTCGAACCATTTTTGGAAGGAGGAAGGATCTTCGGGGCAGGTGGTGTTACACGAAAGGGCGCAGTCCAAAGCAATTGGAAAATGATGGGGTTGGTAACAGGGAGCACGTAAAGTGGGAGAGGAAACATAGGGTCCAGTAAATCGGTCATGCTTAGGGCGGTCGGACGGAAACTCGTGCCGGTCGGGTCGGCACGAAAAGTCCCACTAGATGTCGATGTGGGAAAAACCATCCGCAGAGATCTCCACTAGGGGGATCTGGTTCCAAAGTCACGTTCAGAAAAAAAAAGCCAGACGCATGAGAGGGGATACGGGGCCCTCAAGGTGAAAAAGAGTAAAGTGAAAGTCGACGTGAAATCTGTATCCAGAGAAAGCGAAGCAGCAAAGTCAGGCCTAATGCGTGGGGAGGGAGGTCAAGGGGGGATTAGAGCCGGGCGCTAATTCGTCAGTATAATCTTAAAATCTTGGCGACGGGGGGGTGCAGAAAAACCAAGGTGAAAAAGGACGGTGGGCAGCATGAATAATCTGAAAGTTCAAAAAAAAAGAAAATTACCAAAACTGTACACCACTGGGAGGGAGGGTTCCAAATTGGCGGGCCTATAGGAGGGAAGTCGAAAGCCTTGAACCGGGGGGAGGCAGGAGGTATAGGGCAGATCAAAAAAGTCATACGGGTAAGTAGGCATGCTGACACAAAAGAAACTAATTAGGCTGCGCCGGGTCGCAAGGGAGAGGGGCAATGGAGCAAATAAAATAGAGGGAAGCGAGCCATGACGAGAAGAACCGGTTGCCGGTTAAAAAACGTCTGTGGAATCTGAACCAATAGGCACCGGCCGGAAGAGTGTTCGGGGGGAGCCTGAGAGCCAGAAAGGGGGGGAAAAGACAGGAACTAGACCTAGAACTTTCGGACGGATAGTAAAAGGCAGTATATCATATGCCGCCGTTACGTCTAACAGAATCAATAGGGAAAACGTCCAAAATATCATGGGAGGGCTGAACATCATCGGGGAGAAGGAAAAGCGGGGAAGCAGGGGAACTACGATGTAAAATTCAAAAAACTGTTTCCTCCTAAAATAAGGCGAAACTCGAAAAACTCGGAAACCGCACAAGACATCCCCCAAGGGGGTCTGAACTACCCCAAAAAGGAACGGGTCAAATTCTGTAAAAACTACTTCAGAAAACACAAACGTGCATGAACTTGAACGTCGTCAAGTAAATAGCAAAAAAATAGCCCGCCACGGAGCTTAAAAGAGCGTCGCATAACGACGGCTAAGGACCGGGCACTCGATTTCAAATGTCAATACAGGCCAAAACCGACGTACGACGGGCAGGATGGCCAAAGAGGGGCGGTTACAGCAAGGCTGTGGCGGTTATGGCAAAAAAAGTTGGTGTTGAGGGTCCGCTCTAAGGTAGGAAACATACGTGGGTAAGCGAGTGAAAAGCTGAGAAACCGCGTGAGAGGCCGGACGTGCTGGGTTCAAAAAAGTGGGTGAACGGGCATGGTATTCCTAATGCAGTCGAGCTCAGGGGACAAGAAGAAAGTGGTGATTGGGTGTGGCGAAAGACGAGGGACAGTAGCAAAAAAAAAAACAAGGCACCCCAAGCAAACCCTCCGCAGGCACCCAGGCTCCCCGGCGAGAAGGTAGAATGATGTCCCGCGGGGCGGGAGAATAGCATCAGGGGGGGGACATGGTAAAAATGAAAAGAAATTTCCAACTGAGTTAGAAAAATCGCTACGACCGAGGGAAGCGGAAAACGTCTTGTCATGGTTGGATGGGGGATGGGATAAGGGAAATAACTTCTTAAAAGGCAGTGCAGTTACGGGAGACTAAATACAATGCTATTTGCATGAAGAGGTTTCCTGAATAAAGACTGCTCCCGCACGCCCGGTGCGAATCAAAAGGGACCGTGATGGAGGGGGGGGGGATGTGTGCCTCTTCCCTCATGGCAGTCTGTGAAATGGGAAGTTTGTTGATGGGGAGGAACAACCGGAAATTAAGGACCGATGATATGCGCAGGCCCCAGAACATAAATATCCCGTGTTCAAAAAAAGAAAAGTCCTGGCACGGTGTCATTGCGGGTGGAGGGGGAATGACCTTCGCTATCCATATAATCAAGGAGCACCACCAATGGTTCTAAAGAGCTTAGAGGCGAGAGCATCATTGCAGGGGCGAATCCTTAAAGAGGGCAGAGACAGCCTGCTGAATTGCCACTGGGCGCTCAAATAAAACTGCTCGAAATTCACGGATAGGCTGGAGGGGGGGAGGACGGCTATGCAGGGAACGCCAGAGGCGCAAAGCAATGCCGCGGACGCTTTAGGGAGGGGACGCTCATCTGGAAGTTGATTACCTCTCCCTTGAGGGAGGGGTGGGGTGTACCCCTGCCGAGTATGAAGGGCGCAAGATTTGACACAGATCCCGGTAGCAATCTCAAGGGCGCCGTCCTAGAAGGCTCGTCATCTCACGAAAAAAATAGGGGAGGGAGGGTTAAAAGTCAGGCAGAAAGGATAGATGAACTAGTGGCCAACTTCCAAATTTGACTTTGTATTGGGATTCAACTATTGCCATAAGAAAACGTGGCTGCAATTACGGTTTAAAGGGAAGAATAGCTCTCAACACACCCATTATTGGGGAAGAGAATCGGCAGGAATGAGACAAAGCACAGCACGAGTCTGGGCCGGGAAGCGGATCAAGACCGGGAAGGGGGACACGAATAAGCCGGGAAATCTTCTGCATTTCTGAAATGACGTCTTTTTTCAAAACTAACCGCTTCCGCTCTGCGGCGAGGAGAAGAGGGAATCTATGGGGGAGGTGACGGTAATCGACAGAGGGCGTTACTTTCTTGGGATCGAGAAAGACCTAAACCGGGCAGAAGGCGATAGATGACGCAATCAGAAAGACGAACCGGCTGCACGCCAGTGCAAAAACGTCAAAGAAAAGGCGGGGGATAACAAAAGACACAGGACTAAGAAGGGTCTAAAAAACTCAATTCCGGCGGATATGAGACCATGGAACGAGGAATTTGCTGGTCTGTCAGGGCAAAGAAGTTATATATGACGCAAGATTAGGTTCAAGAAAGCCTCTCTTTTATACGGAGCAGCCAGCAAGTGGGTGAAGCCAGGATTATAGAGAGGCGCCTTATAACGATGGTCAAACCGGCCGACAACTCAAAAGAGGGAGCCTTCCTCTTCAATACACTAGATAGTATGTAAGGGACGGGTGGGTCTCAAGAAGCATATTTCAGCACTGGAAAGGCCGCGGGAAAAATACAAAAATGCCATCAAACTACTAAGAACAAAAATTCACAATACACGAATACCCGAAACAAGCTATCGTCATCGTGACTGTATCTGTCTCGAAAAAAAGTATGGGACTAAAAAAAATACTGCTCTCTGGAGAATAGAATGTTAGGAAAGACCTGGAGAAGTCATTGAACCCCGGGAGCACGCAATGAAAAAAGGGAAGATACTTCTGACAACGTGCGACTGTTGTTGCTGAGCGGACTAAAGAAGGAAACGGAGCAAAATCGGCGCGGTAGTCCAGAAAGACGGGGCTTTTAATACCACGACGAGGCTACATCAAAAAGGCAATGCAAGTAGGGGTACTTGGCTCTTCTTGGGGGTAGAAGGCCTTGGCAGGGTTTAAGAAAGGAAAAGTCGAAGACAGGCTAACAAAAAAAAAAAAGGACGGGGCCTTTACTTGCAATGAGTTGAAAGGGGAGTGCAAATATGACGAGTGAATGGGGGGGCCTAACTCACACCACGATCTAAATCAATAGACTCAGCATAGGGGGGGGGGGAGTGACGAAAGGTTCATAGGGAACAGGTTGAATGGAAATAACGGGCAGAGCAGGACATGACTGAAAAAATTCCCACATCTAACCCAGGTTAAGAACACGAAGGGAAACTGCTTTGGCACCGAAAAAGAGGGTTTGGAACCGAACTCAGGGAAGAAAGTCTAAGTGAGGTTGGATTTTCAAGGGGTGAAGAGCGAAGGGGAGAGCTGGGGCTGGGCGAATAGGTTCCGAACGACGGGCTGGACATTGGGATGCATCCTAAAAATATCGCAGGGGACCGTTTGGGGAACGGCACAAGGATGAGGGGATCTTGGTCAAAGCAATCAAATGGGAGGGTTCGTATAGGGTGTTAAGAACACAGGGGGTTCAGAGGGAGGAATATCAAGGCGGTCTAAGGGGCTTGTTGTTAAACGGTATGAAAACAGATGCGGACAAACGAGTACAAGGAGGACACGCCTTCGTTTAGGTGTTGGGGGGGGAGAAATATTAAGGGACTTTGAGGGTTGAACGCAAAAGTACATCGTGGGAGTAAAATACACGGGTACTCTTGGGGGGGATGACTTCCGAGACCAGCGGGAAGAGGAAAAGAGGATGATTCACGACAGGAAAACAAGTCGAGGTCTATTTCTGAAATAGGGGGGGGGGGAGGAAGGAAAACAGAACCATCGCCCGTCCAGGTCGGTGCCTACGTAAGTTTCTGAGGGAGGATCCGAAACGGCGAAAACACAGCTATGAAAGGCATAAGGGAAAAAAAAATAGTACTTTCTATCGTCAGGGCAGGGGTACTTGGAAAGTGATCTTATAAACTGGGGCGGTCTAATTGTTTGAACGAAAGCAGACCACAGGCATGGTCAAGGTCGAGGAACGAGGAGGGAGAAAAAAGGACAAGCATCACAGCTACAAAGAAAAACTGAAATCAGATAGGGGCCGATAAGTGACATAATGAAAGGGGAGACTAGACAGCGGAGAGGGGGGAAACGGCGGGGGAGTTAAGCTGTGAAACGAAAACGCCAGTAACACGCTTTGGGGTAGACCTTCGTAAAAACCTCCCAAGATGTTCTATGCAAGGACTAATGAGAGGACGAGAGAAACAGAAGGGGGGGAAAAAAAGAATGAGCTGGGAAAAACACGACTAGATGGTTCGCTTGAGAAAGTGCACGGACCGGAATGTGAAGGGTCGGCTTAACGGGACCCCCAGCAAAACGGCAGCGCTTTTTTGTCGCAATGAAGGAACACTTTCCCTAAATGGGGAGAAAAAAAATCGGATGGGACAAACCGCGTCTGAGTGGGAAGAAGGGATGGGCCTCAACCGGGTTCGGGTGAGGAAAAAAATGTCACTGGGAAGGGGGAAGGAGGGGCAGCGAAAAGGGAGATTTTTGATCTACGGGAAAAAACAAGTGGTGCGGATCTAACAGGGTAGGGGCGCACCAAGCAGTGCGAATCGACCTTCAGAACTGTATTTGGGAAATGTCTAGGGGAGCGAACAGACCTATGGGGACATCTGGGGTCGAGAGGAGTCCAGACCCTCGGGCCCTTTGCTTGTGGATGCAGTGACTGGATGGGAAGGAAAGAGAACACTGTGGCGCTCAACTTTAAACCACGATTTGACTAGCACCTACAAAATTTTCAAAGCCTTTGGGATTGCTAAGGTATCAGGGATGAGGAACTATCAGGAATAAAGGGGGGGAAGATGCTGAGGAAAAGATAGAGTCCTCTTCACAGCATCAGAAGTAATAAAAAGGAATAAAGTCTTTGAGCGGGTTATTCAGGGGGGGCATTAAAATTGGGATAGGGGGGGGGGAACACCTGGATGTGAAAAGGTGAAAGCGAATCTCTGGTCAAGTGGACAAGAAGATCGCGACATGTATCACAGAATAAATGCCGGGGGGGGGAGGAGCGCCGTGAGGAAGCGAGAAGTCGGGGTCAATACTTTGTCACAGATGGGGGAAAATGCGTTCCATCAGGCTGCAAAAGTGGGAGGGGGACAATGGTAGCAAAGGGGAGGGGGGGTGCCAATGGACCGACTTTCCTGTCGAATTGCTTCTGGAGGAGAAAATAACCGTAGCCGCAATCTAGCATCGCGGTTGCAAAGGGACAAAAAAAACATGTTAGGAAGGTCCAGGGGAAGAAATAGAGCAGGACAGAAGATCATGATGCAGGGAATTGGGGTCAGAAGCCGTATAGGCAAGAATAAGTTTGGGAGGACGAACGGAGGGGAACTGGATCGCAGGCGAGGGTCAAAGGGAGAACGTCGTGTTCGAACGGACCAGGAATCACAAAACAGATGGCATTAGGACTGGGGAAAATGGATCCCGGGCGCCATACTTATGAGAAGGAGTGCCCAAAAGAAAGGCGACCCGCCCTTCCATGTGAACACTTTTTACGAGTATTGTTGCAACGAGGCGCTGCTGTCACTCCTATACTAGAAACGCGTATATAACATGGGGCCCTTAGAGATGAAGGGGGGACATGTTTTCGGAATGGATGAACGTGATGCAGCAGGGGGGGGGGGGACATCATGTCGAGAGGCCATGGTCCGGGGAGATCGAAAGACGACGTTACTACAAAGGGAAATCCGGTGTTCGCGCACTGAGGGTGGGGACGGGGGTCCCAGAGTATCAGGTAACGCAAAATCCGAGGAAGATCGAGGATCGAAAGAGCTAACCGACGCGTTCAATGTTGGTGGTGAAGAACGGGTTGTGCTGGAGCGTAAAGCACTGGGGGAATGATTGTGCTCAAAGACCTCTCAAACCCAAAAAGTGAGGGGGGGGGTAATTAAAAAAAGAATATATGTATTGAAAGAAATAAATTCACAAAGTGGCTGTGAAATAAGTTAAACAACCAGTTAAGACGCACAAAACAGAACAGGGCATCTTTGAAGAGAAGCTATATTGGGACCGAGGCGTATGGAACCGTCCTTCGGGGGGTGTGACCAGAGCAAGACAGGGGCGCCGGAATTCCACTCTTCTGTGGAGAGAGTTACGACTACCAAAAGTGCAAAGCGACATGTCTACCACTCACAATTCAAAAACTAATAGACGACAAGTGATCATCGAAGGATAGGAAAACCAGATGCTCTTAGGAAAGCGAGTAGTGTGCCAAGAATACTATTACAAAAAAGCGGTGCAGGAAAAACATCGTGTTTGCAGAGGGGGAGTGTCCAACAAGAACAAACGGGGGCCAGAGGAAAGTAAAAATAAAAAAATCGGGTTGACGTGTCTTGGCGAAACAAAGCACAACGAGGCACGCAGAAGAGGGCATCAAAACAACAATTAGGGGGGCCCCGGCACCAACGGAAAGGCGTTAGATGACTAAGAAATAGCTGCCTATAGGGAAGAGTTAAGGTTCGCCTTGAGAAGGGGGGTATATTGTGGCACCGGCACAACCGCAGAGGGAAAACGCAAACTATATTTCTATCATTTGTTATGCTTCCAGACCAAACGTAAAGGGAAGGGGGGGAACAGCAAAGGAGGTAGTGAAACAGGACGGAAACCAATTGGCAACAAAAAACCCCAGATTTGTGTCTGGAGGAACAGGGGCTCCTCCTCTCGTGGGGACATTTTATGATTGCCCATATGAATGCCATCACGTCGTCAAATCAGGGGGAATTTGGGGTTTTCTGATTCGCTCTAAAGGGAAGGGGGTTCCTGATTGAATGGGTCGGTTGCTGAATGCACGCAAAATCCAAATTGGATCACTCAGACCAAGATAGCCGCTGCCATACCCTAGAAAAGAGGTCTCAAATGGGGGGGAGATTGAGGTGCTTTGAAGAGGGAGGTATATTAGAGGGGGGCAACCCCGCCTTGGGGACGAAAAGAGCGCCTAAAGAGGACAGAGCAGCCAGGGCAGACGGCCGGAAAGTGAAGGGGATGGTGGTTCAGAGAAATCTTCTGCAATACAATCCACAGAAAGGTATCCTAACAGTTTTTGATATGGCCCTTCCCAGGAAAGGAAATCACAACAGTGGAAAGCAGGGAAAAGGGAAAAACGAAAAAAAAAGTATTGGACAAAGGGGGAGTCTGGATTCTGCCATTAAAAAAAATTTACAACAGGGGCCGATAGCTTTAGGCAGATTTGGGGGGGATTTAACCTAAGCCGGTGATGAAACCAGGGTTTCAAACGGGGTGGAATATAGACACTAGTGGGCTCAGACGGGGGGCCAAGGAGCTAATAGCGGAGGTCGTTACTGAAAAAGCGGCGTTTGTTTGAGTCAGGGACAGCATGCAATTCAAAAAGAAATATAGAGGGTTGCAATTAAGGAGGAGCGCGACAAAAATCTTCGCATTCTGAAGAACTTTTAAAACTTCCTAAAGGGGGGAACTAGGCGGAGGGAACGGATTTAAAGGACTCGGAAATGAAAAATTGTGCGGGTCGAGGGTCCAAGAGGCAGAGTCGTGCCTCACTGAGGATGGGGGTTGGAGGGGGGGGAATGCGTGGATCCGAAGAAATTTCGTCCGGGCATATCAGAAAATTGGAAAACTTTGGGGTCTAAGCAAGGGACACACCAAGGGGGTTCAAAATCATTAAGACTGGTCACCCGAACCGGTTAACGGCCGCTGTACAGAGCCTTCAGCACTATCTCAAGAAATGGAGGAAATGAGTAGTCGACCGCTTGGGCAGTTTTAGCCAGGGAAAAGAAGGATCGGGGACCAGAACGCTTCGCTTCCGTGAACATCAAAAAAAAACAGGGATAGTCACAGAGTAGTCCTGCTACCGGCCTCCGAAGTATTGCAAAGGCGAGCAAAACAGAATAAAGATAAAAGATCTGAACGAACCACTTCCTTTGACCACGGGCACTGGAATGATCTCAATTACCAAGACGGCGACAGGCTGGAGGGTTGTTGAGCAACAGGACGGCGAAGAACTAGGACCTCGACCTTGCAATGGAAGTGTCGAACAGCCGGGGGATAACCTCCGTGGGAATGCTATGCTAAGGAAAAAGCCAACAGAATTGTAGCCGAAATATCATAATCAACAATCACGCACGGGATAGTTGCCAACACAAAAAGTTGCGGAGGGCCCGGGCTCATTAAATCGTGTGTCCGGTATGGAAGGAAGGGGCACGCAACCGTCCTTACAGGAAGCGTCACATCCGCCAAAAAAAAAGACCATCCCCAGTGGACAGGGCCTAGACGCATGGTTCATTCTGACCAACGCGCTAAGGGCAGGAAAGTTCATTGCAGAGGATGCGCGTGTCCGAGAAGGCGAATACCTCCACGGGCAAAATAGGCGCAATAGCGTAAAAAACAAAAAGCCTCGACCGCTCGGGAAGCTCTGGAACCCATGGACCCTCTCAAACTCACACTTGTAGGAAAAGTAAGCAGAGGGAGTTCCCACTCAGAGGTGTACGGGGCGCGGGAGGGGTTGCAGCAAACCCGGGGGGGGTGGGGGGGGGGGAAGGGAAATGGGGTCTTCTGCCTGTATGTGCATCAACGGTGTGCCGCTAATTCCGAGCGTCAGCCCCGATTCTGATAACACGGGGGCTTTCGAGCTTGTGGGCCTGGTAAGTCAGATTCATAAGTTGATATCGGAGAAAACTCATTTACATTAAAAGACGAACTGCGTGTGGGGGTGGTGGTCTATGTGAGAAGCGTTCAACCAAAGGAACCAGAAAAATCTTCCAGGATAACCCGCTGCGATCAAGCTTGGCAAAGCCGTGGAGCTCCTGGGAGGAGCAGTACAGCCAGGCAGTGAATTTGGGGCAAAAAAAAAAAAGCTGGGGATGGCGTTCGAGGTAATCATCAAGACGATCTCCTCAAAAGAAGAAGAAGGGTTTTCAGGGATGGCGGAAGAAAGACCAGCATGGGGTCGCAGTGACCGTTCCCTCTTGAGAGTGAAACAGGCCGCGCAGGGGATGAGCCTCTCATGAAGAAGAAGAGGCCAGCACTACACGAGGTAGGATATTGATGGGGGAAGGTCCTTCACCATAAAGATGGTTGTTATGTGGGGCAGGGGTGGGGGTAGGTCCAAGGGGAAGCCTGCCATTGGGGACTGCAAAAAAAGGCATGGTGTTCTCCGGAACCTTCACAAGAAGAATGGACACGCGAGGATACCGGAGCTTGAAGAGGGGGTGCTCTGGGATGAAATGCGCATCTCAGAAAAGAGCGCAACCAAGCATGGGGAGTCCACTACGGAGGTAGGGCTCCCAGGGCAGATTCTCCGGTCAAGATTTGACATTCTAAATCCCAGCAATGCGAGGGGGCATTAAGCGGGCAAAGCCGTTTTCCGTAGGAAGCGGGGAGTAAGGGCGGCTTCGTTTAGTAGACCGCATGCTTAAGCGAAGAAATGGCCGGAAGCGAGTAGGGGGGAGGTGAGTGCAGAAGAGAATTTGCTGCCGCTCCAAAACCCAGACGGAGGGGAAGGTGGGATGGAAACCCTTGAAAGACGGACCGCCCGCGGGGACACCGGGCTCCAAGGGACACTTCAGCAACTGCCTAGGAGACTGAACAGAGCATAAAGAAAAAAGGGGTATTTGCGTTAACCAAATCATCCTAGAGGAGCGGATAGTTCTGTCTGGTGGAACCAAAATTCCAACAGGTCATTAGTCAAGAATGGGAAGGCCTGGAAAGGGGCAGACGGACGATCTCGGACTACAAAAAAAAGGAGGTATATAAAGAGGAAAACTAAGGGGGAAAGAGCTTACTCGGGGAGACCAGGAGTCTCCATAGTAATCCAAAAAAACTCAACGGACCTTGGGAGGGATTTTCGGACACGAATCGAAGCCGATAGATGAAAAGGGAACGGGGCTTGGGTGGCAACATCCCATGAAAGGGGGAGGGGGGGTGAGCGGCGCAGGAGCCTGAGAGACCGATGTATGGGGAAAGTTGGGAGGGAAGGGGGGGAACAGACGGGCTATTGAATCGAGGTGAACATCAACCTCCTAAATCAATAAATGAAATGGCATTCCGGGGGACGGAGGGTCACTAAACCGGCGGCCTAAGCGGAAGGGGTTTCTCTGATAGGTACGCCAGAAATCCCTACAAGGAAGACGCCGTCCGAAAAAACAACCGCGTGGGACGGAAACGAGCTGGACAAAGCGGAACGAGGGGAGTTGCGGGCGGTCGGGAGAAGCGTGAAGGAGGACGCAAAAGCGTGCTACACGCTCACCGTCTTGAAAAAAAGGGCCGGAGATAAAAGTGGGGACTCTTTCGTCGGGGGGGTAGCGAATGGTTGCAATGCCCGAAGACCCGAAGGGGCAACCGACAACTTAAGAATGAGAAGGACGCAAAAACTTAGGGAGGAAACGGAGAACATCCATGCGGTCAGGCACTGGCCAAGGCGGAAGACCATCCCAAACAATCAAAAAAAATCGAAATCGGGGCCTGCATTACACCAACGCACACTATCTAACGCGCTGCTTAATGCGCTTCTTGAATGCCTTATCACAGCGCGCGAAGATTCTCATCTCCTGGCTGTCGATGTTCAAGGAATGCTGGCAGAGCGGGGAGGCCCCAGAAAAAAAAGGGAATCTCAATTCAGGAGTTCATGACTCTGCGATGCTTAGAGGCTGTAATTTGAGCCTCTAATAAGGAAAAAAGGAGATTCTTCTTCGGAAAACGTGAGGTCGTAGGATACCCGCGTCGAGAATCAAAAGGCCGGAAGAGGGGAAGCTTGAGCCTTTTGGGAGAGGAACTTGTCAGGGGGTTTCAAAGAGTTGAATCCTAAAATCCCTGAAAAAAAAAGAAATGAATGGAGTCAAAATGAGTTAGCCGAGGGATGATTAGACTGGCCCTGTTCACACAACGAACAGGGGCACGGGTTCTGTATAGATGCTAAGGGTGAGGAAGAGATAATGACTAAAAGGGGATTGCATACAACGCGAGA
>Ga0179593_1483174_pt1 | contig 12925 bp, 14 predicted proteins | sample CZODoug2_1_08_16_FD_185931 | JGI IMG/M metagenome (GOLD analysis project Ga0179593, IMG submission 185931) | Vadose zone soil fungal communities from Angelo Coast Range Reserve, California, USA - CZODoug2_1_08_16fungal (PacBio error correction) | ecosystem: Environmental > Terrestrial > Soil >...
ATGGCAGGAGAGTGCCCGCCGTAAAACATCCAAGGAAGAAGGAAAGAAAGAAAAAAATGATGGGGGATTGGGGGAGACGCGCCGTACCCAGTCAATGGGTGGGCTGCTGTGCAAAGCAGTAACGCTGAGTCCCTCAGCGCACCGACAGGGTCGCTTAAAAAGGAAACATCGTAAGGGCTAAAAACAGGAACGACACAGGAACGCCATTAGTCTGAACAGCACCGCGGGATCGGTTCGAGAGATTCCTGGCCGCGGAGAGGGACCGTTAAAAAAGAAACACAACGGAAGAAGCAAGCGAAGGGCGCCAAACCTCCAATAAAAAGAAAAGGGCTCACTTGAAAAGACTAGCGGGAGTCATCAGATCTCTTTTGGAATTGCAGGAATTCACAGGATCACGGCTCAGAGAGGACCCGCGATCGCCCCTCTCGATAAAGGCTGGATCCCTACAGTCGATCGCGCAGGGTGTGCCCGAACAAGTCAAGCTTAAAGAGAGACGTCCTAAAGGAGGAGGGACTTGCGGAGCGACAGAAAGTGGTGATTAAGGTTCGATAATTGCTTAAAACGAGGATAAGGACCCGGCTTACATACTAAAAAACTAAAAATATGGCTTTTTGACAGCTTTTGAGGTCTCGGGATTCTCGGTCGGGCATCCTCCAGAACCATAGGGAGCAACACAGAAATTGCGTAGGAAGCCGGAAACACAACGAGTAGGGAGGGGGGGTGATCCCGTTTCTTCCGGGGGCGTGTGCTAGAAAGACGGGGGACGCCCGAAGCAATCTAAAAAAGGTGCGGAAAAATGCAAAGGATAATCTTGCGGGACGAGTGGGTCCACTTGAACGCTTTTGAAGAGATCAGGGTGAGGTTGTAACAGAGTACGGTCTTTCATATCGTAGCGAATAGCGTTGAGGAGGTAGCCAGCATTAGGAGGCAACCAAGGGAAACTGGACAAACAGGGCATCTTCGTAAATCGTTTTGGGTTGGGGTTTATAATGAAGGCAACCCTCTACGTCGGGGACTCAAATCTCGAAGCGGTCCAAGCTACTGAGGGTCGCATTCGGGTTCGGGGAATGACGGAAAAGAAAAGAGCGCACCGATTTGGGGAATCTTCAGATGGGTCAACAGAGTGCACGAGAAGACAGTGCGGTGGACCGGCGAGGGGCCTGAAAGAGGAGGGCGTAAAAAGAAGCCAAACTAGGAAAAGTCTTGAGGAGACAGCGATCGCGAATCAAAGGCCAATGAGCAACCCGCACACGCAGGAGGTGTGAGCACACAACTGTCACGCCAAAACTGCCACGGGATAGCCGAAAAAGAAAAGGAAAACAGCAAAAAACCGACATCCCGGATCACGGATCCCAACCGAAAATGGGTGAAAGCGTAGATCAAAGTAGACAAGCTGCACCTCCTCGTTCAAAAGGAGCAAGGGAATGACGATGCGCAAAAGAGTCAAACCGATTAGAAGATTCAGCAGAGGGGAAAAAGAAGCCCAAATCAGAGTGAGCGAAGACGCATGAAACGATAGGGATAGGGGAGCAGCAAGAAACGAAAAAAATCCTAAAAAAGGCGCCTACCGGCATAAGCAGCCGATCGATAAGGGCCGTTTACTTCAAGAAAAGGCACTCTGCTCAGAGGAGGAAAAGTGGAGTGCGTATATAGGTAGAACTCGTCTGTACGTGTCAAGAGGGAATTGGGGAGAAACTAAAGACGATATCATTGGTGGCATTAAATCGAGTCAGAAGAAGGATCACAGAGACTGGAAGAAAAAGGTGTGGTTGGGGACAGAGCAGGCCGACTAACACACTGCAAAAGGAAGCCTATGCTAGGGAGCAAACAAATGTTATCAAATCTAGGGGGCGGGTGACGCGTGCATATCCAAAAGGGGTGTCGTCTGCGCATAAGTGATATCCTCTCAAGGCGAGATAAAATCGGGCGAACCGAAAAAAAAGCCGCTCTGAACAGGGTCAAGTCGAAAAAACAATGAGAAAGGGGGGGGGAGCGGTGTGAGGAGAATAGCGCCTGCGTATTAGGGGTCACTATCAGATACGCCACCAAAAAGGGAGGAACCAGAAAGGGAGATCAGAGACTGATCTATTTGGCCTCCATCTTGGCAGCAAGGCGGTGGAATAACGAGGGGTCAAAGCTCAGTGAATCAACGGGTAGAAGGAAAACGGTCATGTTACACTAGATTGGTTTGGAGCAAAAAATTACATGAGTAAAATGCGAAAGTGTGTCAGCTAGTGGCAAAAAAAGCTGGATGACAGATTTGTTCCCTAGAGGTCAGCCCGAGAATGAATGACTCCCTTCGCTAATCAGGGAGCATAACAAAATAAAAAAACATCAAACAAAAAAGATAAAAACAAAAACAATGACGTATGGGGTCTGAAAGGAGAGAAAATTGGGGGGGGTGCTCCTATGGAACTAGGGGGGGAGGTGGTGTGGGATTTCTGCAGATATGGTCCCAAGTGGGCCAATGACAAAGAAAGTGATGGTTGAACGGTCGAAACAATCATAAAAAGAAGTGTTTGTGTGGAAGGGGGTGATGGCGGCTTAAAAGCAAGGTTGGTACAAAAAGGGGATACGAAGATATGACGGGGGGGTGGCGGGAGACTGACGAAATGGCCGGAGGTGCTGGGAGGAGTTGACATGCACCTCAACTAATGACTTTCCAGGGGGGGAAAGAGAAGAAAAGTCTTGAAGCCGGAGCAAAACGCAAGAGGGGGGGGGGACGGGGGGGGAGCAGATGTGAGGCCAGGCAATTAACCAGGCGCACCGAGAGCCAAAAAAACGACTTTGTAAAAAAGTGACACAGTAGAGAGAAAAGAATGAAACAACCTTATTTCGCGGGGCGTCATATATAAAGGAAGTTGAAAGAAACTTTAGCGACCACTCAGGAAGACGAGGGGTCTTGTCACTATCTCGTGCAAGGAAAAAAACCCGGCTCAGGAAAAGCATCCGAAGGTAAAAAACTGACGCAAGGGTAGGGGAAAACCAGAAAGGCAAAAGTCAAGAGAACTGATGAAAAACGGACCTTCGACGAAAAATACCATCTCTCTGCAAAAAGAAAAGTTTCGCCGGTGGGCTTGATCAGAGCTGATCAGTGACAAGGGGAAATAGGAAGTATGTGCAAAGGGGGTCGGGTCTGGATGAAGGGAAACAAGTCAGGGTCAATTGCGGGGGGTGAAATCCCAAAACCCTTAATCTTGATTCTCGACAGACGGACGAAGTAAGGAAGCAGACGTTCAGAAGAATAATATACTGTGAGGAAACCAAAGTAAGCAGCGATGGTCACTCACAGAAAGGGGAACATTTGGGACGGGGGTAAATCCTCAGTGGGAAAGAGAAATATCCGAAGTACGAAGGATCCTACTCAGTGACGACTGTCAGTGTCATTCCAGTTACAAACGTGAAAGGAAAAAAAAAGAAAGGGAACTGTCAGATCAGGGAGGGATGGATGGGGACTGGTGCTTCTGCAACGTTGACGAGTGAGGAATGCGCGAAGAACGGGAAGCAGAGAATTCCATGCGAGAGATTGGGCCGTAAAGGGGAAGCGAAAGTCAGGAGAAAAAAGGGGACTGAAAAGAAGAGAAGATGTCCAAAAGGGATTTGAAACCAGGGAAGGGTAGTCACTGGTACGTTCCAAGGACAAAAGATTAGTGGGGTCGGCCTCAAAGGGCTTTCTTGGCAGCGAATGGCCAAAATCCAAAGAAGCAAAAACCTGAGGGGGAGGAGAAAAAAGAGAGAGTACTAAAGGTGAAATAGAAAGACACAAGGTGAGACATAACTGTAGACACCGAAAACATCGGGTCCTTGAAAATACAGGGAGAGCTAAAATCCGACAGGGGGTCAAAAAAAAAAAAAAAACCTGAGAATCGTTGGACATAAGTAATACCTTAAGGAAGCGAAGGTGAACGAGGAAAGACCGCGGAACGCCATGGGGGAAATCTTGCTGCCTCTGGCTTGGTGATCGCCCGCCAAACACAAGAAGAAAGGAGGTGTGAAACTTTTAGGGGGAAAAAAACGGAACGAAGGCGACAGAGCTGAATGGGTGAAGGTGAAAAGGGGGGGGTCAAGGAACCAAAAAGGAGAAAACCTTTGCTGTAACCAAGTAACAAAAGGCGTTTTGAGCGTGAGCAATTAGGAACCGGGGAAAGTCAAGGTGAATAGAAAGAAATGGATTCTGAGAAGAGGCTCAAAAAGTAGATTCGGGCAGAGCTAAACGGAGGAAAAAGGACTACAAATTCAGGAGGATGGTAGAAGAAAAAAATGAAAATGACTGACAGATTGGCCTAGCAGACCTAACAAGGGGAAATACGAAAGGGGGGGGAACTCCCAAGAAAGAGCGTTCCCGCGTGTCTCCAGATAAAAAGTCAAAAAAGCGAAACGACTATTTGGAAGGATGATAGGTATATACACGAATTGGAGAAGAGGAAATCAGAAGGGGGGGCCCTTCCTTTTGGGGGGGAAAGGAAGAATAAGAAAGAAGTGATAAGAAATAGCTCGGCCATGCGCCCTTCTAATAGAAGGAGGGGTAAGGACGGACAGGAAAGTCAGAAAGAGAGGGGGAAAACCAGTATGGGTGATGAACTATCAGAGGAAAAGAAAGGGGGGAAAATCATACTTTTCCGAGAAAAGGACTATGGTTCTTGGAGCGCGAGGAGCTGCAGAAAAGAGGGGATAAAAACACAACCAAAGGCGTGGCTAAGAGAGGCCATAAAAAGATTTCATGACTGGTTAACAACCGGGCAGAGGATTACGGCATGCCGATCAAAAAAATAAGCCAGTTTTCATGGCTTCAAAAATACTACGGGGAATGGGAACAATTGAAAAAAACTTGTACGCCGCAACACACCGAATCACCAAAAGAAGGGGGGGGGATGGGAGACATACTCAACGACAACTAAGGACAAAATCGTAGGGGCCCGAATAGAAAGGGGGAGACTAAGACAGAGCAGAGGAAAGCCAACTTGTTGCCCTAGCGGCGAAATGGTGAGTAGAAGGAGCTTAACAGAACTGGGGGGGGGGGGGTGGTAGTGTTATTGGGGGGTCTTTGAATCAGAAATACAATTTATCAGGACATACTAGGGGGAAAGAATGATAGCGAGCAAGTAATGCTAGACACACTGGAAGAAGCAAAGGGTGTACCAGTATTGGGGGGAGAAATAGTAGTGTAATAAAGTTGAGGTGGAAAGCTGGAATAAAGGAGGAAAAAGAGTTCCCTAATGTACGGGTAAAGAGATGGAGTGACACGAGAGAAATATGTCGCCGGGAAAGACAGAGAAACGAACTTGGTTGGCGGGTCAATGATCAGGGATGCACGGCGATCTTGACAGGAGAACCTAGAAAAACAGGGGTGTCGCCATGCGGGAGGGGAAGGCGCGGGATGGTTGGGAAAGCCCCGAGGGAAGAAAAGGGAAAAATAGCGAATGAAATGGCGGCCGCCGGAAAAACTCTGATGCTGGCACAACAGAAAAAAAGAGAAGGGAAACAGAAAGGTTGCGATCGAAAGGTTGGGAAGCTTGTGGCACCTCGAAGCGCAGGGCCACCAAAAAAGCGATAAAGCGGAGAATCATCGCCACCAGATCAACCTCGTTAAGAAAAGACCGAGATTCCGCCAGCTGTGAGGATACCTGATACTTCGCAACCCCGAAAGCGCGGCACTTCGAAAGAAAGAAAGAGGAGAGAGGCTGAGAGGGCCTGCGGGCACAAAGAAAAAGGACGTGACTGGGGGAGCGATGGCCGGCGAGGAACCGCGCTATCCCGATTTGTTCCGCAAAGAGGACGATCACGAGAAGGAAGGAGTTTAAGAAAGGAGCGAAAGAGAGGCCGGGTCATCGAAAGTACAAAAAAGGGAAGAAAAGAGGGAAGGTTCATCGCTTGTACTCGGAGGCTTGACTATCTCAAAAAAAGGGTGAAGGGGGATAGAAGGAGGGGGATGGGGAGAGGCGACTGTTGCGTCGGCGAGGTCGGGCAGGGGGGTCGAGGCTTGGATGACAAGGTGTCTCAACAAAAGAACGTTCGACTTCGGACAGCTCTGTGGGCCGAATTGGGGAAATATGCCGCAGGAAAGAAAGAGCACATGGGGAAGAGGGGACGAGAGGTTGTTGGGAATTCCGCGAATAAAATGCCAAATCGCAGAGGTCGTACCTCAAGGTCTCTGTTTTTGAATCAATCTCGCCTTTCAGGAACAACGGGCTCGACGCTTGGGAAAATACTAGACCTAAACGGAAGCAGCGAAAAACAGGAAAAGGTGGAGTCAGAGTGCTGAGTACACATTCAAGCGGGGCGCTCTGGAGAGAAACCAAAAAAAGGTCACAGAAGGGATGAAAAAAAATGTTTTGGGTTCCAACAGTAACTGGGAGAGCAAGGGACACGAAAAAGAAGATCATCAAAGATAACTCCTGAAAGACGAAAAACTCATCCAAAGAGAAGTAAAGTGGGCAATCGCGGGGGGATCGGGGAAAACTGTTGCACATGACGATAAAAAGGAGAGGGAAAGGTTAGCGAATAAAAAGATCAGGCAGCGGAGAGAAAAGATTCCGAGAGAACTGGGGGTGTGGGGAAAAAAGCGAAGAAAATACAATTCAGGGGAGAGAAAGTGTTCGCGAGGGAGACAGTCAAGCGGGAAAAACGCCAAAGCTGAAAGAACCGGGGGGGGCCGGATTTCGGGCGTAAAAGGTCAGCCGAGGAAGGGAAAAAAGGGTAGGAAAGAGACTCAGAAAGATCTCATCTTGAGGAAAAGGGCAAAAAATTGGACAGTGGAAGCAAAAACGGCCTAGGAGTAGACTAAAGGTTCACATCCATACAACCTAAAGAAAGAGCGACTTCAATTGAGAAATAGAAAAGCGGTGGAGGAGGAGGAGAACACGTTATCCGCGCATCCACGACGAGAACTGATGAGAGGAGGAGTAAAAAAGCAGGATTTGGTGGGGGACGAGAGTTCTAGAATTCCGCTGGAAGTATCTTCTGGAGGGAGCAGAATGACGGAAGGAGAAGGCGGCGCGGGTTACATAACCTATTAAGCGTGCTGGGAAAAACAAAATTCACGTCGTCTGTTACGTAATTGAGCCAGCAAAGGCGTACGAAAAAGCGAAAAAATTCGAAGACAAGAAAAATGCGAAAAAGAAGGCATACCATGCATAAGGACGAAATCAGAACCAAAAGTGTAGAAAAAAGCAAAAAAAAAGAGAAGGACAAGGGAAAAAAGGCATGACATTCTTCTAACAACGAGGAGAAAGAATAGGAGGTGGAGGGGGGCGAGAAGGGAGCAGTCGGACTTGCGCTTGCAGGCAGAAACCAAAAAGAAAGTTGGCCTGAGACGAGACTTAGGCGCGCAGTTCAATTGTGAATGAGGGCGAGAAGGAGCTGGAAAAATACCGTCGTAGTTTCATTGGAGAGAAAAAGAGGTGCAGGAAGAATACGGCCGACGAATTTCGCAAAGTGGTTTCCTAAGCACGCGGGTCAAAAGGGAAAAGAACGAAGCCGAAAGAAGCAGAGAAGAAGGAAGCCGAAAAAAAAAGCACGCAGAAGAACCGCGAGATCAACCACTCGAAGTTAAAAAAAAGGGAATCGTCATCAGGGGGACTGCGAAGCGGATTTCAGAAAAATCTAGGTGGGTGCAGCCTGGGGCACGGGCAGAAGAACGAAAGCGCGTCCCTGCAGAGCCCTAGAAGCCGTCTTGAGGAAAACACCTTAGGAGAGAAAGAGAAGGGTGTGGAAACTTCCAAAGAAAAAAGGTCGGACTCAAAGGTAAGAGAAGCTATCGGTACATTGGCTTGGGTGCTGGAAGCCTTCGGGGGGCGCTCAGAAAGGGCAGAAAATGAGGAAACCGCGGGAAGCAGCCGAAAAAGAACGGGTAGGAGGGGGGAGGGAGGATATGGAATGCTTCATTAAAGGAACAGAGGGGGCGAAGGCGGCCTAAAAAAAAAAAAGAATAGTGGGCAGGGTCGTCCGAAAGAAGGGTATCGCCACAAAATCGGATGACCTTTCCCGGAACATCAAAGAAGGAAGAGAAACGGATAAGCGAAGGGACGATTGTCCAAAACTTACTGTCTCTCGGATGTCTTTGAGGTTCAAGTAAAGTATGAGAGATGAGAGATAGCGTGGGGAGTCGAGGTCCACAGGACCAAAAAGAAGGTGAAATGGCATCTGAAAACGAAGTTTTTAGAAGAAAAAGAGGCCTCCATTAACGTGTACCACAACAAAATCGGTTTGGATAAAAGCACTGAGGAGAGGAAAAGTTTTTATGTGGGAAAAAGAGCGCGCACCGATGGGTTCCGATCGGCTAGATGCTTAGGGATAACATTGGGAGGGGAAAAAAGCGGGTTTACTGAGTATCGATCTAGACAAAACCAAAAAAAGCACACAGCCGGACGTCGGCGGCAACTTTCGAGTAAAATGAGCACACCAAAGAAGGAGGGGTGAGAAAACCGTCCCCCCCACCACAAGCTCAGGAAAGGGAAAGGAGAAAGAAACAAAAGGCAAAAAAGAATAGCCTCCGAATCATTCAAGAAAAAACATTGCGCGAGGAGCGGATATCGTCAAAAAAAAGACTCAAAACTCAGAGGGAATGGAGGCAGGGGGGGGGTGATTTCGGCGCATTAACCGGTCGGCATCCGCTCAGGAGAGAAAAGAGGGAAATAATTGCAGCCGGAGGAAAAAGAGCGACCGACCGCCGAAGGAAAAATCGGGATAGCGCATCCTCGGAAAATCAAAATCGGCAAAAAAGACGGCTTGGGAGAGAAAAAAAAAGAAAGCCGAAGCAGGCGAGTTCCCGCAACCTCACCTCGGGCGGTGAGTAAAGGGGAGGACAGAAAGCAGTTCTTAATCACGTACCGACGCGAGGAAAATCCGAGATAGAGGCGGATAAGGTCGGCCAGCCTGATAAAGAAAGTTCCATGTTGACTGGAGAAGCCGAGGGAACAACAATAAAAAAGGACATCCAGCGATCCAACAGCCAACAAGTTTATCCGAACCGGGAAGGCGCCGTAAAAAGGGCTGCGGAGAATTTTCGCGAGAGGGTCTAAAAATGTCGAGATGCACAGGCGCAAATCAAGGGACACCAAGGCCGGAAAAAGGGTTGTCGCTGGGAACCATTATGGTCGCTGAACACCGAGAGCGCCTTTGCAATTTTCAACAAGAAGACTAAAAAGAAGAGAACAACCAGGGAGTAAACAATCATCACGGGACTAGGGGGAGGAAGATAGGGAGTGTGGAAAAAGTACAATGAGGAAAAAGAAAAATTTATCAAGGGGGTAAAAGAAACGTTCAATGTACAGAAAAAAGTGGTTTAGAAAAAATGACAATTCAACATAAGGGGGGGAGCTACTAAATGGGCGCTTGGAAGAGTATTAAAGAGTATTTAAACCCGATAATGAATGACTTACGTGAGCTAATAAGACTTCTAAATACATCAAGACGCGAACCCCCATGGGACGAGGAAAAGCTGCAGAAAGGAAGGGGAGACAGAAGTGAAAACTAGGGTCTTTGGTCTTATCGCCGAGAAGGAAAGGGGGTACCGAACGAGGAGCGCTTCACAGGAGTTTACGTATGAAACATCATCCATAACCGGGTCTTTGCTTGCTGCGTCAAAAGGGGATACAAGATATAGAAAGGGGGGTCAGGAAAAAGGAGAAATGGTGACGCCCCAGGGTGTTAAAAGGGGAGGAATAGACTGACCTCACTAAGACTTGAAAGGGGGAAAGGAATAAGTGGAGGGGAAGCTAACAAAATCCAGAGGGGAGGGTGATCCGAAGGTGGAGGCCGGGCAAGCTACTAAAGAACACCCTCTTGGAAGGGAAATGTGAAAAAGTATGGTTCAGACTCACAACAGAGTGAAAGAGATATAAATTTGGGAAGCCCAAGAACTAGAAGGAGGTGCTACCTCTCATCTATAGCACGGCTAGGGGAAATAGGAAAACCTAAAAAAGGGGAGTCCGATCGAGAAAAAAGTATCACTGACACGCCGGATGATGGTAGTCAAAAGAGGGAAGTGGAAGGGAAAAGCTCTGAATGTAAAGCAATAAGGAGCGCCCAGGATGCAATCATCTAGGAAAAGAATGTCGCCTTTGGGAGGGAGAGTTCTATCCTTAGAACGGAACCTGGACCTTTCGGGGGGGGGTGACCATCGTATAGGGAAACTGCGGGAAAAGATACGGTCAAAGAATGTCATAATAAAGGGGTTAATTCTCACATCACCTCGGGAACCGTTAGACGTAGAAGGCAAGAAGGGAGAAGAAGAAGAAGACTTTTGGCGACTCTAAAACCCTCTAATCCACTAGGGAATACTCAGAACTGTGACAAAAGTTGGATCAAAACAGCGGGATAGCTCAAAGCCGCCGAAGGAAAAACTTGTGCTTGGGGATCCTAGCTCAAGGTGACGTCAAAAAAGGGATGAAAAAGAACGCAAGCAGAAACCACCGGTGCAGGGTCGTTGGAGAAAAGGCGGGGTGAGGAAAAAAAAAAATGAACGATTGATGTTTGCTGAAGTAACCAAGAGAGAAAGGGGGGACTCGAGGGCAGCGAGTAGAAGGGAAGGGGGGAACTTGGGGGGAACTCCGGAGGAATGATAATAATTCCTCGTATCCGCTGTAACCATAATACGGGAGGGTAAAGGTTGAGTTTTAAAGAATCGACAAGGAGAAAAGGACCCAGATGTAATTGGGGGTTTGACAGGGAGGTCTCAAGTGAAAGACGGGCGCGATGGCAAAACAAAAAACGGTATCAAAAAAAAAAATGAGGGAAAGAGAAAAGACAAGGGTGGGATGGAAATAGCAGGCACGCAATATAATCAATGTGACAAAAAAAGAAAGATTAAAAGGGACTTTGACACTACGGATCGCTAAAAAAGTCCTCAAGGGGTCAAAGACGTTAGTCAGCGAGAACAATCTCAAGAAGTCGGTAGATTTTCCCCATAGAGATTAGAAAAGGGGAAATCTCGGCTTCAGGCTAGGAGTGTGGGGGACGAAAAAGTCAAGCAAATCCAACGGAGGGCAAAAAAAGTTCTGTCCAGAAAAAGGGTGAAGGGGACTGTTGTGTAAAGGGGGGGAATGACAAGACGTCTCACGGGAGCTGGATCCCCTCCAAGTAATACTAAAGGAGGGGAAGCTCTCAATCGACAACGTCCAAAATGTTCAGGAAAGTAAGAAGGGAATTATCAAGACTATGGGTGAGACAGGGGGACAGTGGGCTTAAGTCAAAAAAAACACGATGCGGAAGAGACACGATGTCTCATAAAGAGGAAAGAGTGCTATCTAAAAAAGAAAAAGGAAAACCTAGTGACAAGAAGAGCAAAAACAGGGGCACCTACGCAACGATTTCACTCCAAAAGAAAATCTGGTTCAAAAATTGAAGCGACGGGAGAAAGCAAAAAAAAAGAAAAAGAGGGGGGAAGAGGTGAAGGGAGCAAAGAAATTTGCTTTACATTCATAAGAGGCCGGTACTTGACTTTAAAATGTATTTGGGGGACTGGAGAAGCATAGAAGGCAGTGTCAGGGACTAAGAGAAATGCGAACTAGGCTACTAACGTGGTATATGAACGAGACGTTACAAAAAAGACTAGTCGCAGGTGGGGAACACAAAGAATGAGAAGGAAAGACATAAAACGAAGGTTTTGAAAAAGAAAAAACTGCTACATAAGGGGGTGAATAATACACGAGGAGCAGAGCGGGGGAGCAAAAAAGGCAACATATGCGGGAAAAAGAACCCCAGAGGGGGGCGGGCTCCGAGCTTATTCACCCGGGAAAAGATCATTCCTGGGCAAAAAAGGCAATCGGGGGGGGAAAAAAAAGTATCAAAAAATAGAACCATTTCGAAGTTCTTCATGAAAAAGTATAAATTCGGTATCACGTGGCACAGGAGATCCATCCAAAAATAAAAAATGGAGGTGTAAAAAAACAAGGAACAAAACGCCTCGTCGGGTCCACTCATAGGCAGACTAAGAAGAAAAACAAACAGAGGGACTAGCGAAAGAAAAAGGGTTCTAAACAGCGTAAAATCAATCAATTGGGGGGGGTGGGTAGAAAGACGTTTGGAACGACGGTAGCGAAAGTAAAACAGGAAAGAGAGAACATACTAGCAAGATGGTACGAAATGGAGGAACAACTTTAAGCCATGAGATTGGGGGGGATGTGGGTGGAGCGCAGCTAGGTGGGTGGAAAAGGGAATTCAAAAAAAATTTGAGCTGATACCGTAGGCAACGTTAAGGCAAAGAGCCACAGAGAGGTCCACAAGAAAGCCTTCTTAGAAAAAACTGGCGGGAAGACGGGTTGGGGGGCGTCTTTCGATCTTATCGCAGGAACATGAGAGACAGCGATAAGTCAGAAAGGCTGAACACGCGAAAAGCGCAGTTGGCAAGAAGGGGCAAAAAATGTGCCGCGCGGCGGGCTTGGTCTCTGAATCCCGCAGAGGGGGACAGGCATTGTTAGAATCTCAGGGCTAATCTTTCGCCAAGTCCCCCAGAGAGGGATGGCACGCGGTCGGAGGAACGAAAGACCATATCTTTGATAGCTGGGTCTTTCTGTTTCGGAAGCGAGCTTCCTAGGGAATTGAGTTGTGTTCATCCGCAGCCACCCGGGATTCGGAGTCATCTCCAGGCCCAGGCCGGTCTCACGAACTTTCTTGAGGGTCAGTCAGGGAAGGGGTAGGGGCAGCGCACCACAATTCTCCTCTGAGTTCCTCGGATCTTAAGCGGACCGGTGGAGTCAAGCGCAAAGCGATAAGATACTTGGCTCCCAATAAGACCGCGGGGCGATAAATTGGCCTGGCCGCTATGCTCGTCTCTTCGGAAGGTGTTCAAGAAAAAGGGAACAAGTTGGATGGAAAAAAGGTGGCAGAGGAGGACGCGCGCGCTATACTCTTTTAACAAAAAGGGGAATGGTCGAGCAGTAACGCCTGAGGTCAGAGTCGCGAATGATGGGGAAGGCGGAAAGAG
>Ga0179593_1493632_pt1 | contig 12925 bp, 12 predicted proteins | sample CZODoug2_1_08_16_FD_185931 | JGI IMG/M metagenome (GOLD analysis project Ga0179593, IMG submission 185931) | Vadose zone soil fungal communities from Angelo Coast Range Reserve, California, USA - CZODoug2_1_08_16fungal (PacBio error correction) | ecosystem: Environmental > Terrestrial > Soil >...
GGCCCCTTTCGGTGACTTCACATCTTTGGTTAACTATCACAATACGTTCGGGGGTCCCTGAAAGGTCACCTCGCGAAAAGACGGGATCCTTAGAATGAGGACCTGGGAAGCAGGCGCAACGGCTTGCTCAAAAGACTACAGTGTGTCAAAAGGAGGTAAAACGGCATCACCGAGGGTACGTTGCCTTGGTTGGAAAACCATCATACCATACCCAAGGGCGTTGGCCACTACAGGGAGGGAAGTACTTGTGCGGCTCGGAAGCCGCCATCACTAAACTCCGTGCATGAAAATAGGGAATCATCTCTGCAAAAAAAGGTGAAACGCAATGTGTGTTACCCTCGGGGGGGGGGGTGGCGGGGGCGGGTCTACTCAGAGCACCTTGGGGTCGAAGAAAAGGCTAGCAGGAGAGGGGGACCGAACCTTTGGCGACCAAGCTCAATCCAAAAATAAAGCTGGTCGGGCTTCGCAGCGGCACTGTCCAGAAGGCCACAAAACTGTTCACACTAAATCAAACTTGAAGCTGGGCTGTTACCCACTGAGGCGGGGGTCCACTGTCGAGGGAAGGGGCAGGGGCGAGTGGGGTTGACCTGGATGAAAGAATTCACCTACGCTACTAACTAGAAAAGCGCTCAGTCAGGAAAAGAAGGGGCTACCAGGGGGCAAAAACCTCGTATGTCGGTTTATAAAGGGGAGTTCCAAGGTCCGATAGCCGCGGTGGGATCTCATTCTAACCCTAAAGGAGTGCCAGACAATCGCAAACGTTCCAAGAAGCGCCAGAACAGGTCAGCCGCCCTGAACGCCAAAAAAAATGACAAAAAATACGGGAAAAAACGTATCGCGAAACATCCTTGACGTATATCAACGCTTCACGACACCACCAAAAGATGTAGTTCGATATTGTCCAACCTGCAGGCAGTTCATCGGGGGGTCCTCAGGGGGCAGAGAGCACAAGTCCTTCACAGGTTGGTGGATGAAACACCCCCCCACACCCCTAAAGGAAAACAATTCGTTATGTCCTTTCACGGTTGAAGCCGAGAAACACTTCGCGGCAAGGGGACATACCGACCATCCAGGAGGTCTAATCAAGGTAAACCAGGAGAAGAGGCATCATTGGTTGTACTGGTCGGGGTATCTCCTGTAGTCAAGCATAACTGAAGGTGTTTTAAGGGGCAGTCTGTCAGCAAGCCGCCAGCGCCGGAAGGCGAGGACGGTGTCGCCGAGGGATTCGTCACAGGGGCGGTGTAAAGGGAAGCCGCAATATCTGAGGATAATCGTCGCAAAAGTATTCCGACACGCGCGCCAGACACGAAAAGGAGTGAGGGGTTAGGATAAGCAGCGGGAATTGTCCACGTTCAATAGCCGAAGTCTGCAAGAGGAAGAAGCCTCCTCCTATCTTCCAGGTGGGGGCAGCGTCATTATCGGGGGTCCGCACCAAACGTCGTGGAGCCAGGGCCGGTCGAAGCCAGGAAAAAAACTTTCTAAAGACGGGAACATCGGAAAAAAGGGGAGAAGAAAGATCGCCGGCACTTATTGGTGTAGAAATAGGGTGCTCGTGCGGGGTGGGAGTATAGGAGATTGGAGCGAAAAGATCCAGATCGCAATCGAGATCTGGGGACAAACAAAAAGACATTATCATCTATCAGAAGATTACGTAGGGTTTTTTTTTTAGCGAACAAAGAGTTGGTTGATATGCAGACGTACGGACGGTTAAAGAAGACGCGCTCTCAGACTCAAATGCCATCGGGGTGGCAAGTCTAAGAATTAGGGGGCTATAGAATACCGTCCCTTGTCGACTGAGGGAAGAAAGTAACTAGAAGGTATGGATCCAGGAGCTGGGGACTGCGAGTTGCGGAAAAACTGAGTGACAAGAGACTTCGAGGACCATAAGCATATACGGGGGCCGGGAGGGGCGTTGGTAAAAGTACCGCATACTGCATCATTGTTGTACGGAACCGAAAAATAGCGCTTGAAAAGTCCGTTCAATAAAAACCCTACAAAAAACCCTCATCTGACAAGAAATGGCGAAGAAAAAGAATAGGGGGTCGCACTACAAAAGAAAGAAAAATTGATGTTACAATTGGGGACCAGGGCAGGTGGTGGGCATTGCAAGGAACGAGAAAAGCAAAACACGATGAGTTATGAAAGAGAAGAGAGTCCCAGTCGAAAGTAGTCCATGTCTAAGAAAAAGGGGGAAGGACACCTCAAAAAGTATGGCTGGACGAACGCTATGAGTTCTGGGGGGCCAACCCGCCTCGCGGTCAGATGAGGGGTGTAGGGGATTCAGGGAAGCACGGACCTTTTAAACCGTCGAATGAAAGATTCTGTTTCCAAAACCCGGATAATAATAGCTCGAGCCCTATCCGATCCTCCCATTACTATGCTGCTTGGACAGCGAAGTCAATTGACCTCTGTGAAAAGCAAAAAGCTGGGGAGAGAATAGTCTCGTACCATTGTCTCATAATAGAGTGAAGCTTTGGCTATTGTAGGTATACTCAAGTGAGACGTCAAAGTGATAGCTGCGCGGAGACAAAAAGGACTACTACTCGTCGTTGGGAGGGGCTGCCGGAATCCGGAGTCAGGGATAAATTCACAAGGTGGATTATTGACGCCTGGGAATGAGTCACATGCCCAGGTATGTGGCAGAGGGGAAAAGGGGATGATAGATTATTAACGCATTGAAGGGAGGGAACGCCATTGCCAAAAGAAGAGAGATGGGCGGGGGGGGGGGGGGCAGCGTCGATTGGGAGGAAAGAGAATAGTCAAACTAACGAGCGCAAACCGTTCAAAAAAACAATAAGGGTGCCTTCTATCACGGGGGATCAAAAAAAAGATGTTTCGAAAGCGGCGAATCCGAGGATCGCGAGAAGACCCCTCTTGCTACGCCGGGTCGGGGGGACAAAATCAGGACGCTGTGTCTCCATGAGGCCTAAGTGCGATGTGCGGCACTGGGCGCAGCAAATATTAAGAAATGTCCCAAAGCGCGATCCAAGAACATATGCTTACGGGATGGAGTGAAAATGCTAAGGAGGGGCGGATAGCGGGGGGCCCGAGAAGATGAGAGGGAAGGTTTGCTCCTTCCCCCTGTGCCGACCATTCAGTTCCGAACTCCGCTTACAGTGAGAGCAAGGGGTTGGCTGGCAGAAGAGACAAACGTCCTTCTCGGCATTGCGGACCTACGCCAACGGAATAAACAAAAAAGAAGATCACGCGGTTAACCCTTGGGAGCAGCTCTCACATGTTGAGTGGTTCGCTCGCGAAGGGGCGATTCTGCGGTAAAACCCCGCGCAAACCGTACGGGACCCGAATTGAAACTAATTGGGTGTTCCATCCAACAACCAACATGGAATGAAGGGGAGATTACCGGCCCTTCCCCATGGGGGGGGTTTGGGAATTACCATCGATAAGGGCTGGGCATATTTGTAAGATCGCCGAAGGCAGACTTGGTGTGATATCGGAAGGAATTCCTAGGCGATCCGGGAAAGGGGCGTTCTTGCGGGCGATACCGTCTGCTGCATGAGTAGCGCAGAGGGGGGGGGGGCCTAGAAAGACGGGTTTAGGATTGCCACTATAGCGGAGGGATCGGCGGGACCTGGCAGCAACCCTAAGAGAAATCCGCCTAAGGGGCGGGGTTTTGGGAAAACCCCGGGTATTCTTTGAACGATCCTTCCGGGTGTCGTTCAGAGCGGGCGCAGGGCCCATGTGTAAACTCAGAGGTGCAAACCACCGCCGACACACAAACCTAGCAAGAGACGAAGGGAACCCCAGATCAAGCAGAGGAACACGGATTTTAAGGGAGGACATTTTGTCCGGGGAAATGAGGAGGGGCAAGCAGCGTGCCGAGGAAAGAAGAGTTGGGGAGGTATGGGTATCATGGGTCTGGAAAACTTGCCGGCCTGAGGAAAAGACCGTCCGATACAGGGGCTCTGGGAGAGACTCGGACAAGGGGGATCAAAGCAGCAAAGAAAAGTTGGGTACGACCACGCTGGGGGAAAAACTGGGATAGCGGGGTCACCGGGGGCTGAAAAACGGGAAATTGTTTGATATGACATTTATACCACAGGAATTCGAGAAACCCAGGAACAAACCCGGTCGTGGCATCGAAATTTTTTGTTTACCTTTTAAAACGGCGCAACCTTCCCCAACGGTTTCCCACACCCGGAACGAGGATTAAATTGGCAAGAGAAAAATACTCCGGGAACGAGGGGAGAGACAAGGAAGCCAGAAAAATGGGCAGAAGTACATCAAGGATAGCATCATGAAGCATATTCATGCGGCTTACTGTCCAAACGCATGGCAGGACAACTGCAATGGGAAAAGAAAAGGCGCTCAAAAGATTAAAGTATTGCTCAACAACAAAAAAAAAATGAGGGCGGGACAAGAGGGGGAACCTTCATATTTGGGAATTTGGGATGGTAGTCCCGGCAAAAGACACAAGTTTTCCTGGGCAAGAGGGGTTTCCAGGGAGGAGAGGGCTAAAAGCGCCGAGTCCGTGTCCACCGGATTGAAGCCTCAGCTATGGGGGGTGAGGGTCCATGGTATGTGGACGGCAAGAACGCGGACTTGGAGTTTTGAGAGCGCGGACAACCAGGGCGAGTTGTAGTGTCGTCGCTCAGGTATACTGGGCTTTCTCATATAACTTGGATGTCATAGATCGCTTTGTAACCGTGCCGTACGGGTATGTCTCCGCAAAACGACTCAAGTTTCGCCAGAGGGGGAAGACCCACTGCCGGTGTCGCGGTACGCCGTGCTCAACTAAAAAAGTTGGCTTCGGATATGACGACAGCAAACAGCGCGTGCCAGAACATGGACGACTAAAGAAAGAGGCTACCCAAAAGGTTTCGCACTCGGGTTCCGCAAATGTTCCTCAGAATGCCCCAGGACAAAACTGTTCCTCGAGATGGCCTCCGCCCGAAGTGAAATCTTTGCTTGGGGCGATTTTGGAAGCTTTGGGGAACACTAGGGGGGCCTCCTTGCTCAGGTTTTCTGCGGTGTTTGGGAACCGCTCTGAGCCACTTCAACCAGCGGAGCAGCGACTAAGACACTCAAGACCCACTCAGGATCCCCTCTAAATCCGAACACCCGTGGGGAAACAAAAATGGATGCTTATTGAGAAAAGATCTTTACGGTTTTCGTAAAAGGGCGCGATAATGGTACAGGCGGGGTCAAGTAGAAAAAACGTCTTGATTATGGCGCAAAATGCGCCGATCAGACAGAAGCAACCGGTGGCCAAAACTCCTGAACTCCAAACCCCCGGGGATGGACCCAGGACAGCACATACGTCAATGGGGCTGAACTATCCCAAAAATCCGGAGACGATGTCCCCCAAACAATTCAAGCCCACCAGAAGAAGTGAAGCGAGGGTCACCCAAACACCCACAGGGAGGGAGGAAGTCATTCCGACGGGTTGGGGGGCTTGAAAACGGAAGGGGAAATCGGGAAAGGATAACGGCTGGCGCGGAAAGACAGTGCCCGCGCGCGCGCTCTAAAAAAAACTTCCGAACCAAACATCCAGAAAAAAGGACTAGGGAAAACCAACGACAGAGGTGCAATCATTGTTTTAGGTCCGGGGCGGTTTAAAGGGGCACCATGCCGCGAGAAAGACAAGGGGGGGCCAGGTCGTGTCAAACTGGGAAAAAACACGATACGTCGGCTTCGGGGACTACATCGGGGCGAAGTTCGTCCATCAAGGCTGCGGAGTTCGCCACGGTAAGGCCGCAATAGCGGGACATAGGAGCGCCCCAGAAGGTTATTCAGAGGGCAACTGACAACAGGGCAAAGAGAGCATCGAAGCAGCCTCTTTGAATGGATCGCCTCGTGAAGGGGTGGGGGAGGCAAGGAGTAGGAGAATGGACCCAAGGACGAATCCTGCCAGATAGACCAAGACAATTTACAGCAGGAATCTTGATCTTGCCGCACCCGACCGAGTCAGGGTCGACCGGTCGTTCTTGATACAGGAGACAGCAAAGGTTAACAGCTGCTCACCTGGTCAAGGGTAGCGTTTCAAACGCAAGATGTATTTTGAAAATTGGAACTACCGGGGGGGGGGCCTTGAAAGTCTTGCGGATTGGGAGGATATCTTCAACTAGCGACCGACGAGAACAGAAGAGCTTTTGGAATTTGGGAGGCGGCAAACGCTTACAGAGTAAGAACTCAAGAGAGCTGGCCAGACCATACGCTAGAAAGACATAGAATTTGATATTCTACAAATAACGCTGGGAGTCAGCAGCGGGAAATTTGAGCACGCGGAGCGAAAGTTCCTTCCGCATCAGCCAAAACTCTAGTATATGTGATAAGCTGAAGTCTGTCGCTCTGGCCGTTTATTCCTTAACATAAATGCACAGAAAAACCTCACGGGAAGCAGATCCAACAAAACGCGAGAGAAGCGATCAGAAATCTTTCACCCCATGGCTAATCAGGGCTGCGAGGGAAGATCAGAGAGGGTTGCTGGAGGCTTAGAGGGGTACGTAGCTATTCTGACAGAGAAAGGGTTTATACAGACGAAACTACACGCTACAAAAAAGAAAAAAAAAGCAAGAGGGGAAAAGGGGGAGTCCATGGGCAAGGTCCCAATGGTACACAAAAAACCCCACACAAACCACCCATCTGACAAGCGAGGGGGAACAAAAAAGCTGCTTCGAAAGAAAAATATCAAAAGTTGAATGGGATAGTACAAGGAGGAGCCGTTGAGAATGGGCCGGCCGTACATATAGACGAAGAGGGAGAGTAAAAGAGAGAGATAATGGACATCAGTCCTAACGGGCCAGGGCGAACAAATGTGAACCCTAGTGAGTTAGGGGGACTCTCGTAGGGCTTTCCTCCGAGAGTGGGAAAGAGGTTGTTTGCAATGGGCAGACCTTACTCTTTCAATCGACTGAGGAGGTTGATGCGTTTAGGGGACGGGAAAGTTGGGAAGGAGAATCCTAGGAGGTAAAAAAAACTCCCGCCCAAGTTGAGTCTTGCCGAGACCCTGATCCGCGGTGAAAGCGCTGTAGTGCCAAAGAAAAGAAGGAGGGATAGGGCCTATCATGATTCTTGTGCTAGTAATGGATAAAGTCCGAGGACGGGAACCCTTACTGCGCTATCGGGGAGAAGTGGGGTGTCTGGAGAGGCTCAAAAGAAAGGGGCGTGGCCGCGGTAGGGCACCTGAAGGCGATAGACGGGGTATTTAACCGTCGTAAGCTGCATAGAAAGTCCATAGATTTCGCGAAACACAGACAGTAGGAGGGTTAAGGATTACTTCTTGGGAGACGTCCAATTGCAAAGGATCGATTGTCTCAGATCTCTAGTACAGCACGGAGGTAATCAGTCTATCACAAGAACGAGGGAACACAAAGTTTCCCTCACATGTTCGCCCCGAGTGCGTCAGGATCCGCTAGATCCTAAAGAGCAATGTGAGCGCGAACTGAGGGGGGTCGCTGCTGATCCGGGACGGATAAGAAGGCCCGCTGTCAGTAATCGGTCAGTTTTAAAGTGCAAATGAAACTTATTGCGAAGGTGTATATGATTCCCCGTCCGATGTTCGGCCAGAGGCTAAGCCAGGAAAAATACAATCGGCATCCCGGTGGACACTGCTTACAGGAGGTTAGTGATGGAGCGAACCTGTGATGAAGCGCCTTCCGGGGGAAGAGACTAAAGTCGAGCGACTATGTAGAGTCCCGTCTAAAAAAAACGGCCTTCAACAGTCGTCGACAACCGGCGCCGGAGGAAGGGCCGGGTGGATGGACAGAATGAAAAAAACAAAAACCTCCTGCACGTGGTGGCATTCCGTGATATCCAAAGCCCCCACGAAAATAGGGGAACATGTGAACAGGAGGGGGTCATTGGTTACCTGGTGTAAAGCAATGTTTTTCTGATGAGGATGGAGGAAAGGGGTGGTCGCGGGGCGCGCGCAGGGCCCGAATTTTAACGAGTCCACGTTTCAAGCCAACAGGAAGAATTGTGCTCTTCCTGAACCCGCAGGTTGCCTTGACCATAGGAGAGGACGGGTATCGATTTGGGGGAAAAAAATAGAAGCAACGAAGCCCTCGCTTTTGGGGAAGCGTGATATACATGCGAGAACCTAGTGGCGACAATAGGAGTTACAGCTTTTTTTTGGTGAAAGGACTTTCCGGTCTATTTCTACCGGATCTTGGGATCTATCTACGGGGTTTTCTATTTAGGGTTCCCCCAAGTAACCTGCCGGTTCTGGAGGTCCCCCGGGTCCAAAGTATCGGGGCATAGGAAGGGTAGTACGCTTAATGTGACAGCAACTACTGAAAGCCGCCTCCGGCTTGGTTAACTGGTATTTTCCGAAAAGAGAAAACTGTGGAGGGGCAAGTTCTGGGGGAAAAGAGGCGCAGGGGATGTCCATTTTTCTCAAAGGAAACCACAGGGAAGAGACCGACCGGCGGCTCCAGTAACGCTGCAGCAGAGTCAAAAAGAAAAGATTCAAGTGGGTACCCTGGAGAGTTTTGTCCGGTTCAGGGGCGTGCCACCTCTACGGCAAGGGTAGAAGGGAAGAGTTTTGCATTGAGCCAGAACATGTTCTGTCAAGCGCCAAGATGCAGAAAAGATCAAACATTGGGATGTTGTGACGAGTCGTACCTAGGCACCGCAGGGTACCCGGGGGGGGGGACCATATGGGGGAAGAAGGGGATATCGGTTACAATCTCCAGTCCCTGGAACGAGATACATTGAGAAATGAGGGTAGAGCCATCCACCACCAAGTCGCAAAATCGCCCTGGGTGAGATGGGTCGACTCAAAGGAGCCCGAAAGAACCGCGTCAAAGACCTGGGAATTTCAAAGGGGCGTAATCCTACCCTGGAGGTGGAGAACGTCAGGGGCATGGGAAAGCTCAAGAATCAGGAGTCAAGAGGTCGGGCTTCTTAGAGACCTTTTTCGAAGTGTTATCGCGCCTAAAACCACGCTTCGAAAAGAGGAATCACGAAAACCTGAAGATAGGCCTCCAACAAAAAAAAAAGAAGGTAGAGAGAAGGAAATCTCTCAAGGGGATGTTCTCTGGTTTGAGGTCGGGCGCGAAAGACGGGGCCTTTGGAAGCAAGGTGTCGAGTCAAAGAACAAAAGAAGGCTACTGATGCTTGGGCCGAGGTGCCGGACGGTCGGCAAGTTGGAAAGCGGGGTCGTGCGATCTACGCGTGGGTACCGGGATCCAGTCGGCACGGACGTTGGTTAGGGAATGTTGAGAAGAAGTCAAACTCAAAACGCAACCAGGCGATGTGGGCCTTACATGAGGTGGGGCTCTGACTGGAAAAATCGGTAGCAATTCGATAACGCATGGCCTGTGTAAAAAAATATAGGCCCATCTAGCAGCCATGTGGAAAAGGGAATGAGAAATCTTCTGGGACGGAGGTACGCTTCAAAACTAGGAGCCAGATCCGGATATGACTGGGGCACGAGAAATTCCATAACAGGGGCCTGCTACCCAAACATCTCAGAGAGCTCTGAAGGGAGCTGTCTGGGGGAAAAGCCAACCCCCTGACAAAATTTTAGGCTCAAGACGTGACTTGGAGGGAAACCAGCTGTTCACGGAGAGGCGCCGTGTACTTTGTTTAAGGGGGTGCACCGCGAGGGGGGAGTCAAAAAGGAAAACTACGACGGCCCCATCAGAGGCCCGGAGGCCGTAATACAGGTCAGCTCGGGTTCTAAGCTATGCTGTGCGGTAAGGCCGCGTTTAAAGGGGGGGATCGCGTACTAGGAGGGGGAGAGCCAGAAACCCGAGCAACGGGAAAAAAGGAGACACAGCACGGTAAAGTACAAAGACAAAACCCAGACATCGAGGGAAGGGAGGGGTGCCAGGGATTCTCAATAAACGAAAAAAAAAAAAAAGCCTCGAAGGGGTGAAATCGCTTCACTCGAGGGGGGCAACCCCACAGGGAGGGCAGTCAACAAAGGAGAAAGGGGTTGCTTTAACCCTGAAAGTACTTGGAAAGATGGAGTTTCGGAAAGTATTGCAAGTTAAAGGAAGAGCCCCCGCGGCTCTCAGAAGACGAAACAGTGGAGCGTAGGTAACCAAATTCAGACTGTTCATGGGGGGGGCTATAAGGGGGTCTGTGGAATCAAGGGGGAAATTCCGCAAATTGGAAAAAGGGTCGTCGCGATTCTTTTCCAACAAAAAAGCCCTTGACGGTGCTCCTGGGGTCGCCTGGGAAAGCAGGAGCGGTTAAATGTTCGCCCAGAGGGAAAGAGACGAATAAGACAAACCCAGAGAGAAGGCTACCAATCGGCCTCCAAAGGACTTTCAGCCTCTGGGGGGGGACCCAGAAGTCTCCAAAGAAAATGGGTCACATAATATGCAGATGGCGCTGACCGAAGACGGGGACACAAAGAGAGTGAAAATGGAGACATTCAAAAAATCGTCCCCTCAAAGAGAAGTCAAGCGGCCGTAAGATTGTATTGGTGAAGTTTAGGATCGTCTCAAAAGGAAAAGAGACCATCGAGAGGCTCACCTTGAGAAAGGAGTGTCTGATCAAAAAAGCCATCAAATGTTTTGGCGAAATCTGTTAGCGGCGTGTTGGTGCTCTTCTTCTTAGATTAAGGGTACAAGCCCGATGCAGATCTTTTGGGTCTCGGGAAACACGCGTCAAGGTCAAAGATGAGCGATTGTATCGAACGATTGAGGGGGAGAGAGCCTACCGTACGGACGGGTTAAGAACGAACTGCAGCGAAAACGATTGAGACAGGCCAACGTGTCGGGACGAAAGAGGGGGCCACACGAAGAGTAAAAAGTAGTGGAAAGGGAGGATGTAATGGGGGGGAAAACGGACCGTTTATACAATATGCACAAAAGATATTGATCCACAAACTAGATAGGAAAGGTCGATCATCATCTGAAAAACAAAGGAGGGAATCAGAATTGATAGTCGACAAGACTATCATAGGACCGTGTCGTAGGGGCAAATTGGAATGGGCACCTCTGGAGCTATTGCTAGAAGATAGTTTGGTAGGAAAGACCAAGAAAGGCTCATACTCTTTAAACGGCCGAAGTGCAAATGTCTCCTCCAGACCACCCCCTCAAAAGGGCATAAACGGAGCGGGGAAAAACTCTAAAAAAATACACTCCGGGAAGTTGAAGTCTATAAGTTAGCATTGCCGAATTTAAAAGTATCCGGCCCTGACAACGGAGGAGTAGGAAAATATCCTCTGGAGGCATCCTTGACAATTTTGACTGAAAGGTAACACTCAGCTGATATCGTCCTTGGGGGGTCCCTCCACTATTGTTCGTGTTCTGGGACTCAATCTTTCGTTCCCTTCTGGGAAGGAGAAGGTAGAATGGAGTTTAACCTTCTTTTATTTGTCTTGTCCATTTCACTGGACCCCCCGCCCGGACGCTTGACAAGGGCTGCTAGGGGGGTTGGGGTCGTTCAAAAAAAAGGTGGCCCAAATGGAAAAAGTCGGTAGCCCTTCATTCAAAAAACAACGCCTCCCCCCAGTTGATCGGCCTTGCATCGAGAGGTCAAGGTGAAAGCTATGGAGGAAAGCGCGGCAGGTGTAGATTCGTGTGCTATTTATGTTTAAATGACGAAAGGGACATGAAAGCGCTATCGATCAATACTAAATTCACGGGGAGCCGAAAACGGACGACAGGGACGGGACGCGGATAGAAAAATGAGGCGTTTAGGTAACCGAAACCCGGACGGTCGCTATTCAAATGCAGAGAGGGTTTCGACGAGAGGAAGAGGAGGATGATATTACTCTGAACTTGTGAAAGAAACAAGACAAAATAATTCGATGACGCCGGAAGTCGAAAGTGAAGATAAGAAAACTATAGGAAGCACCGGATTCCTCAAGATTCGCCAAAGAGGGTGACAGCCCATCGGTCACGAAGAAACCCAGGGGGGAAATTTCAGGGTGCGAAAGCTATACTAACGTAAATCAAGAAAACCGGCCTCTGGGGTCTCCCGAAACGATAACGCTGGAATGGCAAATGGGGAAGAATGGCCTAGGGGGGTCCCGGGAAATTTTACTGCAAAAGGGTCTCAGGGAATAAATTCTGGAAAAAGGAGGAAGAAAGCACAAAGAGGCTGACCGTCTCAGTGCGGAAGAGAGTGTAGTCAACCCTAGATCTTGAAGAAAGATGAGACCGTCCAATTGTCAGGGGAATACGTAAAGGACCCAAATTATGTCTGCTACCTCCTCTGGCGGAAGCCGAAGAGGGCCTTGGACATAAGTACATAGAGAGAACAAGAACTGACATTCCTGCTCGCAGCCGCGAGTCGATGCTAAAAAGACCAATGACCAAAAAGATGAACAGGTAGAAAAGCTGGTTACTTGTTGAGCTCAACTTAATGCTGTGAAGAGGGAACGCGATCTTCGGGCGCCACATTCCTAGGCCCCCGAATGAACGGGGAATGGACTGTTGACAGAAATGAAAAAAAGGGGCTTGTGAGCTGCGGAATGTGGGGGGTTGCCTAGGGGGGGGGGGGGGGGGGGGGGGGGGGGGGGGGGGGGGGGGGGGGGGGGGGGGGGGGGGGTGGGGGGGGGGGGGGGGGGGGGGGGGGGGGGGGGGGGGGGGGGGGGGGGGGGTGGGTGATATTCACTGCGGGGTCAGCTTTGGGGGACCAATCCTCATCCCGAGAAGTGGGGAGTCAAATACAGCGGGAAGAAAGTATGATCCAGTCTCGTTCTTGGTGGTTGGGAATTAAGGAGGAATAAATTGCTGGCTGGAGCGGCAATCGTGCTAGGATGGGCCCTAACAAGACGGTGTTGAAGGGCGAGGGGCCCACGACTCTATGATCGCGACTTTGGGAAAAAACAAGAAAGATAGCTTAGAAGCCGCCTCCAGGGGGCCCGTTATTCGGCAGGAGGCACCCGGGAGGCGCCGGTTCCAGGGCGCAGGGGGGATTGAGAAGAGGTTAAAAAAACGTCGACAAACAAAAGACACGGCGGCGATAGGAACCGGTACCCGCTCAAACAGCTTCACGGCTG
>Ga0179593_1416285_pt1 | contig 12924 bp, 19 predicted proteins | sample CZODoug2_1_08_16_FD_185931 | JGI IMG/M metagenome (GOLD analysis project Ga0179593, IMG submission 185931) | Vadose zone soil fungal communities from Angelo Coast Range Reserve, California, USA - CZODoug2_1_08_16fungal (PacBio error correction) | ecosystem: Environmental > Terrestrial > Soil >...
AAAGGGGGGTTAGTCAGGGTGGAAAGAGAACAGAAGGGGGAACGCATTAGAGCGGCAGGGGGGGAGGGAAAAAGTTGGGGTGAAGAGATTTCTGAAAGTCAAATTACTGACCGACGCCTATGGGGGCAGGCCCCTATTACATCACTAAAGGGTAAAGATCCTAAAGAGGAAAGTGAACGAAGGGGCAAGGGCCTTCAAAAGGAATGAATGAACAAACCAAACAATCCACACTGACTACGTTATTATCAAATCTATCTAGAGTAGGAAAGAGAGGGGATCCTCCATAGTCGGTCATACCGGAGCGGAAAAACCAGAGGAAGAACTGGGGAGAGGGTTGGAGCAACGAGGCTTCAAAAGTGTTGATCGGAAAGAGAAAAGCCCAGCAATGGGAGGTTTTCGTACAATGTCAAAAGGTCCGAAGCTGGATATAAATGGAAGCAAAGAGACGGGTGGGTTTTGGGAAAAAAAAAAAAAAAAAAAGCACGCCATTTTTTGGATTGGGGCAGGAGAAGGCCTGAAAAGTTCCGTCGAGGACCGAACAGAGCAGCAGGACGAAGCAAAGGGGGGGGGGAAAAGGTGGGAGGGAGTGGCGACAAACAGAAAGGACAATTGTCACTTCCTGTCAAGGGTCCTGTTCTACACCCCTGGGCAAAAGGAAAGGGGAGAAAGGAGGGGGGCAATAGGTGGGGGAAAGAATAAGGATGGGGGAGTATGAGACCGAAAATGAGCGCGGACCTGGAGTCATTGTCCCCGGGTCTTGGAAGAGAAGGGTGTAAGTAAAAAAAAGGAGGGGAGGAGGAAATGGGGTAAACAATCCGAAACCGGAAACGCGAGAATCTTAGGGTAGGGTAGGGTTTAAAGAAGGGGAAATGTCCAAAAAGTTAGGTGATCCTGCAACAGAATTCGGGAGAATGGGTCAAACAAAGGTCTTGGAAAAAAACAGTATTTTGGGGGTGAGAAGAATTTCACATCGCTATTTAACAAGGGGATTGTTCATAGGGGAAAAAGCACTAAAAAAAGACAAGAGGTTACTAACTGAATCCGAGGAGGGCAGATCCGCGCAATTGGAGCGGAAGCCGAGGCATTATTTTGCTCCCAGAAAAAAGGACAAAAGGTGGAAAAAGATAAAAAACCTGACCCCGCGACGGGGGAGCTGATCAATTAAACAACTATCTGGGTAATACCCTGGTAACAAAACCGCCTAGCTTGTCGTGGGCGAGACCAAGTAGAAAAGGTGATGAACGTTCGCACACGGCACCACTGATTGCCGTTGGAACTGGAAGGGCCACTAATCGAGAATGGCCACGTGCACGGGATACCTTGTAGACACCCAAGCCGGGGTGAAGTCTCAGAAGCAGGCAATGGAGCAAAAAAGGAACTGGTAATGACAAGTTGAAATTCAAAGTGGAAAAGAAAAAGGGTTTCGCAAGGAACTATGCGCAAGACAAAAAGGAGTGCAGAAATGAAGGGAATCCGTCGGGATCGATTCAATCCATGCCCGTCAGATAAAAGAAGAGGTAAAAAAAGGCAAGGTAAGAAACGAAAGGTTCGAAAGATCAAGATTTCCCGAGAGAGAAGAAATTACAACGAAATGGGTCATGGCGTGGGGGGGACAGACCCATTAGGGCTAGAAAAAAAGGAAAGCCCGTGAGTATGAACCGGCATATATTTTCGGAGCAGCCCACGACCGGACAGTAACGACCAGAGGAAAGAGTAAAAAGTAAAAGGGAGGAGGATCAGTTAGTCACTTCATGGGGGACATCGGCGGATGAGACGGGAATCCCTGCTCGAGGGTTTTTAAAAAGGAGGGGGAACAAGGGTCCGCCAGAACCGGCGCGTTGAAGAACAATAAAAGAAACGGCAAAACCAGAGGAGGGAGAGGAGGGGATGCAGCTGGCTCAGTCATGGGACAATTAATTTTATTCTCGGCTAAGAAGGGAAAGAAACTTTTACAATCAAAACAAAGGAAAAAAACAACGGGGGGAAGTGCGAAACAAAAAGGGGCGTAACTAGGATCAGCCAGGAGTTCGCCGCCGCTCTCGATCAAAGGGGGGGGAAACGTCAGCCCACAATGGCAGGGAAGAAAAAGCAAAAAAGAGGGGGAAAAAATACCGACGAAGGAAAAAAGTCGGGAAACGGGTACCGTCACGGGGACCGACAAATTCAGGAGATAAAAAGGAAAAAGGTCCACTTCCTCTGACACAGGGAGGAACTAGCGCAGGACGAAAGGGAAAAGGCCAAATGAAAAAAATTGGGCTTTCCCTTTCCGGAGCACCAGGGGGGAGGGACGTGAAAATGTGAAGTGCGCTAAGGCAACGATACGTACAGGAGGAAGTGGGAAAACACGTACTTCCCAAAAAAAAGGGGCCAGTCAAAATCCTGAAAAGACGGAAAAACCGGGGGGGGAAGACTCAGGGAAACAAGGCATGCCTTAAGCCACCTGCCATTTTACTGTCTGATTCCGGCCATGAAAATTACGACGAAGAACGGCGGGATCCTATACAGAGGCAAACACCATAGACCATTCCCCTGCAAAAAATCAGGAACAGTAATAGATGGACACAACAACAGAGGGTAGGAGGAGGGAGAGATTATGTAAAGAGGTGTAAAGGGACTGGGGATAGGATGGTGGACATGACTGGAAAAAGGATCTTAAAGGAAGGGGGAGGGAATGAGAATCCTTTCCCAGGGCCAAGGAAAGAAAGGTCATGGATAAAACGCATAACAGGGGGGGGAAACAGAAAGGGGCCACCTTTTAAAAGGCAAGGTCGTATGGGGATGCAAACGGGGGTTATACCACGTTCCGGGTAAATACCCGGGGGGTATGATGGGGGGGGATTTATCTGGCCCCGATTAATTTGGGCAAGCTAAGACAAAAACAAGGAAGGACGGACAAAAACCAGGAAAGAAGCAATGGGCCATTTGGCTTACAGAAGTGGGAGAGTTAGCCCTTTTACCAAGGCGGACTGGACCGCTTTCTCTAGCCAGGGAGGGGAAACGTGAAGCAAAAGGGGTCCTGGGCCGTAGAAGGATTTCTGAAAGAGGTCCGGGGAGGAAAGGGCAATGTGTTTCAGTCGTAAGAAAAAAGTGATAGAGGCCTGGCCAATGGGAAGGAAAGCGATCATAGGGCGGACAAAGGGGGGGATCAGAGCACAGTACGGGGTTGGGAAGGAAAGGTTGAACTTGAGGTGAAAAAGCTTCGTAGGACTCGCGCCGCTCATTAGCCAGGGCGCAGCAAAGAAAAGACGAAATCACGCAGAACTGGGGGGGGCAGGTTCGCTTATTTAGAACCTAGAAGGGGGGGAAGGTTCGTTCTCCAACAGGACGAGGGTGAAAAACCTGGCAGTGGGGAGACCGAAGAGAAGACAGGGGAAAAAGGAAGGACAAAAGGGGAAGGAGAGAGAATTCGGGGACGGTATTGTATATGCCTTAGGGGTACTTGGGTAGGGGCGTGGCCGCGAGCCCGAAAAAAAAAGACTTTTCTAACTTCAACGGGGACTGCCGGAATAAAGTGGTCGAAAACGAGGGAGAGGGGGATGGGGCAGGTTACCTGATCGTTAAAGACGCTGAAAAGAAAAAATAAAAAGGGGGGGCTTACTGGAAGGGTCGGAAGGGATTACTCTTACCGGAGCGCTTGCGGGAAAGACGAAAAAAGCAAATGGGAGAAAATCTAGGGCACTCCTTTTGGCGGGGGGACGGGCTCAGGTCCTACGCACAGGGAAAAGGAAACCCTCCCCCCCGAAATTTGACAGGGGGAATCTGCAAGAAGTCATTTGGACTTAGGAATGGATGAGAGCTAAAAATTGTGTACCCGGAGGGGGGAAAGAAGAATGGAAACCAAGGGGAGGGGGGGGGGCATTCACTGGAAAGGAAAAGAGCTAAGTGAACCGTACTAAAAAGCCAGTTAAAGAAAAGGGGGGGGGAAAAACCCCGAAAAAAGAGGGGGAGGTTTGCAAACGGGGTAAGCAAGAGAACCAGGCTTTAAGGGGTTGGGGAATTGAAAAAGAGAAACGGGGGAACTTGGTGAAAACAAGGGGTCCTGGGACGGCGATCACAGCCTAGGCAGGGTAAGGGGGGAAAAAAGGGTGTTCGTCGAGGAGGAGAGGAGTAAGGAGGGGGAAAGCGGGCGCAGATGAGGCTGGCCTCTTAATTAGAGGGAAAATGGCAGAGAAAATAAGGAAATACTGGTTCTCAAGCTGGTTTGCCCGACTGACAAGCAAAAAAAAGGGGGGGAAGGAAGTAAAAAGAGAGGGGGAACTGGAAAAGGCTCCTTGAAAACAGAGGACAGAAGGGAGGAGATTCGGTTGGCGGATGTTGAACGCCAGAAGCGAAGGCCCAGGCGCGGACAAGCGAAAGGGAGAAAGACAAAAAGAAAGGTAGGAAAGAGAAGAATTGGAAGAAGCATTCAAATCAAGTCTCCAATAGGGAAAGGAGGGGAGTCCGTGAGAGGGGAAAGGAAAGGGGGATAAAAAAAGGAATGACGGAGAGGACGCAGGAGGAAAAGGAGGGTCCTGCGGGGCGGGGAGGTCGAAAGCAAAATCAAAGGCTTGCTTCCAAAGGGTGGTGGAGAGAAGAGGTGGGTAAGCCTCGATGCCGGACATAAATTTGTTGTTAAGTAAAAGCATGAAGGAAGGCGTGACCCAACCAAAACAGGGAGAGCAGGAATTGAGATACAACCATCGAAGGGAATGGGGGGGACCTTTTCCAGCAAAGCAAGACGCCATAGATGGATGTATGGGTCATGGGGGCATCCTGTGCTCAAAACTCATGAGAGTGGTGAAAAAAACAGGGGGAAGGGGGAAAGGGAAAAAAGCCGGGAGAAAAAGACAAGGCAGAAAATTGACTATAGAAGGGGGGGACAGAAGCACCAGAGGAAATGTGTAGGGTTTGTTTGGGAGTTCCAATTAACGGCAATGAAGACAGTGAATAGCTGGGGGAACTTGTGTGGGGGGAGGCCTGGTAAATCGGATTGAAATGTCACTACGTGTAGCCGACCGATGCAGGGGGGGGGAGGATGAATGAAGAAAAAGGGCACAAAGTGGGGAAGAAAAACAAAGAAGGGCCGATCTTGCAGGCATGGAGGGTGGATGCACATTTCCAAAAACAAGTTTGTGCCTCACCCGACTAACACAAAAAATGGAGGAAAAGGGGGGGGAAAAGAGAGAGAAGGGTGAAGAATACCAGTGGAAAGGGGATAGACAAAGAAATGTGGTGATCAGCTCTTCTGACTCTGAAGGGTGAGGAACAGGGGGAGTCTTCAAGGTCCTGAAAGAGGATGTCGACTAAACCGAGGAGAAAAAGAACAGTCACGATGGGAAAAAATCGGCCTCGCGGAAAAAGGGGGGCGCGGGGAGTCTTCATGCTTCCTGGAAAAACCCACAACCTCCCACTTACAGAAGCCCGGAGGAGCCAATCAAAAAAAAAAGATCATAATTGCCAGGGCTCTTTACAGGAATAGGCGGGGTTCCAGTGGAAAGACACCTTAAGAAAAAAACACATCTCACGGGAATAGGGTGGGAGGAAAAAGCTTCTTCAAACGGGTGCATCTGGAACGGAAAACTCATATGGGGGAGGCTGTGAGAAAAAGGCTCCCAGAAATTGGGGAAGCAAAGTCCGAACCCTCTCAGGGGGGGGGGGGGGGGGGGGCATCAATATGGGACTTGCAAGGAAAAGGCCACAAGCAATTAAAGGGGGGAGAATAAAAAGGCCACGAGACAGCGGATCCGGCCAACTTTACGACTGGAATGGTTCAGGGAGTTGGAGCCCAGCGAAACGAACAGGAAAAAGGAAGACGCTCGGGCGGGATGAGGAGAACAAATAGGAAGGTCAGGAAAAGGGGACAAACGGGGGGAATGGTCGAAGCCCGTTTTGCCTAGTGGCGACAGGAGGGGGGGGATATGACATCAGAATCCTGGGAGAGGTGGGAATACAGTGGAGATCATGGCCCCGCGCATGTTCCCGTCAATCAAAGAACGGAGTTTTAAAAACAATACCGAGAAGAAAAAGAGGGTCATTAAAAAAGGGGGGGAGAAAGGTGGAAAGTGAGACGTTCGTTGAAGCAAAGGACCCAACGGGAAAAAAAAGGGGGGCAAACCTGGTCTGCAACCAAAAGGGGGTGTCTCACGTGGATCACGATGGGTACAGGAAGGGGGAAGAGGCCAAAGAAAAGGGGGAAAAGCGGTGCGAAAAAGGCCTAAAGAATCCCTTCCCGCACCTAACACGTTGACAAGCCTGGAGTCAGGGGGGAGACCGCCAGGACCTGTGGAAAAAACAAGAGAAAACAAAAGGGACAGTCGCTTTAGGGAGAGAAAATTAACAAGGAAAGCTACAAATGACAATACAGGGGAGACTCAGTGGAGGCCGCCGAAAATATCTCCAGGGGGGAAGGTTTGAAAAAAAAAGGGCATGGTGCAAGGAACCGGGGGAAAAATCAAAGACCCGCTTGCACTAAGGGCGATTAACCGCGGGGGAAAACAAGAGCAGGGGGAGGAGGAAAATACAGGAATGAGGCAACTTCCGTCAGGAAGGTCAAGGACGGGCGGTTGAAAAGGTGCCCTTGGGGGTAGACAGACTGCTCGAATAAGTAAAAACAAGAATTGGCAGATTGGGGCGTAAGGTGGGGGGAGATCGCAGATCTCCTCCCACGTCCGAGTACAGAAAGATAGAAAAGGCAAGGGAAGGGGGAACATCAGTTTTCTAAGCCGACTGGGAAACCCCGATAGGGTACCATGGAAAACTGCAAAGGTTTAAACAAGGGGTTTTAAGACCTTCAGCGGGGAGAAAAGGAGCCCGTGGGAATAGAAAAAAGGGCAAGGGGGGTGCGGGGAAAACCACGCCCGCCTATCACGACCACTCAGAAACTCAGGATCCGTCTTGATCCATTTTCGGGGAAAGGGGGGCCAAGTAGGCGGAGGGATCTCGGTATCTCCCTTCTCGAGGTTGGGAAACAAGAGGCATGGGACAGTCACACGTCTCTGCGCAGGCCTTTCAACCACTGCGGAAGAGGGGGTTATGCAGGGCTCGGGCTTGGGAACAGGGGGGATTAAGGGGAAGGGAAAGGGCGCGCGCTAAGAAAGCTTCAAAGGGGGGGGACGGGGTTCAATCACTGTTTACACCGACCAGGAAACCGTGGGGGGGATCAAAACGGGCTAACCTATTAGGCTTCCGGGCCGGACAGACGAGAGCCACGTGGTTCATACCTCAGCCAAAAATGTGCAGTAACCGCCCTATAAAAATGACCGCCCGGAACGGCGGAAAAGTTCCAAGGGGGAAAGGGGTACCAAAGGGGAGAGAGAAAGACCTACTTAAGGCCTGAAGCTGACACAGTCGGGAGGAGCGCCCTTAGAAAAAAAAGTGAAGTTGAGCAAAATAAACAAGAGGGAATTCGGCAGGGGCCGCAGCCCGGGGGAAGAAAATGAGGGACGTGAACAACTTTACCGCGGGCGGCTCGCCAACTCCCACACTGGGTGGGGAGTTCCCTCCTTAACTGACTCAAAAAAAGGGGGGAAGGCAACTAAGAAAAGAAGGAAGTGGTGCCATGCCTATTGGCCAAAAGGGAGGATATCAACTGGGGCAAATATGGTCAGATGGTCAGGCATGAAAGGAAACGAGAGCTACACCTTCAGTCAGATCCTCCATTCCACCTCAAACTATAAAGGACAATCACATAAAACGCGCTAAAAACCACCAGAGAAAAAGGGAGGGAAAAAAGTGCTAAAATAGAAGGACCTGGAAGGATTGGTCTGCCGGACTTGGATAGCGGCTGTGGCTTTTCTAGAGAAGGGAAATGCCTGGAAGGAAACTTTATGGAACCTCGGAATAAGGACCGAGAGGAAGGGAGTGGAGAACAGGACCGGTGGTTTTTTACAACGGGCAAGGGCCACGGGACAGGCTTACTTTAATTAAACTGGTTGCAACTGGCAGTAAGGTGAAATCCGAGTAGGGGACCGGGAGAACCGGGGGGAACGATCAGCCGCGGAACATTTGCCCCGAGCATCTTCCCCGGATGCGGCCGAAAAAAAAAAATCTTTAAATTGGGTACAAGGGCAAGGTCAGGGGGCAACTCGAAACCGGGTCAGATGAGGAACGTCCTCGTTGTAGTAGCCGACCAAGTCAAAGTGAAGCAAGGTCCGCTGGCCGAAAAATGATGGTCGTGGGACGGTTATACCCTTAAAGGGGGGGTTTCTGAGTCCGAACGGGGGATATATAAGAATGGCCTTCGGACCGGACAGCCAAAGGGGTGACGCTGGTGGGGGTGGGAGGTGGGCGCGGGCGGGGGGGGGGGGGAAGGGGGGGGAGGGGGCGGGGGGGGGGGGGGGGGGACGGGGAAGTAAATTTTGGGGGTAAGTACTTGGTGGGAAAAGGAAAAATTGAATCTAGACGGAGATCCTACCGCCTTCCATTCCATGAAAAGGGATCAGAACCGCAGCGGCACACAAAGCCTGGTTGCCGTTGCTCTTATGGAGTTGCCCGGGGAAAAGGGGATGTCGTTCAAAGCCAAACTACAAACATCTATAAGGGCTATTAATAGCATACTGACTTGCAAAATTGGAAACCGGTTACTAAAAGAAGAAAGCGAAATTGAGGGGAGGGTCTGGGAATGCACGGGAGGGAGCCGGGCTTGGCTGCTCTTCACGAAATTAGGCCGGTTCTCCGCTAAATCCAAAGAGGTCCGTCGCGCAAAGGGTGAGGAAACGCAACTGAAAAGGGAGGAGGGGAATGGCTGGGAACCGTCGAAAAATTCTCTTATAAAAGGGGGGGGTGTATTTTACTTTGGTTAGGAGGACCGGGCCGGGAAATCAGCGGGAAGGACAAAGACCAGGAAAGATCGGAAAAAAAACTAAGGTTGTGAGTCTCTCTCATATGAAGAAACGCACACAGGGATGGCACCCCCTCCCCCAAAAAACCCGAGGCTCACAGGGTACTGGTCCAGGTGGAGGAAAACTAAAAGAGCTTGGGGAAAGAGGGGGCGGAATAAAAATGGGACCATGTTAAACAGCTGTTGAGTGGGGGGCCAGGAGTTAAAAGTCAACTCCGGCGACTGGGAGAAAAAAGAAACAAAGGGACAAAGGAAGGGTCAGGTACCTTAAAAGAGGTCTTCGTTTGGTCCACGTTGTAATTCCCTCTTAAATTCGGGAAGGTGTAATTGATCGACATCGACGGGGAAACCCGCCGGGGGAGTGAAAAAAAGGCAGGCCTTCTCAAAATTACTGCAAGCTCTGGGAAGGGGGAACGTGGGACAAGGGAAACGGGGAGCTAGTACGTCTTAACCGCTTCAAATATGCGGACGGAACGTCTATAAAAAGAGGTCGAGAGTGACATAGGAAAGAAAAGGAAGGGGTGGGGGAGAAAGAATGGGTTGCACCTACTCCCTACGTCACTGTGAGGGTCCAGATCTTCCGGGAAACAAAAAAGAGCGCTTAACCAGAAACACCGACGGTATCGATGGGTCATTGCGAGAAAGTGGTGGGAAAGAAAATAATACTAGGAGGAATGCCAGGCCAGGGGAATAGAAAATTTCTATAAAAAAATAAGTAAAACAAAGGGACTAGGCACATATTCAAAAAGGAGTGAGCCAGCTAAAATTTAAGGGTCGCGACCGAAGTGGGGGGTTACAGAAGAGAAGGGGAGTGTTGAAGGATGTGACTGCATGGCGAAGCAATAAGGCGTCTCAAATTTTCTTCAGCTCTCGTGGGGGCCTCGAGGCCTAAAAGACATTGATGGTACTGCAAAAAGGATGGAATGGGAAAAAACACAAAACGGGGAGAAAAGGGCAGGGAATGTGGGAAAGATCACACCACTTACACTGGCTACATTTGCCCTAAAAATAAAACATATGAGGATGTACAATCAGCGGGGAAATACGTCAGGGGGGGAAAGTACAAGTGTTAATGGGGAATGGAAAAAAAAAAGGGCAGGAAATCCTAAAGAAGTTAAGATCGAGGGCAGCCTCCAGGAGGGGAAAGGGATGGGGGGGGGGTGCTTTTCAGGAATCCATAAAAACGGTACAGGGGACTTTAGGCGATTAGGAGTGATGGCCCGAGGGAACGAACAAGAGCGGGGTAAGTCATGTTAACGGGAAGCACAACTCCAAATGTTAAAAAAAACCAGTACAGCAGAGAAGAAGGGGAGGTAAACAGAGGGAGGGGCACATGCCACGTTGTGAGCCGAACCAGCGCGCCACAAAAACAACGTAGGAATTGTGGAAGGCCACCAAGTGGACGCAAAATAAAGGGTACGAAAGAGCGGCCGCGGGGGAAAGGGAGGACCGGTGGGGAAGAGGGTAGGGGAAACAGCAAACTGCCTGGTACCCCAGTGATGGGGGGGTCATCGAAAGAGGAACATCACAAAACAAGGGAGGTACCACTAATCCAGCGGCAACCAGTGATAAGAAGAGGGAAACGGGTCTTCAGAAGTTAACGTGGACAACCAAAACCCGCCACTTACACACCAAAAGGAAAAAAAAAATCGACCTGGCATGTAAAAGTGGGAAAAAAAAAAAACAAAAACCGCAGGATCTTTAGCGCCGGGGCGGGGGGGCAACAGTTGCACATAACCGGTCACTGGAAAACAACAGAATCCACTTGACCGGCGGGGTTGACACTCTTGACTTCCACTTGGGGGGTTCGACTGCTAGACACGAATGGGGCGTTCCCTTCTACCAACGGAACGGCAAGCAAAATGGAAACAAAAGAAACCTAGAAAGGGGGGGGGGGCAAAGAGGGGCATAGTGGGAGTTAGGCGTCCGGGAAAACAGGTATGGACGCAAAATGAACCAGATGCAGAAAAGTCCGAAAAGGTGGAGGAGACAGTGGATTGGACTTTCGCCCCAGCACAAAAAATAAGTAACTCCCGCTAGACGGTAGGCAGGGAATAACACTCTTCCGGTTATCGGAAAAAGGAAAAACTTTTGCCTAGGGGGGGGAAGGTAAGGGATACAGGACGAGGGAAAAAGGGTACTTCGGGGGGAGACGACATTGAACTCCTTGCCCGCGCATTCCTCCCATAGGAGAAGTTGGCAAAGAACGAAAGAACGCGCGCACATAAGGATGTCATTCGGTGTTAAGGCTATTTTCCAGGGGAGTCGGTGAAACCTACGGATAATGTAACACAATGCTGGAACAGTATGGGTCCTAGGGTGGCACACAGAAATCTGAAAGAGTGGGGACCCGCTCGTCAGCTGCCCGCAGAGCAGGAACAGCTTTGGATTTAGAGAGCGGCAAGAAAAATCAGCCCGCGAAAAATTGTCAAAGTGAACCGAAGGTGCGACCATACCGGGTTTTTGGTCTCACGACTAACACAGCAAGGACAGAAGCATGGAATGAAACGGGAAAAATAAACAATGGACGCGGGTATTACAACTTTTCCCACCTGCCGACGCTGGGCAAGTCCCTACCAGAACTTCGTCAAAAGAGGTCGGCCCGGAGAGTTGAAAAAATTGGCATCCCTGCAACCTACCAAAAAAAAGCTGAACATGTTCCCATTGAGTAGGTGGAAAAGGACAACCAAGCAAGGTCAGGGAAACCCATACAGGAACACTGAAAACCGAAAGAGGCAAGTTCCCTTCTTGAGGTGCAGTGAAGCCAAAAGACTAATAGAAAGACGTATGCAGAGAGTGATAAAAGGCCCTTGGCAGAGAAGAAGGGAGAAGAACGCAAACAGGGTCCGGATCAAATAGAAAGGGAAACACGTCGTTAAAGACAACTCATTGTTCCCTTTGCCAAGAAAAAGGACATATACAAACAGAAGTGGTCAGGGGCGGGGGAAAGACAAAGGGGAAAGATTAAGCAACGTGGAAGTAGAAAAGATAATGTTAAGAGCTCGCCCCGAAGGACACCCCTCGAAAGCCGGTAAAAGAAGCGAGCTCCTTTGGTCAGTGACTGGGGAACCTGATGAAGATGAAAAAGGTCCGCCCTTCTCATTGTGGTGGGAAAAAAAAAGGCGGCACGGCGCGAACGCACACAATGATCGTGTCCGCAATCAAGAGGAACTGGAAAGAGAAGGATTTGGGGAAGAAACGTGTCGCTGGAAGGTTCATGAGGGGAGCTCTAAAGACTCCGATGAACACAGGGGTCCTTCAAACCAGAAAGGAAAACGATACGGTCTTTGGTGCGCGTCTAACCGGGAGTCAAAGATATCAAGAAGGACGGTCAAAAGACTGCCCGGGGAGAAAGGACAAGGGTCCGACGAAGCCACACAGGGCTACCTCCCTAAAGAACCAACCGTCAACCTTGACGGAAAATGCGGCACCCAAGGTATGGAGACGATCCCCAAAGGCCAAAAGAGGGGAAAAAAAAGGAGATCAGAGAACATGCGAAAAATGGTACTTTTTTCTCCAAAGGCCCGGGGGATCTGTGCCTACGCGCCCTTTGAATACGCTTTAATGGAAAAGATCTGTATCCACGGACAATAACGCGGTTAAGGGGGCCCCGAACGGCCCAAGGAGCAAAAAGGGGTCTTCAACTACTACCTGACTTATACCGTGGCCAATGACGTTAAACAATGGGAGTACCACTGCCAGCAGGATGGCGTCATGAACTGATGTCCAGAAAGAGGAGGAGGAAATCACAGGACTTTAATCCTTCCAAATCAACAGCCTCTATACATGAAAAAAGCAAGGGATTAAAGGGAAGCTCTCAACACAACACTTAATGGAAAGGATATATTACGTAATTGAAATTTGCTTCCTGGAATGATGAAGGGCGGCAAGATGGAGAGAGATTAAAAGAAGAAGCGGGTAAAGGGTCCAGTGACGCTCTTAAGTAAAAAACAATCAGGCTGAAGGAGACTCCCTTTTGCCGGGACAAGGGCATGTCGGAAAACGTGGTTGATCAAAAAGGCCAGGGAAAGGGGTTGTCACCATGGGGGAAAACTTTAGCGGTTTCACTAGATCGCTTAATGAAGACTCATATCCTGGTGGGGGGG
>Ga0179593_1480455_pt1 | contig 12924 bp, 15 predicted proteins | sample CZODoug2_1_08_16_FD_185931 | JGI IMG/M metagenome (GOLD analysis project Ga0179593, IMG submission 185931) | Vadose zone soil fungal communities from Angelo Coast Range Reserve, California, USA - CZODoug2_1_08_16fungal (PacBio error correction) | ecosystem: Environmental > Terrestrial > Soil >...
CAGATGAATGGGCGAGGGGTTCAACCCCTCCTTGTCATAGAACCGGTAAGAAGTGAAAAACGCCTGCACACATTGTGCCACTGTGCAAGGTGTTCTTGAAATCACAACAAAGTCTATTCGGACCTGGGGGAGTCAATCAAAAAAAAAAAAAGGCACTTGATCAGCAAGGGCACAAGGGGGTCGAAAGGCGAAGGGAACGGGCCGCGGGATTTGGGAACGCGTTCACATACAAGAGGGGGACAAGACATCCCCGGTAAAAACAGGATGTGAGGACCCCCAAGTTCAGTGTCCAATGCGTTGAAGGGGTGTCAAGAAGCGTAGTGGGGGTAAACATCCTAACGACAAACCAAAGCAGATGGAAAACTGCGAAAAATAAGCGTGCCATCTTAGTCATTCCAATGGATAAAACAAGGATACGATCTGAAAACACCAAATCCCGTAATGAAAAAAAAAATAGGGAGAAAGACTGTGTGGTGGGGGTGGGGGATGGAATGGGATCAAAGTCACTCATTCGTCAGGATGACAAAGGAGAGGGACTAAACTTCCCCGTAGGGAAAAAAGGGTGGTGGCATTGGTATCAAAAATTATTCCCGGGGGGTGTCATGCAAAAAAAAAAAAAAAAAAAAAAAAAAACACGAAGGTCGTGGACGTCAAAGTTCAACTTGGAAAGTAAACTTTTAACGGGGATGGGGCCGGGGTCACACCTGCCGACACATAATGTCTGGGTGGGCTGCAAACCAACGCAAAACTAAAATTAAATGTCTTAAAAAAAAAAAACCGAAAACAGCTGGGCAACAACGTTAAAGCGCCGTAACGGGTTTGAAAATTATCTGCCGAACACACGAATAGCAGTAAAAGGTCGACCAAAGGCAAGGTGCTCAGATTGCGCAGCCCTCAATCGTCCTCAGGGGGGGGACACCTGTCGCAACAAGGGAAGGGGGGAAAGGGGGAAAGCAGTGAAAAAAAAGAGAATAACAAAGCGGACACTTCTACAGGGGGGGTGTAACCGGCCATCGGGAAACACCATTGCGGGTAGTGGGAACGGGGACAGGTCACACAGCCAAATCTCGACGAAAATTACAAAATGTCGGAAAGGGACAAGGGAGACGAAGAGCGTCCGTAAGCGAGCGCCCCACGTACGTAGCAGAAAATCAACACAATCACAGGGAAAGGGGGGGAGGGAGTCGACATTGAAACACGACAAGTGGATAGGACGCATAGCTAACCTTGATGCGGACATCTCCAATAAGGGTAAAAAAAAGGAAAAGGAACTAGAACCGCTTCTAAGATAGTACGGAACTGCCGGGACCAAAGTTAAGGGTTAATGGTGATATCCAGGGCAGGGGGTGAGGTGTTTCTGGCGTCGGAAAAGGTAAGTACGGCGGTTGGAGGGGGGGAAGCCACTTGTGTGAGGGTCTATCAGGGGGTTGGTAGTGTTGAAAAGTCAAACACAGCCCAAATCAGCAGCCAGAAGGAAAAAGGACATTGGGGGGGAATATCAAAATCAAAAAAAAGGGGGTCACAAGAAAAAAAGACACAGCTTTGTTTCGGGGGGGTAAGGAAAGCCACAAGGTGAGGAGGCTGTAGAAAAAAACTGCCAGACGGAGTTTAGCAGGGGGGGATTGTAAAAAAACAAAGGAGCGTGATAAGAAGGAGGAAGGGGGGAGGGGGGGACACAGGTGTCCACGGGTCTTTGCCCCGGGCACAAAAAGACACAAAGCAAGTAAAAAAACTAAAAAAGAAAGACAAGAAAAAATTGAAGCCTTAAGGCAGAACGTAGTAGGGGGTAAAGGAACTTGTCAACGCAAGGTACGTCACACAAGACAAAAACAACAAGGCAAAAAAGAAAAACTTGAGATCGAATCCGGTCAGACCGGAAATCAACCACAAAAAAAGAAAACCTCGTTTAAGGCGGGGGCGGAAAGCTGGCCACAACCAAGGCAAACCCAACGAGGATATCAACTTCTCTACACTAACGGTAGAAGGGGGTCGTGAACACTCGGGACAACCAGGGTGGTGTGCGAACTCCGTCGAACACAACGTAGCACCCAGCGCAAACGCCGAGGGTCCAAAAGTTGGGGGAAACCAGGCCCAGGGCAAAGAAACGAAAAAAACAGACAACAGGATTAAGGAGGGTTGAAAAACGCGGTGCTGGTCGGTTGGGCGGGTACTAGCTGCCCTCTTAAGAAAAGGGGGCGGGGGGGAAGTGCGGGGGCTACGGGCCGTTCTTTGGGACTGGTTTTGGGAAGAAAAGTGCAGTGTAGGCTCAAAAACGCCATTTGAAGTTGGGGGGGGGGGCAAAGATACGAAGTGGGAATCAAAGGCGAGGCACGAAAAATAAATAGTACGGTATGGGTCACGGAGGTAAACATAGAGGGAGGAGGGGGGGGGACTCGCCAAACGTGTGGAAAGCTGACTGGAGCAAGAGGGGGCCGGTCTTTCCCCGCATGGACGCTATAACACGAACGGGCCCCCTTCGGGTGCGGGGGGGAGTAGCAGCAGGTCCCAGGGGGGGTTGGCAAACGTTGGGTGAAAAAAAAAAAGATAGGGGAAGGAAGGGGCACCAACGGGAGGCAGGCTGGTGATCATACTCAATCAAACTGCAAAGAAGAAACAAGGGGAATGGGGGGGGGGTTCCGTCGAGCCAGGTCTTTTCTGACCGGGGGTGGGGGGTCTGTCCACAACATTGGGTCCGTCAAGGGGACGGAACAAGCATCCGGACAGCCCTTCTTTAGGAGGGGAAAAAGTCCGAAGGTGTTTGGTGTTCAGTGCAGGGTCCAAGGGTAAGGACCGAAAAAAAGCAAAGAACCTTTGTTAAGCCGGGTTGGCGCAGGTACCTGGCAAAAGGGCGGCCCCGGGGGGGCACAAAATTGTGGTTCAAATCGGACCAAACGGGGGGGGGAACGGGAAGCGGTGAATCCGTAGGGGAAGGGGGGTTCAAAACAAAACTGGCGCGGGTTGGATGGGTGCCGGAGTAATTGTAGGGGTACTCCCTGAAGGCAAACAAAAAGAAAGAAGAGCCAACAGAGAAAGAAACGGGGAACTGCTGACGAAGGCCCCGAAGGGGTCGAGCATGGGGGGGGAAGAGGAACGCGTGGGGTCGCGGACGGAAATATGGGGGACAGCGGGCAAGTACTGAGGTCAAAGGCTTACAGCAAGGGAGCCTGTGAGAACCTTCTGACAAAAGAAATACAGTGGGGAAAAAGCCGGGGAAAAGCGTTCCCTCATCTTGAAAAAGGGCCGCACCGCCACGGGCCAGCAAGAACCAAGGAAAACGGGTGGGCTGCCAAACAAGGGAACCGGATCGACCCACGCGTGTGTTTCGTCAACGGGCCATCTGCGTTTCTAGCGGTGGGAAAGGGAAGGGGGGGTAACCAGGTCAAAAAATTTACTGGGAAAAGGGGAAAAAAAGTATAATCTTTACTTTCCACTTCTGGGGGCCGTAAAACACAAATCTGTGGTGCTCTAAGGTTGAGTGAGGTGCACTCGGGTTTTAGGTTTTCAGGGGGGAAGGGGACGCGGTAGGCAGTTCGAACGGATGTACGGGGCAGCTGGAGTTGAGGGGGGGGGACCGGGTGGGACAAATGACATTTGTTCGCTGAACCGATAAAAGGCGCTGAGACAGGGGCAGGAAGGGCACAGCTGGGCCCTTTGCGTGGGGGAGGAGGAGGGGGACGGAAGAATCAATGTGGGTGGGGGCGTCCCTAGGGGCCAGAAGGAATGTGGGCTTGATGGGGGGGTGGCGGTGAGGGGGGGTGTGCTTTGGGGGGAGTGTAATGGGGGGGGTAATAACGGGGGAAACGATATGCATGAGAACGGATCAGCTGTGGGGGGAGGAGGGGGTCACCTGGCCCAAACCAAGTGTTGGGACCTTCTTGTCTGAGGGGGAAAACCCTCTGTGCAGGCGTGAACAGTCTCGAGGGAAGTAGGCGGGGATAAAACCCGACATTTTGACTGTTTTTGCGTCCAATAGGGAAAGCTCTAAAAAACAAACTTCTTACATTGGAAGTCAAATCGAAAGGGAGAGGAAAAAACCCAGACAGAGACACTGGTGCCGCAGCACCGGAGGCGACCTTGCATCGGAGGGGGCACTGTCAAAAGGACCGGCCTGAGAATTAATAGGACCACAAACACACCGCTCGGAAGGACCCTAGACCTAGGTAATAAAGTGACAGGCCGACAGCAGGAACCAATTGATGATGACCTCGAGTCTTTACCAAAAGAAACAGTGAAACTACACAACCGGCACAAATCGGCACAACACGACTCTGAAAATGTCAGACAGACATAGGCTTGGGGGGGGGATACTAAATTGGGCAAGGAAGCACCCGAACTCTGGCCCAAGGGTTCAGTAAAACGCCAACCAACAGGAGAACCTCACGGAGTTTGAGTAACACAACTAAAAAAAAAAAAATCCCAAGCTTTAACAAACGCGGCTGTCTCGCATGCATGACAGAACAAAAAGGTCTCAGGGAAAGGGAGAACGTTCATCTGACGAAAAAACTGAACTTGCCAGGAAAAGGACACGGGAAAATGGCGGTTTACACCCCAGCCCAAGGAGCAATGAAAGGAGAATCACTGTGAACGAGGTGGCCAAAAAGTAAGAAGAAGAAAAAAAGGGCACACGAACGTTCACGCACGACAAAGGGACAAAATCTTACAGTAAAATAGAAAGATACCAGTACAAAGGCGGAGACAGCGGGGCAAAAACAAACTGCAAAATCAGTATCGGGCACTCGGGCGCAACAGCGGGGGGCAGGGGCAAGTACAGGCAGGGAGGGGCACGAGGGGGGGCAGGAACTTACAAACATGAGGATGACGGCGTTCGGACTATCACATGCTATAAAGGGACCAAAGGAAGGAAAAAAAGAAGTAAAAACCAATCACCTAAAAACTCCGTCGCAAAAGAACAAGAACCCGGGGAAAGTAGAATACAGAAAACCTACACAACAGCTATCGGACAGGAAATCGCAGGTTAAGTTACACTGACAAGGAACGCAAAAAAAAGGTTCCGAAACGGCACAAACACACCAAGAGGGGGGCAAATACACCCAACTTTACCGAACGTACGACAAAAGGGGGGTCAGACGTAACAAAAAAAAAAACCACCAAACAAGTCAAAAATCGGCAGCCAGTGTTGAAGCTGCATTAACTCAACAACAACGAGTCAGAACCATTGGAAGACGAAAAAAGGGGATAAGTTGGAAGTGAAAAAAAAAAAAAACACACTAGGAAAGAGTATGGACGACTTAATAAAGGAATGGAACCACACTAGCACGTCTAGAAAAAAAGGTAATACCTAAAAACGAGTCAAAATCACATGAAAAAGGAGAAGTGCAAAGAATGTACCTCAGATAGGTTATAGCCCTAGTGAAAACTGAACTGTGGAGAGGGGACATTTAGGGTGACTATGGGGTGTTTTACTAACCAGTCATGCAGGAAGCGGTTACGCTGTTGGGGTGATTTTCGGGAGTAGAAAAAAACCACTGGGAATCGGCGGAGTCTACAAAAAAGTAAACAGAAAAGGGTCGTTGCTAGCATATCCAAACAAAACTACCAGAGGAAGAAAGGGACCTCTAGATAACCTTGTGTCTGAAATCTGGGGAAAACCCCAACACAGATAAGAACAGGCGTACAAACGAACCCTAACGGACTTGAAATTAATTGGGGGCCTGCATAAGGATATCGACAACTGTCAATCGATTCTCGAAAAAAAGGCACAGGGGGTCACCGGGGAAAAACAGGGGGGGGCTGGGGTGTCAGAAAACAGTTCTAAGAGGTGGGAAGAAAGGAAGTAAGGGGGGGCACAAAAATACAGGAACAAGGAAAAAAGACCTGCGTAAAAAACGCGCAGGGGGCGGCTCAATTGGGAAAGAAAAAAAGAACAAGAGTTTTGTTTCAACTTCTACCCGGACAACTAGGGGGACAGCCACCAGAAAAAGGGGGACTACAGCCCACACATGAATATGGAGGGGTGGGGGGGACAACCCGAAAGGACGGCAGTTGGACCCATGGGGCGGACATCAGACAAGCGAGGTAGGCGTGGAACTGAAGGGTGGAAAAGGGAGGAGAACGGGTGCGCGAGGGGAAAAAACACGCGGGGGAACGCGGACTGAAAGCCCGTGTCGACGCCCAGGACAAACGGAATGAAAAAAGAAAGACAGAACACAGGTAGTCGAGGACGGCCAATGCACTTCACACATCAAACCCCCCGACAACCCCACAATCACAAAACACCAGGGAAAAAAGTACTACGCAAGAAGAACGAGCGAGTGGACAGAGGGGGACCCGGAACCAAACGGAAAAAACGCCTGGTACCCCGGTGTTGGGGTGACTAGCTGCGTTAGCGGGGGACAAAACTATGGGGGGGGAGGGAAAACACCAGTGACAGGAACAGCAAATGAAAAGTTGGGGACGGGGAAGGAACACACTAACGAACAGGGGAATAAAAGGACGGGTTGAATCAGGACCTGTTCCAACACCCATGAGGTGCCTAGTTTAAATTGTGGTCTCCGTAATAAGGCGAGCGTCATTACTTGGGGGTGGCGAAAAAAAATGCAGACCTAATCGCTGGGGTCAAGCAGTGAAACGGGGGGGGGCTACAAAACTGAATGATGTCCCGAAAACAGCGTTACTTAACTGTGAAAGATAGCCGGCGTACAGTCTAAGAAGAAAGCAAGAGGGGAAACAGGGCCAACCATAACTAAGTCAAAAAAGAAAGTCACGTGAAGCCTGAATGGTATATCACCGGGTGATATCGGGAAAGAAAAGTTGCCTTCGGGTGTCAAAAAGTGAAAACACACACGAAGAGTGTGCCAGCGGTTTGCTGATAAAATAACGGGGTGAGTCTGACACAGATGCGACTCTTGGCAAGAGTGGCGCGAGAAAGGGAAAAAGACCTGCACAAAGGGAATGGCGGCATTACCGCACGGCGGTTGGAAACTAAACGAATAAAGGGCACGCTGTCACCTCGGCGTCATTTGTCCGTAAATAGAAAAAACCACGTAAGAAGGTCCTTGGGGACAATGGTCGGGGTCTATAAGGTATCACCGTTGGGGTGAGTGATGCATGGTTGGGGATCTGTAGGAAAGGGGAAAACTAAAGGGGGGAAAAATAAGGAGCTTCCCGGAGAGAGTAAAACCGCCCTGGGTCAAGTTCCTGGGCAAGGGAGGACCAAGGCCGGCACACTGCGCCACAAAAAAGACTACACAACTTCACAAGTATCTGGGGGGGCAACACGGGGAGAATAACCGGAGGTCACCCCTCAAGTCTGAGGGGAAGGAACTGGTGGCAACTGAACAAACCTGGTAAAGAAGGACTTTCAAAAGACCGTAATGTGCGGGGGAAAGCAACAACCGCCGGGTCCGTTATGAGGACAGGGAAAATGAGGGGAGAGCGGGACCGGAGCCGCGGCTTTGGTGGGGGCTTTAAACTCGGAAAACCGAGGGGGAAAGCCAAGGGGGTATGTTCGTCTGGCAGGACACGCTGGGAAAGCATCCGGGCTAACTTTAACTGTGATCTTCGGAACAACAAAAACCACACGGTGTTAGCGCTGGCGGAAGTGCGAGCCTGGAAAAAAACTGCAGATCCAGAAGACGCGGCAAAAGTAACGGGGGCGTGAGACTGCTGGTAAACAAAAAGCGGGTCTGCCTGGGGAGGGGGGGATGAACGTGCGGTGGGTTATGCGTTCGGTGCTGGGTTGCGGGGGGGGGGCCTCTCTTGTCTTGACGGGGGCTTGTATTCACAGAGACCATTCTCTAGGGGACAACAAAACAACGGATGGGGGGATGGGGGATGAAGTGGGATTTTGGGAATCGGTTCCCCTAAATCCCAAACAGGCTTGGACCCGAACAAACCTAGGGTCCGACAAGTGCGAAGAGTCACATGCAATCCCACACCATCCAAGGGGCATCACCCAGATCGTTGGGGGTTTCCCGCCAGGGGGGGGACAAAAAACAACGTAGGGGTTAATGCGTGAGGAAAACCAAAAAAAAAAAACCGGAAAAGAATTGGTCAACGTCAGTGGGAAAGTCGTCAAAGTCAGGGCCCAAAATTTTTTTGTGGGGGGAACGGGAAAAAAATGAGCAGAAACGGAAACACACAAACCATGGGTAAAGCGTGACTCGTAACAAATGGCGAGCTAAAATGAAAAATTGACCGATTCAAAAAATACCAAAGCGTTGGGGCACGACGTGTACGCACCAAAAAAGCCTAGTCCCAGGCCTCAGAGGCAAACATCCAACTTCACTACACACGACCACAAGGACAGGAAGATTTCAAAGCCAACGGCACTAGTAAGGGGTTGTGGTAGGTCCAGAAAAACCGATAAACCAGATCCGGCAGACAGAGGTAAAATGCGGTCGCTCGATACAGTGTGGAAGACGGGGAAACTTAAATAAAATGGGGGAAGACACTGCGAGGAGGTGAAAAAAAAAGTTCTTACAACTGCAAAACAGCAGCACGAAAGGGTGCGTGAAAAAAAAGGTTGTTGCAAATGCGAACTCGTGGAAAGCACTGGCGCCAGAAAAGGAATTTTTCAAGAACGGTCAATACAAGACGGAAAAGAACGCAAGTCGAAAAAAATACGACAAGAGAAAAAAGGGGGAGGGGTCACGGAGGAGGTTTTAAAGAAGAACCTAGTGTCAAGGTCATCTGGAATACAGAGACAGGATTTAGGATTGAAGTTCCAGGGGGTCATCAAAGACAGGGCACGGGCGGGGTGCTAATTTATTGGGATACAGTTCGCTCATTGGGGGGTAAAAGACTGTGTGTGTGCGGTTGGTCCGTCAGTCATGGGATCAATGTGAATGCTCTGAGGGGGGTACGAGGGAGCGGAACGGGTCAGGGGCGGGGCCAGGGGTCCGAGTGCCGGGGGACAAACCAACAGCAAGTAAACGTCGTGGGGGGGGTTGACGGAACAAAACGCAGGCTTTGGGCCCGCGGAAAAATAATAAAAAAAACAAAAAAAAAAAAAAACACGAAAATAAAAAAAAAAAAAAAAAAAAAAAAAACATAAGAAAAAAAAAAAAAAAAAAACGAATAAATACCTCTGACAAAGCCCTAAAGCAATACAAAGACTGGCAATACATAAAGAAACGTCGTAAACAATATAAGAAAACACAAGCCATAGCATGAATAAAGGGTTCGCTACATTGACACATAAAAATAGGACAACTCAACAGAAACGGGTCAATACAAAAGCAGTTACATAAAGGATTAATCTGTACCCCATTTGGGGGTATCACATGGAAGTCGACTCCTTGAGGGGGTGTTGAAAGACTTGGGGGTTGGGGGGCGGGAAGTGCAGGGTGAGAGGGGGGAAAAGGGTGGGCAACAAATGCCGAAAAAGCAGCAAAAAAAAAAAAATAGGGGGTGCACACGCCCTCGGACAGGCGCCAAAAAAGACAGATCGGGGTTCGGGGGTTGTGGCCAGGACCTAAGGGGAAAAGGTAAAAAAATCTTCTAAGGGGGGTCCCGGGGGAAAAAAATCGGCACCCTGAAACGGAAGGGTATCCAGAGTAAAGGCCAAGGAAGGGGTCAAAAAACAAGCATCCAGCACCGCCCGACCCCAAAAGAAAAAATAGAGGGGGGTACATGGAAAATGAGGGGTATGGGAGACTTAGATCCCGTCTTTGAATGGGTAGGACGGGAAAAGACAAAAACGTCAAAGGTTCCGCAAGACACGAGTGGCCTCAATCCCAAACCTGGAAGGGTTGGGGCCTAACTTCAACCAAAAGTAAAAAAAGAAAAAAAAGGTATTGTTTTTGATTGTCCATCGAGTCTTTGAACAAGAAGGGGTTCCCAAGGAGGAAACGGGTGCAAAAAACGGGCCGTTCCACTTGAAAAAAAACAGTAGGAACTGCAAAAAAAGAAACGCCATGTCAACGTGGGCCTTGGACCAGGGGGGCCGGGGGCCACCGGGGAAATGCGGAATACACGATGAGGTTCTTGGAAAGAAAGAAGGGCGTTGGAAAAACAAACAGGTTAGGGGGGGGTCGGAAACAGAAGTATGTTGAAGGAGGCCCATTTCCTCACAAAAACTATGAAACAAAAAAGTAGGCTGGGAATCTGGGGGCACCCACCGGTCGGTCATCGAACGGAAGATGGGGGAGGGTTTGGTTAAAAGAAAGGGTCCAGGAGACAAAAAAAAAGGGGTACCACATCAGATGCAAAACCATCGCCAGGGGAAAGGTAGGCCAAAAAAACAGCGGGGGACAGCAAAAAACCCGAAAAAGACTACCCTTTACTCCAGCAAAAAAATTGTAGGTGCCGAAAAGCGGACACAGGTGCTGTCTGGTAGGTCAAAAAGAGTGCGAAAGGACTTGGGGGATCCACGTCTGACAAAAAACATGAAAGGCCTGGGGAAGGATACCCAGCACGTAAAAGCGTGGGGGGGGAAGGGGGAAAGGGATCTTGAGGGGAAGATACGGCCGCCTTGCTGGGAAACCGCGGGGGGGTGGCAAGTGTTGTGAGAACCACTCAAGCCACAAGGGGGGGAGGTCAAAGAACTTGTTTTGGGAAACGCAAATGGGTTGAACCTTGAGGGGGAGGTTCTGTTCGTAGGGGGGGAAAAAAAAATGGGAGTTGCCAGTGGGTGGAGGGCAGGGGAAAAGAAACGAGGGGGAACTTGGGGGGTCAAAGTAGAACGGGCAGGAAACACCCGGAGACGAAAATGAGGTTTGAGAGGGGGCCGGAAGGGGAAAAAACGCCGTCGAAGGAGTTTCCGAAATGAAGGCGAGGGAAAGGTGCAAGGCTAGGGAGGGGGGTAAGCGAAGTGCCCACATGCACAAAGGTAGGGGGGAACTCGATGGTTTCCTTCCGGAAAAAGGTCCGAGGTAGCAATTAAGGGTGGGGTGAGGGGGGACAACCCGTGAAGCCAGAACCAAACACACAGGCTCTAAAAAAAAGGTGGACGAGTGACTAACAAAAAGTGCGATATGGAAAACAAAAAGCTTGGCAGGGCTGCAAAAGCCGTCCTGGCCCAATGCGCCGATCAGGGGAGATGGTAACCGATATGAACAAAACGGGGGGGTGTATCACGTTCGCCGTATTGGGGTTAGGACAGTCTTGGAAAATCGGGTCCGGAAAAGGACCGGGAAAAAAGAAAGAACAGAAAAAAAAGGGGGTTGAGGTTTTTGAATCGAGGCCATTGTGATTTGATTAGGGGGGGGAAAAAGCACCAGGGGGAGACACAAAAAGAAAAGGAGGTGCTGAACACGAATCTCTAACAATGGAGAATCTGTCGTAGGAAGGGTGAGTGGGGATTGGCGGGGTTCACCACAGAAAAAGTGTGGGACAGCGCTCGGGGGTTGGTTAGGGGTAACGCCGGGAAGAAGGAGGACAAAGCCATGACGTGCCAGGATGGGGGGGGAGTGGCGGAGGGGCGGATATTCAACTTGAAAAAAACGCAAAGATGCCACCACGGGGTGGGAATGTGTGTGGCTACAGAAGTTAAAAAGGAAGGGCGGGAGTAGGGGAGGAGGGGGACTCAGGGCTTTGAACACGGGAAAGAAGTATGGAGCTGAGGTGGCAAGGGGGGATGGGGAAAGTAATGCTACGAGGAACAATCCGACGGAGGTCCATGGAGGGGAGAACGGAAGCGGGGGGTCGGCGGTTCAAAGGGGACCCCAATGATAAAAATCATGCGGGCCAACAGACGGACGAAAGGAGACGGGAAGCCCTTCTGAGAAAGGAGCCGGTGTCTAGGAGTGGGAAAAGGGGGGAGGTCGCCCAAGCCACTTGAACATGGGGGGGCTTTAAATTGAAAATCCGGTATAGACCCCAGTCCACTGGGACAGAAAACCGGGTCATAATGGGCAGGGGATTCAGATACTGAACAGACCACAACCAAGAGAAAGAGAAAAAGAAAGGGTCGGTACAAGGTGACTTGGTTAAATATAGCTGGGGGTGTTGGGCGGATAACTTTTGCAAGGTCCTGCACTAGGAATAAAAAGCGACGACAAGAGCAGATCCAGACCACCCCAGCTTGAAGGATGGGCGCTCCTAACAACAACACAAGACGGGAAAAGACATGGAAAACAGGAAAAGAAGAGGCTGCTCAGTGCAACGAAAAAGGAGAAACAACTTGGGTTTCCGCTTAGGCCGTCAGCAAAAACCTGGTGGGAAGGCACAAAGGGAAAGGCCTAAAAAACGACCTTTCACGGGAAAGACACATTCTCCCAAAAAAAGCAACGAGCAACCCCAACCCAAGAAAGTACGGGGTGGAAATACCCCTCAAGGAACCCCAAAGCCGGGAAAATTTAAAAAAACCCGATGGAGTCATAAAACATGGCCCCACCGCAGCCTGGGCAAACGCCACCGCCAAATGGAAAAGCGGATCACTCACAGGCCACCCTGTACACAAACCAAACGGGGGAAAAAACCAAGAAACGGAAGAAAAAAAGTTTACCGCACACTGCCACGTTGTGGGGGGAAGAAATCGAAAAAACAGATGGGGTCTGAAAAAATCATGTCGTGGAAAAAAGAAAGAGCACTCCACCGTTGCACGGAGACAGCGAGTTGTGGTTGTTCTCAGCGTTTTACAAAAAAATAAGACAGGCAGGGTAACCCTGTATAAAAACAGGACGAAGGAAGAAAAAAAATGGGACATAAGCTTTGAGGGGGGAGCTTCAGTTAAAGAAAAAGCCGACAGGACAGTGTGAAAAATCTTAGGGCGGAGTGGGTGATCACTGGTAAAGGTTTCGATATGACGAATTGATAGAAGTCTGACAAACTGGGGGATATGTAACTCAGGCCATAATCACGGACGCGTACCTGTGCTGCAATAATGGGAGGAAAGAATAAGCTACAGCACTGCGTGGCAGCCATGGAAAGCTCAAATCACCGACTGTCATCGCAAAACGAGGAGTTTAGTGGGGACCCCCGTTAAAAATTCCAAAAAGGGGACCGCTACATCAAAAAAAA
>Ga0179593_1560891_pt1 | contig 12924 bp, 15 predicted proteins | sample CZODoug2_1_08_16_FD_185931 | JGI IMG/M metagenome (GOLD analysis project Ga0179593, IMG submission 185931) | Vadose zone soil fungal communities from Angelo Coast Range Reserve, California, USA - CZODoug2_1_08_16fungal (PacBio error correction) | ecosystem: Environmental > Terrestrial > Soil >...
GAGAGGTACGCGCGCCTTCACACGGCAGAAAAGGAGAAGGGGGGAAACGTGGCAAGGCTTGTTGTAGATCCGCAAAAGAGGGGGGAAAGGGCATTGTCTCCTAACGATAGGGAGAGAGTTAAGAAAGAAACAGTAGACCGGAAGGCGGGACTGATTAATGGGGGCGGAGGGGGGAAAAGGAAGAAACGATGCCCATTTTGGCCGCGAAGGAAACAGCCCCGACTGTTACCGGGTCTTCAGGGAGGGGGAAAAACGGGGATTCAACACATAGAAGAAGACTGGAAAAAAGGAAAAGTGAAACCTTCGCTTTGAAAGAAAAAAGGGGGCTCAGCACCACTAGATAGGGAGGGGGTGTTGTTTTCCTGTTTCTCGAACAGGACCAGGGAGGGGAAAGAAGACTTTTCACATAAATGGGGAAGCGGAAAGAGAGCTTGAAAAAGGGGGAAGCGTCAGATTGCACCTGTTGAACATGGAAAAAAAAAAAAAAGAACGCGGCTTCAACCAGGCGCGAAAGGGGGGAGGGGGAAGACGATATTCGTGAGAAGGAAAAGAAAAACAAAAAGGCTAGATAAGCGGCCGAAGAAAGAGAAGAAAGACCATCGCTTATCGCCTGGGCAGCCGTAGCCCCAAGACTGGGGAGGGAGGGGAAAGTGTCTCTACCAAGTAAAGGAGGAAAGATGGTGGACGTCTCAAACGGGAAAGAAAAGAAAGGAAAGTTCGTTCTGTCCCCCTAGAAAGGAAAGGAGAAAGAGACTTTTTGCGGGGAGATCACGAAAAGGGTGCGAAATGCTTCGCAATAGAAGGAAAGATCCGTGAAAAACTGCCCGACAGAAACGAAACAGTTAAAAAACAAGAAGGAAAGCTCCTCCCCAAGAATTAGGGAGAAGGAAGAGTAAAGTGTGAGGAAGGGAGGGTATTACCTCATGGTAGAGGCAGAGGGGACGTACATATCGTTTTGAAAAAGGGGGAGACCACACACCATAACTGGAAACCAGACAAAAATTTCCTCCTCAGAGAGGATAGGAAAGGGAAAGACATGCGGGTGAAAAAACGAAGCGCTGATTCTTATCGGGACTTCACGTCACCCAAAGAGGAGGGGGAGGGGGGAGACTTTTCCTTGAATATCCTCATTGAACTGGAAAGAAGGGGGAAAAAGGAGGAAAATAGCAGCCGTTTTCGGGAAGGGGAAAGGGCGTTCGAAACAGCCTGGTCGGGGTTTGGGAAAAAAGAAAAAGAGAGGGGGGAATTACGCAGAGAAGGAAAGGACGGGGAACAATGTACGGGGGGAGAGGAGGGAAGGGTAGGTGCCTACAAATCGAGACAAGGCAGTTCGGATCATGCGGGCAAAAAAGGGAAGTGGGGGGAAAACAATCTGACACTAGAAAGAAACAAGCCAGATCCGAGAAAAAAAGACATACTCGATCCTTATCAGAGACGCCCGCGCCCTGTTTTAACAATCTTCAAAGGGGGAAGAGACGACTCGATTAGAAGAAAGAAGGGCGAGAAGGGGCACCAGATGCTCAAAGGGAGGGAGGAAAAAGGTGATCATTTTCGCTCGGTGGGGGGAGAGTAGAACAGCACTTTCATTCGTCGGCACTGGGGAAAGAGCTCACCGGGTCGAAGGAGGAGGGGAGAACGTACGCGATTTTCACCGGAAGGAAAGGGGCGTCTGTCCTGTGTGAGCAAAAAAAGGAAAGTTCCGCTCTTGTGCAGGAAACCGTGAAAAAGAAGGAGAAAGGACATCACCGCAAGAAAGGGAAAGTGTACGTTACGGGAGGGGAGAGAAGTCTGGTCAAGGCAAGAGTAGGAAAAAAAAAATAGGGGAAAATACTGTCGACACTGAAAAAAAGAAAAAGAGGGAAGCTCTATGATAAATAGACGAGAAGGGGATGTTAGTAGGTCCTCACGCGAGGAAAGATGGGGAAGACCGAAAAAACTATAAGAGGGAAAGAGGTTGTCCGGTAGTTTCTTCTTCCGAGTCTGAAGAAGGGGGGGGGGAGATGTTCCTTACATGGGTAGGAGGAAAAGTAAGGGCTGGATGGAAATTATCGGGGAGAAGGAGGGAAGGGCGCATCGTCGATCGAGAGAAAAGGAGGAGTGATAAAATATATATATCTCAACTCACCTAGAAGGGGGAAAAAAAGACCCACCTTCGGAAGGAGTGCAAGAGATAAGAAAAGAAGCACCCATCCACGTCCTCTACTAAATGAAAAGAGAGAAAAAAAACCGCTACGGTATCAGCGGGGGAGAAGAAGGAAACCTATTCTTTTCCCTTCTGAAAAAAAAGAAGGAGGAAGAGTCTTTACTTCCTACGAGGGCGGCACGAATGAAAAAGACGAAAAGAGGTTAAGGATAGAAAAGGAAGGAAAGAGTTATTCCAATCTGAGAAAAAGAATTTAAGCCTCCTTACAACGGGAGATGGAGGGGCCTTAATTCGGATTATGCATAAAGAGGGGGAACAGGCTTTCACTTGCCAAAAAGAAGAAAGAGAAAGGAGAAGTACTGGGCTGCTCCCCCCGAAGGAGGTTAAACTCTCTTACTTGAAAAAGATCAAGGGGGAAGAAAGTATCTCCGAGAGAAAAACCGGAGGAAGTAGGGAATTTTTCTACAGGCGGGGAGAAAGGCGCGAAATTATCCCCGGGAGGAAGTGAGCCTGGTCGCGGAGCCACCAACGTCAGGGAAAAGGGAGAAAAAATTTACGCACCTAGAGGAAGGGAAGGAGGAAAAAGGGGGAGAGGGCAGCGGAACTATTCAAAGAAAAAAGAGAAGAAAGAGGAGACAGGCATGGGTATCGGCCGAAAGAAGGGGGAGGTCGATTGGGAACTCGCGGTGGTCGAGGGGCTTCGGGGAAAAAAAAAAGGTGAAAAAAGCTCTCTGTATCAAAGAAAACAGAGAAGGAAAAAAGTGGGGGAAAAAGGATGTCCCTAATACGCGAGAAAGGGGAAGAAGGGAGTTGTATCGTGAACCTTGACATGCTGTTTCAGAACGGAAAAAGAGGGGCTCCCGCCAAACGGACGCCGTATTTTGGATAGAGGCAACTAAAACAAAGGAGAGGGAGGGGAAAGGAAACAATACACCCTGGCGGCCTCGGGGGAAAAGGCCGCTACGCATCATCTTCCTTGTTGAGGGAAAGGGGGGGGGGAAGGAAGCCAGCTCTGTAGATGAAGGGGAGGATAAGAAGTAGTGCAAGAGGAGGGTTGTGAAAAAAAACAAACACCGATATTCTCGTTGAAAAAAGAAAAGAAGAAAGGGGAGAAAGAACATCTGGAAGTCAGGCAGGTAGGGGGGGAGGAAGGAAAGCGAATGTTTTCCGCCAGGGGGGGCCGAAAAGGAAGTATTCATTCCCCCGGGCTGACAAAAGAGGGGAAAGGAAGTGTCTAAGAAGAAGAAAAAAGGTTTCGTGCTCTCCACGAAAAGGGGAAAAGGAAGGGGGGGACAAACACCGGCCTTATCTTAAGAAGGAAGGGTCTGAAATCGCGACCGGATACGTTCGGCAAAGAAATAGGGAGGGGACGTACGTGGGTTAAACAAAATGCAGGGCGTGGTACCCGTTCGGGGGGAGGAGAGGGGAACGCGCCAGGCGCATCAGCGATGGGATGGGGAAAAGAGAGCAGGGTGACCTTGCGCCATCCCCAGATAGGGGCTGAACGAGAGGTCATCATGAAGGTGGGCTTCCGCATTGATGAAAGACGAGGGAAAGGTTAAAGAAGGGAGCCTATCGAGGAAAAGGGGGGGAATGAGATGTGGAGAGGAAGAATGTCACTCTTCGGAAACATGAAGGGGGGACACGTAGGCTCATAGGGAGAGGGCTTCCTCTGGGCACAAAACAAGAAACAAAACCGGTAGCTCAAGGAGGAGGGGGGGACTGTCGCGCGAACCGGGGGGAAAGAAGAAGACTGGTGGGCATCCGAGAGGAGGGAAGGGGGGAAAAAAGATGTGTTTGAATACTTTCAAAAAGGGGGGTCCTTCACTAATACGTCCTAGGGGGAAGGAGGAAAAAGGGGGGGCATCTCACAAAATTGGGAAAGAGAGGGGAGGATGGGAAAAAAGGCATGGAAAGAAAAGTGGGTCCTCGTCAACTTCAATAGAAGGGGGGAAAAGAAAAGGCCTTTTACAAATCTCCCGGATGAATCTGAAGAAAGGAAGAAAAAAAGAAAAAAAGGTCCTCTCCGTGTTGAGAAGGAGGGCGGAAAAGAAAGAGAAGAAAAACAAAAAAGGAGGTAGGAGGAAAAAGAGAAGGAAAGGAAAAAAAGGGTAGAGCTCATTAACACTGCATCGTACAGGAGTGTGGGCTTCGCACCAGCATTTTCCCCTTCGTTGGAAAAGAAACGGAGAATTAAGTTGGAAGAAGGAGGGGGGGATTCACGGATGGACTGAATGAAGGAAGGAAAAAAGAAAAGCCCAATTTTGCCGCATCAAGAAAAAAGAAACCGAAGTGCCCGGAATGTCTCTAGTAAAAGAGGAAAAAACCCAAGAGGAAGTAGGAAGAGCTTATTCCACCAGGGCCAGGTCCCGCACGGTCGCGCGAAAAAAAACATGCACCGATAGCCTATACGTGTGGGGTTCAAAAAAAGAAAAAAAAGAGACCCGAGGAATAAAAGATAAGAGAGACTGGAACGAGGGGGAAAAAAAGGGAAAATCTCCGCTGTACTCAGGAACAACCTCTCATCTGAACTGGGGAAAGTGGAAAAGGAAAGACCCCTAACGAAAAAGATTCTTCAGCAACAGACAGGAAATACTTATTTCATCGATATGCCTTGGCAGAAAGTGGGCGCACTGTCCCTCGATCAAAAGGGGAAAGAAATCTATGGGGGGAAAAAAAAGGGAAAGAGACAGCAACCGAGCCCCAGACCGGGGGGAGAAATGCGCGACCAAAAGCGATATATTTTACACTAAGAAAAGGGGAGAGATGAATCTCCCGCGAGTGGATAAAGAAGAGAGGGCCGGGGTTGCCGGAGAGAAAGGTGGCGTGGAGTAAAAGAGCCTGTCTACATCCTTCTGCAAAGGAGGAAAGAAAGGACTACTCTGACGAAACGCAAAGGAAAAAGGAAAGGGAATGACCACCGAAAGAGAAAAAGAAAAAAAGGGGCCGTGCTTCAGTCTTGATCTCCGGGGAGGGAGGGACGACGCCATTGGGGCCAGAACTGTAAGGAAAAAAAAGAAAAGAAAAGGACGGAGGAGAAAGGAACACACTCACGATGGGGGAAGAAGAAAAGGGGCGATGCCGAACCCTGCGGGGAGAAAATAATCTGCTTTCTTAGCTGCGTCCCTCAAATCCCCAGAAAGAGAGGGAAGAAAAGGGGGATTTCTGAAGATTTCATATCCTCATTGAAGGCAAAGAACCCGATAAACTTCTCCAACATACGGTTATTTGAAAGGAAGGGTGAGGCGTAACAGTACTGGTCACGGGGGAAAAAGAAAAAACGCAGAGGGACGTTCTCCAGAGAGGCACCTGCCGTTTACCCAAGGAAGGAAGAATGTTGACGATCTTGCTAAGGACGCATAGGAGGGAAAGAGAGGGACCTCCCGAAACGGGACAGGGACCAATCGACAAGAAAAAGGAAACACGCCATCGCAGGAGAAAGCAATACGTATTCAGTATTAGATGCGATGGAGCTCGTAGAAAAAGAAGAGAAGGTCCTCGATGTGGTAAAAGGGGAGGAAAAAAAGAATGAGGAAAAGGAAGCTCCGCGTGGGGAAAAAGCTCAAGGTTCAGGTTCGCACAGAAAGGGGGGGGGAAAAAACCGCCTTTAGAAAAGCTGCAAGTCAAGGGGGGGAAAGGGGGGGTCAGAGAAGGGAGCTCTTGAAAAAAAACAGACGGGCTCAGGCCGAGGAGGGAGAAAGTTTTCACCTGCTCTCCGAGGGTTTAAAAAAAATATGCGAGCGGATGAAGAAGACAGTGAATTCCCGGGGTTTCATAAAGGGGAAGGAAAACCGCCATCTAAAGAGGAGTCCTCCAGTTCACGAAGGTCTGGGGTGCAGATAAGAGTTGGAAATCCGAGAAGGTCTCACTCACGGAAAAAGGAAAAAAGGGCAGAGCGGCCCCGCCATTGAAAAGAAAAAGAAGACGTCTAAATGTATTCTGTCTTCTGGTCCCATAGGGAGAAAAGGAAAAACTATCGGAAAAGGGAGGGACTGTGACCGGGGGTGGCCGGGAGGGAAAGAAAAAAAGGAAGAAGTTGCTTGGGGCGGCGTGAACGAAGGGGGGGGGGGACGCTCGGTGGCTGGATCGCCCATGACGGGGCGGGGTGTTTCAGGTAGAAAGAAAAGGAAAAGAGGAGATAGATATCAACACAACAAGGAGGAAGGGGGGGAGGGAAGTGCTCCACTCGTAATTCGAAAGAGAAGCGCACATCCAGCCCACCGCGATGTATCAGCAATCAACAAAGTCGCGACAGATGGAAAAGGGGGAGAAAAGACAGGAAAGAGACCGTCGATAGAGGGGGAGGGGAAAGATTCGTTGCCTTCTCGCTGCGACCAGAAAAAAAGGAGAGCGCGGCCCGCCTTCACTGCGGAGGCGTCGAGAGGAAAGGTCCCATCTAAGAGGCAAAAAGACGGGAACTGTAGAGAGAGGGGAAACAAGCGGGGATGGCGTTTCTGGAAGTGGGGAAAAAAAGGGGGGGATGGACTGCCCAAGATCGGAACTCTACGACGGAGGAAAAGCGGAGCGCGTAAACCCGCGTACGGTCATAAAAGAAGGGATGCGGGGAAAGAAAGATCGAATAAGATGAAAAAAAAAAGGGAAGTGGAAGTGCGTTTCTACCGTCGGAGAGAATGTATCCCGTTCTGGGGCAAAAACTTGAAAGGAAGGGGGGGAGGAGCTCAGAGGGGAGGAAGAAAATGGACCAAAATGAGAACATGGAAGAGGGGGGAGGGAGCGGTCTCATCTATATCGAGAGGGAAGAGGAGGCCGAGCATTTTCATTTGCAGGGGGGGGGGGGGGGGGGGGGGGGTCCGATTGGAAAAAAGGAGGGGGGGGGAAAGAGGCGAGGAGGGAAAGCAGATCCGACCGCGAAAAAAGGAAAGGAAGGAGGGCACCGATCGTCACATCTCCTGACGAAAAAGAAAGCATGTCCTAATCCGCGGGAACGTTCTATGTAAACCTTGGAAAAAAGAAAAAAAAAAAAAGAACTGCATGGGATCACTTCGCTAAGAAAAGGAAGACGGGGGGTAAAAGTTATCGGCAAAAAAGGGCACACTTTCAATGAAGAAGGAAAAATCACCCTGGCTGCCTCGATTTCTGCAGGGGAAAGCAAGCAGCAGTATCGTCATTTGTGCGCGACGGGGGGTAAGGGGGAGGTTCTCTCCTCAGCAGAGGACGCGGAAGGGGGGGGGTCAAAATGCCTCTCAACACCGATAGGGCAGGGAAAAAGGGAGAAAAAAAGGAGAACGCCCGTCCACCCGAATCAAAGACGGGGGAAGAAAAGGGGAGGAGCTATTTGTTCTCGCAATATCAGGGGGATACGTCAGTACGGAGAAAAAAAAAAAGGGAGGGGAATCGTCAAGGAGAAGGGAGGAAGGAAGAAAGAGGAAAGGGGGCCGATCATTTCGTGGAGAAACAAAAGGTAATGCCTAGGCGGGGAGGGGTCGGTGAAAGAAAAGGAGGGCGCTTATCTGCAGAAAGGGAAGACAGGGAAGGGGAAAGATCGCTTCTTTACGTACTGGGGAAGAAGAGATGCTTTATACCCCCGGATGTGGAAAGAAAAGAAGAAGATTGTGGATTTGTAAGGCGCAGGAAGAGGGAAGCCTGTTACCGGGGAACAAAAAAGGAGCCCGCATATCTAGTACCTCAGTAGTGAGACAAGGGGATGGAACCGCGTAGTTAGGCTTTGACGCAGAAAAAAGAAAGGGGAAAAAAAGTGTTCACCGGAGTACGAGGGGGAAAAGAAAAAGAAGTGGAAAAGGATTCTCATCTTAGGAGGGGGGGGGACTCTGGTCGCGAAGAGAACAAAACCTTTATCTCTCTGTTGGGGAAGGGGAAAAGGGACTCGTGAGTGAAGCAAAAGGGGTGGGGGAAGAAGATCGCCGGGGGAGGAAATGCGAGGGGGGAATGTCAATCAATCTGATCCTATTGGTAAAAAAAGGTCACCTCTGGAGGGTTGCTGAAAAAACGGAAGAGGACTCTTGCGTCCCGAAGTCGAAGGGACAGTCCTTATGATCAAAGGGGAGTAAAAAAAAAAAAGGGGACTCGCGGCCTTCCGGCGAAAAGAAAGGGGGAAAAATCGCGGTCGATCTCCACACTCTCAACTGGGAACACAGAAGGGAGAAAAAGAAGGAGGCACTGCTCCTCAAAAAAAAAGGAGGGAAAGAAAAAGGGCCGCAGGAGTTTCGCGCGAAGAAAACAAGAGGTGGGGCCCGGGGCGGCCGTGTGTTAGATCGCAAAAAGATTAAGCCTTGGTGTATCTAAGGATTTCAAAGGGGAAAAGGGAGGGGGGAAGGACTTCTTTGGACGGAAAGGAAAAAGGGAGGATCAGAGGAAGAAATCTGCCCAATTTGGGGTGGGGGGGGGGAAAAGGAAGATGTGATCGATCACCAGCACCGAGGGGAAAAAGGCCTTAACAATCTTTCAGGCTTTAAAAAAGGGGACTCCTGAGAAAAAAAAAAAACGGCCTGGAAGGAAAGGGGAAAAGAAGATACTCAAGCCACCACGATTATCGACAGGAAGGTGGTTTCCTTTTTGCGGACACGAAGGTGAGAAAAAGAAGGGAAGAAATGTCCAGGGAGGGGGAAGGGAAAGCGGGAAAGAAAAAAAAGGTTACCCGTTTGCAAAAAGGCATCTGGCAACACCATTTGAAAAACTTTCAATGAAAAAGCAAACGAAAATACGAGGAGGAAGAAAGGAAGACACATTCATGAGCACTACAGGGAGAGGAAAGCGACTCCCCTTTTTGTCAAGTTCACAGAAGGGAAAAGACCTCGCGCACATAAAAGAAAGAGGAAAAAAGGGAGAACAGCGGGAACCGAGCACCAAAAAAAGGGGAATCCCTCGCCTTGTTCATTGGGGGGGAAAGTACGCAAGCCTGGAAAAGAAAAAAACCGGTAGCGATAAAGAGGAGGAGTCACACCCATAAGAAAAGAAAGGGGGGGCCAAGTACCGGTGGCGTTGGATAGGCACGAAAGAAACGAGTTATGGATATAGAACTGAGGGCGAGGGACGGGGGAGGGGGTGATGGGAGAGAGAGCGAGTACAGGAGTCGGGGAGAAAGATAAGGAGGAAGAGGGTAAGGGAGAGTAGAGAATTGAGGTAGGGGGGAGGGTGATGGGATGGGTCGGGGGGTAGTGGGGTGGGAGATATGAAAGTGAGGGTAGGGACGAGAGTGGGGGGCAAAGGAAGACGGGAGAGGGAGGGGGGTTAGTGTGGTGGTAAGTATTGAGGTGGAGGTGAGGAAGTGGGGAGAAGGAACAGGAGGGGAGTGGGTGGTAGTTTTGCGATAATGAGTATCTGAATTGGGGAGAAGGGAGGTGGATAGGGTGTAGGGATGGGGTGGTCCGAGGAGGAGGAGGGAGACAAGTATTAGATATTGGTCGTGCGTTCTGGAGAAAAGAAAGGGGCTATTCGTCCTACGTAGAAATAAAGATACTACTCAAGAGGGAAGGGAGGCACTCACTTCCGAAACACCAGAGGGGCCCCCCACTACGACCTTCCCAAGTAGGGGGGGAGGGAAGGAAGAAGATTCTCGAAATTGGTACGGAAGGGAAAGGAGGGAAGAGACCCAAACAGAAACTAAGCCTAATTCTGAGATAACCAAAGAGAATATCTGATCGTCGATTCCAAGCAGGCTGGATGAAAGGGGAGGAAGGTAGGGTCCCGCACCACCAGGACCGGAAGAAATCAAAAGGAAGGGGGGAGTGGGGGGGAGAAGTTTCCGGGAATAATAAGGAAAACTTTGCCCGATACTTCTCCAAAATCGGGGAGGAAAAGGTCCCAAGCCTCATTTCTTGGGAGGTAACTGTGTCAAGGTAGGGAGAGACGCAATCTTAACGTTCTTCCCGAAAGGGGAAGGGAAGGGGTCCAAGGCGGGGGATCCAGGAATGTTTTGAACGAAGGGGGAAGAAACAGTTAACTCTCTTAATCTGAAGGAAAAAACCTCGCGTGTCAAAATAGAAGGAAGCTAATAAAATCGCCTGTATAACCCATATCCGTAGTCAGGATTCTAAACGATGGCTAAAAGGGGGGGGACTCTCGTCCATTACAGAGAGGTGGGAAAGAAAGGAAGAAAGGGCAAGGGGAGATTAAGAATAAAGAAGGGGGGGACTCCGCCGCCAGGCTCAATGTCAGAAAAAAAGGGGGGATCATTTCGCGCGGTGGACTTCGAAGCCGGTAGAACAGAAAAGGTGCAGGGAAGGTTTGGTAAGATGGAAGAAAAACGCATCCGGCGGAGGACAGAGTTTTCACCTGCGCGCCGTATGGGGCTAGGGGAAAAAGGGGGGAAGCTCTCTTTTCACAGGGGGAGAGGTGCCGTGAAAGCAGGTAATAGGGGAACTACACTGCAAAAGCGAGACGTGTAAGGGGGAGGGACGGAGAACATTTCAATAGGGAGTAAGAGAGCAGCTAATATTGGTGAGAAGGATACTGTCTCACTCCTTAAAATTGTCTCGGGGGGGGAGAAAAGAGCCTTCATTACCGAATCAGATAAGGGGAAAGACTTGCGCGGTCAGAAAAAAAAAAAGGAAGATTGTCCGTCATAAAAAAAAGAAAAAAATCGCCTGTACGTCGAGGAAAAGGGAGAGTTCCTATAGTCGAGGGATGGGTGGCTAGGAAAATGCGAGATGAACTTCCTCGAAGGGATTGCCATTTGGTTCTACAAGAAAAGGGAGCATCGGCGATAGACTCATAAAAAAAAAAAGAGGAGATGACAAGAGAGAGAGAGAGGGCGCCACTCGTATTCGACTTAAAGCGAGGCAAAGGGCCATCCCTCCCACCTCATTATCAGAAGGGGCAGGACACTCCGACAAAAAAGGGAAGAGACGATTGACCGGCAACCTGCCCGGCCACCAAAAGGAGATCTCGGTTTTTGAGTGATGGTGGATTCGGTGCACGGAAAAGAAGGGAAGGAAAGGAAAAAGGAAAGAAAGGACCGATCGTTTAATATCCTAAGAGAAAAATGGGGCGGAACGCTCTAAATCCCAAGGGAAGTTCAGGGGGGAAGGGGAGAAAGTGATTCCAATCTTAGCTGCCTGCCAACCAACAAGTGCAAAAAAGGGAAATCTCGCGGAGGGCGGGGGGAGAGATGGAGAAAAACAATGGAACGGAGTGAAAAAAGCGGAAAGCGCTCGAAAAAGGGGGGCTGCTCCCAACTGAATCCAAAAGAGGAAAAAAGGACGTACGTTCATACGGCGAATGGAAAAGGGGGGGAAAAAAAACCCTATCGGGGACAGAAAGAAGGACAGGTTCTACCGCTTTTCTCAAAAGAAAAAAAAAAAACCGGTCTGGACACCTGCTTGAAGAAAGAAAAACCCCGCGAGTGCGGCTCAAAAAAAAATCAGGGTGCCGGGGACAAGAACCCCTCGAGGAAAGAAGTTTGCAAACCACAGGAGGAATCCTGGCACGTAGGACACAGGTCAGAAAGAAAACGGGGGGGGGAATGAGCGTCAGGGGGGGGGAATGGTGAAACTCGCGGGGAAGAAGGGGCATCGATCCTGTAACCGTCGTTGGGCCCGGAGAGGAAATTTGCTATAAAAAAGGAAATGGGGGGGAAGGCATTTCAGAATACCAGAGAAAAGAAAGGAAGGGAGTTACGTGAAAACCGTGACCATGCGTTGAAAAAGGAAGGGATCCCCAACCGTACTCCTATTTGGGGAAGAATTATAAAGAAGGGGAAAGTCACCGGCGCATCACCTGGCGGCCCAGGGGGAAAGGGGGGTGCGGGAACCTCTACGCCAGCCATACGGAAAAGTGGGGGGGGGGCGACGGGAACCGCCGTTATCGGAATCGAAGGGAAAGGGGGGCAGGTTTGGGCTCCTTCATCATAGCCGAGCATTGATGGAAGAGAAAAACCTATTGGTCCCCGGCCAATGTGGAGAGAAAAAGAAAAGGAAAACGAGATAAAGACGGAATCAGGAAGGAGGTGGAAAGGGGATTATCTGTGTGTGTCCGGGAAAGGGGGTTGATCGTTTCTAAAGGAAGAGGAGAAATCTTCAGGAGATGGAGAAGAAAAGGGCAGTAATTTTGTCGTGCTAAAAAAGGCCGATTCACCCGTCCGATCTGGTAAGAGGAGAGGCGGGGGGGAAAAAAAAAAAGGGTTTCTCCTGTCACCGTAGGAGGAGGCGGGGACGCAATGGGACAATGAAAAGGAGGGAAGGTAGGGGGCTCGGTTTCTATCGTGGAAAAAAAAGAAAAGGGTTGTATTTCTCTCGTCTGTCAAGATGTAGGAAAAAAACCGGGGACGTGAGCAAGGAGAGGACCTCATATTTGTACCAAGGAAAGGAAAGGGGAGGACTGACCGCGTAGTGGAGGAGAGAATCTATGACATTTTTCAAACAAGGAAATATGGGGGGGAGCCTATAATTACACGCGTAAAGGGGAAAGGATTCTCATAGGGGGAAAGAAGGGGCGTCCTCTGGAAGAGGAGCCCACAGGAAACCAAACCTTTTCAGGCTGTAAGGGAAAGAAGCTACCTTGGAGGGGAAGGGAAAGAAGAAGAAAATCGAAAAAAAATATTAATGAGGGAATGTTGGGGGGGAAAGAAAATCGTCACGATTGTTTCCGTCAAGAAGAAAAAGGAGGTGATCGATCACATCTTATATTCAGAGGCCAAGTGGAAATCTCTGCTGCACGAAAATTCATTCAGAGAAGAAAAGAATTGAAAAAAATAAGTTTCGGCAGTAAAAAGGGGAGAATCTCCCGGCTGCCGGCTACATGCCTTGGAAGGAAATCGCTGTGCGATCTAACTCAAACACGGGAGGGAAAAACGCATTTCTGGA
>Ga0179593_1291940_pt1 | contig 12923 bp, 11 predicted proteins | sample CZODoug2_1_08_16_FD_185931 | JGI IMG/M metagenome (GOLD analysis project Ga0179593, IMG submission 185931) | Vadose zone soil fungal communities from Angelo Coast Range Reserve, California, USA - CZODoug2_1_08_16fungal (PacBio error correction) | ecosystem: Environmental > Terrestrial > Soil >...
CGGGGAAAAGAAGGGTCGTCTCGTGGAACGTCAGTGGGTAAGACAGACTCCGATAAAGTAAGATTGAGTTAGATGGGGGAAATGGCGATAACCAATAATAATGGAAGTCTAAACCTTAGGGGCCCTCCGTTTCAGGGCACATGGAAGTATTCAAAGTGCCGTAGAGGAAGAACATGGAAAAAAAGGCTTTTCATGATAGCGTACGACTTGACTCTGAGTACTGGAAGAATATATCAAAGCTCATCGAAGGGGGGAAGTGGGCCTTATTCGGAGTGTTAGGGGGAAATTCAACGTGATCAATCGGAAATTAAAAAAAAAACGGGATTCCTTGGAGAAATGTGCTGGGGGCGGGCTCGAGCCTAAACGGCCGAACTGTAGGGCAAAATAAACAGGAAACGGTAAAAAAGGAGAGAATGGGACTTAGCTTCGAAAAGTGGGGTGGAGCGCTAAGAAAAAGGCAAACCATCCTGGGCCAGCCAGTTCAAAGTCAAATTTCAATTCATCATGGAAAGGGGGAGCGACAACCAAACAAAATCAGTCGCATGGAAGTGGGGTCTGTGACGCTAAAACGCGGGGGAAAATAAAATGGGGCGCGCTAACCAATCGGAGGGGGATTTAGACAAAAAAATGGATGGACTAGAGCCTTAGGGACAAAAGCCTCTTGGGATCGGGGAGAGTATCATGAGACTCGGGGGCAGGGTGGGGGGGGGACCTGACCCGCTGAGACTACTGAAAGAGAGAAATGCAGAGAGGGGAAGGCAGAAACTGCGGATTTGAATTCCCAACAAGCGCCTCACGCAACAGACGAGTACAATTTGGGGGGGGTAATATGGGAGAAGAGAGTGCAGAGGGCATAAACGTAAGGAAAAAGGTTAGGAGTACTGGGGCAGAAAAAAAACAGGAAAAAAAAAAGATGTCTTATGCCAGCCACGCTGGCAGAGGGGGGGGGGAGGGAAAAAAAGAGTGGGGCAACCTCGTATGGTGTAAAATTGTGAGTTCCCGAAACACTCTAAAGTTGTTGAGAAACTCGTTTACGGGACTTGGGGTAGCCGGAAAAAAAAAAAGGGGGGACTCAAACGGGTATCCCAAAGGGCCGAGCTTCAAGTACCATCAAAGAAAGACGACAGTGAAGGGGGAGGGGAAGGAAGAAAAGAAAATATGTGGTCGAAGCAGGGAGGTCATTTTCGGGTCCAATGGGGGGGGGGGGGGGGGGGGGGGGGGGGGGGGGGGGGGGGGGGGGGGGGGGGGGGGGGGGGGGGGGGGGGGGGGGTGGGGGCATTAAATGAGGTGTCAACTGGCAAGGGAGCTCAAGTCCCAAAAGTATCGCCGAAAGGTGCTAACGAGAAAGGTGGCACGAAAAAATAACCCTGTGGGTTCAAGATGACCTGAATCACATGAAAAAAAAATTTAAACGCTAGTTTAATGTCCAGTGATGGGACAAAATGGAGAGAGGCAGGTTCAAGGGGGGAAAGGAGTGCAAGGAGATGGGAATTGTGGAGGTTGGTTCCAGGGGAGGAACAGATTTGGGGGTGTGGAGGGGAAGGAGAGGCGACCGCCGCAACTATGGTTACGGAGGGTAAGGGGAAACAAAATGCTGGGGGGGGGGGACGCAAGAACCGGCAACCGGCAAACTGACAGAACAGATAGAACAGAAAATGAAAACGGGGGGGGTGGAAGCTTCCGAAGATCGAGTTCAAGGGGGCAACCAAATCGTAGGGAAGATGGGGGGGGGGAGAAAATGGGAGAACCCCTGCGCCATTGGTTAAAGAAGTTAGAGGTTGATTCTCCGCAAAAAAGGCGGGAAACGCCAAACAAAAAAAATACGCGAGATTGGTTGAGAAAAAAAAAAAACTTCGTCAATCGAACTGTCGGAAAGGATTGGGGGGGGGGTTGAGCAAGAAAAAAGGGGGCCAAAAGCAGTGGGAAAAAATGAAAAGTGCTCCATAGGGAAGCAAGAAAGTATGAACAGTGACGGGTACATCCTTGACGTAACTTAAAGGATTTCTTCATGGTCGGAAAAGGAAGTAGACGGCACTGGGGAAAAAAAGGGAGGCAAGGAAAATCGACCTAAAACGGGGGGGGGGTATGGGGGATTGGGGGGGGGGGGGTTCGGTAGCCTCAAGGGGGAATAAGAGTGGGGGGTTGGGGGGACGGACAGCAAGAAAGAGGGGGCCGGGGGTTTCAAAATGAAACTTAATGAAGAAAGGTTGGACCTTAAAATTGCCACCAATGGAAGAATATAGCGCGGAAGAAGCGGAAGTGCAACGAACAAAAAGGGATACAATGGGGGATTATTAAACAGGATTGCAAAAAAGAAAAAAAAAAGGGATCGCTCCATGTCGTGGAGGAAAGCAGATCGTCGAAAGAATTGGCGTGACGAAAATGTGTTAACGAACGCGGAATAATCCTCTCCACGATTTTAAGGGGGGGGAAAAAAACTCTGAAGATGAGATTGAGAAAACTGGAACCGAGGGGAATCAAATGAGGGGGGGGCGATGTATCCCGTTGAACCACAAGGGCAAGAAAAAAAAGAAAAAAATTCAGAAAGGGTGTAAGTGGGAAGTTAACGTCGGCGAAGAATAGGGCAAACGGGTCTGGGGGGGGTGCGCACGGCAATTCAAGCAGGACTCGCAAGGTCAAACACCCCAAGCACAACGGAAAAGGGTCATGGGGGTTGGGAGAAAAAGAAGTGGGTCTGGTTTGTCTGAGGAAAGCGTCTGCGGTGAAAATCAAAAGGTCCAATTGGAACTGGCACTTGGGAAGTTCATAGAATGGGGAAAGAATTAAGAAACGTTCGATAAGAGACAAAGAACATCTAAGTCAACCGAAAAACGGGGAAACAAAGGATGAGTTGGACGCAAACAAAAAACGTGAGGGAGGAAAAGGAAAAAACAGAACTGAGGCGGATTCCACTATGGAACAAGCCAAATGCGACGGGCGAGAGCGACTATAAATAACTATATAGGCAGGGGGAAAAAAAAAGCTATCAAAAAAACCTCCCGTGACCCTCGCAATTGAAAACAACTCAGCCGGAAAATGCCAAGAAGAGAGTCAATAACACAACGCTCACCGCTCGACGTACTTCCACACAATGAAGGGTGGTGGGGGCTTCTCAGGTAGTCCTGGGAAGGACGTGGGGTCCAGAGGTACGTGAAGCGTGCGCAACCACATCCATCGAAATATAGGCAACGGGACTAAAGCCCACCCGAAATGGGGAAGAACTATGCGACGGAGGGGAACCCTTTTGAGCACAGTTGAATTACCAAGAGGGAAAGTGAAAACTTATAATCGGCCTCTGGGAGCCGGGAAAAAGAATCTTATGGAGAGCCTCTTGAAAAAGTCAGTATTCCCTAATTCCGTGCAGGGGACTCGTGGGGGCAGAAAAAAATTGGATCAGGGGTCAAGTGGGGGAGTTGCACTGTCAAAAGGGGTAATAATCACAGTTGGAGTCGGGGCGTTTACCGTTGACATCATAGAGGGAATAGTCTCCCAGTGGGGGTTCCGTGCACAGAAAAAGAAAGGAACTGAAAGAGGATTCTTTGGAACCCGGCCTCTACTTAGTTTTAGTCCCCGTTTCAAACACCGACATTAGGGACCCCTATGCTATGACGCATTTAAAATACAAAAAACGTCGTTAGGGAAAAAACGTCCCTGAATGGCTCAAAGGAAGAGTTTCAGGCGAAGGGGTGCACAGGTCCCGGGGACAGACTCAAGGAGGGGGGACCCGCAACTGTGGGAAGACGGCCGGGGGTCAACACTAAAGGGAGAAATAAACAAAGAAAAAACAGAACACATTCAACCTTGAATCAAGCTGAGTGTCACTAAGAGTGCGTGGAGAAGAGGGGCTGCAGCGGAAAAATTCGCGTATTTGTTTGGGCTTTGGGTATGGCGCAGGAATTGAAACTCATCGACTTCTTTAAAAAGGGAGGAGGGGTCCAGGGCTAGTCAAGCTTCCCTACGAGGGGTTCAGGAAGGCGACGTCGAAATCCTATCGGTAGGTAAGGACTGGAAGACTGGGGGGCATCTTCGAAGTCTGGTCGGGAGGTGAAATCAACGCAGTTTCTTTAGGGGAGAACGTTTATCGCTGCCGCGGAACAAAAAAGAAAAAATCTGTCTGAGAAAAAACAATAAGACCAGGCCCGAGGGGTTGATCCCTAAAAAAAAAAAAAGGGAACACATAACCCAAAACCAAAAAACCAAAACAGCCTGCCGAGGCTAAATCGACAGGAGAAAAATGCAGATCTAAACTGAACGTAAGTGAATTAAACTAAGGGGAGGGAGAAGGAGTCTTAATTTCAAGATGAACGAGAGGGGGGAAAGGAGTGCACCACGGCAGAGGAACCCGGAACTGACTTTGGACGAAAGGGCCATGCGGAAAGGAACCTAAAGCATGGAATTCACCCATAGAATCGAGATCCAACCTGCTTAGGGAACATAATGATGAAAGGGAAAATCCGTTCAAAGGGGGAGTAAAGACGTTCGGGAGGGTAGTGTGTGGGAGAGATAATACCGGAGGAAAAAGCCTAAAGAATGATGGAAAAACGTATCCCGAAGTGGCAAAAAAATCCTGGCGAGAGTTGAGGGAATCCAAAGAAAGCTATGAAAACAACGACCTTCCACAAAGATGGCTGAGGGATTGGGAAAGAAAGTAAATCCAGGAGGCCTGGTCGGTGAGGGGCTGGCCAAGTTCCTGGAATCACGGAAAAAAAGTAAGAACAGAGCACCGGGAAAATTTCAGAAGGTCTTGAACAAAAAACGACCCAGGGACGCGCTTGTGCGGTGGAGGAGCTTATGTTCGTGAAATCAAATTTAACGGAGGGTAGAAGGGAAGCATTGGCAATGGAGGGGGGTGATTCGTATACAGCAAGAGTAGGTAAAGCATAAAGAAGGTATAAAATGGACCGAAGAAAGGGGGGGAGGAGTTAATGGGATCTAGTAAATCCTATTGGTCGAACGGGTCGGAAGTCTCGTGAACGCGAGAACATGAGAACCAATCCTATGAAGGGAAGAAATTACGAATAATGAGACGGAAAAGGGCGATATCATGAGGGTAAGGGATGTGGAAGGGGACTGGCCATGGGGTTCTATCGGGGGGGGAACATTATCTGACAGGAAACACGCAGAAGCTAAGGGGGCTTCATTGAACGAAAAGACGTATGGGTAGAGTCGGCTCGGAAGGAAGCTCGAGGGCCTATAAACGCACAGGGCGCAAAACGGAAGACGGCCGTTACTGAAAATGATAAAAAGTTAAAACACAAGGCATTTATAGAAGTAACGCCTCGGCGACGGAAGAAGCCATGGGAGGAGGCGGTAAAGCATCGCTATAAGGGGTGGGGGAAAGACTAATTTGCAACAGCAACTCAGCCGGGAAAACGGCGCCGCACTGTCGAAATCACGTGGTAGGGGTGGCTGGGCGATCACGAAGACTACTTTGACAAGGAGAGAAGCGTGGTGCGGGCCTGCCCAGGAGGGTAAACGACGAAAGCCAGGCGTTGCACATACTCAAAAAAAAGAAAAAGAGAGAGGAGGCAAACGGCAGTTCAGTCTTTCACCGTCGGGGGGGGAATGAAAACAACGAACTTAGGAGTGATGGATTCAGTCTAGCAGCAACGAATACGTAGCTAAGAGGAATTTGGGGGGGGAGGCCGAACGCAGGTGTCTCGTCATAGGGCAAAAGCAAACCGTTGAGCGGTATCTGATAGCTCAGGAATGAACGTAAAGGCCGGGAGGCGGCAACGCGCATCTCCGACAAGGTGTCCGGATCGTCGTTGAATCACGAGAATCAAGCAGGAACTCAATTCAGAAAAGGCGCCCTTGAGTGGGACCTCAGAGGAGAGGAGTCAAAATCCGACTGTAGTTGAAAAAAGAACTAATGGCGGAATCAAGAATGGGCCATCTGGGGAGTGTGGATCCAGTAAGTCAGATGCAAAAAAAACATCATTGACCTAGTCAGGGAAATTCAACTCAAGGGAAATTCGCGCCCTCGTCGCCATTATCAGCAAATGAAAAAGAAAAAAAGAAGGGACGCTCGCGGGAAGCAAAGGTCGCCGCGAATCGCTTAAAACAGTTTTCACAGGGAACCACAGAAGAAGAAAAAAGCAGAGTAAAGGGTACAGGTGAGAATATAGCGGCAGGAAATAAAGGCAGCACGCGGGGAAGGGACTAATGAACTGAAACAATGGGGGAAAAACGTCACATAACTGGAGGGAAAAGGGGAGTGGGACCCGCAAAGAACGACAAACTAGGACTTGGGGAAGTCCCTGATTTTGGTAAGAGTGAATAATCTGAGGGCTCGTCATTCAACTGGAAAAAATTTGTAGAGATCGGGCCAACCCGAAGACAGAACAGGAACTACTGTCTTTGAGGGGCCGAACTGTAGGCTGCAAGAGTGGGGGGAAGTCTGTTTGGCACCTAGGGTGGTCAACCGTTTGAGGGGTTCACAACTCTCGGCCAGAGGTTAGCTGGAGGATACTTCTATGGGGGGGCTAAAGATGATATCTGTTTCCCAAAACGGACGCCGCATAGGAAAGTTCACGCAGGACTGAAGTGGAGGTCACTGAATCACTGTTTTGAGAAGCAGGAAATTGCCTGAGAGGAAGGGGGGGGAAAAAAAAGCGCGATATTCCTGCTGAACTCTTCGTCACAAACAGGAGAGATCGGGGGTTATCCAGACCTGGGGTCATCATATAACCGAGGAAAAGGTTCCAGAAGAAACGCTCCCGAATCCATGAGAATAGGATTCACTGGACGTGTAAGTAAAATGACGGTTCATGTGAATATGGAGAGGAGAAAGGTTGGGGGCGTGGTTTACTGTTGGACCGAATTAGAAGGGAGGAAGTGTTTGGACTTAAAAGCATCCTATTTTAAGGTAGGGCCAACTTAAGTCTCTAAAGAAAAGAAAACGGAACTTACAGATATCTACTAGAAAAATTGGTCGGGGGGGTGGGGGTTCATGAACTAAGCTTTATAAGAGGCATACCACCAGCGGGGAAATTGAAGAAGAAACTTTGGAACCCTCGCCTTGTTTAAGAATGGTAATATTGTAAATTCTACAGTTCAACCAAAACAAATTACGCGTATTGTGGCCAAAAGCCCCAGTCGGAGAACTCGAACGCGCGGCCCAAGAAAGAGGGTTTGTTACTTTCTCACAACACGAATAAAAGGGAAAACTGACACTAGTGACGCAGAATCACCTTCCGAAGGGAGAAACAGTGGGGGTAGTGCAGGGAAAGGAATGTCTTCAAATGTCGGTAAAAGGGAGGAAGGACGGGTCCACATGATTTAATAATGGGAACTCCAACCAAGGGGTAATTGTGAAAGAAAACTAGTTATCAAAGAAGATATATATTGTGACGGAACCTGACCAACCAGAAGTAGAGAAACCGGGTTAAAGAATGCGGATGTGTCCCTGTAAAGGGAAAAAAGGTAATGCAGCAAGAATCGGTGCCACGGAATCCAGACTCCACTGAGTGGATGGACCGGGAATTGAAACGCATAAGGGAAACTATAGAATTTGGCGGGAGAAAAATCTAGGACGCACCTTTATAAAGGGTGTTAGACTCCTGAAATAAGGCGCGCATTAGGGGTCAGCGAGGAAGAGGATTCGAAGAACTAAGCTTTAATCAAGCGTGGGAAACATGTTTCAGTTCGCAATCCCAAAGAGGGAGTAGAGAGTAACGGATGTCGGCGGGGAACAGCAGTGGATAACTCATCTCTCTTTCTTTGGTGGGCTCACTGGGCAATTCACGTAACATGACAGAAGCATCACTTCATTCACATGACCTTAGAGCAAACAAGCAGTTTTTTGAGGAAGGGGAAAAGGTGTTTGACACGCGAAGAGCTGAGACGAGAAGCGTAAAAAGAGGGGGGAAATTTCACTTTGGAGGCTAGAGGAGATTCAAGAGAGTTTACTATCGCTCTCAATAGAAGGGCCCTAACTGGGTAGAAGGACGAAGGATGGGTAGGTGTTCGATATAAAAAAGGAGGAGAGTAAATCTAAGAAAAGAAAATAACATTGCCCCCCCCAATGAAGTCGAAGGGCTGGCTCAGGAGCGAAAGATTCAGAAATCAGATATAAGTCACAAGTGCAAGTTAAAATTTGGGAAAAAGATGAAGAGGCCTTAACTAAGATTCTAAGAAAAACCAGATAAACACTGCCAAAGTACGGAATTTAATGGGATGAATCCGTTAATTGGAGGGGGGGATGAATGTGTGATGTCTTAAGGGAATGAAGTTGCGAGAACCATCCATAGAGAAAGAATTAGCCGGTACTGAAAAGAAGCGGCAATGCAGACGCAGATACGAGAGAAGCATATTCACCGGAGTTGGTGAGAAATCGACAGGGTGCGAGAGGAAAAAAATAAATGCTGCTTGCTAGGGGTTCATAGAGGGTTACTAAGAAGAGAGTAGGAAATTATGCATCGAAGAAGAGAGGGCTGTGTACGAAACTAAGGTGGTTCCCTGATGACTTGGTCTCAATTGACCCGGTAAAAAAAGGGGAAGGTGTAGTGACAGGGAACCCGTATTTAAGAAGATTACAGGAAATGGGGGAAGGGAAGATAATTAACTATAAGTAAGGAATTGAACCTCTCGAAATGAGGTTGTGGAGGTACCTTGCAAACTCTTGAAAGCAACTGAGCCTATTCAGAAAGGTAACAAACAAAGTAGGTAGGTAAGATTACATAGGGGAGAAAAGGAATTACTAACTTTTTCATTCTAAAAGGTTACCGGGGAATGAACTCAAAGGAAGGGGTAACAAAGAAGGATAAAGTAGGCAGGAGGGAAGAAAACTACGTGTACATTTGAAAAAATTTGGACTCTTACATGTGTGAGCGGGGACATAAATCCTGGGACACGACTTGAAAGGAAACGGGCGTCATGCGAAAAATCACGGAATGGTTTTTTCGTTGGGAGGGTTTGCTGCAACTTGAGGATCAAGCAAAGCTCGAGATTAAAGACCGGGCAGGAAGGATTGGAAAAATTCTATTAATTAGTTCCCGCGAGGGGGGGGGACAGATTCGAAAGCCCTAGCGTGAGAAGCTTCAAAACTTGAGGCAATTTACGAAGAGTTCAGAGAGGCAGGTGGGGAGAGCAGAGTGGGGAAAAATAGAATAAGGAAAATAGCTTCCATATCATTGTCGAAAAACCCCTCCAGTAGATTGTAAGAAGAGCAAAAACCAATTGACGCAATTAAAACAAAGGAAATATTGAAAATGTGATAATAGGGATAATTGACACTCAAGTTAATTAACCAAGAAAATCTGGTGTTAACTGAAGGGAAGTCGCTCTAATGAGGGTGTTTCTTAAGGGAAAAAACAGAAAACGGGAGACTGCATGGGGAAAAGAATCTTTGTCCATGAAGACTTAAACTGAGGAAGGAAACAGACGAAAGGACATCTTCCTTCTTCTAAAAAAAGAAGGGAGCAGGACAATCAAACGGGAGTCGTCTCATTAAAGGAAAGGGGTGGGGGAGTCAGTTGGGGGGGATAACAATAAGAGGGACAAGGTAGAACAGAAGTGGGCGAATCAGGGAGAGAGGTTGATGGAATCAAAAGTGGAAAAAAGAAGGAAATTTTCCATCTAGCACAAGGGTGAGTAGAAGTGGTGAGTAAAGAATTATTGCCTTGGCGTGAGGTTGGGGACAAAGTCCTAGACGAGAATTGGGAGAGACAGGATGGTAGCAACTCGAGAGTTTAGATTATACAAAATCAGGAACACCCAGGACGCTGTTAATGAGGGATTGGAGGGGGGAAGATTGAAGGCAGCTTAGTTAATAGGGAATTTAAGAGAGTTCAATGGAGGACTAGGGCGGCATGTGAAGAAGGCCGGAAGGAAAGGGTAACGACCCGATAAGAAGGGAGTTTGTAAAGAACTTCTGGGTAAGCAGAGGCCATACATTTTCTATAACTTTGATTAAGGAATAGGAAGGGAGTAGAAACCCGAAGTAGGAAGGGGTTGTAGGAGGCGAAGAAGGGGGGGGGGTCATATAATTGACATCGAATGAGGTAATTTTACGATTGATTGTGTGTCAATCGCTGAATGCGACCAGGAGAACACACAAGAAAAAGGTAAAGCACTTCCTTGCCTTGACTTACCCTCTTACGGTTCAGGAGATTCGTGTGAAACGCGCGAAATGACATGAAACTTCACAGGTCTCCCAGGTTGAAGTTCTAACTGACAGAACTTTAAGTTGAAATGAAATAAAAGACCAGCTACGGGCCCGATCGGATCAAATGGGAGAGAGAAGTAATACTAAGCGTCATTTGGGAAAGATAGATAAAACAATGAAGCTAGATGGACTACTAATGCAAATCAATGATAAGGGGAGGAGCAAAATTTCTCAGTAAGGAGTGTTGCGGTAAGAAAGCCAATAAGGGAGCTAACAGAGTGATGTCTACCCAAGGTTGAAACTACTTGAAAAGGAAAGTTCTTGTTCACATCTCTCAAAAGAACAAAAAAAAAAGGAAGTAAAAATATAAATATGGGGAAGAAGCATTGCATTGGGGAAACGGAATGGGAGCAAAAGATGAGCAGAGGGGAGGGAGATATTCCAGGGGAGAGCAAAGGGACTAATACGGGAGGAGAACAAATCCTTCTTCCTGGCCTAAGGGGGTTCATTCATTAGGGGAAATGGTCGCACCTTCTCGCGAGGATGTAAAGGTGAATGGACGCGGAACGGTAGAAGAGCGGCACATCTCCTTGGATGACCTATCAACGGTGAAGGTCAGGGTGATCTTTTAAAGTATTAAGGGGAGAGAGGAGAAATTCAAAGAAAGGGGCACCTTTTCGCCCTTTTTCTTGTGTAACTCTGAAGGAGAGTACAAGAACGGATTTACCAAAAAAAAGAGAGAGGGTAGTGCAGTCAATATGAAATTCGGTCTGAGTGTGGGATCCAGAAGGTAGAAAAGGAGACACCTTTCCAGAAATGACCTTGAAAGGATGAACTTGGCTACCCGAGGCAGAAAAGGAGTAGTAGAAAAAGATTGACCTGGAAAGATCGGTCGGAGAGTAACCCTCTAGGGAAAAAGACAGGCTCGCAATGGAAATCTTGAAAATGGATGTCTACTATTTCAGACGGTTAAGAGAAAACCGGCAGGAGTTAAATTAATCCGAGTGGAATGACTAAGGAATAAGAAAAAACAGCAAGCTGAGGAAAATTTCTCCCAAAAAAAAGAAAGAGAGGAGGGGTACAGGGACCCGGGAGGGTTTGTAGGGGGATCGCGCGTGCATTGAAACTGCAAGGAAGGCTCAGGAGGGCCAACCCTAAGAAAGGAAAGAACTTATGGCCGGGGCCCGAAAGACATCGGGGGGGGGCTCCGAGTTGGCACCGCGTGAGGTTTCACACTGGGGGGGGGAGTTCCCTAAACCCCGCCTCCAAGGGATTGAAAAAGGAGGGCTTTTAAGTTGTAAGTGGAAAGAGAGATGGGACAACCATGACAAGAACGATTCAGTGCCTCCCGGCGAAGTAAAAGGAGTGAGTTCCTGTTAATCCATAGTTTTGAAGCAGGGGAAGAAAACCAGGGAGAGAATATGGGGGGAAGTCGCATTGGTAGGTTGGATAGATGTAGGCCCAAAACAGGTGTATCCTCGGGGAGAGAAGGACCTGAAAATGACAGAGAAAAAAATAAAGTATTTATATTACAGTAAGACTAAAGCAGAACTCACGTTCAAAGGAAAGGGAGTCAGTAGAATCTTAAAAGAAAATGTGGTAGGGTGTGGGTAAGAAAGAGGAGGGGGGGACGGGGAAAGGGGTGTCATGATTAACATCTGAATGGGATGAATTGTTGAGAAGAAGAGAGGCGAAGAGAAGAGGATATCCTATATTGTCAACGGAGGGAAAAAAAAAAAGGAAAGGCGAGACATGAGAGTAAGTGGATTTGGGAAGTTAGGATATAAGCTGGCGAAAACATATGGAAGATTAAGAACTGGCCCACTTGATAAATTGGTTTAAAGAAGTATAGTTGGATTCTCGCTTGCAGCACAACGCCACAAATACTAGAGTTAGAAGGCACCTTCTTCACATAGAAAACAAAGAAAGAGGTTGGGGGATAAAATGAAAGGAGAAAAATATTTGTAAAGGAAAACTGTCTCCACTTTTTCTGGAGGAATTAAAGAGGGGTAAAATACCTTGTTTTTACCTTATGGACTTCCAACAGAGGGGACTTAAGGAGCCACTGGTGATGACTGGGGGAAGGGGAGAAGAAAAAAGGCGTGTTGAAGGGGGGTACTGTTTGAAAGGAGAGAGAAAGAAAAAGGGGAGCCGAGATATTTGTTTGCCGGAAGACCAACAAATAGAAGCCGGGGGGCAATTCCTTAATGAGGGGTCCCTAGCGGCACGCACCAGGGAAGAAAATCTATCGAATACAGACGGAATTCAGACGGAAAAGCCAACAATCCACTTGAGATTAAAGAACAAAGAACAAGGAAAAGCTCAGGTCAGGGCGGGAAAACAACGTCGTCGATGAGAAAATTATGATGATGGTCAACGAAGGATAAAGAATACGAATCAGGGGAGGTGTCCGACACAGAGTAAAAGGGGAATTGGTTTTGTCTAAAAGCACCTGAAAAAACCTGGATCAAGGGGGGAAGAGATGTCTAGACTTTGACGCCAAGCACATCGAGATGATTGCACGGTGACGGGAGGAGGGGCGGCCGAAGATAGAGTCGATAGGGATGTGGTTGACGACGGAATTTAAAGTAAAGGGAAAATCTCACAAGTCTTACCAGGAACTTTCCTTAGGGAAATCGGGTGTTTGCGCGGGAGAAGAAGGGGGAGTCGTTTTTTAGTATATTCGTGAAAACAGAGGGAGGAGGGGGTGACCTGGAAGTCACTTTTGAAGTAGGAAATATAAAGGATGTCAAGAACTCTGTTAACGGCGAGAACCTTCGCCTTCATTTGGGAAGAAGAAAGGGGAAAGAGCATT
>Ga0179593_1338415_pt1 | contig 12923 bp, 19 predicted proteins | sample CZODoug2_1_08_16_FD_185931 | JGI IMG/M metagenome (GOLD analysis project Ga0179593, IMG submission 185931) | Vadose zone soil fungal communities from Angelo Coast Range Reserve, California, USA - CZODoug2_1_08_16fungal (PacBio error correction) | ecosystem: Environmental > Terrestrial > Soil >...
GGGAAAAAACAAAGAAAAAAAATTGAGGTTAGATCGAGTTAAACCATGAGGGTCCCTGCAACTCAAAATATATTGCAGGGTATATCATTACTTGCTAAAGTAGTCGGGGGATTGAGAGAGGGAATATGGTGGAATATTCAAGTACTGGAAAAAAAAGAAAAAAGAGAGAGTTCATTAATACCTCTCATCAAACAAGTTAAAGGGAAAAATCTGAACTCATAAAAAGCTAACCAAACAAGACGACACGAAAAGGGTTGATGGGGGGGGGAAGGCAACTCAACGAGGAAAAAACCCTCCTCCAGAGAGAGGCGTGTGTCAGCAATCTGGGGGCATAGTTGAGCAAAAAAAGTGGACAAAAATCTAAAGAGGGTGCAAACATGGGAATCGGGGAAAAGAGTAGGAGGAATAATGAAGGAGGACAGCAAGGCAAAGGACTTTTGCAATTGGAAAGCTTATAATTCCAAAAACAAGGTGACAGTGGGGGGATTAAGAGGTAAGGGAAAAAAGAAGGGGGGGGGGGGGGAAACGGAAAATATCGTACTGCCGGAAGAGGCTGGATGGAGGAGGATAACAGAAAGAGTATAAGCCAATATCCCGAAGGGCAAAACCAACAAAAAAGAAAAAAGTAACAAGTCGCATTTCAGCAGCAGCCAGAGGGGGGGACGGGAACCGGATGCTGAAGGAGATCGTAATCAACCAAACGAATGTTCAATTTGGTCAAACAGCTCACAACACAAATGGGAGGTCAAAGGAGAGAAGGGGGCCAGCATATGACTAATGAGAAGGAAGAATAAAACGTCCAAATTTATTTGGAATGGAAAGGACAGACCAAAATTTGGGACAATAAGTCCCAGGAGGAAGGGTATGTTACCCAAATTGACAGAAATAATCAAGGCATCGACTAGAATTTCAGGGGGGCAAAAAAAGCTGCGGGTAGAAGGGTAAGAGTCTGAAATGAGGGAGGAAGTTACCATACCTAGCGGAAAAGAGGGAGGGGGCGGTAATTGTGGCGCAAAAAGAGAACGGATCTATCAAACAGAGAAGAACCCGTTACAAAGGGGGGAGAATGGGGGAATTGGCGGGCATGAAAAAACATTTTTGCAAGAGGGGTTATCTAGCGGCAACTATAAGAGAAGAAACCAAGAAAAAAGGGAAACTTGAAATAAAAAGGGAAAAAAAAGTTTCCTGGTAACTAAAAACAATATATATGGGTTTGAACCACTAACTGTAACGGAAGCATTCTGGGGCGTAGAATGCCATAGGGGGCAGAACATAAAAAGGGATAGAGACAGGTTTCAGATATGAAGGGAGGGGGGGGGAAAGTGAACAATTCATGGTAAAGACAAAATAAAAGGCTTTTAAGAATAGGAAAAGCGCAATATAGTAGGAAAATCGGAAGAGAAGAGATCACGGGGGGGGGTGCCAAATTAAAGAGAAAATATAAATAGATTTGAAAGGAGAGAAAAAGGGGGGCAAATCAGAGAGCATAAATGAAATATAAAAAAGGGAACTTAACAGCAATGCATAAGTATTGCGAACATCAGAAGGGTGTAATAAGGGTGGGAAACACTGTGGATGGGTAGTAATGGGAAGAGAAAGTGGAAAAAGCGCTTAGACAACAATTGCTGTGGGGGGCAGCCAGGGCTGGTTGAAATGAATGTTGGCGGAGAGAAGAGAAAGGGACAGAAGGTAGATCATTAACTGAAGAAAAGGAAAACGAGGTTTCACAAGGTTACTTTAATGTGAAAAGAAGGAAGGAAACTGGGCCGGACAAATGAAACTTGGCATATAGACACACAAAAGAGGGAAGGGAACTACACTAAGAAGTGTTATAAGAAGGGGAAAACAGGGGGGAGGAAGGAAAGGAAGAAGATAGAGAGGAGGAGGGAATTCTGAAAAGACCTGTGAGAGTGAGTGGATTGCAGGAGAAAGGCAAGTAAAAAAGAGGTTTCAAGTGGGGTAGAAAGCGGGAAGCGGAGGATGCGGAGAGGAAGCGAGGGGAGTAAGTAGAGAGAGGGGTCAGGGGGAACGGGAAGGAGGACGGGGGTAGCGGGAAGGGGCGGAGCAGGGGGAGAGTAAAGGGTAGGAGTGTGGAAGATGTAATAGGGAGAAAAAGAGGGGGGTGAGATGGTCTCTCTTCAAAAAAGAGCCCTCACAAGACACCGACGTCGTCAGAAAAGGAAAGCTTACATATTGGAGAATGATCAGGGGTGGCAGACTAAGAAAAAGGAGGAAGGACGGAAAAAGGAGGGGTGATTCATTTAGCGGCAAAAAAGGAGGAGGGTCCCGGGGAAAACCTCTGAATCTAAAGAAGAAATCTGTGGACCTCATATTCAGTAGGAGGAACAGCTTCCTTGAAGGGGAGGCCTGAAGATCTTGGCAATTGGGGAAGAAGAGGTGTCAAGTAATGACTTTATAGAGCTATCGTTCAGAGGGAAAAAGAGAAACAAAAGCTGGGCGGACGAAGGGTTATGAAGAGGAAGAGTTAATGAATGTTTTAACCTCCCTCAACAAGCCTCAGTCTTTCAAAAATAAAAAAAAACAAAGATCAAAAAAAACGGGGGGGGCGCGGGGGGGGACAGAGTCACACATGAAGAACCGTGCATTGCTCTAACATAAAGGGGGGGGGAATGGGAAAAAAAATCAGATCAGCAGGCCAATCAGTTGGGCATCAGATAAAAGAAAAATGATGGCAACGCATGCTCAATAAAAAAAAAAGAAGAGAAAAGCTGCAGGTTAAAAAAAAAGCCCGTGGGGAGGAAAATGGGTGTATTAAGAAAAGTTTCTAAAAAAAAAAATTTAGACTCATCAGAGAAGAGGGGAGAGAGTCCACGTGTGATGATTCCCAAAGTAAAAAAGGAGAGGGGAACATGGGGGATAGAATCAGAAAGACGAACATAAAGGGCAGAAATCACATCACCGGAAAGAAAAAGGAGATGAAAACAAAATCACCGTCAAAAATTTCCCTAGGAAGAGACTGAACAGTGAAATCTCGAACATTAAAACACGCAAAATGAAAACGGATCGTGTCAAATTCCAACGCGGAAGAATTAGAACACGTCATGTAGAAAATAAGGAGGGTAACTCACCAAAGGGGGGGATCTCTCTCAAAAACAACAAAATATTGGAAAAGAAAAAATGCAGAAAGGTGTTATAAGAGATGGAGCCAGGGAAGTGGCTAAAGTAGCTTACGCTATGGAAGGGAGTAGGGGGGGGACCAAGGAAGGGGGGAAATTTCTGGGTCAATGCAGGCTACTGGTGGGGGGGGTGAATTTGGGGAAGAGGGTGGGGGGACGTGAGATCGTAGAGGTGATTGTGGTGGAGAATTTTAGGGTATTCAGTGACATGAGGGGGTCAATCCCTGAAGGGAAGGGGAAGAACTCCACACGTTACATTCATCAAGAGGAAGGAAAGAGGAGAGTTCAAAAACCACGTGCTAGGGGGGGGATCTTGATACACCCCATATCCCAAGCGGTCTTTAAAATAGTATCAGCTGAGAGGGTATGAAAAGGGGAAATTCATTTGCGACAGGACGATGGAAACCAGGGGGGGGGAACTTGTGACAGGAGAGGGCTAAGAGGTGCAATTGCCACCGGACGGTAAGGTGGGAGAAATAAAAAGGGTGAGGAAGGTTGGGGGAAGAAGTCGTTCACTCCAAAGGGGGGGAAGAAGGGTGGGGTCAGACAAGCAGGAACGTGTTGATGGAGTTTTGACACCATTTAGTAAAACAGGAGAGTATTCATATCCAATAATGGGATGGGGCCCTTCAGATCAAAGATAGATACTAAATACATATGAGGGAAAAATATGGTAGAACAGGGGCCCAATTTCAGGAAAGCAAGGCAGACGGGGCGACGGCTAGGAGGAAGAATTTCGGGGCAGATGGGCGAAGGGTAAAGGGAAAATAGGGGTGTCCGAAGCAGAAAAGGTGTGGCAGGGAAGGCCTCAAAACAGTCAAAAATGAATCTAAATAGGACGAGAGGCTGTAAAGGGATGAGGTGTAGGTGCAGGGAGGAGACGGGGAGAGAGCAAAAGACATAAAACACTTCTGGGTGTTTAGCGGGGCAGAGTGGTGGTGATTACTGAAGGCTTTATTTGGGTAATCATTGCCAGCGGGGGACTTCAGTTAACACAGACCAGAACAAATTGGGGACCAAGAATGTATGGGATCAGGTGGTGAAGTTAAGGGGGAAGCGAATCATACTTTGGGCCGAAAGAGGCAACAGCAAGAACAAAGGACAGGGCTCCAACTAAAAATATCACATCTGGGATGCTCCAGGGTGACCAAAAGAGATGCCATTGTCCGGAGAAAAAGGAAAGGGTACCACCGCGGTCACTAATGTGGGGAGCAATACTTATGCCAGTTGCTGTAGGGGAGTTATGGGGTAAGTATAGGGAATGGACTCTTTCAAAAGGCGCGCATAAATAACTAGCTAGTTTCAGTCGGAGAGAAAAAAGTAAGAAATTGAGTTGACTCGGGTAAAGAAATGGTAGAGGGCAGAGGACTAGATTGAGGGGAAACTCAGACTGAATGGGGTGTGGGTGATAAGGAGGGGAACGGGAAACAAAATGATCATAGTGTGGGTATGCAATAAAGGGTGACTGAAAACGGAGAGCAAATATGGCCGTAAAAAGATTAGGATGGAAATTTTCAAAAAACATATTGGGGTGGGGGTTGTTCGTGAAAGGAGGGTTGATGAAGGTTGTTTGAAGGGGGGGAAGATTGTGGGGTGGTAATGGTAGGCGAGTGACCTCGGGCCGAAAAAACTCACTACAAAGGGGAAACCGTTGTGATTCAGTGGGCAAGCCAAGGCGAGGATCGAAAAGTTTGTCACATTATGCCCGGGTGAGACGAAGGGATAGTGGGTTGGTGGGGGGGGGGGGGGGGGTGTACCGCACCTAAATGGGACCAAAAATCAACAAGGATGGTCCCTACCGGTCTACCAAAAGGGGGGACATAGAAATCTTCCTAAGACAAAGGAGCGGGATGTAACAGGTGCCTATGTGAAAAACAGAGTGCTGGATAATGGTATCAGTTTTGGGCATACCCGTTCAGCCGGGGAAAACGGACAATTACACATTCAAGGTCTGCGGTAATCAAAAGAAAAATTGGCCGTACAAAAAAAAAATTGGAGAGAAACTTCTAGTACTGGCGGGGGGGTCCTCAGGTATTGCACTTGACCTCAGTGGGTGAATGTGGGTCCCAATTTTAACAATATCAAAGGTGGGGGCAGAAATTGGAAGAACTCGGTAGGGAGGCCAACGAGGGGGGGAGGGAGCGATTAAATGGAGAATGTGTGAAGAGGGGGTGGGGGGAGGGTGAAGTCAGGGGGGGAGATTGAAGACCTCGGGTGCGCGGTAGATTAACTCACAAAGCAGACTGCTTATGCGCAGTACGCGAGGGGAGAGTACCCACTGTCTCTTGGAGGGCGACACTAGCTCAAGACGTGGGGGTGTAATTGACATATGAATCACTTCAACCGGTCAAGTGTGGGAAGGAAGTAGGATCTACTCGACTGATAGGAAAAAAAATTGGGGGGCACATATTGTAGATGAAAGGGGTGTTGGGGGATTCAATCGTTACTGGAAGCTGGGATTCCACACGGAAAAGGATGTGGGGAGAGGTTAGGTGCATTTACAACAAGTGAGGGACGTGCTCGTGTGATCGGAAGAAATTGGAGAGGAGGCTACCACCAGCTTGTGGGATCGGTCTAGAGTAGTATCTTGGGGAGAAAAGGATGATGGGGGGGCCCACTCAAGAAAACGAGATTTGCTCATTAAGCGAATAAATCACTATATGGTCGGGAGGGAAAATTAAAGGGTAAACCTCGAGGGTCAAAAAAGAACAAAAAAAAGGAAGGAGGAGGAAAATGAGAGATTAAACAAAAGAAACTCGGAGTGGGCCCTGACCAACAGTTATGCAGGACGGGAAAAGAAATATCGGTTGTATTGGAAGTTGGAGAAGAGAGTGGTAGCTGAAAACTTAAAACGACAAAAGAGAGAATAGGGTCATATACCGAAAGAAAATCAAGTTCAAACTCAGCGTCAAAAACTATAATCTGAAAGCGAGACACGATAACGAACTCGTTAGTGTAGCAAAGAAAAATAGAGAAACACCGAAACCTCAGTCGGGGGCGTGGGTAAAGGAAGATTTTGAGAAGAAACGGTGAAGCAACACCCGACTAGAATAAAGGTGTTTTTGTAAACACAAGGGGAAGACCAGGGGGGGGGGGAGGAGTTAGGGAGAAATACGTTAAGTACGAGAAGGCCAGGACTGTGAACTCTTAAATAAAAATTGGTAAACTGTAGATAGAAATAGAGAAAAAGGGGATCAAATTCCACTACAAGAGTAAGGAGGCAGAAACACTGATTAGGGATGAGAGAGACCGCGCAAAATTCTTAAACCGACCACCAAAGGGGTACATCAAAATGCAGCGGAAGAAGCGCGAAGCTTTGGAAAGACCTACAAACGAGATTATGAAAGGAGTCAAAGAAATCTGCAGAAACCAATGGAAGGGGGGGCAACGCGACGAATGGTCAAGTGAAATCAGCCTGACAAGAAAAGGATAAGACAGCAAGACGTCGTACCTTCAAGGTGGAAAAGGGCGTTCTACAGAGGTAGGACATTCAGGAGCACATGATTAACGGTCATGTACCCAACTGAAACATTAGGAAGAAGCTCTGGGACAAGGGTAGAAACTTTCTTGGCCAACACCAGATGCTTGGGGGGGGTAAAAAGGGGGGGGGGGGGGGGGGGGGGGTGGGGGGGGGGGGGGGTGGGTAAGATGATAAAACCGGGGGGGGGGTCGAGGGTACATAACCTGCGGAAAATCTGATGGGGGAAGTAAAGGCGTGCTTGACAACGGAATAAAAACTACCAAAAAGAGGGAATAAATGAGACAAACTAGTGCAAAAAATCCTTTGGAAGGGGCGGGGCCAATTAAGAAAAACCACACGGTGGGGGGAAAAGTTTTGTATGTTCAATCGGCCAATAGACTATGAATAAAAACTCACTAATAACCAAAAGAGGACACTTGAAAATGTGCAGAAACGTTCTCCCTTAACAAAAACTATAAGTGAAAACCACTAAGAACGAAAAGATAATCGGGGCAGGAGGGTGGAGAAAAATCTCTGGTACATACTATTCTCAGGAGTGCAGCGATTGGGCTGTGTAAAGGCCCAATTCATATAAAGACCTAATATAAGAATAGGGGCAATAGGCAAAGCAGGTAAGTAAAAATCCGAAGTAAAGATATCCCTGGGTAGAGCCGTAACTGAAAAGAACTAAAAAAAAAGGATTATGAGAAAGAAGTGGTGCCAAGGTTCCTTACGAAAGACAACGGGAATAAATGAGCAATTGAAAGATATGATCCTGAATAGGTGCTTGAACCTAGGTGGGGGCCCTGTTATTGGGTGGACCATGGGGGGGAACGATACACGGGGAACTCTATGGCCAAGATGGTGAATAAATGGATTTTGGCAAGACAAGGTCTTGTTCGAGTGGGGTCAAGATAAAATCGAGTGTAACTTCAGTGAGACCTACGGCACACGCTTCTTTGGAACAGAGGGAAGTGGAGGTGAAAAAATCAAGCGGAAAAGGTACCAAATACTGAGGACACTACGCAATCTCAGACTACAAAAACAGAAGTGGGGACTCCGGGTGGCTACTGCATGTCACCCAACCATAAAAAGCACCTGAACTAGCAAACCCATCAACTTAGAACAAAGAGGAAAAAAGGCTAAATTGGTGGGGGGACTGGTAAAACGGCCTGTATAAAATACATGCACAACGATTCTCTTGGGGGGGGATGAGTGGCAAAAATCCTTAGGTGGGTCCCTTGGACTCTGGAGAAAAGCGAAGGTGTCACTCAAGAAAGAATAAGAAAAGAACCAGATGATGATGGGGGACTTAGAGCTGGGGCACTGCCTCAATGGGGCAACGGAAATTCTGTAGGTTGCTTCGTTCAGATTTATCGAAAGAATCCACGCAATGGATGGAAGTGAGAAAGAAAAGGGAAGAAGGTACTGGTGGCACGGTAAAAAAACTAACAAGCTCAGGCTGCCTAAGAAACCCACCGATATAAAAACAGTGGAACTGAACGAGGTTCCACAAATTCTAAAAGGAGGTCTAGCGACAAAGGGGTAAGTGGAATGGAAACATAGCTACATAGAAAACAAGGTCAGGTGACGAAGAGCCGCGTGAGTCACAATCAATTCAGAAAGCACAGAGCGGGAATAAGAATTGCCGAAGACACGCCAATGGAGTAGGGGTGGGGTAGGAAATAGAGGAACTGTTAAGTTTAATCAAAATCAAGCTCAATCGGATCGAATTACAGTGGGGAGGATTCAAAGGCACGTGAAAAAAGGGATTGGGAAAGACATGTACAGAATCAGATGCAAGAGAGGACAATAAAACTTCTACAGACCAATCAGACACAAAAAATCGGTCAAAAGGAGAGACAAGAAAACAGAACAGAGCAAATGACAGCAGTGTCGCGTCCATATCAGGCCCATAACCTTCCCGTGATCACGGAACAAAAAAACAGTAAAAAGCGTGAGAAGCTGGACAATGTGGAACAAGGACAGTGTCAGAAAAGATACAAAAGTTCAAAAACAACCCGAAAGGGGGAGGCGTAGAAACATGCTAGATGTGAGAAAAAAAAAAACGAAAAAAAAAGAAAAAAAGAAAAAGAGAAAGACAACCGAGAAAAGGGAAATAAGAGAGCAAAGTGACAAGAGAAAAGATAGTATAAAAGGGGAAAAAACCGTGCAACGAAATTAGCTCAAGACAACAACACGACTGACGAGAGAATGGAAAGGATGTACAGCTAACAAACTAGTCTGGACATAAGAAGGAGAAAAACACACGAATGGTAGCTGTCAGAAAGGAAGTATACAAATAAAATGCGATCACGGGATACCATGGGAGGCACTCAAGTCTCTCTTGCGGATCTGAATCCATTCTCTCTCATGACTCTGTTACTGGTATTGTGAGAACCTAACGCGAGGATTGTATGAAGGGGGGAGTGTGGATCATCAATGGCCTCCGGGTAGAGACTGGGAACTACCTGTGAAAACTAGTGAAAAGCTGGGAGGTAGGGAGTTGGGGGGAAACTCGGGGAAGGGGGTCTGGGAAATCCAAGGGGGGTGAATGGTGATGGGTGTGCTTCTGGAAAATGCGGAGGGAAAATAATGGAACTTGAGAGTGGCGGAAAGGAAAACGGCGGGCGAGTTAAGCCATCCTAGGGGGCAATCCAGCGTGGGAGACACAAAAAAAGACCTGCAAAAGAAGGGTGTGATAGAAGCCAATTGGGATCAGTCGAGAAAAGAAGAAAAAGATGCTCTGATCCTTGAAAGGGGGAAAGAACATCAGAAGAAGAGCTGGAATTGCACAAGGGATCACGGCAGTAGTTAATCCCGGCAATAAGTAGACACTCGAAAAAACGGACATCGCAACCTGGCAGTGTTCTTCCTCCGTGCGGAGGGAAGGTAGCGTCACCGGAGCAAGAGGGGGAGAATGACCGTGGGGAAGTGGTCTAGGCGGCAGCTATATGAGATTCCATGGAAACGGAATACCTCGGTTTACGCACGAGGAGGAGGAGGGACAAAGTGACGTGCGAAAGGGCGCCAGAAGCCATGGGTCAACAAATCGGTTGACTGTCACGGCCCAGAATGAGACTTGTTGGCAAGAGTTAAATTGGTAAGGTGGGTGGAGACGCGGGCAACTGTGTCGAGTGAAGGGAAAATAAGAGACAGGAAAAAAATGGGGGGGAGAAAGCAGGGGGTGCGACGACAAAGCAAAAGGAAGAAAGTTTCATGATCGTGGAGGTGGGGTGGGTGATATACGGAAGAAAAAACACAGAGTACACACAGAGAGAACTATAAGTTCAAGATGCCATGCAAAAAAATAAAAAAAAGGAATGCATGCACAGAAGGGCGAAAGAGAGGGAAAAGCTTAGTAGTCAACTCACCTGATAACGGAAGGAGTATCGACACAGAAAATCTCGATGGGGACAAAGGAGTCGGAGGGAAAGTGGAAAACAGATTTCTCAGTGCAGGAAGAGGAACGTAAAAAAAATAACAAGGGGGGCTCTTCGAGCGGCACCTAGCAGGCCTGAGCATGAAGAAAGAACTGTGGGTACGGGAAAGTGCTCAAGTCCACAGGAAACGTTTACTCGGAAAACAATAGAGGTGGAATTAAAGAGGAGAGAAAGGTACAGCGGTTAACTGCGGGGAAAGAAAGAAGAAACCGGTTAAGATATGCGGGGATGGACTGGGATGTAGGTCAAAAACCAACAACGACGGTTGGTAACGCAGGAAGAGTGGTGAAAAGGAAAAAACGAGAATAGGGAAACAATATGAGGAGGCGCGCTACTGGTTGGTGAGGGTAGAATCCGTCTGTGCGATGGTGTGGTGGCATTGCGGAGGCAAGCGTGGTGGAATCGTTTGTGAACGATGGCGTTGAGGGTCTAAGGGCACACGAGACCCTGTTCGACAAAGGTGCTAGTGCGGTATTGCGTAGGGGGATACGTGAAAGCTTAGGGACGGGCAGAAACAAGATCCGACGTAAAACCCGTGAAGGAAATAGCTAAAGGACAGAAAGATGCAGGATGAAAGGATAGAACAGAAAAAAGGGAGAACAGGCCTAAAACAAAACCTCAGCTCAAATCACAGGGTGCTATGATCGAGTCAAATCGAACGTGCCTCCAGCGGGTCTGGTGCAAAAACTCAGACTAATAGTTGCTGGCCGGCACAGGTCGGGACATGCGGACCCCAAAAGAAATACAGAATAGTGCGGAATCATTCCAGATGGCACTCGCGCGAAATCGAGGGTGGGGGGTAGGGAGAATTATAGTCACAAAACTTGGGGGACAAGGTAGAAACAACCACCTCTCACGAGACTGGGGGAACGAGGAGGAGGGTAGGAGTTCAGGAGTAGCAGAAGCCCGGTAAACCTCTCTATAAGTGTGATGCTTTAGATGCGCGACTACGAAAGTGAAGGGCTCGCACGTTGCCAAAGCGACACTCTCAATCAGACAGGGAGTGATTAAGCCAAAGTGCGAACCTGGAAGTCATGAAGGTCGCGATGAGGAACGACGAAAAGAAAACATGTGAGAGGGAGGGAAGGAAGATATGGCCAGTAATCTGCTGGAATTAATAGAGGCACACAAAAAGAGCCATAAGGCAATAGCAAACAGAAGTATGGGGCAAATGAAGAGTTATGGTAACATAATAGGTACATTAAATTAAAAGCGTGGGGCCGTGACCGGTCGGAGAAAGAGGGGTGGTCAAAATGAGATACAAAAAGATGATGAAAAAAGGGGGGGACTAAGGGGGGGGGCAGTTGGGATCCCAAGCGTGAAAGGAAATTGGGTATCAAGGAGGAAAGTGGAGTGTTGGGTGGAGAGAGGGGTTTGGGGGGTGCGTTTGAATCGCGGAGAAAGACTGGTCGGGAGAGTACGAGTGGGGGAGATTTCACACGGAAGGGCACGAGGGTAGGGGACAACGTAGGAAGGACTAAAGTCATGGGAGATCGAAGCGTAGTAGTGTGAATCTCCGCGGAAGCGTAAGACTTTCGACCGTGAGGCTATATTGCAAAGAGCGGACCCGGAGCGGGATCTTCATACGGCGAGTCTACAGGCTAGGGCGGAATGAAACGGTCACCCAGCGATAAAGCCGTCCTGGGATCTCGAGAGATGAATGTCGCCTTTCTCTCTCCTGGGGTCTCAGGACGCTGGCGTTCGAGGCACCAGAAAAAAAAGGGGGGGGGCTCGGAAGAAAGAAGGGGAGCGCCTAGCAGGCACATAATAAATGTTGGGTTCAAAGGGATGCTCAGGCTACAAGTAATCAGTTACCCAGCGGGTGTCGTGTATGCCATCATAAACGGGGGGGAATTTACCGTGGAAGGTGTGGGGGGTATGTCGCAAAACCGTGACTTCCACTCAAACTAACATGATGGTCCGCAGGGTGGTGGAAAAGGAGCAGTCTGAAAAAAGGCAGACGGAACTAACCGAACTGACACGGGGTGATTGGAATAAATGGGCTAGGGTCAATCTAATGTTTCTGATCCAAAGGCAGAAATAAAGAGTTGGGACCTAAGTCAGCAGGGTTGCAAGGGCACTTCCGTGCAACAGTAAATATTCGGGAGATCAAGTAATCAGAGTGGCTTTACTACTGAATAAAAAGGAAAAAGGTATTATATGGAGGTGAACCTCAGAATTTCAATGTCCCGGATGTGGTTTCGACGGGTGGCCCCAATTGTGCATCCTTAGGTGGGTTTATGCGAATGTGAATCATTACATCAGATGTTAGGCTTGCCACTATTTCATACGCTCGGGAAAGGTTGGTGAAGAGGGTAGTTTTGGGTGGTCGCCTTTCGGATATTGGATAGAAGAGCAAAATTGGAGAGTATAGACGATATCCTCCAGAGTCACTGTGCTTATGACTAAGGAACTCTGTTGGAAAGATTACCCCCGTCGCTATGGGCAAGAGGATACACGTGCGCATGAACTGGGGTGGAATTATCAAAGCAAACTGGACAAAGTCGGGTGCCTTGCGTTACGGAACGTAAAATCGACTAAAAGAAATGGTTAACACAGGTTTGGGGGAAACATAGAAAAGGGGTTGAGAATTAAAAGGTGGGGGGTTTGCGAATTAAAGGCAAAAAGCTTTCTTTCCACCGGCGAGAGTCGGGGGGGGGGGGGTTTTTGGAGCACGAGGTGTTGGAAGAATTACAAAAAGAAAAAAGGGTAGTCTCGGGGTTTAGTCTCAGATTATGAGTGGAAATTCTCAAAAAGCAGTGGGATCTTTATATGACATAGTTAGATAGTTTGGGGAGTTGTAATATGGAAGGGGGGTGAAAATGCTTATGAACATAACTCATCAACCGATATTCTCTAAACTATAGCAATAGGGGGGGAGGG
>Ga0179593_1383337_pt1 | contig 12923 bp, 11 predicted proteins | sample CZODoug2_1_08_16_FD_185931 | JGI IMG/M metagenome (GOLD analysis project Ga0179593, IMG submission 185931) | Vadose zone soil fungal communities from Angelo Coast Range Reserve, California, USA - CZODoug2_1_08_16fungal (PacBio error correction) | ecosystem: Environmental > Terrestrial > Soil >...
TGGGGTAGGAGCTAAATAGGGGGGCTCTAACGTGGTAGATCATCAGTAGTCTTCGGGTGGGGACGGTCCTGTTATCAGGGGGCGGCCATGTCAGCGCGGGGCATTTTTCAGCGAGGGGGAATCGTTGCTAGAGGTGGACACAGTCGACCTCGAGGGTCGCTTGTCACCCTGGCGAACCAAAGGGGAAAAACCGGCTACACGATTACGGAAAAGTCGCAAGCAATTCCAAAAGAGGAAACCGAAAAAAAAGCCAAGCCCCTCCATGTCGGGACAGAGGCTTCATGCCCACTCGCTTAAATGAAGGCGGGGGGAGGGAACGGTGAACGCTGTTTGGGCTCAACCGGGGGCCCCCTCCGTTACGAAATCGTTGGGAACGGGCACTGACGGAACGAAACATATCCACGTGTGTCCCACAGGCCGGGAAAACAACGCCAATGGGACTCGCACCCGTTACGATACGAAAAAAGCACCGACGTGACAGGTTTACCCAAGAAGCTCAACGCGCATCGGAGTCGCCGACCCTGGTGCGCGATTGACGGCACGGGAGGAAAGAATGAAAAGGAAGGGGGTAGGGGTTCCACGGGTAGCGCGAACGAGGGCCGCGAGGGGCCGAGGCGCAGGGCGAGTCCGGGGTACGGCCACAGGGGCAAAAAAGGGGGGGGGCATGAACGCCGCAAACGCAGCGGAACCCGGGGGAGAAGTAGGACCTCGCCTTGCCAGGGAAAAAACAGACGGTTCGCCGCCGGAAATGGCCTGTTAGAATCGCAGCGCCGCGAAGTCAGTGTCGCAGAGGCGACGATGAAAAAAGACCTTCAGCGGAAATGGTTAAGCCGGCCAACTTGATCTGGGAAGAATCTCGACGGCCCGGCGATGGCGAGGGGGTTAATCAAGGGCCACCGCAGATACGCTATGTGCCCTTCAGAGTAGGGATCCTACATGAGGAAAAAGGAGACTCCGGGGGGAAGAAACCGGTATGAAAAGCCGCGCCTAAATATGGCCTGCCCCTAGGGGGGACAACACCAAACCGCGGCATACAGGGGCGCAAAACCGCCGCGACAGCTCCAAAGTGCGGCCAGACAAGGACGAGATCAAAAAAGACATACAGATACGGAGGCTGGAGGTCTTTTTAAGGCGCGCTTCCACTGAACGAAGAATGACAGGCTGAAGGGTACCGTTAGTCAGAGAGGCGGACAGGGGCCGTTTCAAAAGCAAAGACGCAAGAGGCTGCGCCAGAGGCATCTGTTAGGAACGGCAACGAGATCAACAGCGACTAGGAAAGGAGAAGGCCGAGGCGTCAGGCGCCGGAGGGAACGTTTGATCAGGCGAGATAGGGGTATAGGGGGGACGGGGAGCGTGAAAAAAGAGGAAGGCAAACTCGACGAAGTTACATGACGACTGCAGGTCGAAAAATGTCGCACCACGGCCGGTTGGTTGGGGGGAAGCAAGACACAAAAAATCACCGCGCGCCGCATTGTGGAGGGGCACGCTGACCGGCTCCGACAAAAGACGTCGGCGACGGACGTCGGGGGCAAATAAATAGGCCGGGCAGAGACCAACGCTGCCGAGGGGACCGCCGAGAACTAGGGCAAAGAAGGAGATTCGCTGAGGCCCTACCAGGTTGAATCAGGCTCAAGGTCTGACAGTGGCCTGGAACACGTGATGCACCGAAAGAAGCTCTCCGCATCATCCCCAGGCACCTGTGAAGAGAAGAGGATGGCCAATCTGTAAGAGCCGGTCGGAAAGAGAGAGAAAACAACAACCCAGGTATTAGGCAAAGAGAGATCCGCGCCGTAGCCAGAGCTGAAGGACCCGGGAGAGAGAGGAACCCGCAAGGAGGTCTGGCTAGGTCACAGGGGGGGCATCAGTGTTGAACTCGGAGCAAGTGGAGGAGGACAGCATTCACTCTGGGTCGCTAACCGATCCGAATACCAACTCCAGTTTGAGCCTTCCATCGGCATCTTAAGGGATACCCGGGGGGTCTTCGGCTTTCGGGCACATCCCGGCGCAGAGCCGTGGCGATCGGGGGATGTCATAGGGAGAGAGAATACTCTGACATGCGCGAGCTGGTGAAAATGTGCTGCCGGATCCAAAAACATGTGCCTCAGTGGGGGGGAACCGGGAGAAGGGGAGGCATGAAGCAAAGTCTGGCGCAAAACAAGATCATTAGGGACTCTAAACCACCACCCTATACACCATTCCTAGAAAGAAGGACAAAGGGACATCACATTTCACCGGCCGTCTCCGGGGACACCTATCAGCCGGGCGAGGTCCGCAAAGATGAAGATGCTCATCAAAAAAGCCTAGTCTATCGAGGACATTCCTTGTAGGCCTCAACCAAAAAAAATCGAGGTCAAAAATTATCCAGGCCGTTCAGCGCGTTGGAACTAAAAGGACAAAAAAAAAAGAGTCAAAAAATCAGGAATTATCGCGTGGACTCTGAGGGGGGGCTGGGTACGCAGGATGGACTGATGCTCTTAGGGGAAAGCAAAGATGAGTCCGCTTTAGGTGATTAGAAACGCCGAGCAGTCTTGGCGGGCTGCAAGATTTGGGGGCAGAGGAAAGAGAATGCATGATGCGCGTACTAGGAACCGTTCCTCGGGCTCAGTCCGCGTACATGGGCTGAACCTCAGATCTAATCGCCCGGGCGTGGACTATCTGTGACCACACGTGGGTCGTACGACGGCTCTGTAACAGGGGATAATGAAGTTCTGCATCGGTAGAGAGGGGGCCGAAACGACAGAGGAGGAATCTGGCGACGACTGCTGCTCCTCAAAATCGCCGTTCTTGGAGGAGGCCTAGTGCCGGGAAGGGTCAAGGTCACCTACAACCCAGGTGATCAGCGAAAAGTCGCATGCCACCCCAGGACTGAAACGTGGGGTACCGTCACGTGCTGACCTGGACGCAGAAAAATCGACGACGAGTCAGCACGATCTTCTACCCGTGTAAAGGACAAAGGGCCTTTCCACTAGGCACCTCCTAGGGGCCAAAAAAAACAGAAACCTGTAGTCCGCCGAAGGTCAATACCGCGGGTTCAAAGAAACTAGGGGGAACGGGAGTTTGGAAGGGCTCCCATACTTGGAGACAAAAAAAAATCTCGTGCGCCACGGCGCTGGGGTAACACCTGTTTGGGATCGATTAATTGGCCGTACTCCGAGGACTCTGGCTCGAATGACAAAGAAGTTAAGGGAAATCACACCGGAGCTAAGGGGGTGGCTCCTACATAGTGAGCACCGCGATACTAGAAATCGATCCGGGTAAAGGGGCGTGATATGGAAAGTTTTAACGACTGGAGGCACCAAGTCTTGAATGGTCGCAGGGGTGATAAGGGGAATGAAGTTGACGACGAGCTGCTGGATCGCCGAGTGAAAACCGAAAGAGAGGGCGCAAGGAGGGGTCCAACGAGATCTTGGGGGGGAACTAGGACAGAAAAAGCAACAAACAAAACCGAATGGCGACAGGCGAAGTATTTCCGGCAGGAAAAGACGCATAAAGGAGGATAGAAGAAGTTCAATAACAAAAGAATGTTAACGGGGCGAAGACCTCTGGGAAAAAAAGTAGACGAAGTCTCTCGAACAAAGAATCAAAAAGCAAAGAGGTGAGATTCCCGGATGGGATGCAGGATACAGGAGATGGCGTATAATGATAGGGTAGCAAAAAACAATAGAAAGGGAGGGAAAAAGGATCTGGGAAGGGGGAGTGGAGAGGTCAAAGGAAACCTCCAACGGAATCCCAGGTAAAAGAGGGCGATGAACAAGGAACGGTGACTGCTGCGCACGAAATAATCAAACGGTGCTTGGGATACGAAAAAACGCAGATTCGGAGAGGGAGGAGAAAATGGGGGCGGAGACCCTATTGCAAAAAGGCCGCTTGATAGCTTCCCAGAACAGAAAACAGAATCTCCGCCGGGCGGCCAAGGGCGTTGAGTCGGCATCAGCTTCCTCACGGAGGTAGGAGCCTGGGAGGGGATGAAAAAACGATGATAAAGCGACGTAAGAGAGGAATCTGTTGAAGGAACAAAAGTGTTGGTATTTAGTTTGCAAGGACTACACCGGGTCACGGGGCGGGGTGAGACCCCAACATTTACTCATGGAGCATGTGAGTGCGTCCTGGCGGTAATGGTGAGGATTTAAAGAAGACACATGTGATTCCGCACGTTGAGCCTGGACACAGGCCACGCCGCCTTCCTTTTGGGAGAGACATAGCCGAAGCGGTGAATAGTTAGTACGTCACTATGGGTGGCTCAACTGGACCCGCGCAGGGTCAGACAAAAAGTCAGGAGTATCCTGAAACGCCGCATCAGGGGTCAAGCAGCAAACTAGTTTCCAGTTCTCTAATAACGCTGAGACTGTAATCCACTGGCGTAGAGTCATTCAAAAGAAGGCGCAAACCCTTTTTCAGTCTGAAAAGTTAGGGAAAGAAATTTCTAAAGTTGTTTTGATAAAGTAGTAATTGGCATTATGAGCCGGCAGTGAAAACCAAGAAGAGGAGGGACGCCTCTACCTGAGAACGAGGTAGCCATTCTCCGACGTACCCTTTCTTCTGCCAAGCATTGAGGCACCTACAGAAAGGTGGACCACATCGGTTCCTCAGCGATAGTGAAGCGACACGTATCTCGAGGAAGTTGTGATGGAACGAGGGGCGTGTGCGTCAAGGGGTTTAGAATAATTACGGGGGCAAGGGCACTCAATCCATCTACTTCACACAAAGACATTTGATTGTAACGTCCCGCAGTTTTCCAGGGCGGGGCCAACGGCGGGAAGAGAAAAACCGTAAGAAGCGGAAAGTAACGCTCCTATTCCACCTATATTGGGGGCTGGCATCACTCTTAGGCGGCAGGCAACGGCCGAACTGGCCACCTCGGGCAAAAAAAAAAAAAAAAGGGGGGCAGGCAAGAAAAAAAAAGATTTTGTTAGGGCGATGCTAACTTTCGTACAGGACCCGTGGGGTATGTAGATTTTTGAGAGTCTGACAAGACTTTCAAGTACTTACGTCCTGTCAAAGGTGAAAAAGCAAGAGGACCGGCTCAGTCATCTTGTGACTGGGCGAGGGAGAGCAGAGAAAGCGCAGGAAGGCCTGTTAAGTATGTTTCCGCTGTCCGAGGAAACACCTCGCGTGATTATAGGAGTCTTTCATTCCGCAAAACCAAAGAAAAAAAAACTTCAGACTAGGGTGGAATTGACTTTCAGTCGTCATCGAGTGGATAGGAGGCTGGCACGGTTCGGGACGACGTGCAGGGGAAGTGGAGGTGGAGCCTCATTTGAAGGATCCAGATAAAAGAGAAAAGAGCTGCATTCTCTGCCGAAAAAAAAGATATTAGAGATTTTCTAGCGGCAGCCAGTTTTCTCAGAAGAAAGAAACACTGTGAGATGTCCCTAGGGGAAGAGAAGAAAAGAAAAAGGAAAGGGTGTAAAATAAGAGAGGGGGTCATTAAAAGTCCTCGAAGAGGCCTTCAAGGGGCGCAGCTGAAACAACCGAAGATGCATCTTGCCGAGGCGCCACCAAAAAATAGGTCAACTGGGAGAGCTCCGAAAAGATACCTCAGCAAATTACAAGTCAAAGAAGAAAGGGACACATATATCCCTCGACCTTGAACCTGATGACCTATGAAATCAAAAAAATCTCTTGGTGCCCGCTGTGTTCTCGGGGGGGAAAGGGGGAAAAATGCCGAAAAAGAAAAGAAATGCTTCCCTAGATACCGGCAGGCCTGCGTCTATTGCGAATCTCTCGTCACGGCACGGAAGGGGAAACGAAAAGGAGCCCTCCGTTTAGGAACTTGAACTATTAATGCAGGAAAACTTATAGAGAAGAGACAAATTCTCCCCTGTGCCCCTAAAGAAGGACCTGCATCGCCGCCATCACCAAAAGAGGTTGAGAGGCAATACGCCAGGAAGAGGGGTTGCATAAGCGGCGGGCAAGAAACATCTCTTGGTGTCCTTCACCTAACATAAGAGGGCCTCAAGTGCCGGAAGGGACATACGATACCAATGCTAATAACAGAAGCTCAAAAACGCAGGCAAGTGTACGGTGTCCAAACATTAAAAACCGGACATGGGAGTTCGTTATTGCGATCAAAAAGAAAAGCGGAAAAAAAATGACCACCCTCAGAAACATCACCAAGTCATTGCCGAAATCTTCCGCCCAAGGAAATGAAACGAAACATCAAAGCGGGAATACCCCCAAGGGAAGGAAGGGAGAAACGAAATCGTGGCCAAAAGGGCCGGAAGCGAGATAGACCGGAGATTATTCGTTGGTCAATAATGAGCTTGGGGGGTGAGGAAGGTCTACCTCAATTACCATTACGTTCAACTGGAGCACTCTCCCTCTGACATAGTCGTCCTCTGAGGGAGAAGGAAAAGAGGTTGAATCAGAGGAAAAGCGGAACGAAAATTGTCTAGGGGTCCTGTCGCCTCAGCGCCAGGCACAAGGGAAGTGTCCGGTGAAGTTAGCCGTCAAAGGGGAAGAGGAGGAATCTCCAGGCGGATGTCTGGAGGAGGGGTGTTTATCAACCGAGGAGAAGATAACCATGAAAACTCCGGGGACAGGCTTCGGGCGAATGGTCTTAAGAAGGAGAGGTAAGAGCCTTTTTGCCCGTGAAAAATTCTACTCCAAGGTGGCGGATAAAGAAGCCACAGTGCAACCTCTTAAGGTACGGGAAATAGAAACGGCTCCAGGAGAAAGCCCGGGAGTTGTATAATCAGAAAGTTAAAGTTTAGCCGGAGTCAAACTACAGCCTCAACCGTGGGGGTCAGCAATATAAACGAAGAAGTATGAGGTAGTAAATTCGGGGAGTGAATCTAGAAACGCCCAGGCGGTGACATACGCAACGGCCATTTGGTCAGAGACGATCACCCAGAGGTACCAGATGTATGGAAGGTTTGGCTTAACTGATTCAGCAAATGGTTCCCTCCACCAACTGGAGTTGGCGTAGAAAATCGGCCTCGCCACGAGGAAAGAATAAACGTCCTTTATAGTCTTATCAAGAAAGAAGCTTGTCGTTCTTCTTTTGAAAGGGAGGAAACCCTGGGGGAAGGACGAACAAACGGTTGTACGCCTGTGAGTTAGGGGGTGCGAGGGGGTCCTCGACGCTGGACCCCGTCACAAAGAACTAACGGCACGAAGGAATGCCCTAAAAACGTGAGACCGACAAGAAGAATGAGCACAAAAAAACACTGCAAGAAGGAATCTGATAGCTCGCTGGGGATTGTAAGGGGTGGCGATAGAAATGCGGTCTCCCGACGAACTCGGGGGGGTGGAAAAAGATACTGACGAAAACGTGTCGTAAACAGGCCCTGCATGGAAGAAGTGGTGACTGCCGGGTAGCGCCGGCGGGGGGCAGGAGGGGGAAGGAAAGTGAAGCATCGTCCTTGGAAGACTTTGACTCACGACTAGTGACTCCACCAAAGGAGACCTCTATGGTCGGGAGTTACTCGAGGTAAGCAAACTCCCTTAGAAGAGTAAGGTAACGCGAAACAAAAAAAGCAATGGGCCCATGAAATCCCTAGTTGACCTCCATGCGCTGGAAAAGAGAAATCAATGAAAGATCTAAGGTCCCGTATCAGGTCTGAGTCGGAGGAGGGGGAGACACGCAATTTAGGTCACCGCGGAGGGGGAGCCCCTCCTTGCTACCTCGGGGGTCAGGGCAAGCAGTCAGAGGGAGGAAAACATCGAGAAGGTCAGGTTTGTACCCCCCTGTGGGGCAAAGAGCATTCCGGGTCGCAGGAAAGGAGAAAGGGATAAGCCGATAAGACCAGTTGGAAACGGATAGAAAAAAGAGAGCACTCGCCGGCATGCGGGGAGGGCCCGACCACGGTTTGGTACGTCATTTTTATCATACGGGGTATGAGGGCAGAGATTCTACGGAAATTTGAAATGGCCGCTAGGGAGGAAGACGGCTCGAGATGGCCCGCAGGAGGAAGGAGCACGTTGACGTTACCATGGGCCGTCAGGGGGGAAGATGCTCCGGAAAAGAAACCTGCGCGTAGGTTCCTCTAAGGGGAAAGGGGCCACGAACAGCCTCCAAAGGACGAGGTGAAGGCCGGGGAAAATCCTCAGCGCACTCGTCAAGGTAGGGGCGTCCCAGATCGTAAACCTCGCGTCGAAAAGGGTTTTCCGCGACTGCGCGAAGAGCAGACCCAGAAAATGCGGACAGACGAAACGCACACGGCCCAATAATAAGAGGGTCTTTAAAAGGTCAAAAGCACGGCGCCGGCAAACTCAGATTAGGAGAAGGAAAGGGGAAGCGTCGATCTCCACCTAGGGTCCCCACGGGTTCGAAGCAAGCGCACGACTTAGAGGCCTCGTTTGGGATCCAAAGAAGCCTCGGGAAGAACAGACGTCCATGGCGCTCGACGCGAAAGAAGCGTCAGCAAAAACCCTTCTTAAAGCCGCACCTCGCCAGAGAAGTAGAGACGAGAGGGCTGCTCACTCTGTTGAAATGAGCACAGGAGACACCTCCCCAGAAGCTAGGGTGGTAAGGAGGCCATGTGGGGAATTCGTCACGAGGCGGACAGCAGGGTCCAAATCTCAAATCTGCTGCGCCACTTTCATCTGGGCAGGAAAAAGGAACTCCTAAGAACATACTGTGACCCGTAAAAGCTAAAACGACTTTTCACCGCATAGTCCGGAGAAACTTTCTGCAGCCTTTGTTAATCGCGGGAGGAGAACGGGGATAGGGTTGTTCCGGGGACATGAAAAGATGACGTAGCAAACTACTATTTCATGCACAGGTACAGAAGAGACATGTCGAAAGACGCACCACCATGTGATATCAGCAGCAGTTCAGCCCAAAGACTAAAAAGACATTTCGCATCAAAGGGAGGAGACGTGGCCTCACGCGAACATCAGCTCCTAAAAAGATAGTAGGAGACTGCGTATTGCCTAATCGCAAAACCATGCTATCCGAGACAAGATGTGGGGACTACTTAAACTGTCTCTTGTATCGTTAGAGGTAGAGTTTAGAGAACAAAAAGACAGAGTCACTCCGTGCTCCCTAAAAAGGATATGGGAACACCAAAGCAGCAGCCATCGCCCATCGAAAAGGGAATCCTGGGTTGGAACAGCGATACTGTCCTTGAGTACCATCAAAAGTATCGGGAGCAGGGGGAGGGAAAAAAGACTCTCCCAATGAGGAGTAGAAATATACGATTTGCAGAACACGGCGAAGGTAGAAAGATGGATTAACAAGACAGAGTCGTGCTATCCACCCAAAGGCGGGAAAAGTGGGGAGAATCTTGGAAGCTCTTCATTTTGAACTTGGTTGCCCAAAAGACAGGGGGGAGGCGTGGAACAGAAAGATACAAGTCTCGTTCTCCGCGGGTGAAAGATAAGAAGAAAACTCAGTCCTCCTTCGGCCCGCTTCACGGGTCGCGAGAGGAAGGAATGTAGTAAGTCCCGACCATCCTCGGGGAAGACGAGGAAGGGTGAGGGAGGAGACTCTTCAGCTAAGAAAAGAAGAAAATGAGTCTGGGAAAGCAGCTTTTGGGATGACAATGAGACACAACCTTCAAGGGTTCTGCAAGGGGGCATACAAGCTTCGCGGGAATCCTGGTAACGAGAGGGGGGCGCCACGGAAGATTGACAATCTCAAATCACTAGATACCCATTTGCATGCCCTAGCAGTTGACCCAAGGGTAACGTACATACGCCGAATAGGAGGGTGCCGCGCGGAGAAGGATCCGATAAGATGAGTAACCTGGAAGGGAGGTTACGCAACACGACCTCATTTCAAAGCCGCTTGAGAAGTATTACCCGGGGGAAGGTTGTCTCGCCTGAATAGAAGAAAGGTACAACTGTGCAGCCATCCACTGGAGGAAGAGGTCACTTTTTTCAAAGCTAGGGTTGTCTAAATTAAAAGAGGAGCAAGCCATAAATAGCTATGTCTCTAGTGTGGATAGCTCTCTTGGTCTGTCCTAGGAGCGCATGGCTGCTTCGGTTTGAAAATCAGGAAAAGTACAAATGGGGCCGGGCCGGCTTTTGAGGCCAATGGAAGAAAAGTTCTACTTTGCTTGATGGGAGGCCGAACCTGGTGAAAGGTGGGCTCGGTAATCTCAGGAGAGAAACATCAAAACGCTAAGAGAGGCGGTGCCGTCTTAAACCGCCACCCGATAGAAGAAGAAAAAGTTTCGACTGGGCCACGCATCACTTGGACGTAGGAACGTTCGCTGAGGAAACGAGGGGAAGTCAATCGAGCATCTGGCAGAAAATTAAAAAGAAGATTCTCGCGTGATCTGGAGAGAAGGAAACCATCATTCCTCTGAGGTCTCCGAGGTGGTGCACGGAAAGGAGAGGGTCCACCGGACCCTACAGCAAAGGGGCCTGGAGATGGCCGGCGATGACAACGGAGGACCCTTTTCGGAAGTCAACGTGCTCGGCATGGAGAAGAGGCTTCGGGACCAGGTAAAGCACGAAGGCTACAGGAAATAAAGGGAAGTCACGACTCTAACAGAATCGGAGAAGACAATACTAAAGGGAGAAAAAAGGGAGGGGGAAGGGAAGCGAATCCTGCACAGGCAGGCCCGTCGAGCTCGAGATACATTGAACACGCCTTCTTCTGAAAAAGGCTTCGAGAAAAGTAGCGACACATTAACAGGCGTTAAGACCAAGCGCAATTTTGTCAACACTTGACCTTGAAGAGGAAAGTGTGACGACGCTGTCCAAGCTATGAGGGAATGAAAAACGAACTGTCCTCCACGAGGGGAATCCAAAAAAACGCCTTGCGGAACTACATTCGTGGGATCCCGAAGACTACTCTAAAGGCTAGGAAAGGAACGAAGGGAGGGCGAAGAGATTCCGAAACAGCAAGACTGGAGTCCGCTGGCGGGTGCTTGGGAATTGTTTTCAGGGAGGTGGATGAACTTCAACGGAAGTTCATCCTTGCTCCGCTGATTAGACCTGTACTCAAAAAATAGAGGGACTGATTTTCTAAAAGATATCGGGGGAGAAGAGGGACCCAAAAAGGCTCAACCTACAGCCTATGCCCTGACAAAGGAGTCAAGTTTCACCTTCCTGTCCACAGAAGCCTAAAATTTTCCGACTACACTGCTAAGCAGGAAGGGTAGTCTCAAGGTGATACGTGGCGCCAAGAAGGGGCATAGACCCAACATACATACGAGACGGTCATCGTCCAGAATGCGGAATTCTGACGGAGAGGTCGTGGAATAAGACTATTATCTACCCACGGGAGGGTGGGTCCGTCCGGGAGGTTTGGGGAAAGGGGGGAAGTAAGATGAAACCTCCCTCATCCCGTACAAAATAATCGTCAAGGAAAACTCATCACGGGTCGCGGAGAACATCGTGAACAAAACCTAAACTGAACGCCTGCTTTGGGATAAGAGGAGGAAAAAAGACGACGGGAAAGGCGGTCGCGGTGCGCTGCGGGGCGGGGGGAAAAAGTGAGTGCCCCTGATGGGAGATATACGGCCGAACAAAAAATCCGATTCGATGTGTTCTCTGCTTCACGTACCGGAAAGCGGGGTACTTGCGAAAGGCGGAGGGAAACGCTCGCCGGACTACCGACTCCTTCAGGAGAGCAGATATAGTGAAACGCACGTTTGACGGAGGTAGTTGGGAACTCAGGCTCCAAGGACCCGTTAAGGAGAAAACGGGGAGGGGAGGAAATTTTACCGTGTAGGGGCGTTCCTTAAGCCGGGGGGGTTGTGCGATTTTTAAAGAGACACGGTTTAGACGGGGGAACTTACAAGCCGCGAACGTCCGTCCTTATACATAGGGAATTCGAGTATGGGGTGTGTCGACCTGTCTCGCGCGGGGGAGCAAAAGTGACCCCAGCGCAGGACCATCCGACGGATATCTCCCAAACGGATATACAGTACGCAGCATCTACCGGCCCAAAAGAAGGTGGCCCGCATGAACGAAAACGCACCTGAATCACTGGAGGTAGGGAAGTGCTCGGAGGGGGCAGGGAAACAACGAGCGGGTAAGCTGCCATGAGGCGAGATGCAAAAGAGGGGGAGAGTTCGACTTCGTCGGAACAGGGAGGGGCCAAAGGGGAAAAACCCGAACGCCTCCAGGCTAACCGGAGAAAGATAGTATGATACGCGAGGAAGGCCGCTGCAAAAGAAACCTCATTCGACCCAGCATGCCGGGGGGAGGGACAAGGAAGCAGGGCATAGGAAGACCGGGCAGTACGAACGGAAAATGACGTTGTATGGGACGGATTAAATGTGCGGAAGGGGCTGTTTGGGGGTCAGGAGAAGGGGACTTCGAGGACGAGTAAAAGGCGTATCTGGGTCCGGTCCGACACAAAAATTGGAAACAACCGGCCACCTCCTTCATTCGGAGAGGAGTTCTGCGACCAGGTACCATCTGACCGGGGGGCTGCCGCAGAAGACCGGGGAGAGTCGGTTGAAGGCAACCACGCGGAGACTGTCAAGGTCACTCCCGAACAACACCGCGGTTGCTCGAGGACCTCAACGGTTTTATGGGCTCTCTGCAGGAGCTCCGGAAAAAGGGGGTGCCCTTGGTAGATGTCCCTTGGGGAGATGAGGAATAGGCGATTAGAAAAGTGCCGGACTACGCGAGGTTGACAAAAAGAGGGGGGACCAAATGCCAGCTTGGGGACGATACTAGGAAGAATGCCTTAAGCTCTTGCGCGAGAAGAGCCTCAGAAAATTGGACGGTGATGTTGCTGTCCAGGAGAAAAGCTTAGTAATGGCGGCGGTCGGGGGGTCAGGCCTCAAGAACACCATCTACAAAACACGAAGGGGGGGCCCAAAAAGTTAACAAGAGAGGATCTCTGCGGCTTCATGACGGCGCTACGGCCGAGCAGTGGGGAGGGGGGGAGCTCAGGGAATGTTCTAAGAAGCAGCAGCTGACCGAGGGGCTCCATTAATGCGCCTCGGGGAACTATCTTAGACTGGACTATGGCAAAGGTTCGCGGAAGTCGAAACTTTTTAAGGGAAGCTCGG